>ERZ772958.1-NODE-1-length-180139-cov-15.041092_pt1 | contig 180139 bp, 147 predicted proteins | sample MGYA00580681_ERZ772958 | MGnify/ENA primary metagenome ERZ772958 (study PRJEB29015, sample SAMEA2738089) | human oral metagenome | biome: human oral; feature: human-associated habitat; material: saliva | place: China | collected 2275 ...
ACAAGTATTCCCAAGCATCAGTATGAGAGCAGTGAAGCACTTGGACTGAGTAAGAAACAGACTTTTATATATATCATTATACCTCAGACGATAAAGCGACTTATTCCGCTTTCAATTAACCTGATTACCAGAATGATAAAGACTACATCACTTGTACTTATGATAGGAGTTGTTGAGGTAATAAAGGTGGCACAGCAGATAACGGAGGCAAACAGAAACTCAAGTCCGAATGCGGCTTTCGGAGTATATCTGGTGGTTTTTATGATGTATTTTATCGCTTGTACTCCGATAAGTATGCTTGCAAGATATCTGGAAAAAAGAAATTAGTATGAAGTAAGGAGAGAATATGCCGGCATTATTGGAAATAAACAATGTTGTAAAAAATTATGACGGAAAAAATGCTGTACTTGACGGTGTGAGCCTTGAACTGAACAAGGGAGAGGTAATAGTGCTTATAGGGCCAAGCGGTTGCGGTAAGTCCACATTACTTCGATGTATAAACGGTCTGGAAGAAATACAGGGCGGAAGTATAAGCCTTGACGGAAAAGTTATTGACTATAAGCAAAATGATTTGACGAAACTCAGACAAAAAATAGGTATGGTTTTTCAAAGCTATGACTTGTTCCCCAACATGACGGTTTTGAAAAATGTAACTCTGGCTCCTCTGGTAGTGCAGAAGCGCTCAGAGGATGAGGTTTTGGCACAGGCAGAAGAACTGCTGCGTCGTGTGGGACTGTGGGAGAAGAAAGACTCCTACCCATCAGCTCTTTCCGGTGGTCAAAAGCAGCGCGTGGCAATCGTACGTGCTCTTATGACTAACCCTGAAGTTCTTTTGCTGGACGAGATTACTGCAGCTCTTGACCCCGAGATGGTTCACGAGGTTTTGCAGGTAGTTATGGAGCTAGCAGAGCAGGGAATGACCATGCTGGTGGTAACTCACGAGATGCGCTTTGCTCAAGCAGTTGCTGATCGAGTCATCTTGATTGATCAGGGACACATCGTAGAAGAGTCGTACGATGCACAAGAGTTTTTCTCGGCACCTAAAACAGAGAGGGCACAAGGGTTTTTGCGTACCTTTGAATTTGAACGTGTACATAAGTAAACAACGTGTTTTTGCACGTAGATGATGTAGTAATTGATACAACTTGTTAGGATTTGAAATGAACTTCTTTGAAAATACTTCCGCTTCTCTTTCTCGCCGTGCTTTTCTTGGTGCAGGCGCACTTTCTGCTGCAGCTCTTCTGGCTGCTTGCAAGAAAAAGGATTCTGACGGAGCTCAGGGTGGATCTTCTGATACAGACTCAAAGTTTAGAACTCTTGATGACATCAAGAAGACAGGCACAGTAAATATCGGTGTCTTCAGCGATAAAGCTCCTTTTGGTTATGTTGATGCAAACGGTAATTACGCTGGTTACGACATTGTTTTTGCAGAGCGCCTTGCAAAGGATATGGGCGTCAAGATTAACTACATTGCCACGGATGGACAGAATCGCGTGCCTTTATTGCAGTCCGATAAGACAGATATCATGCTGGCAAACTTTACGGTAACTGATGACCGTAAAGAAAAGGTTGATTTCTCCCTGCCATACATGAAGATCAAGCTGGGCGTTGTTTCTCCCGCTTCTGCGCCAATTACTGATGTTTCGCAGCTTGATGGCAAGAAGCTTATTGTTTCTAAGGGAACCACAGCTGAGGTTTGGTTTGCTAAGAACGCGCCTAAGGTTGAACTAGTCAAATTTGATAGCTATGCTGATGCGTATAACGCACTGCTCGACGGCCGCGGCGATGCTTTCTCAACCGATAATACCGAGGTACTTGCATGGATTAAGTCTAACCCTGGCTTTGTTGTTGGCATTGATGACCTGGGCGACTTCGATACTATTGCCGCTGCAGTTCACAAGGGTAACTCCTCGGTGTTGGAGTTTATCAACAACGAGATTACCGGCCCTCTTGCAGAGGAGAATTTCTTCCACAAGGCTTATGAAGAGACTCTCGCTCCAATTTATGGCGATGAAGTAGATCCAAATACCATGGTTGTCGAGGGTGGTAAGCTCTAAGTTCTAGGCTTAGTCCATCTTTACAGCTCAATTACACCCATTTCGCGAGAAGACCTTGGAGTTTGTAAGGTCTTCTCGCGTTTGTAGCCAAATTGTTAATTTGTACAGTACTCTTTAAAAATGTTTCTTTGTGCTGATAAAGTAAGTCAACTATTTTTTGACCGGCTAGGGCAAAGGAGCTGATAATGGCAGCTGAACAGCAAAAAGCAACTCGTAAAATTGGCGTCCCCAGGTTTCCCGGCGATATTATGCTGTATCCGCTTTCTGTAGGTCTACTTCTTCACTCATTTGTTCCTCAGGTTCTAGAAATTGGTAGCTTCACTACAGCTGTTGCTAAGGGCGCTCCTGCTATTGTTGGCATTGTTCTGCTGTTTGTTGGCGCCTCCATTGATCTGAAGACTGTTCCAAAGGTTCTGAAGACTGGCCTGACCATTCTTATTCCTAAGCTTGCTATTGCAATTGCCTTTGGTCTGTTTGTTGCTAAATTCATGGGCGATAACTTCTTTGGTCTTAATGCACTTTCCATTATTGGTGGCATTACCTTCTGCAATGTTGCCTTGTACATTGGTATTACTGCTGAGTATGGAACTCCTGATGAGCAGGGTGCAGCTGCAGTTTTGTCCCTTGTTGCTGGTCCTGCAGTTACTATGATTGCCCTAGGTGCAGCAGGTGTTGCGGCAATTTCTCCAACCGCACTTGCGGGCACCCTTCTTCCTTTAGTCCTTGGTGTTGTTCTTGGTAATCTCAGTCCTTTTATCAAGGGACTTTTGGTTCCTGGTATTAACCCTTGCATTGCCGTTGTTGGTTTTGCGCTTGGTTGCGGCATGAGTGTTGAGAACCTTATTACTGGTGGTCCATCAGGCGTTCTCTTAGCAGTTCTCTGCATCATCACGGGTATTCTTACCATGCTTGTTGAGCGTCTACTGGGCGGCTCTGGTAAGGCAAGTCTTGCAAGTGCAACTATTGCTGGTACCGCAACAACCACTCCTGCCGCGGTTGCTTCTGTTGACCCAACGTATACAGCTCAGGTTGTTGCAAACGCAAATGCTCAGCTTGCTGCCGCGGTAGTTATTACTGCACTGGTTGCCCCAGCATTTACTGGTTGGCTTGATAAGAAGCTGGCTAAGAAAAATAACACTACTGAGGCTCAGACTCCAGAAGAAGCACCTGCTACTGAGTAATTAAGCAGGCTACATAAAATGAATAAAACCCTCTTCTACGTTGGTGGAAGAGGGTTTTTGTTTACATAAAATAAATAACATGGCTAATCTCAAATACGAGAACAAAGGCAAGAAAAACTAAAAGTGAAATCTTTACCCATTTTTTATTTTCGCTTCTAAAAACGAGATAGCAATTAATAACCTCAGTCAGGATTGATATTAGAAAAAATAGTAATGGTGGAATAAGTCCCTGTTTCCACAGTAGTCGCGCTCCCTGATAGGCAAGAAAACTAATAAGCAATACTATGCGAAATGTTTTTCTAGAAATCGGTTCTGAAAAATTAAAAATCTTCTCACCAAACATATCTGTTGCCTCCCTATGGACAACAAGAGCAGTTTATTTGTTGCTAAAGATTGTAATACTGTCTATTAACCTCGTAGTATATAACTATAGTAATTTAACTTGTGATTGGAGGTGCGTATGGAAGTTGGGGAGTGGAGCATTAGTTCTCCAGCATCCAAGTTTTTACTTGGTGCACCATGGTCAGAAAAGCTTGCTCATGGATGGGTCCATCCGCTGCGTATTTCTCCCAATCAGCTTAGAGTCATTGGCTCTTGTTCTTCTTGGCACCCCGGTCTTTTTAAACAGATGGTAGCGTGTACTTCAGATATTCAAGTTGCCTTTACCACGGACAGCTCAGAAGTGGCGCTTGATCTAAAAATTGACAAAGTTCCTAAGGGAGTCTCTTCTGTTTTACAGTTACTTAAAGCTACGTATCTTAAAAAGCTCAGCTCTGTCTTTGTGACGGTTGATGGTAAACCTTACAAGAGCTTCTCACTAGATGATGCAGGTGAACATACACTTTCTATTCATCTAGAAACAGAAACCTCTGAAGATAACCTTGCTAGACTTCCAGGTTTTAATGACACGCATCACGTGAGTGTTTACTTGCCCTGTTTACAGAGCGCTTCCGTTAAAAATCTCCGTGGCAACGGCACGTTTTTCTCGCCCGATGAGCCTAAGAAAAAACTGGTGGTGTTTGGCGATTCTATTGCGCAGGGTTTTGTTGTGGAACGCCCAGACAAAACTTGGCCACACTGTCTTGCTAAACGCATGAAGCTTGAGGTGGTTAACCAGGGAATTGGTGGACAAGTTTATCAGCCTGGCTCGTATACGTTTATTGAGGATGCTTCTTTAGTTATTGTTTCACTTGGAGCAAATTATCGATACGAAAAATGCTCAAAGTCGCAGGTAACATACGATATTCAAAATTCGCTCTGGCAGATTTCTCAGATGTATACGGATACGCGTGTGGTGGTTCTGACGCCTACTCCTTATTTTGAGGATGCGTATCCCACGCACCCTTATTCTTGTTTCGCCGAGATTCCTCAAATTATTGAAGAGGTTGCCGGTAAGTTTGGTTTGCAGTGTATTTCTGGAGAAAAACTATTGCCGCAGGAGAAGAAATATTTTGCTGACGATGTGCATCCAAATTCAAAGGGTGCGGCACTTTTGGCAAAAAATCTATTTGAAGCCTTAAAACAACCAGTTCAGGATAGCCTTTTTTAGATGTCAAGCCTCCCTAGAAGCTCTCTCAAAATTCAACACGAGTTTTTGTCCGGTGAAACTTCTACACTAGAGGTGAAAAACATCTAGAGAGGATACACATGAATATTACTAATCCTTTTGCACCTCATATGACTGGGCAACTTTCAGAAGAAACTCAGGCCCTTGTGGCTGAGCAAATAGCTAAGGGCACCTTAAGTCCTTACGCGTGCAAAAATGAAGACATCATTCGCCGAGATTCCACCCATGACCAGGCATCGCTTTTGCGTCCCGCTTTCATGCGAGATGTCGAGAAGATCATGCATACTCCCGCGTATAACAGGCTAAACGGCAAAACGCAGGTCTTCTCGTTCCGTGCGCATGATGACATTACGCGTCGTGGCCTTCATGAGCAGCTTGTTTGTAGAGTTGCTAAAGATATTGGACGTGCACTTGGCCTTAACCTTGATTTGATCGAAGCAATAGCTCTTGGTCATGACGTGGGACATACTCCTTTTGGTCATGCAGGGGAGTATTTCCTCAATGATATTTATCACGAGCAAACGGGACGTTGGTTTTTCCACAACGTACAGAGCGTGCGTGTGCTTGATGGTCTTTATGCAAGAAACCTTTCTTTGCAGACGCTTGATGGAGTAATTTGCCATAACGGTGAGTTTGAACAGCAGATACTTCAAATGAGTGATCTTTCAACTTTTGATGAGTTTGACAAAGTGGTAGAAGATTGCTGGGAGAGAGGTCCTCAGTCTATTGCTCACCTGCGTCCTATGACGCTTGAAGGTTGCGTCATGCGCATCTCCGACATCATTGCGTATGTTGGAAAAGACAGACAGGACGCGCTTCGTGCGGGCGCTGCAACAGAAGAAACGTTTGATGATGGCCTTGGTGGCGCCTATAACGCATGGGCTACCTCTGCTTTTGTTGCAGACATTGTTCAGAATAGCTTTGGTAAGCCTCAGATTTCTCTCTCAGCAGAGGCGTTTAAAGAGATGAAACGAGCAAAGCGCGAGAATTACCAGAAGATTTATGGTGCATCAGAAGCCAATGGTGATTTCTCTGAAGACATTAAGCACCTGTTTGAGAAGTTGTACGAATACGAGTTGTCTTCTCTTAAATCTGGCGATCAGAGCCTTGCAATCTTTAAGCATCATATTGAGCCGGTGAGTAGGCACCTTTCTAGGTACGGTCATACGTATGACTGGAAGAGCGATGTACATCGCACTGTTGTTGATTTTATTTCCGCAATGACTGATGACTACTTTGTGGCTACCTGCGAAGCACTTTTCCCAGAAGCTCAGGAGCTCTTTCCAAAGAGGAGCTACTTTGCAGAAGGAGTACGCGCGTAAGGTTTACCACTCAGTCACGGTGTGGCAAACGGTCACTTAAAGAGCATTTGTGTTGAGCGGGTTTCTCGCCAAGCTTTTATGTTTGAGACGGGGTAAAATAGCTGCATGGATACTTTATTTTCTGGCATGGAACGTGCCGCTAAAAAAGCTAATGCGCCGCTTGCAGCCCGCATGCGTCCTACCACACTTGATGGATACGTGGGCCAGGAAGATGCAGTTGGTCCTGGCTCGTGGCTGCGCAAAGCTATTGAGCACGATTCACTTTCGTCTGTCTTGCTGTATGGCCCAGCTGGCACTGGTAAGACTACGCTTGCACGCATCATTGCTCACACAACGCACGCAGAATTTGTAGAAGTATCTGCAATTACGGGCACCGTTAAAGATCTTCGCAGAGAGATTGAGGCCGCAGAATCAAGGCTTTTAACAGCAGGTAGAAGAACTATTCTGTTCATTGATGAGATTCATCGTTTTACGCGCTCTCAGCAAGATGCCTTGCTTCATGCAGTAGAAGACAGAATAGTTGTACTTATTGGGGCTACTACAGAAAATCCTTACTTTGAGGTTAACAGCGCTCTGATTTCTCGTTCACGCGTAGTGGAGCTGCATGCATTGTCAGATGAGGCAATCGATGAGCTCATTCAGCGCGCACTTGAGTCAGAAGATGGTCTAGCTGGCACATTTGTCCTGGAAGAAGATGCTCGTAAAGAGATTGTGACGCTTGCGGGCGGAGATGGTCGCGCAGCCCTAACTTCTCTTGAGCTTGCTTCTCAGATGGTTGACGTTCCAGAATCTGCTGATAGTAAGGCATCTGAGCCGCTTGTTATTACCAAGCAAAACGTTCTTGAGGCAAATCCTCGTCGCGGACTCCCCTACGATAAAGCAGGAGATATGCACTATGACATTATCTCTGCGTTTATTAAGTCCATGCGTGGCTCAGACCCAGATGCCGCACTCTATTGGCTTGCACGCATGATTGATGCAGGTGAGGACCCTAAATTTATTGCGCGACGCATCATGATTTTGGCCTCAGAGGATATTGGCAACGCAGATCCTCAGGCGCTGCTCATTGCACATGCAGCATTTAGGTCAGCCGAGGTTATTGGATATCCCGAGTGCAGAATTAACCTTGCGCAAGCAGTTATTTATATGGCACTGGCACCAAAATCTAATGCTGCAGAAGCAGGTATTGATGCTGCCCTTCATGAGGTAAGAACAGGTCCAAGGCGAGAAGTTCCAAGTTACTTACGGGATCGTACGCGTCCTGGTTCTGAAGAGTATGGCAATTATCTCTATCCTCACAATTATCCTGGGGGATGGATTGAACAGCGTTATCTTCCAGAAGGACTTGAACGTGGTGCGTTCTTCTCACCATCTCCAAGAGGTTGGGAAGCGTGGAGAATTGCAGCTACAGAGCGTGATCGTCACGAGGAAGCCTAGGAATTTGAATTACCCAAGTGGGAGCATTAAGAAGACGCTCCTCGGGTAAAATAAAGAGAACTGTAACCGTTAGCTTTGAGGGATGGCATAGATGGATTACCTACAGATTGCCCTTGTAGTCTTAGCCGTAGCTGGTGCTTGGGCCATTGTCGAGGTCGCTCTGACCCTAAGAACAACAAGAAAGTCAATTACTGAGATTACACTCTCAGCTAACAACACTATTGAGCAGATTCAACCTGTTATTTCAAAAATTGATGGCATGGTTGATGAGCTTGATCCAACTATTAAGCAGCTACCCGCACTTATGCAGAAAGTTGATGAGGCTGCAGAGAACGCTAATACCTCTCTTGAGAGCCTCAATGTGGTTCTTGGTGATGTAGCAACCGTTTCTGGTGCTGCTTCTGCAGTAACTGCAACAGTCAGCAAGGCTGCAAGCGATGCGGTGACAGGCGTTGTTGAGTCTGTTTCAAAGCTGGGAACTGGTCTTGGCGGATCTTTGAATCCCTCTAAGCTTGCTGAGGCTGCTCAGGCTCGACTGAGCGATGCGACTGCTTCCGCACAACAGAGTGCACAGCGTGCTCAAGAGTATCTTGAGGAGCTTCCTCTGCTTTCTCAGGACAAAACAAAGCATTCTAAACCAGCTCGCACTGAGCAGTTCTATATTGAGTACGGTTCTGAGTCTTCTCAGAAGACTGAGGAGTAGATTGTAATGGCACAAAAAATTGTTGAGCTTTCCGCTCCAGCAGATCCAACATTTGCTCGCTCAGTCAGAATGATGGCTGCTAATCTTGCTGTTTTGTGCAAGATGAACGTTGATGAGCTTGAAGATGTCAAAATGGCCGCAGAAGAAGGCTTTGTCTTTGCTTGTGGCACTCAGAAAGACTCTGTAGATATTACGTTTACCCTCGAAGACAATACTATGGCTATTGATTTTGATTTGGGTGATGAGGATCCAGTTGAGTCTGAGACAGATAATTCTCAGCCGCTAGAACTTGTAGAGCTATTGCTCTCCGCTATTTGTGATGAGTTTGCGCTTAGCGATGACGGTTATACGCTTCATCTTGTAAAGATTTCTGGCGGTGCACATGCCTAAACCTGAAGCAAACGAGGCAGTACAGGCATCTGCAGAAGAGCAGAAAGCCGCAAGAAGAGCTGCTCGCCGTGCTTCTAAAGGTACCCCGGCCTGGGATAAAGATAGAACACGAAAGCTCTTTGCCCAATATAAAGAAACAAAAGACCCTGAGGTAAGAGACCAGCTTATTGTGAGTCACTTAAACCTCGTGCGCTTTTTGGCCTCAAAGTTTAAAAACCGTGGAGAACCCCTTGATGATTTGATTCAGGTGGGAACCATTGGACTTATCAAGGCAATTGATAGGTTTGAGCCTGATCGTGGTCTTGAATTTACAACATATGCAACGCCAACCATCATGGGAGAAATCAAGCGTCACTTCCGCGATAAAGGCTGGTCAGTACGTGTCCCTCGTCGTTTGCAGGAGCTTTCGTCCAAGATTAATCAGGTCACTGATGATTTGACTAAAGAGCTGCAAAGAAGCCCTTCAATTGAAGAGATCGCCCAGCGCCTTGATACTAACGTTGAAGAGGTTCTTGAGGCTATGGAGTCTTCTAGCGCTTATAGCTCTGTTCCTCTTGAGGGAGGCGGCTCTGGTGCTGATGGCGACGAGACTCCTTCAATCATTGATCAGTATGTGACTGAAGATGAGGATCTTGCTGGTTCTGATGACCGCATTGTTCTTGAAGAGGCCATTAGAGACTTCTCGCCACGAGAGCAAGAGATTATTCGTATGCGTTTTGTTGAAGGTCTTACTCAGGTAGAGATTGCGGAGAAACTTAATATCTCTCAGGTACAGGTTTCAAGGCTGCTTCGTCGCACCTTAAAGCGTATCCAAGAAAAGATTGACCCAGAAAGCGTGAACCGTTAATGGATCAAAAGCATCAAAACTTCTCCGATTCTGCTCAAAAATGGAAACAACGTGGCTTAATGGTGTGGACAATCATTGGTCTGGCCGCATTGTTTGCAATTGCACTGTATGTCCTTGGCATCCTGGGACAGGCTGTTGAGCTGCTCGCCATTGGCGCAATTGTTGCGTTTGTCTGTAGCCCTGTTACCAATTGGCTTGAAGACAGGGGAGTGCCTCGTGGCATTTCCGCTCTTATCGCGCTTGTTCTTACGCTCATTGTGCTGGTAGGATTTCTTATCCTCATTGCTCAACCGTTGGTGCTTGAACTTACTACGCTGCTGAAAAATGCTCCTTTGTATGCAAGCCAAATTGGATCTATGGCAAGGGAGTTTTGGCAGAACTTTGACACTCAAAGTAACCCTGCTGTTAGACAGACAGTAGAACTTGCAATTGAACAGGCATCAAGTATTGGAATATCAGTTGCTTCTGGTATTTTGAGTTGGCTTTCCACATCTGCTTTAGGCAACATCTCTTCTATGGCAAACCAACTCATGGTCTTCTTCTTAGGCCTAGTGCTTGCCTATTGGTTGGCTAAAGATTATCCAGTTATTGTTCGTGAGATGGCTATTATTGCTGGTCCTCAAAAAGAGAATGAGTTCAGACTTATTCTTGCAATCTTAAGTAGATCTACCAGTGGATATATGCGAGGCACTATCATTACCTCTGCGGTTAATGGCATTCTTGTGTACTTTGGGTGTCTGATTTTAGGCAACCCTTATGCCGCTCTTATTGGCATGGTTACAGGAATCTTCCATATTATTCCTGTAGTTGGACCGGTTTTCTCGGCAGGTATTGCTCTTATTTTGAGCATCCTGGTAGACCCTGTCATGACCGTATGGACTATCGTTATCTTGATGGTTGCACAAAACGTTGTTGATAACGTGCTTTCACCTTTGGTTATGGCAACTAGCGTTAAAGTTCACCCAGGTCTTTCGCTCGTTGGTATTGTCATTGGCAGCGCTCTTGGCGGAGTAGTTGGAACTATTCTTGCCATACCTTTGACAGCAGCACTGAGGGGCATCTTTGTGTACTTCTTTGAGAAGTATTCGGGCAGACAGATCGTCTCGCCAAATGGCGCGCTTTTTAACTCGACGCAGTATGTGGATGAGTCTGGCGCTATTCTGCCAGAGTATGATGCCCTAGATGACCCAAAGTTCTTTGAGGAGTCGCGTCTTGTTGATCAAGACACTACAGCTCATGTGCGCAGCAAGTCTTCAGCTCCCGCACCCAAGATTCTTGGTCATGATTTTTCTCAGTTACTTTTTAGGAATACTCAAGAAGTTACTAAGGAACCAGATAAACCATCGTCAGATGCGGTAGACTCAGACAGTACAAAAGAGTAGTTATTTGAATACGGAGAAGTACTTTATGGCTGACTATAAAACAATGACAACAGCAGAGATTCGCGAGGACTTCCTAAGCTTCTTTGAGAGCAAGGGTTGCAAGCGCTATCCTTCTTCATCTCTGGTGCCTTCTGATCCTTCGCTGCTTCTTGCTAATGCTGGCATGAACCAGTTCAAGGAATATTACCAGGGCATCAAGACTATGAAGGAGATTGGCGCAACTTCCTGCCAGAAGTGCCTTCGTACTAACGATATTGACAACATTGGTGACTCACGCCACCTCTCATTCTTTGAGATGCTGGGTAACTTCTCCTTTGGTGGTTACACCAAGCGCGATGCATGCACCTGGGCAATGGAGTTTATTTCTTCTCCAGAGCACCTTGGTCTGCCACTTGATCGCCTGTACTTTACTGTTTTTACTGACGACGATGAGGCAATTGAGATCTGGAAGTCTCTTGGCGTAGCAGAAGATCACATCACCCGTCTGGGTGAGGAGGACAACTTCTGGGCAGCTGGTCCAACTGGTCCTTGTGGTCCTTGCTCTGAGATTTACTTTGACCAGGGTCCTGAGTTTGAGGGAGAAGCTCCTGGAGACGACGGTGACCGTTACCTTGAGTTCTGGAACCTCGTCTTTACTCAGTTTGACCGCCAGGAAGATGGTTCTCTGCCTGAGCTTCCTCATCGCAACATCGATACCGGCATGGGCCTTGAGCGTATCGCAGCTATCATGCAGCATGAGGGCACCAACTACGAGGGTGACATCATGCGTACCCTCATCTCTTTGGGCGAGAAACTCTCTGGTAAGAAGTATCACTCAACTGATGAGATTGACCGCAGTCTGCGTATCCTTGCAGACCACTCTCGTGCAGTTACCTTTATGATTGGTGACGGCATTCTCCCTGGTAACGAGGGTAGAAGCTACATTCTTCGCCGCCTGCTCCGTCGCGCTGTCTACCACGGCCGCTTACTGGGCATTCAGGGCACCTTCATGGCAGAGTATGCACATGAGGTTGCTGTGCTACTTGGCGCAGAATACCCAGAGCTTGTCGAGAAGAGCGCTCTTATCGACGGCATTCTGACTGCAGAAGAGGAGCGCTTTGGCGCTACGCTTGACGCAGGTGAGTCTAAACTCACTGCAGAGCTTGAGCAGCTAGAGGATGGCGCACAGCTTTCCGGTGAGGTTGCATTCCTTCTGCACGATACCTACGGATTCCCTATTGATCTTACTCGTGAGATTGCTGTAAATGCAGGTCACGTTGTTGACATGGACGCCTTTGATGCTGCAATGACTGAGCAGCGTGAGCGCGCTCGTAAGTCTGCTAACCGCGATGCCTGGGGTAACGCTCAGAGCATTTGGGTTGCACTCTCTGACCGCCTTGATGAGACCGTCTTTGACGGCTATGACAACAACGAGCTCTCTGGCGTTCGTGTTGTTGCTCTTGTTCAGGATGGACAGGAGGTTGAGTCCGCTTCTGCTGGCTCTGAGGTTGAGGTTGTACTTGACCGCACGCCTTTCTATGCAGAGATGGGCGGCCAGGTTGGTGATACCGGCAAGCTGACAGCTGCTGGTCTCTACGTTCACGTTACTGATACCAAGCACCGTGACGGCGGCCTTGAGTCCCACGTTGGCGTGGTAGAGGAGGGCACCATCTCTGTTGGTGACTCTGTCACCGCAACTATCGACGCTGGTCGTCGTGAGCTAATACGCCGCAACCACACGGCAACTCACCTGCTTGACGCTGCACTTAAGAAAGTTTTGGGTGACCACGTGAACCAGGCTGGTTCTCTTGTTGCTCCAGATCGTATGCGCTTTGACTTTACGCACTTTGAGGCTCTTACCAAAGATGAGCTTGATCGCATTGAGGGCATGGTAAACGCAGAGATTTTTGCCGCTAAGCCTGTTGTTACTCAGATTATGAGCATTGAGGATGCAAAGGCCGCTGGTGCTGTTGCACTCTTTGGCGAGAAGTACGGTGATGTCGTACGCGTTGTCTCTGCTGGTGCAGAAGACACTCCATTCTCTCGTGAGCTCTGCGGTGGTACCCATGCACGTAACACTGCAGACCTTGGCCTCTTCAAGATTATTTCTGAGAGCTCCGTTGGTTCTAACTCAAGGCGTATTGAGGCTGTAACTTCTATGGGCGCTATCGAGTACGTTGATGAGCGCCTGGCTCAACTTGATGAGGTTGCCGCAGCTCTGAAGGTTCGTCCTTCTGCTGTTGCAGACCGCGTTGAGCAGCTGCAGCAAGATCTTCGCACTGCAAACCATAAGCTTGAGGCCGCTCTTACCGGAGCAGGCAGCAACCAGGTAGCAGAAGCACTTAAGTCTGCTGTTCAGCTTAATGGCTATAGCTGCGTAATTGCTAAGCTTGAGGGCCTTTCTGGCAAAGAGCTCCGCTCCGCATGGGACGGTATCCGCGATGCATCTGACGGCCAGCCTGTTGCTTGCGTCATTGCATCCGCAACCGCTGACGGTAAGGTTTCCCTGCTTGCAGGTGCCACTGATTCTGCAGTTGTAGCGGGTTTCTCGGCAGGAGACATTGTAAAAGAGATTGCAGAGCTTGTTGGTGGCCGTGGTGGCGGTAAGCCAGCAATGGCGCAGGCAGGTGGCTCAAATGCTGCAGGAATTGATGATGCGCTTGAAGCTGCAAAAACAAAGCTTGGTGCTTAGCGTTTGCGCGTTTTAGCTCTAGATATTGGTGAAGTTCGCATCGGGGTTGCTGTAAGTGACCCCGATGGTGCTATTGCGTCACCTGTTTGTGTGCTACCTGCGCAAGAAGTGCTCTCACATGCACGTACGTTTAAAGCTGTGCTTGAAGATTGGGAGCCAGAGCTGCTTTTGTGCGGTCGTCCTAAAACGCTCGCCGGCGAAGATGGACCACAGGCCCAAAAAATTACCGCTCAAGCTGAGCAAATTGCGAAGAACTGCCAACTTCCATTAGAATTTACAGACGAAAGGCTTTCTTCTGCGGAAGCAAAGAAGATTCTTCGAGCGCAAGGTTTATCTGAGAAAGCCATGCGTGGAAAAGTTGACATGGTTGCAGCTTCGCTCTTTTTGCAATCATGGCTTGATGCACAGATGAATAAGGGAGACTAAATGCCCACCCTATCCAATGGTTCTTCTCCGCGTCGTCAGGGCGCACATTTTTCTTCTCCTGTTCCAGAGGGACAGGCTCAGGAAGAGCAGACTCAGCAGGAACAGATCACGCAGCCTTCAGTTGAGGCTACAGGATCGCTGCCTGCACTTACCGGTGGCAAGCTTTCTTCAAGAAGCGCTCAAGTCACTCATATGGCAAAGAACAAGCAGGTAAAGCATAGAGATAAGAAGGCTTCAAAGCGTTCTCGTATTTTTGCGGCGCTTATCGCTTTTATCATGGTTGCAGCCCTTGGCATCTTTGTATGGAAAGTGGCGCTTCCAGAGCTTTCTCGTGCTAATTCCGATACGCAAGAAATTACCGCAGGTCAGCAAGTTACCATTACTATTCCAGATGGTGCTGGTGCGCAGGAAGTCGCAAAGATTCTTTTTGAGAACAAGATTATTGCAACTAAGAGCGAGTTCTTAAACCAGGTAAAGCGTCAGGATGCTGAGCAGAAAATCAAGAGTGGTATCTATGTTATTACCACTGGTACCAAGCCAGCAGACATCGTTCATCTGCTTATTTCTGGCCCTAATGCTCCTGGTAGTGGCTTTGTCGTACCAGAAGGTTATACCGTTTCTCAGGTTGCGGATTTGGTTCAGGACTACTTTGGTATTTCTCGCGATGATTTCTTGAATCAGGCAAAAGCATCCAATTATGTTGCCGACTATCCGTTCCTTGCAGGTGCGGTAGATGCTAATGATTCTCTTGAGGGCTACTTGTTCCCCAAGACCTATACCTTTACAGAAAGCAATGTAACCGCTGATACGGTCATCCGTGCCATGCTTGATCAGTTTAAGACAGAGACAGCTGATCTTAACCTTGATGCCGCTCGCATTACGCTCAACAAGCGTTACAACTTGAATCTTACTAACGAGCAAATCATTATCATGGCATCGATTATTGAGCGAGAAGCCCTAACTGACGATGATCGTCCTAAGGTTGCTTCTGTCTTCTATAACCGTCTGTACGACGATATGTACCTGCAAAGTGATGCAACTCTTGCTTATTCTTTGGGTAGAGAAGCAACTGCAGATGACCTGAGCACTATGACATCTGACCCTTACAACACCTATGCGTTTAAGGGACTTACACCAACGCCTATTTGCTCCCCAGGTTATGCCTCTATTAAGGCGGCTATGGATCCAGCTGCAACCAATTATTACTACTTCTGGATTACCTCGGATGAGCACGTCTTCTCAGAGACGTATGACGAGCATCAGCAAGCTATCGAAAACGCACGCGAGCGTGAAGCCGCAAGCAAGCAATAGTTGGTGTGGCATGAGTTTGACCAAAGCAACACAATACGTTTCTGCTGTTGAATACATCTCAATAGAGGATTTGGTTCAGCAGGGGATTAAACTTGTGCTCTTAGATCGCGATAATACCTGTGTGCCCCGAGACACCAAGATGGTGCCGCCAGAGATTTCTGCTTGGTTTGAGAAGGCTCATGCGGCTGGATTAACGCTCTGCCTCATCTCCAATAACATTCACCTCAATGAGGTCCAGCGTAGCGCTCACGAGCTGGGAATTGAAGGAGAGGGCTTTGCGTGTAAGCCGCTTCCTCGCGCGCTAACTGCTGCTATGAAGCGTTTCTCGGCAACTAAAGAGCAAACTGTGATGGTGGGAGACCAGATTTTTACTGATGTTATTGCAGGTAATTTGGCTGGTGTTTCAACTATTTTGGTAAAGCCGCAGTCCAATGAGGATCTTTGGTACACCAATATCATTCGTCACGTAGAGCGCCGCATTTTAAAAAATGTAACTTTTACGTCATAACAAGACGGCTTTAGTTTACTTACTCCAACTCGATGATAGAATCATCTTGAAAGGCTGGAGGAGTATGGAGCTTCGCGATTCAAGATACGTTGTACATGAGGGCTGTGATCATATCTTTTTTGTAGGCTTTCTGGGTGCCGGAAAGTCTACACTCGCACGTAATTTGGGCGAGCTGTTTCACCGTCGTTATGTTGACACCGATCGCCTAGCAGAGCGTATAGCAGGTAAATCACTGGCAGAAATCTACGAAGATGACGGTGAAGAGCTTTTTAGGCAGGCAGAAACTGAGGTTTTGCACATGCTTAAGTCTAAGAAGTCACTGCTCGTAAGCTGTGGCGGTGGAATTGTCGAGAAGGACGTCAATCTTGCGCTTATGCGTGAGATGGGAGTCATTGTGTTTCTCGACGGCGATCTTTCTGACTCGCTTCGTCAAATTCAGCGCACGGATAGGCGCCCTGATCTGGGAAGCTTTGAAAACGCTACTCAGCTTTATAGACGCCTGCGCCCGCGTTATGAGGCCGCTGCTGATATTACTATTGATATTCGTGAGAAAACATTTGAGCAGGTAGCCATTGAATCTGGCAAGCTGCTTTGGGAAAGAGGTCTTCTATGAGTGACAATGTTCAGGCTGAGCTTGAAGAGGAATTGCCACCTGTTCAGATTAAACAGTGGGTTTCTATTCCTGGTGGCTCTATTGCACTTCGTTCTGGTGCGGGCGTTCTTTCAAACTTTGGTACTGAGCTCAGAACCGCAGTGGGAAGACCCCATCGCTGTGCTTTTCTTGTCAGCAATCAGGCAGACGAAGACCTTGCTGAGCTTCTGAGTAGAGACCTCACCACCATTGGTTTTCTCGTCACACGTGTAGATGTAGAAGATGGTAAGGCTGCAACTACCGTGGCAACTGAGGCACAGGTATTGTCTGCTCTGGCAGACATGCACCTGACAGCTGATGATCTGGTAGTTGCCGTGGGACACGAGGGCGTCATTTCTCTTGCTAACCACGTGGCAAACAAGTGGTGTGGGGGAGTTTCCCTTGCTACTGTTCCACTTGATTTAGCAGCAGTTATTGTCTCGTCTATTACTCCTCGCGCGCTTGATACTGACGCTGAACATCAGCGCCTTGTTACCACTAAGCCTTGTGCTCGTTTCTGCTTTGCAGATCTTGAGGTCATGGATCTCTGCGATGACAACGCTAAGGTTGCCCAGGTATGTATGGTTGCAACGGCTATGTCTGATAACGAGGCGGAGTTTGGCCGCATTTGGGATAGAGCAGATAACCTCTCCTCTGGAGTTGCCGATATAGTTGCAGAGCAGCTGGCAGAGTCTACTAAGACCCGTGGCCGCCTCTCTGATTCTTCCGCTATTGCTATTCAGCAGTCTGTTCCTTACGGTTGGGTTTTTGTGGAGGCACTTCGCCCGCTCATCCCAGCTGATCAGCCTCTTTCTGCACTTTATGCAGACGCACTGCGTTTCTCGGCAAGAATTGCAGTAGCTAAAGAAGCGCTTTCTTTTGACGATATGCTTGCCCAAGACGAGATTCTTGAGCGCTTGAATATTGGCTTTGTTACCTGTGACATTACTTCTGAGCAGCTTATCGAAGCGCTCAAACAGGAATGTTTCCGTTCTACTAATCGTTTTATGTTACCGATTCCAATGTCTATTGGAAGGGTAAGATTAGCTTCGGTCGACGAGGAACTTCTCGCCGAACATGCCCGCGCATGGTGTGAGGCTCACGCTTCGCATTAAAGTGCCGCATCTTGCAGTAAGGAGCCTGTTTGCTGAGGCGACTCCACAAGGTGCAACTCTTTGTTGTAAACATCTCGAGAAGGGATTTGAAATGGCAGATTTACAGGCAGCAGCAAAGCGCGTTGCGCGCTTTCGCGAGGTAATGGCTCAGAGGGGTTACGACGCTGTTGTTCTACGTCACAACCCAGACCTTCGTTGGTTGACTGACGCTGAGCGTACCTTTGACTTTGAGCAGGCACATACTGCATTTATTACGCAGGATGAGCTCTTCATGCACACTGACTCTCGTTACTACAACACATTCCTGGAGCGCCTTGGTGCTGATTCTCCATGGAAGTTTGACCAGGAAGTCACTACTCCTACCGAGTGGGTTGCCGCTCATATTGCTGAGGCTCGTGCTCGCGTAGTTGCTATTGAGGACACCGTTGATCTTGCGTTCTTTGATGGTCTTGAGCAGGCATTGCGTGATCGTTCTGTTGCTGCTTTGCTTCCACGCATGCATGGTGATATTGCTGAGCTGCGTATTGTTAAAGACCCAGCTGAGATTGAGCTTATGAAGCACGCTCAGTCAATTACTGACAAGGCGTTCCTCCACATCTGCGAGTACATTAAGCCAGGTCTCACTGAGCAGCAAATCCGCGCAGAGCTTGAGAACTACATGCTCTCCAACGGTGCCGATGCTCTCTCCTTCGACTCTATTATTGCTTCTGGTCCTAATGGTGCTAATCCTCACGCACAGCCAGGTGAGCGCGTAGTTCAGACAGGCGACATGATTGTTATGGACTATGGCGCAGGTTATCTGGATTACCACTCAGATATGACCCGTACTGTTGTTGTTGGCGCACCTTCCGAGGAGCAGCAGCACGTCTTTGACGTTGTCCGCAAGGCAAATGAAACTTGCGCAGCAGCTATTCATGCAGGTGTAACTGGTTCTGATATTCATAACCTTGCAGTTAAGGTTATCTCTGAGGCTGGCTACGGTGAGTACTTTGGCCACGGCCTTGGCCACGGTGTTGGCGTTGAGATTCACGAGCGTCCATTCTTCAACCCTCGCTGGAACAAGGTTATTGCAGCAGGTTCTGTTGTTACCGATGAGCCTGGCATTTACCTGCCTGGTAAGTTTGGTATTCGCCTTGAGGACTTTGGCGTTGTTACTGAGGACGGCTACGATGTCTTTACTCAGTCCACACACGACCTTGTGTCTGTTGGCTGCTAAGCAATAACCTACTCACATGAGAATTTTTACGGCCAGAAGCTTTTGCTTCTGGTCGTTTTTTGTGCTTCCTAAAATCTTTTGGCGAGAAGATCTTCTCGCCCTAAAAGAACTGCTGGCAAATAAAAATAAAAAGAATTGGATTAATGAAGGCACGCCTCAGACATATGTAATAAAATCAGAAAAGTAATTGTTATTTTCATTGTTATGTTTACAGTTTTATTTGTTTTATTAGGCGGAGAAGAAGGAGGTAGAAGTGGTTAGTATCGTTCTAGCCAGCCATGGCAAATTTGCCGAGGGTATTAAAGATTCTGGCAGCATGATTTTTGGACCACAGGAAGGCGTTGTAGCTGTAACGCTTACTCCTGATATGGGCCCAGATGACCTGCATCAGAAGATTCTCGACGCAATTGCCACGCTTGAAGATCAAGAGCACGTTTTGTTCTTGGTTGATCTATGGGGTGGCACCCCCTTTAACCAGATTTCTCGTGTTCTTGAGGAAGAGGGTAAAGAGGATTGGGTTGCCGTTACTGGACTTAACCTCCCAATGCTTATTGCGGCATATGGTTCTCGCCTTGGTGTCGATACCGCCGCCGAGGTAGCAAAAGAGATTTACTCTGAAGCTCGTATGGGCGTGAAGATTAAGCCAGAAGAGCTTGAGCCACAAGAGGCAACACCTACTGATGTTCCTGCCGCTCCTGCAGCACCTCAGGGAGCAATTCCTGCAGGTACCGTTATTGGCGACGGCAAGCTCAAGATTGTGCTTGCACGTATTGACACCCGTCTTCTGCATGGTCAGGTTGCAACTACGTGGACAAAGATGACCAAGCCAGACCGCATTATTGTCTGCTCTGATGGTGTTGCTCAAGATGAGCTTCGCAAGACCATGATTGTTCAGGCAGCTCCTCCAGGAGTACATGTTCACGTTGTTCCTATTAAGAAGATTATTGAGATAGCTCATGACACTCGTTTTGGTAACACCAAGGCAATGCTTCTGTTTGAGACTCCTCAGGACATGCTCCGTGCTCTGGAGGGTGGCGTTGAAATTGAGGAAGCAAATCTTGGTTCTATTGCTCACTCTGTTGGTAAGGTTGTTGTTACCAGCGCAGTTGCAATGGATGAGGATGACGTGAAGACTCTTGAGGCCATTCGTGACCATGGCACCAAGTTTGATGTGCGTAAGGTTCCTGCTGACAGCGCAGAGAACTTTGAAGCAATGTTAAAGAAAGCCAAGTCCGAGCTTGTTGCTCGTAAGTAACTAGAAGGAGGTAGAAATGACGCCTATCACTATATTGCTTGTCGTATTCGTTGCTCTGCTCGCTGGCATGGAAGGTGTCCTTGACCAGTGGGAGTTCCACCAGCCCCTGGTTGCTTGCTCATTGATTGGCCTGGTAACTGGCCACCCTGCTGAGGGAATTATCCTCGGAGGCTCGCTTCAGATGATCGCTCTTGGTTGGGCAAACATTGGTGCTGCAATTGCTCCAGACGCTGCTCTGGCTTCTGTTGCATCCGCAATTATCATGGTTTTGGCACTGAATGGTGGAGATACTGACACCACTGCTGCTATCAACACTTCTATTGCACTTGCAATTCCTCTGTCCGTTGCTGGCCTGTTCCTTACCATGATTGCTCGTACCATTGCAACTGGTATTGTTCATGCTATGGATGCAGCTGCCGAGAAGGGCGATTTTGCTGCAATTGAGCGTTGGCAGGTTGTAGCTATCTTTTTGCAGGGTGCACGTATTGCCGTTCCTGCAGCTGCCCTTTGCTTTGTTGACCCAGCTATTGTTACTGACGCTCTGAACGCAATGCCTAAGTGGCTCACTGGCGGTATGGCAGTTGGCGGCGGCATGGTTGCTGCTGTTGGTTATGCAATGGTTATCAACATGATGGCTACTCGTGAGGTTTGGCCATTCTTTGCACTTGGCTTTGTCTTTGCAGCTATTAACCAGCTTACCCTTATTGCTCTTGGTGTCATCGGTGTCTGCCTTGCTATTCTCTACATTGGTCTTAAGGACCTTGCTAAACAGGGCGGCGGCTCAGGTGGTGGATCGGGCGATCCACTTGGCGACATCATTGATAACTACTAATTCTGAAGGAGTGTGATAACAATGGAGAATAAGATTCAGCTTTCTAAGAAAGACCGTATGTCTGTTGCTCTTCGTCACCAGTTCCTTCAGGGTTCTTGGAACTACGAGCGTATGCAGAACGGTGGTTGGGCGTTCTCAATGATTCCAGCCATCAAGAAGCTTTATCCAAACAAAGAAGATCAGGTAGCCGCTCTTAAGCGTCACCTTGAGTTCTACAATACTCACCCTTACGTTTCTGCACCAGTCATGGGCGTAACCCTTGCACTGGAGGAGGGTCGCGCTAACGGTGAGCCTATTGATGACGTTGCAATTCAGGGTGTCAAGGTAGGTATGATGGGTCCTCTGGCCGGTGTTGGTGATCCAGTCTTCTGGTTTACCGTCCGTCCAATTCTTGGAGCACTTGGTGCATCTATTGCTCTTGGTGGCTCCGCTCTTGGCCCCATTCTCTTCTTTGTTCTGTGGAACGTCATCCGTCTTATCTTCCTGTGGTACACCCAGGAGTTTGGTTATAAGGCAGGTGCTTCAATTTCTTCCGATCTTTCTGGTGGCATGCTAGGCAAGATTACTGAGGGTGCTTCTATTCTTGGTATGTTTATCATTGGCGCCCTGGTACAGCGTTGGGTTTCAATTTCATTCACCCCTGTGGTTTCAACCATTCCACAGCAGGCAGGCGCCTACATTGACTGGACAACCCTTCCTTCAGGAGTAGAGGGAATGCATCAAGCACTGAAGCTTTACGCTGCTCTTGGACCAAACGGTCTTGATCCAGTGAAGGTAACTACCCTTCAGTCCAACCTTGACTCGCTTATTCCTGGACTTGCCGCTGTCGGCCTGACGCTGCTCTGCTGCTCACTGCTTAAGAAGAAGGTCTCTCCAATTGTCATCATCTTGGCTCTCTTTGCCGTTGGTATTGTTGGACGACTTCTTGGCTTTATGTAATGAGTAAAAGTACGCACTAGTACTCAAAGTCACACGAATATGGGTCGCGCTCTATAATGGGTGCGACCCATTTTTGAAAGGATTGTATGGCTCAGTCTCAGAACAGCACAGTTGATTTCACCGCAAAGGCAACGTCATTCCATGGGCTTGCTACGTATGGCGATATCCTTATTGGCAATAAGGCCTTTGAGTTCTACAACCAAAAAAATCCTGAAGATTACATTCAGATTCCCTGGGACCAGATAGACCATGTGGCAGCTTCGGTTATGGGACGCACCAAAAGCATTTCTCGCTTTGCTATTTTTACTAAAAGCAATGGTAACTACTCGTTTTCTACGCGAGACAATAAAGCAACACTGCGGGCAATTCGCGCCTATATAGGGGAGGAGAAACTCGTGCGTTCTCCAAACTTCTGGTTTGTCTTTAAGCACGGACTTATGGCAATTCCACAGCTCCCTCGCCTTATTAAAGAGAGTTTTATTAAAAAGAAGTAAGCAAATTTTGCATTTTCACAAGAGCCGCCAGCACGGAAGGCGTGAAACTGATAAAATCCAACATGCATATACGTGTCGCGGGTAGTTTGAAAATTCACGTTCTTCTCGCGACTTTATCGAGTGAAAAGAGTTAGACGTGGCAACTATCAGCACCGCAGATTTTAAGAACGGCCTTGGCCTTAAGATTAACGATAAGTACTACACCATCGTTGAGTTCCAGCACGTAAAGCCAGGTAAGGGCGGCGCTTTTGTCCGCTATAAGATTCGTGACCTTCGTTCTGGCCGCGTTATTGATCAGACCTGCAACGCTGGTACCAAGTTTGAGAACGTTCTTCTGCTCACCAAAGAGATGCAGTACCTCTACAACGACGGTGAGTCCTTCTACTTCATGGACAACGAGACTTACGATCAGGTAGCTGTTCCTGCTGATTTCATTGGCGAGAAGAGCGTCTGGTTCAAGGAGAACGATAACGCACAGCTTCTCTATGCAGACACTGAGCTTCTTGGTGTTGAGCCTCCAATGTTCATTGAGGCAGAGATCACTGAGACTGACCCAGGCTTCAAGGGTGACACCGTTCAGGGCGGCACCAAACCAGCAACTATTGAGACTGGCGCCACGCTTCAGGTTCCAATGTATCTGAACCAGGGTGAGCGCATTAAGGTTGACACCCGCGACGGCAAGTTTGTTTCTCGCGTTTAATGCATATACTTTGGGTGTATAAGCGCCCAACAGGTATTGAGTAATTATTTCAAAGACAGTTTGTCTTTTTTAGGGGGTAGACATGGCTGAAACAGAGCTTCGTATAGCAGGCATCGGCATCTCAAAAGATGTAATTTCAACGGTTGTCTCCGGCGCAGCTGGAAGTGTTGAAGGTGTTGCCTCCGTTGGCGGAAACGATACACTGACATCCAACCTTATTAACGTCTTTACCAGCAGAAGCCTTGCACCAGAGAAGGCTGTTGAGGCGGGCGTAGAGAACGGCCAGCTTCATCTTGGAGTTCACCTCACCGTTTTCTATGGCTATCCTTTCACAAAGCTTGCTTCTGAGGTAAGACTTGCTGTTGCAACTGCCGTAAATGAGCAGATTGGCGTCAGCATTGCTTCCGTTGATGTTTACATTGACAGCCTTGTTTTTCCTAAGGAGTAGGCTTGAGCGTTAAGTTTTTTGGACGTACCCGCGCCCGTAGCCAAGCACTACAGCTTTTGTTCCAGGCTGAAGCCACTAATCGCAGCGTTCTTGAGGTCCTCGACGGAGACTATACGCTCTCCGAGGGACCTCTTGACGAGTATGCGCAGTCACTGGCAGTAGGAGCAGATGGCATCAGAGATGATCTTGATGACATCATTGCTGCTTACTCAAAAGACTGGGCAATTGATCGCATGCCTTCTGTTGACCGCAATCTTCTAAGAATTTCTCTCTACGAGATTCTGGAGGTTCCAGAGGTTGACGTTGCTGTTGCTATTAACGAGGTAGTTGACCTTGCTCGCGCCTACTGTGGTGACGATTCCCCTCGTTTTATTAACGGTGTTCTCGGCCGTATTGTTGACGATGTTGAGGCTGGAGAAGACATTTATTCTCTGTGTCATAAGCAGTCTGCTGAGCAGGACAATTCTGAAGAAGAGCCAGTAAGCTCTGTGGAAGATGCAGAGTAGCCATGGCAAAAATCGATACGTCTGAATATCAGAGCTTTGACCAGATAACCGCAAGACTTGATTCGATTGTTGATCAAGTTCGCGATAAGAACGTCTCGCTTGAGCATTCTCTTGACCTCTTTGACGAGGCAATTGCTCTAGGCTCAAAGGCTGTCAACATGGTTGACACCACAGAGTTTACGCCAGAAGAGGAAGAACGTCTGGTTCAGGCTCAGGCAGCAGGGGATGCAACTGACGTAACCGGCTCAGCAGCTACCACTGATGAGCGGGCTTCTTCTGAGCAGGTTGAGGTTTCAGCTGCAGATGAAACGTCGTCTGATGACGTGGTTTCAGAAAGCGATGAGCACTAGTGGCTCAACGCATTTCTCGCCAAAGGCTCGATAAAGAGCTGGTTAGGCAAGGATTTTTCAAGGACACTCAAGCTGCATTACGCGCAATTCTTGCGGGTTATGTTTCTACGAGCGACAGAAGATTAACTTCAGCGGGAGAGCTTGTTCCTGAGGGATTATTTCTGCACGTAAAAGGTGCTATTCCATACGTGAGCCGAGGCGGACTTAAGCTCGAGCGTGCCTTTGAAGTTTTTGATTTTACGGTTCAACAGAAAAAATGTTTAGATATTGGCTGTTCAACTGGTGGTTTTACCGATTGCCTGCTTCAACATGGAGCTGCTTCGGTTACCTCGGTTGATGTTGGCTATGCGCAGTTTGATTGGTCGTTGAGAAACGACAATAGGGTTGAACTGCTCGAACGTACAAATATTACGTCCCTGCCAGAAATGGGTTACTCGCACGTTTTTGATGTTGCTGTGTGTGACGTATCGTTTACGTCAATCTTGTCAATTCTTCCTTCTGTTTTAGATGTTCTAGCTCCTGAAGGAGCCTTTGTTACGCTGGTCAAACCGCAGTTTGAAGCTAAGAGGGAAGAAGTGGGCGAGGGCGGTATTGTGACTGATGCCTCCGTGCGCCTGCAAACGCTGCAAAAGGTTTCCGATGCGTTTAAGAAAGCTCATATGGGTCCTTTGGGCGCGTGTGAAAGTCCTATTCACGGCGCAAAGGGCAACGTGGAATATTTACTGTTTGGACAGCTTGGAGCAGGTTTGTATGATTTAGATCTTGCTTCAGTGGTATCGAGTCATTTTGTAGAAATAGTGAAATAGAACGAATGTTCTATTTTGTAGTATTGTTTATAGTTTTTTAGGTATACTAAGTACATCGAATCAGACGCTTTAACTGTTTCAGTTGTGCAATCAAGCAAAATCGGGAGAGTGGTTTGCGTGAAGGTACTTCTTGTTCCAAATTATTCAAGAGAAGTTGCTGTTTCTGGTGCACGTGAACTTGAAGAATGGCTCTTTGAGCAGGGTTGTGATGTCCAGTGGGCACACGATAAAAAGCTGTTCCCGGATAAAGTTGTAGATTGTTCTGATTGCCAGCTTGTTATTTCTCTTGGTGGAGACGGAACGCTTCTGAGGGCCGCCAAAATTGTTGAGTATTCAGAAATTCCAATTTTGGGCATCTCTTATGGTCACCTTGGCTTTTTAACTAGTGCAACTCCTCATCAAATGATTGAGATGGTAGCTGATGCTCTTGCTGGAGAGCTTCACGTATCTAGAAGAGCAACACTTGCAATAGAAACGGAGTATGAGCTTCCATCTGGAGAAACTTACGTCGAGAAGACCTTCTCGCTCAATGATTTTGCAGTTTCCAGAGGTGGAGCAGGCGATATGGTTGAGTTTACAGTTTCTGTATCAGGCAACCATATTGATAAGCTTCGCGGTGATGGTTTTGTCGTTAGTACGGCAACTGGATCTACCGGCTATGCTCTAGCCGCTGGTGGTCCCATTGTTACCCCAGAGTTCTCGGGAATGGTTTGCGTGCCAATTGCACCACATACTATTTTGGCTCGTGCATTCCTTACTTCTCCTTCTGACGTGGTTGAAATCACTATGTCAAAAGATAGGCCTGCACCATGTCACTTCTTCTCTGACGGGCAAAACATTAAGCATCCTGAAGAGGGTGTGGCTACCAAAGCTCGTATTAGCCGTGGACCAGGAGATATCATTCTGCTTGATAGAAGCGCTGATAGTTTCTATCGTTCAGTTTCTCGTGTATTTTACGGTAAAACTGGTCAGTAAGCAGGTCATATATGCTTGATGAACTTCGTGTGCAAAATGTCGCACTTATTGAAGATGCTTCTCTTGCTCCCGCCTCAGGTTTAACTGTTTTAACAGGAGAGACAGGTGCTGGTAAAACCGCTCTTTTATCTTCCATTAAGCTCTTAGTAGGAGAGCGTGCGGATGCTTCTGCAGTAAGAGAAGGAACAGACGCTCTTAGGGTTGAGGCACGCTTTTTTACCTCGCCAGAAGATCAAGAGGGAATTGTAGTCTCTAGAAAAGTCTCTGCTGATGGCAGAGGCAGAGTAGAGATTGATGGCCACATGGCATCAGTTAAAGAACTGGCTGGAGGCATTGGAACATCAATTGATCTGTGTGGTCAGCATGAACATCAAAGGCTGCTTGACGTAAAGAATCATGTCAGCATGCTGGACGCATGGATTGGATCAGATATTCAATCTTGCCAGACAGAGTATGTAGACGCTCTTCATGCTTACCATGCTGCAGTCGCTGAACTTCAACGAGTTATTGAAGTAAGCCAGTCTAGCAATACAAAGATTGATGAAGCGGCATTTCTTGTTCAAAGAATTGATGAGGTTTCTCCTAAAGAAGGAGAGCTAGAAGACCTAGAAGAGCAACTTCCTCGGTTTGAACACGCAGAGGCTCTTCTTCAAGCTGCAGGAGGAACACACGAGTTACTCTCAGGAGATGAGGGCGTTATTGATTCTCTCTCTGATGCAGTTCAGATGCTTCAAAGTGCTGCAACATTTGATGCTACGCTAGGTAATTATGCAGAGTCTCTTTCAAGTGCACTTATAGAGATTGAGGATGTTTCTTCAGAGCTCAGAAGCTATGTTGGATCTCTCGATTTTGATGAAGAAGCTCTTGAAGAGATGCAAAGTCGTATGGCTCGTCTTCAGGGTCTTATGAGGACGTATGGCCCTGGTATGAAAGATGTATTTAAGAAATACCAGGCAGCTCAAAATCTTCTTGAGGTTACAAGAGACACAGAAAAGCTTGTCCGTGAGGCACAGGCAGAAGTAGATAAAGCAAAAGAAACTCTCATCGTAAAGGCTCAGGCACTTAAAAAGGTTCGTGTTGCTGCAGCTCCAAAACTTTGTGATGCTGTTACTAAGCAAATGAGTCATCTGCAGATGGGTTCAGCTCAGATTGAATTGAACTTTGAAGATCTTCCTTTTGAGCAGTGGAATAAAGTTGGCTCTACAAAGATTGAGCTTATGTATAAGCCTTCAGCTCAGATGACTGCTCGTCCACTTAGAAAGATTGCCTCTGGTGGTGAGGTTTCTCGCGTCATGCTTGCATGCAAAGTGGTTCTAGGAGAGTCTGACGTTTGCGATACGCTTGTATTTGATGAGGTTGACGCTGGCGTTGGTGGAGCTACTGCCGTTGCTCTTGCAGAGGTTTTAGCGCAGCTTGCTAAAACACATCAGGTGATTGTGGTAACTCACCTGCCACAGGTTGCTGTTATGGCCTCTAAACAGTATGTAGTCTCAAAGACAGAAGAACATAACGCACTTCCTATAACTTCTCTTACAGAGGTTTCTGGCACTCAGAGAGAAGAAGAGATCGCGCGCATGCTTTCAGGCTCTATAACTGAGGCTTCTTTGGCGCACGCGCATGAGCTGCTCACAGAAGCTCGCTAGATTTTTCAGAATAACATGGACATAACAATGTATTTGTTTGGAGATTAAATTTCTCGACTCTATGGGTCTCAAAGCGGAATAATATAAAGACCCGTAGAAATGTAATTGGCTAATCTTACCTACGGGAGTAATCCATGACCAAGCACATATTTGTAACAGGTGGCGTTGTTTCTTCTCTTGGAAAAGGAATCACTGCTGCATCTCTCGGCCGACTTCTTAAGGCTCGTGGCTATAAGGTCATGATGCAAAAAGCTGACCCATATCTCAATGTTGACCCAGGCACTATGAGTCCTTTCCAGCATGGTGAGGTTTTTGTCACTGAGGACGGTAAAGAGACTGACCTTGACCTTGGTCATTATGAGCGCTTTATTGACGAGAATCTTACCAGGGAGTCTAACTTCACCACTGGCCTCATTTATCAGTCTTTGATTCAGCGAGAGCGCGCTGGAGATTTCCTTGGCGGAACAGTTCAGGTAATTCCTCATGTAACTGATGCAATTAAGGCTCGTTTTGCTCGCATTGAAGAGGTTACTAATGCTGATGTAGTCATTACAGAGCTTGGTGGCACTATTGGTGATATTGAGTCTCAGCCTTTTGTTGAGGCAATTCGCCAGTTTAGAAAAGAGCGAGGCGTAAGCAACGTTGCTATTATTCACGTGAGCCTTGTTCCTTATATTGCTGCTGCTCATGAGGTCAAGACTAAGCCTACGCAGCACTCCGTAAAAGAGCTTCGTTCCCTTGGTATTCAGCCAGACTTTATCGTGTGCCGTTCTAGCCATTCTGTGGATGAATCTATTCGCGAGAAAATCGCTAATTTCTGCGACGTTGATGCAGATTGTGTTTTTGAAAACAACGATTTACCTTCAATTTACGATGTTCCAGCACATCTGGCAGCACAGGGATTTGACAAGAAGGTACTTGAGCGCCTTGGTCTTGAAGTCCGTCCAAGTGATCTTGGCAGTTGGGAAGCATTTACTACCGCTATGCATAAGGCAAATGCGCTTGAAGACACAACAAGAATTTATGTTGTCGGCAAGTATACGCAGCTGCCTGATGCCTACCTTTCTGTTATTGAGGCACTTCACCACTCTGGTATTTTCTATGGCAGACACGTTGATATCCGCCTGGTAAATGGTGAAGAGCTAACAGAAGAAGACGTAGAGCAGGAGCTTGCTGGTGCAGATGGCATTTTGGTTCCTGGCGGCTTTGGTCTTCGCGGCGTAGAGGGCAAGATGGTTGCTATTCGTCGTGCTCGTGAGCTCAAGATTCCTTACCTTGGTGTTTGCCTTGGTATGCAGATGGCTGTTACTGAGTTTGCTCGTGACGTCTGCGGCATGGAGGGTGCAAATTCAGCAGAGTTTGGTCCAGATACTCCATACCCTGTCATCGATCTTATGCCTGATCAGGAGGATATTACTGACAAGGGCGGTACCATGCGCCTTGGTTCTTATCCTTGCAAGGTTGTTGAGGGAACTCTTGCACACGAGGCATATGGCAACAACTTGGTTTACGAGCGCCATCGTCACCGCTATGAGGTAAGCAACGTATTCCGTAATCAGCTTGTTGAGGCTGGTCTGGTAGTTTCTGGTGTTTCTCCAGACGATCGCCTTGTAGAGATGATTGAGCTTCCAGAGTCTGTTCACCCTTGGTTTGTTGCAAGCCAGGCGCATCCAGAGTTCAAGAGCCGTCCAACTCATCCTGCGCCTTTGTTCCGTGAGTTTGCACGTGCAGCAATCGCTCATCATGAGGGTGTTGACCGTCATGATGTAAATCAGGCTCTCTAAGCAGATTTTTTACTAGGGAAGAATACTTATGGACCTCGCTCAGGCGCGTACAGAATTTTTAGCGTACGTTGCTGTTGAGCGAGGTCTTTCTGTAAATACGCTTGATGCCTATACCAGAGATTTAGAAGGTTATTTGTTTTGGCTGAATGGCAAAAAGATTACTTTGCCCAACCAGGTGACTTGCTCCGATGTTGAAGAGTACATAGGCTCTCTTAGAGATTTAGGTATGGCTCCAGCTTCGGTTGAGCGTCACACTGCGGCACTTAGAAACTTTCACAAGTTTATGGCTGTTGAGCAAATTTGTGAGTCATCTCCAGCAGAAGATTTACCTACCGCAGCAAGAATTCAAAGGCTTCCTGATGTTATCTCTCAAGAGAAGGCAGAAGAGCTGCTTGATCAGCCATTTCCTAATTCGCCCCTAGGCATTCGAGATAGAGCCATACTTGAGTTGCTGTATGGGTGTGGGCTTCGTGTGTCTGAGCTTTGCGATCTTGAGGTTCGAGGTGTCCTTCTAGAAGATGAACTCTTGCGTGTTTTTGGTAAGGGTTCCAAAGAGCGCGTAGTTCCTGTACTGGGCTCTGCGCATCGTGCGCTTAAAACATATCTTTATGAGGCTCGCTCGCTTTTGCTTAAGCATGGTCAAGTATCTGAGGTGTTTGTAAACGCCAGAGGTGGACGCATTTCTCGCCAGTCGGTACATAAACTGGTAGCTAATTACGGCAAAGTGGTGGGGATTGAAGGTTTGCATCCTCACACACTACGCCACAGTTTTGCCACACATCTTCTAGAAGGTGGCGCTGATCTTCGTTCAGTGCAGGAGCTTTTGGGACACGTAGATATTTCAACCACGCAGCTCTATACGCACGTAGATAGATCTCACATTAGAGATGTGTATCTTGAGGCTCATCCAAGAGCTCACGTTCATGTGGACAAATAATCGCGCTTGACGCAAGTGTGGGACAGGCGTGGGACAAGCGTGGGGCAAAGTGGTGACTGCGTAAAAGCAAGACGAAGGTTTTGTTTGAGTAACGTGTAATTTTTGCCACGAGTTCACCACAATTTCCTCAAAAATTTTCACTTCATAAAAAATTAATAAATTGAGTCTAAGACTAAGATAATCCGTTCTTTTGTAGTTCGGATTTTTTTAAACACTACATATTGTGGTCTTGCTCTATCAATTCACATCTACGTTAAACTCCAGCTAGACCATAAGAAAAATACTTAGTGTTGGAAAGTGTTTTCTAGTGTGTGTAAGTGTCGGAATGAGTTATATTTATTCCACGTTCAATCGACGGACTATGCCCAAGCATTGCCGCGCACACACAACACAAACACAGCCCGCGCGGCAAGGGGCGCCAACGTGAAAGGGGGAGACATGCTTACTGGTCAGTATCAGCGCTCGCTGGACTCTAAGATTCGCGTGACTCTTCCTGCACCTCAGCGCAAGCAGCTTGGCGATGTTGTCATCTTGCTCCGTCGACAGGACGCGCTTTACGGCTACTCACCTGAGGCGTATGAGGCTTGGATTGCAAGTCTGAATCTCAACCCAAGGAACCGCGACGACGTCACAGCACTTCGCATGCTGAACGCAGCAGCAACAACCGTTGACATTGACTCGGCCGGCCGCGTTGCTCTGGGAAAGATTGACGAGTCCGATCCACAGGCTAGGGAGAAGCTCCAGCTTGACCGCGACGTCACCATTGTCGGTAACGGCGACCACTTTGAGATTTGGAACACCAACAAGTGGAACAGCCTCTTCTCGGCAGATGACCGCGTTGCAACGCTCGAGGACCTCATCTTTGGCGCCTAGTGAGGCGAGAAGATCGTGAAGGTAGAAGACGGTAACTTGAAAGTCGAATATCGGCACCAACCAGTAATGCTTGCAGAAGTGCTGCGCGAGCTGGACCCCAAGCCAGGTGAAGTTGTTTGCGACTGCACCTTAGGAGGAGCGGGTCACACCGTAGAGATGGCAAAGCTGATTGCTCCAGACGGTCTTTCCATTGGAATTGACCAGGATGCAATGGCTCATCAAGCAGCAGCTGCTCGCCTGAAGCAAGAAGTACCAAACGCGGAGTTTTTGCCGCTTAAGGGAAACTTTGGCGACCTCGATGAACTTCTCGTCTCTGCAGAAATCCCCGGAGTTGACTGTTTCCTCTTTGACATTGGTGTTTCTTCTCCTCAGCTTGATATCCCAGAGCGAGGCTTTTCGTACCACGAAGACGCCCCGTTGGATATGCGAATGGACCCGGGTAAACAAACTCCAACTGCACAAGAGGTCATCAACACCTACAACGAATCCGACCTCGCCCGAATCCTTCGAATTTATGGAGACGAGAAATTTGCCTCACGCATTGCACGACGCATTGTACAAACGCGAGAAAAGCGTCCCATCCAAACGACGCTTGAGCTTGTTGAGGTAATCAAGGCGGCAATTCCCGCAGCAGCGCGTCGTCACAGCGGACATCCCGCTCGAAAGACGTTCCAAGCACTTCGTATTGAAGTGAACCACGAACTTGAGGTTTTGGAGCGCGGACTACGCTGTGCAATTGCCTGGGCCAATCCAGGGGGCAGGATTTGCGTTATCTCGTATCACTCGCTTGAAGATCGTATTGTCAAGCACGTGTTCTCCGAGCTCAGTCAAGGTTGTATCTGCCCGCCAGACCTTCCGGTTTGTATGTGCGGTCAAGTGCCGATAGTTGACGTGATTACGCGCAAACCTCTTGTGGCCACTCCAGAAGAGATAGAGCGCAACCCAAGAGCGAGAAGCGCCCTGATGAGGGTAGCGGTTAAACGCGACCCAGAGAAATGAAGTACTCCATAGCACTTGTTGCTTGTTGTGAAGAAGTTTTGAAGGGATTGAAGTTTAATGGCACGTTACGGATCAGAAGCTGTAGCACGCACAACTCAGTTTGAGCATGAGTACGCTCCTGAACAGAGTACCCGCTCATCCTTTGAGGTTGTACCTGGTGGCGGCCTTGATGCTGATGCTCGCCGTGGCGTAAGCAGCCAGTTCATCCAGCGTATTAAGATTTTTGCTGTTGCTGCAGCTCTCTTCTTGACTTTTGGTGTTGTTCGCATTGGCATCTCTACCGCAACGGTTTCTACACTTCAGTCCAATAATGTTATTAGAAATGAAATGCGTGCGACAACTGTAACTAACGATTCCCTGCGCATTTCTCGCTCCTTGCTCGCAAGCACCACACGTATTGAGCGTATTGCTACACAGAATTACGGTATGACTCTTGAGACAAATCGTCCTGTTGTAGATGTAAGCAACAACGCTTAGGCGTAAAATATACGTTGTGAGTACGCAGAATCGACATACTCGCGCATCGCGCAGAAAAACTCCTGAGGCCTCGTACGACGAGGCCTCTCGTGTGCATTTTCGTGGTCATCGTGGTAGCAGCGGTGGCTCGGATAGTGTTGGCCCTGAAGGTAGACTCCGTCGCGTAGCAGCTGCTATGGCCATTATGGTGGCACTTGTTGTTGTAAGACTTGCATGGCTGCAAATCTTTACCGCAGCAGATCTTGCAAAGGGTGCCGAGAATAACCGCACTAACGATATTGTCTTACACGCTCGTCGCGGCACCATTTACGACCGCAATGGCAACGTCTTAGCTATGAGCGTTGACTGCAAAGACATCTATGCCAATCCTTCAGAGATTAAAGACGCAAGTTCCGTAGCTCAGGTTTTTGCCTTGCTCTTAGGCGGAAGCCCTTCAGACTATCTTGGAGACCTGCAGCAAGACACCACCTTTGTCTATGTGCGCCGTCGTGTTGACAATGATACTGCTTCTAAGATTGAAAAAGCACTTGACGAGAAAAACCTCAAGGGCGTCTATTTTGTTAACAACACTAAACGCGTCTATCCCTATGGCAACGTTGGTGTTCAGATCCTGGGCTTTGTAAACGCAGACAACGAGGGCGCTTCTGGCCTTGAGTATTACTACAACGATATCCTTGCAGGCACTAACGGCCACATGATTGTAGAGACCGGTGCTGGTGGTACGCCAATTGCTGGCGGTACCTCAAACATCACTGAGGCACAAAATGGACAGGACATTGTTCTTTCCATTGATATTGAGCTGCAGAAGAAGGCGGAAGAGCAACTTACTGCCGCAGTCAAAGACTTTGAAGCCCAGCAGGGCGGCTCAATCATGGCCATGAATCCTCGTACTGGAGAAATCTATGCCGCCGCTTCGTACCCTCTGCCAGATTTTAAGAGCGATAACGGCGTTGACTACGAATCCCTCAACCTCAAGCTCGTTTCAAGTATCTATGAACCTGGCTCGGTATTTAAGGTAATTACCACCTCAATTGGTATAGACAACAACCTCTTTGGTCCAGATTCAACCTTCAATATTCCAACTGAGCTTAAGGTTGGAGATAACAAGGTTACCGACGATGACTGGCGTACCAGCGCTATGGACATGAGCGTAAGAGAGATGCTCAGGCGTTCCTCTAACGTTGGTATGGCCTTCCTCGAGACGCAGCTCATAGGTGACGAGCGCTTTGCAGAGGGAATCGAAAAGTTCGGCATAGGTCACACCACAGGCATTGACTTCCCTGGTGAAGCTACAGGAATTGTCCGCTCTCTGGACGAATATGAAGGCCCAACAGGCGGAAACATGGCGTTTGGTCAGGGTCTTGCAATCCCATTTATCCAGGTCATTCGCGCATATACCGCTGTTGCTAATAAGGGAACTATGGTGACACCACACTTTATGGTTTCTAAGGGCGGTCAAGAGGTTACCTGGCCTACTAAAGACGTTATTTCCGCTTCCACAGCTTCGGCCGAGCTTGACATGATGACTACCGTTGTCAAAGAGGGTACCGGTGTTCGTGCAGGTATCTATGGCTATACTGTTGCTGGTAAAACAGGTACGGGCCAGCAGGTTGTGGAAGAAACCGGCTCGTACGGCGAGAATTCCGGTTTTGTTGCTTCCTTCTGCGGTATCGTGAATCCATTAGAATCTGATTTGATGGTTTACGTTGGACTTAACGATACCCACCAGCTTGCATCGCAGTCTGCCGCTGTGGTCTTCTCGCAATTTGCAAAAGACGCAGCTACACACCTTAATATTCAACCAACTAATAACTAGGAGAGCTCATGGTTAAGCTTTCGGTTGAACAGATAGTCGCAGCTACAAATGCACAGCTGCTCCACCGTGGAACCCGCGAGGTTGTGGGCGCGGCCGTCATTGACTCTCGTGAGGTCCAGGAAGGCTCGCTTTTCGTGGCTTTTGCTGGCGAGAAGGTCAATGGAAACTCCTATCTCTTATCTGCTGCCCAGGCGGGCGCTGCTGTTGTAGTGGCATCTGAGCCTGTAGCAGACAATCTGCTCGACAACCTGGCCGACACAGGAGTCAGCGTTCTTGAAGCCGCTGACGATGACTGTGAGGCGTTCCTGCTAGCTCTTGCCGCTGCTTGGCGAGAAGCCCATCCAAACTGGCTGGTTGTGGGCGTAACTGGATCGGTCGGTAAAACTACCACCAAAGAAATGCTTCGTCGCGGCATTGGCGCTACTCGTCGTGTGTACGCAACTGCTGGCAATCACAATAACCTCATTGGCCTGCCACTTACGGTACTTTCTACTCCAGAGGATACCGAGGTGCTTGTGCTTGAGCTGGGCATGAATCATGCTGGCGAGATTACCAGGCTCACCTCGATTGCTCGTCCAACAGTAGCCGTCATTACCAACGTTGGTACCAGCCACATTGGTCTTCTCGGCAGCAGAGAAAACATTGCGCGCGCCAAGGCAGAGATTGTCTCGGGCATGCGCGCATTTGACTCAATTGAACCTACGCTTATTCAGGCTTCGGCGGGGGACTACACCAAGTTCATTGCAGATGAGTTTGCTCGCCCTGCTCGCGTTGTTTGCAAGACAGTGGGTGCCACAGAAGCTGATGTCATGAGCGCACAGCAGGTCACTCTTGACGAGGAGGGCCTTCCAACTGCCACTATTGTTGCTGCATCTGGCTGGTCACGCACGGTAACCCTTGAGGTACCTGGGCGCGTTGTTGTCGACGACCTTCTTTTGGCACTTGAGGCTATAGAGACGCTTGGTCTTGATCTTGACGCTGCTGCAGAGGCTATTGAGCAGATGTCTGCCACTCGTATGCGTCTTTCGGTACTTGACGCAACCTGCGGTGCCAAGATTATTGACGATTCTTACAACGCAAGTCCTAACTCAACAGCTGCAGCGCTTGACGTGTTGATGCAGATGCCAGCGGAAGGCCGCCGCATTGCTCTTATCGGAGAGATTGGTGAGCTTGGACCAGAGGAGAAGCGCCTTCACGGTTATGTGGGCGCCTATATTGCTGCTAAGAACCCAGACCTTGTTGCCTTTGTAGGCACGGGAGCCGCGCGTGAAATGGTTGAAGCCGCACGCGTCATGGGATTCTCGGAAGATAAAATTGAACAGTTCAGCGATGTCAACGAAGCACTTACCGTGCTCGGACCAGTACTTGCGCAAGGAGACGTTCTTCTCGCTAAGGCATCGAGGTCTGCCCAGCTTGATATTTTTGTAAAAGGAGTTACTGAGTAATGTTTTATCAGACTATTTACCCAACATACCAGGTGTTTGTAGCGCTTGGTGTCTCCTGCATCATCACGTTGATCTTAATGCCACTCTTTATCAAGCTGATGAAGAAAGAGGGAGTGGGCCAGCAGGTTCGTGCTGACGGCCCTCAGCAGCACCTGGTCAAGCAGGGTACTCCTACTATGGGCGGCGTTGTTATGCTGGTAAGCATTGTGCTGACCTGCGTTGCACTTGCTCAGTGGAATACCGACCTCATTCTTGCTATGGCAGCTATGCTGCTCACAGGCTCGCTTGGTCTTCTGGATGATATCGAGTCTGTTGCTCATGGTAGAAGCCTTGGCCTCACCGCATCTCAGAAGATGGCTGGACTCATTACTATTTCTGTTGCATTTTGCCTGGCAGCAGTTAACATTTGGGGCATTACGCCCATTATTGCGTTCCCTGGTGGCCTTGATATCAACCTGGGTATCCTTACTACTACCGTCACTTTAGGCGGAAACATTATTTCTATCCCTTGGCTGTATCTCTTCTTTGTTTTTTTGCTCATGGCTGGCCTCTCCAACGCTGTTAACCTGACCGACGGCCTTGATGGCCTTGCTGGTGGCTGCGTTATGGTCGTCATGATTTTTATGGCTGCAGTAGCTTTCCGCTATGGCGAGAGTAGCCTTGCTGTTTTTGCCGCATCTATCGCAGGCGCTTGTATTGGTTTTTTGTGGTTTAACAGCTATCCTGCAAGTATTTTTATGGGAGACACCGGCTCTCTTGCCTGGGGCGCTGCCTTTGCGGCCCTGGCCGTTCTTACCAAGACTGAGGTAGTTTCCCTGGTCATGGGCGGTCTTTTTATCATCGAGGCACTGTCCGTTATCATTCAGGTTGTCAGCTACAAGGCAACTAAAAAGCGCGTATTCTTGATGGCTCCACTGCATCATCACTTTGAGAAACTTGGCTGGAACGAAACAAAAGTAGTCTTTAGATTCTGGATTATTTCCGGCGCATTTGCTGCTCTGGGCTTTGCACTGTACTTCCAGCTTCACTAAAGATATTGCTCTTAGAAAGGACCGTTTGCGTGTCGCTTCTAGAAACACTTGGAAATGTATGTGTTCTTGGTTTTGGTAAGACCGGCGTCTCTGTCTGCACGTATTTGCTGCAGCAGCCAGAGGGTCGTGTGTCTTCCGTAACTCTTGTGGGCGGCGCAGATGCTACTGTTGGCGAGAAGGTCCAAGAGCTTGCAGACTCAGGCGTACAGGTACAATGCGGCTCTGATCAGGTTAAGGGTACCTTTGACCTGACTATTGCATCTCCTGGTATTCCAGACACCTCTGAGCTGTTCGTCAGTGCAAAGGCAGCTTCTCATCAGATTATGGGCGAGCCAGAGTTTGCCTATCAAGAGAGTCCTTCACAGTGGATTGGTATTACCGGCACAAATGGTAAAACTACTACCACAAGTTTGACCACGTCAATCCTGCAGTATGCAGGTCTTGATGCAAGCGCTGTTGGCAATATTGGTCTTACTATTACTGACCAACTTGCAGAGAGAAAGCCTAAGAGCTGGTTTGTAGCAGAGCTTTCAAGCTTCCAGCTTGCTACTACTCAAAAATTACATCCTCACGTTGCGATGCTTTTAAACATTACGCCGGATCACCTTGAGTGGCATGGTTCGCTCGAGGCGTATGCAGCAGCTAAAGAGAAGATTTTTGCCAACCTTGATGCAAATGACCTGGCAATTATCTCTGACTTGGATGAGTTCTGCCAAGACGTGTCTTCTCGCCTTGAGGCTCGCGGCATTGCCGTATGCCATCTTGCTCAGACAGATCCCGGTACGCAAAACGCCGCCTTTGTACGCAATGGAGCGCTGGTAGTCAGGCTATCTGGTAAAGAGATGGAGCTTGTAGCGGCTGATGCACTCCACATTAGGGGAGCGCACAATGCACTCAACGCTCTTGCTGCAGCTGCATGTGGCTTATTCCTGGGACTTGATATTGTTTCTATTAGGCATGCCCTGTTGGACTTTATGCCGCTTGAGCACAGAATTGAGCCAGTTGATACGGTTAATGGTGTTTTGTACGTTAACGACTCCAAAGCAACAAACACTGATTCAGTTGAAAAATCATTAACTTCGTTCCCAGGTAAAGACGTTATTTTGCTACTTGGAGGTCACGATAAGGGCACAGAGCTTGATGAGTTTGCTCAGAAGGTGTCCGCTACCTGTGCATACGCAATCTGCTTTGGAGAGGCAGGTCCTCGCTTTGCAGAGGCGCTTCGCCGCGTTTCTGGCGGCCATGCAGAAGTGGTAGAAGAGCCTCATATGCATGAAGCTTTTGACCGTGCGGTAGAACTTGCTCGTCCAGGTTCTGTAGTGCTTCTCTCACCAGCATGTTCCTCATTTGACGAGTTCACAGGCATGGCTCAGCGTGGTCGTGTCTTTAAACAGCTGGTGGCAGATCTTGCTCAAAAAGAGAGCGGTCGATAATGGCTACCAGCAGAAACAGAACAGGGGAGCGCGCGCAGCAAACACGTACTTCTCGCCAGAAATCTTCCGAGGGCTCGCAGGCTAAAGGCCGCTTTGGTGCTATTCCAGAGCGTTTTATGCAGCCTCGTCTGGTGCTTCTGGTGTCAACGGCTATTCTGGTGTGCTTTGGCTTGGTAATGATTTATTCCGCTTCCTCGATTTCTGCAATGACTTCTGAGGACATGGGTTATAACCCCTTCTACTACGTGCAGCGTCAGCTTGGCTTTGCTGCGGCAGGAGTTGCGTTAGCGTTTATTGTTTCTCGCATTGACTACCGCGCAGTAGTAAGAAACTTCCAGGTACCTATTTGGATTGTGACCTTTGGAATGCTAGCAATTATTTTTACTCCTATTGCCGGCGCCGATGCATATGGTGCAACCCGTTGGATTTCAATTGGACCGTTTTCTTTCCAGCCGTCTGAGTTTGCAAAGATCACCATCTTAATTTCTGTCTCGTATTTGGCTCAGCAGTACTTTATTGATCAGACCATAGATCAGATGGAGTTCTTTAAAAAGTTTGCTATTGCTGCGCTTGCACCACTGCTTCTTATCTTGGCTCAGCCAGATAAGGGCTCCACGCTGATTATTGTGGGAACACTTTTGGTCATTGGCTACCTTGCCGATGTTGACCGAAGGGTTCTGGCAACTATTGCCATTGCTGGCTTTATTGGCTTTGCGTTCTTATCTCTTAAAGATGATTATTCTCGTGCTCGCGTTGTGACTATGCTCAACCCTTGGGCTGATTATTACGGTGCAGGTTATCAGCTTGCACAGGGCTTTTATGCTTTTGGTTCTGGCGGTATTTTTGGTGTTGGCTTTGGTTTTTCTCGCCAGAAATATTCCTATCTTCCTATGGCTCACAATGACTTTATTTTTGCGGTTATTGGAGAAGAGCTGGGCTTTATTGGCGTTTTGGGTCTTTTGGCTGTATTTGGCGCCCTGGTATGGGCAGGCTTTAAGATTGCTCGCTATGCACCAGATTTGACCGGCAGGCTTATTGCTGCAGGTTGTACCTCTATGTTTATCATCCAGGCCTTTGTTAACATCGGTGGTGTTTTGGGCCTTTTGCCTCTTTCTGGTAAGCCTCTGCCGTTTATCTCATACGGCGGTTCAACCATCATGTCTAGTATCTTGATGGTTGGTCTTTTGATGTCTGTTTCAAGGCAGTCAAGGCTTCCAGAAACCGAGTACGATAGACAACGCGCTTCTTGGAGCATAGCTGAAGAGCAGGATACCTTTGATGCTCCAGGTTTTGCTGGTCTTACCATGGTTGATGGTGGGGTAGGAGTAGGCATGCCACTCCCACGTTCTTCTCGGCCTAAGAGCAGTGCACAAAGCTCCGCGCGCCCATCACGAGGCGTTTTGCGCTCAAGAGATGACGACGCCCCTCAAGGTCGCATTACGACAGATGCCTCCGGAAGGCGCAGAATTGATTTGGGACCTTCTGCATCGGACAGGCTTCGTGGAAACAACAGGGCTCGTCGATAGCTGATTTCTAGGAGATGGATTGCATGGCAGAACAGAAGAAACTCTCTGTTGCAATTGCTGCAGGTGGAACCGCTGGTCACATTAACCCAGCTCTGGCTCTAGCTGAGGAGCTTCGTGAGCGCGGCCACCAGGTTACGTTTTACGGTCAGCCCAACAAGCTTGAAGGTACGCTGGTACCTGAGGCAGGATTTGAGCTGGTACCTATCCATGTAAATGGCTTTGATCGCAGACGTCCTTGGACGCTCATCAGCGCGGCATACAATCTTGAGCGCGCAAAGATGCAGCTGCACAAGCGCTTCAAAGAGCAGGGTGCACCTGATGTTGCTATTGGTTTTGGCGCCTATGTTGAGCTGCCTTTGCTTCAGCTTTGCGCAAAACTCCATATCCCGTATTTAATCCATGAGCAAAATTCAGTAACCGGTCTTGCTAACCGTGTATCTGCTGGTAAAGCAGATAAGGTGTGCATTGCATTCCCAGAGGCTCGTAAGGCTTTTGAGGGCCACGTAAAGGCTCAAGACACTATTGTGGTTACCGGCAATCCTGTGCGTAAGAGCGTTCTTTCTGCTGACAGAGCCGCCTCCAGGCAAGAGCTGGGCATTGCAGACAATCAGATATTGCTGCTTATCTTTGGCGGAAGCCTAGGCGCACGTAGTATCAACGAAACCTTTGCTGCACTTAAGCAGGAGCTGCTTGCTCGACCAAACCTTCGTATCATCCAGTCAACAGGCCAGAAGCTCTACGACGAGGTTGTCTCGCTCATGAAGCTTTCTGATGAGGAGGCTGCTCGCTGGGAGGTTAAGCCCTACATTTCCAACATGGGTGCCACCCTTGCTGCGGCTGACCTGGTGGTTTCTCGTTCCGGAGCATCTTCTGTGGCCGAGATTGCTGCGCTTGAGCTCCCCAGCATTTTGGTGCCGTACCCTCTGGCAACAGCAGATCATCAGACTACTAACGCACACCTGTTGTCGGACGCGGGAGCAGCTATTCTGGTGTCAGATAACCAGGTGGGCACCACGACCTTCTCGACAGCTCTGTTTGAGCTGGTAGATAACGCGGACCAGCGCAAAAAGCTCTCCGAGGCAGCCGCTACACTTGACCAGCGCAGCGCCGCATCTCTTGTGGCTGACGCTGTGGAAAGTGCCGTTTGTGGCGCATAAAACATTCGGTTTTGCGTTAGAGTAAACATGTCTTGGTACATCCAAGACTCAAACGATATCAATACTTGGAAAGGCTCTCTTATGGCAGATTCCATGGGCGAGAAGACCATCTCGCGTGCACATTTTATTGGAATTGGCGGCGCAGGCATGAGTGGAATTGCGCTTGTTCTGCACGAGCGCGGCTGCACCGTTACCGGCTCCGATCTAAAGAGCTCGCATTATGTTAGAGAGCTTGAAGATGCAGGTATTCAGGTAAGCATCGGTCACACCGCAGCCACTATTGACGCTGTGATGCCTGATGTCATTGTTACCTCAACTGCAATCCCAGAGACAAACCCAGAGGTCATTCGCGCACGTGAGCTTTCCATTCCTATTTGGCCTCGCGCTAAGATGCTCTCGTATTTGTCGCGCGGCCGCAAGACCATTGCTGTTGCGGGCACTCACGGCAAGACCACCACGTCTTCTATGGTTGCTACCATGTTGGACAAACTTGGCGCTGATCCATCATTTTTGATTGGTGGCGTTGTTGAGGGCTACGATACCAACGGTAAAAACGGCAACGGCCAGTACTTTGTCTGCGAAGCGGACGAGTCTGACGGTTCGTTTATGTTCCTTAACCCTAACGTGGTTGTTGTCACCAATATTGAGGCAGATCACCTTGACCACTACGGCTCTCTCGAGAATATCGAGAAGACCTTCTGTGAGTTTATGAGCTTGCTTGATAAGGAAGAAACTGTTGTTATCAACGGCGATAATCCTCATTACGTTGAGCTTGCTCAGTCAACTGGTAGGCACGTAGTTACCTACGGCTTTGATTCAAGCTGCGATTTTGTTTGCACACAGGAGGAGAGAAAAGCTGGAATTGAGAATCCTCTGACCATTAAGACTCCATCTGGCCAGACTATCTCTGTGGTACTTCCAGCTAATCCTGGTAAGCATAATGTTGCAAACGCAACCGCTTCAATTGCCGTTGCTGATGCTCTTGGCTTTGATCTTGAGGAGGCCGCAGCAGCGCTTTCGCAGTTCAAGGGCGCGCGCCGTCGCTTTACGCACGTAGGCGACATCAACGGTATTACCGTCGTAGACGATTACGGCCACCATCCAACCGAGATTGCAGCAACCATGTCTGCAGCTCTTCCTCTTGGCTTCAAGCGCGTTGTTGTTGTTTTCCAGCCACATCGCTACAGCAGAACGCAAGATTTGGCGGATTCGTTTGCACATGCATTTGATGGCATTGACGTTTTGCGCGTCATGGATGTCTTCTCCGCAGGTGAGCTGCCTATTCCAGGCGTCTCGGGCAAGACCGTTTCTTCAAGAGTTCAGGCTGCCAATACTGTTTCTGACGTGCGTTATATCCCTTCTCGTAAAGATCTTATCGCAGACCTTCTTGATACGGTTAAACCAGGAGATCTGCTGATTACTCAGGGCGCAGGTGACGTCACTCAGATTGGACCAATGTTTATCCGCGCACTCAAAGAGCGCCTTCAGAACAACTAGGACCTCTGCCGTGAGTCTGTTTAACGCCTATGTAAGCCTTTCTGGGGCCCTTGATGCAACAATCAAGCAAGATGAGCCGCTGAGCCACCATACTTCCTTTAGGATTGGCGGTAAGGCGTCGCTTTTTGCTGCTGTTCACAGCCATGCGGCGTTGGTCCGTGTGCTTGAGGTGCTTGCAGCTAATCGAGTTGATTGGGTGCTTTTGGGCAAGGGTTCAAACATTCTTGTCTCTGATAAGGGCTACAACGGCTGCGTTATTGTGCTCGACGATGAGCTTTCTACCATTTCAGTTGGCGAGGATAACCTCATTACTGCAGGTGCAGGTGCGCTTACGGCACGCGTTTGCAATGAGGCCATGAAAGCAGGTCTTTCTGGTCTTGAGATGTGTGCTGGTATCCCCGGAACTATCGGCGGCGCTCTTTCGATGAACGCAGGTACTAGGCATGATTGGATTGGTAAAGCCGTCCGTGATTGCGTGGTACTTAAGCCTGGCAAGGGTCTTGTACGCTACGATGCCTCCGAGATTGAATGGGGTTATCGTTACACTACGTTTGCACCAGATGAGATCATTCTTGAGGCGACGTTTGCGCTGACAGCATCTAATCGTCCTAAAGTTGCTCTTGGCATGGATACACTCTTGCAGCGTAGAAGAAATACTCAGCCAACTGGTCAGCTTTGCTGCGGTTCTGTTTTTAAGAACCCAGGTAGTAGGTCTGCTGGTGCACTTATTGAAGAGTGTGGTCTTAAGGGAGCTACTGAGGGCGGCGCACATATTTCTGATATTCATGCCAACTTTATTGTGAATACCGGTAACGCCACCGCCTCAGATGTCATTGCACTTATGCGCAGAGCACACGATGCGGTACAAGAAAAGTTTGACATTGATCTTCAGCCAGAGGTTAAACTTCTGGGTTTTGGGGTATAGGGAAGATATGGCAGAAGATACTTCAAAGCAAACAATGCGCCGTAAGGGCACAAAAAGGGAGCCTTTATCGTCTGGTTCTACTCAGACGACAGGCGCTACTAAGCCTTCTTTTATGAGCAAGGCCTTTAAGCCTAAGCCAAAGGTTGAGGCTACAGCTCCTGATGCAAAACCTTCTGCTAAAAAGATTTCTGCCAAAAAGCCAAATAACGCTACAAAAACTGCAGCTCAAGCTCGTGCTGAGCGTATTAAACACAGCAGAAAGGTATCGTTTAAGGCAGTACGCACGGCCTTTATCGTTTTACTTAGCCTCGCCCTTCTCGCTGGCATTGCTTTTCTCGTCCTACGTTCTTCCTCAGTCTTTGCTATTACCAACATTCAGGTAGAGCCAACAGAGCACGTCTCTAACGAGCAAATTCAAAAGCTCATTGCTGTAGAAGAGGGAACAACCCTGCTTAATATGGATGAATCCCTTATTACCCAAGAACTTCAGAAAGACCCTTGGGTAGCCTCTGCAACGTACGAGAGACAGTTCCCCAATACGCTGCGTATTACCATCACAGAGCGCAAGGTCACAGCTGTTGTGGCGCTTTCTTCTGGTCCGGTTGCATGGTATTTGGGCGAGAATAACGTCTGGCTTGAGGCAGATCAGCTCAACGTACCAGAAGGAAAAACTACCGCTACCGTTGCGCTTGAGAAGGCAACCTCAGAAGGTGAGCTGCTGATTACCGATGTTCCTGCAACAGTTTCTCCTGTAGCGGGTACCACAGCAACAGACGCAGAAATTCAAGCGGTTATGCAGTATCAGTCCACGTTCTCGTCAGAGCTTACGTCACAGATTGTGAGTTACTCGGCTAGTAGCGTTGATGCGATTTCTGTCACGCTTACCAATGGTGTACAGGTTGCCCTAGGCTCTCCAACACAGATTGCCGACAAAGAAAAAGTGATTCTGGCAATGCTTAAGCAGTTCCCAGGAGAGCTTACGTACTTGAACGTAAGAACACCTGCAAGCCCAACCTACAGGCGAGTTTCTACCGGAAACGTTCAGTCTGGCTCTGGTGTTTCGTAGGTAAATGCGCAAGCTATATGTGCCGTTAGGGAATAGTTTCCTACCGTTTACCAGCTTTCTTCACAATTTCTACATATTATTTGACTTGTATGGGTCAGTTGTGCAAATATACCCCGCTTTGCATGAAGCGTAAGCCTTAACTTGAGGTTTAGGGTTTTATACAGCGGTTCTGCGAGCGCATAAACGTAGCCTAAGCGCAGTCGCGCTCCGGGACAAACGGGCACAAGCGTGCCTCAAGGAGGAAGACATGATTAAGGACACCGATACCCTTAACAACTATCTTGCTGTAATCAAGGTTGTTGGCGTTGGTGGCGGCGGAACTAACGCTGTCAACCGCATGATTGAAGAAGGCATCCGTGGCGTTGAGTTCGTTGCTGTAAACACCGATGCACAGGCTCTTGCAATCTCCGATGCTGACATTAAGGTTCACATCGGTACTGACATCACCAAGGGTCTTGGTGCTGGCGCTAACCCTGAGGTTGGTAAAGAGGCAGCAGAGGATAGTCGCGACGAGATCAAGGCTGCACTTGCTGGCGCTGATATGGTCTTCATTACTGCTGGTGAGGGTGGCGGTACTGGTACCGGCGCTGCTCCAGTTGTTGCTGATATTGCAAAGAATGACGTTGGCGCACTGACCGTTGGCGTTGTTACTAAGCCATTCTCCTTCGAGGGCCGTCGTCGTTATGGTTCTGCAGCTGACGGAATCAAGACTCTTTCCGAGAATGTTGATACTCTCATTGTTATTCCAAACGATCGTCTACTTGATCTTTCTGAGAAGAAGACCACCATGCTTGAGGCATTCCGCATGGCTGACGACGTTCTATGCCAGGGCACCCAGGGTATTACCGACCTCATCACGGTTCCTGGCCTGATCAACCTCGACTTTGCAGATGTCTGCACCATCATGAAGGGCGCAGGTAGCGCAATGATGGGCATTGGTATTGCTGCTGGTGATAACCGCGCTGCTGATGCTGCAACTGAGGCAATTTCTAGCCGCCTGCTTGAGAGCTCCATCGAGGGCGCAACCCGCGTTCTTCTCTCTATTGCTGGTAACAAAGACCTTGGTATTCAGGAGATTAACGAGGCAGCTGACCTGGTTGCTAAGAACGTTGATCCTGATGCAAACATCATCTTTGGTACTGTTGTTGATGAGTCCTTGGGCGATCAGGTTCGCGTAACCGTTATTGCAACTGGTTTCAATGACTCTAACGTTCAGCAGCAGCTTCCAACTCTGAACACTCAGAGTGCAAGCCGTCCAAGTCGTCCTGTTCAGCCACAGCCAACTCGTCCTGTGACTGCTCAGCCACAGCCTGCTCGCGCCAACAACTCTTCTAATGAGAAAGAGTTTGATATTCCAGACTTCCTTAAGCGTAGCCGCATCTAAATATGTGCGCGCTGAATAGACAGTGCTTACACGGCGTGACCCTGCTTATGGATCCTGAGGTTCCATGCGGGGTCACGCTCGCATTTACCGAGCGTACTGGCGGTTTTTCAGAAGGGGAGTTTAGCTCCCTCAATCTGGGAAGTAGGTGTGGAGACAATCTGCATCAGGTGCAAAAGAACCGCCAGCTGGTCTTAGAGGCTCTTGGAGCTGGCGAGTTTTTCTCGCAGCTCCTTATTCCTCATCAGGTGCACGGAAGCAAGGTAGTTTGCCTGACTTCCAATACATCAGAGGCTTTTGAGGTGGCTAAAGCTGAGGCAGAAGCTGGTGCAGACGCCATAGTATGTACGGTTCAAAATACGCCTGTGATGTTGGCGTTTGCCGATTGTGTGCCCGTAATTCTTGTAGCTCCCGGCGGATTTGCGGTGGCGCATTCTGGCTGGAAAGGCACAATTGCCCGCATTTCTGTTCGCGCAACCGAGGCGCTTTGCCAGGCAACTGGCGCCAAGTCTTCTGAGGTCAAAGCCTATATTGGTCCGCACATTGGCGGCGCTGACTACGAGGTTTCTCCGGAGCTCATTCAGATGTTCTCACAAGAGTTTGGTTCTGGCGTTGTAGACCGTGCATCTGGCGAGAGGTACTTAGATCTTGGATATGCCGTCAGAGCCGCACTGGTAGATGCTGGTGTACGCGCGTCTGCTATCGAAGAGGTTACTGACTCGACCGCCTCTACAACTGAGCGGTTCTTCTCGTACCGTGCAGAGCATGGTAAGTGCGGAAGACACGCGGCTGTTGCTTACATGGCTGAAAGTTGGGTAGAAGACGTTTAGCGCTATCGGAGAAGGCGTTTAGGTCTACGACAAAAGTCGTTAAACGTTACGTAAGATGTTGATGTATTCACCGCAAGAGATGATGGCTATGACGTACGATTCAGACGAATATCTTGAGTTTATAAAGGCTCGTAGAGCTCAGATTGAGTCACTTGTGGCGGATGCTGCAAAAAAGTCCGGCAGAAGCGCCTCTGAGATTGAAATTGTAGCTGTCTCCAAAACCGTACCTGTTGAGGCCGTCCTTGCAGCTTATAAGGCAGGCTATAGGGTTTTTGGCGAGAATCGCCCACAAGAGCTGACACATAAACTGACGTGTTTATCTGAAACTCCTTTTGCGTCTGAGATATCTTTTGACATGATTGGTAATCTTCAGAAGAACAAGATTAACCAGGTAGTTGGTAAGGTTCGCTACATTCATTCAATTTCTTCCGAACATCTTGCAGAGGCGGTTTCAAAGCGTGCTGAGATGAAGGGTACTGAGGAGTCTGTTCTACTTGAGGTAAACGTCTCCGCTGAAGCCTCAAAATCGGGTTTCTCACCAGAAGAAGTGTCTGAGTCTATTCAAAAGATTGTTGAGCTTCCGCACATTTCTGTTGTGGGTCTGATGACTATGGCACCAAAAGATGATCCAGAGCGCGCCAAGAGAACATTCTCAGGACTTCGAGAATTGCGTGATCGCTTAAGCCAACAAGTTGGTTTGAAGTTAGATGTTCTTTCTTGCGGCATGAGTGATGACTTTACGTATGCCATTGAAGAGGGTTCTACGACTATTCGACTGGGTCGAGTATTGTTTGACCCAGCCTATACGTTGAGTGGGCACTAAAATAGTTGCAAGTTTTTGATACAGTAGTAAGAAGTTACGTGCGTTACAGAAAGGCACAATGATGAGCATTCTTGATACGCTAAGAGCAAAGCTTCGTGGTGGTCAGGACGATGAGTACTACGACGATGAGTATTACGGCGATGAGGGCTATGACGAGGTAGATGAAGCTTCTCCACGTTCATACGATGATCGTGCACAGCAAGGCTCTTCCAACAGACTACTGGGCAATCCATCCAGACCAGAGGCAGAGAGCGTTTCTGTGTATACGCGCTCTGGCAAGCCAATCAGCACAAATCCAGCTGCTTCTTATAATCCTCAGCAGGATATGCGCTCCCGTGCTTCTGCATATGCATCTCGTCAGGAGCCTTCTGGATACACTCCTTCTTACGAGCATACCGTGAGCCCAAATCTGCCAACTCCTGGTGATATTGGTCTTCGTCCTGTGAGCCGTACAAGCTATTCCGGACAGCTGCCACCATATGTTCTTCGTCCTGTTTCTTATGACGATGTTCAGTCGGTAGTTCGCCGTGTTCGTACTGGTCAGCCAGTTGTCCTTATCTTTAAGAACACTAACATTGAGGTTGCCAAGAGAATTTTGGACTTCAGTTTTGGTCTTTCTTATGGACTTGACGGAGCTGTTGAAGAAGTTGCTGACCGCGTTTTTGTTGTACTTCCTCATGGTGTCTCTTTGACGCAAGCTGATCTTGATAAGCTTGCTGATGAGGGCGAGATTACCAGGTAACTGGAGGTTTTTGTGTTTTCGTATTATGTCTTGAACGCGCTCTATACTTTGTTGAGGATTTACAGCTTCTGCATTGTGGTATGGTGCCTGTCCTCTTGGATTACTGTTTCTAACGACAAGTTCAATCACGTCCTTGAGGGAATTGGCAAAATTGTTGAGCCATACCTCAGTGTGTTTAGGAACGTAATTCCTCCAATTTCTGGCATTGACCTCTCGCCGATTGTTGCACTTTTTGTGCTTAATCTTGTGGGACGTTTTGCCATTTCGACGCTGGGCCTTATACTAATATAGGAAACTAGTTTGTCTTTGATTACAAACTGAGTAGTTATGATGTGTGGTACGTCTACTCGCAGACTGAAAGGGAACAAAGATGGCAATCACACCAGCAGACATCGAGCAGCAGACATTCTCTCCTGCTGAGACCGGCTACAATCCAGAGGAAGTTGACGCATTTCTTGAGCAGCTCTCTTCTGAGGTTGATGCAATGCTTCAAAAGATCGCTGACCTTAAGGGCCGTCTGACCAGCACTGAGCAGCAGCTTGCTGCAGCACAGGCACAGGTTGCAAACCTTGAGGAGAACGCAAGCGTTCCTTCTGTTGAGGAGACAAACGCTGCAGCTATTGCTGCATCTGAGCACCAGATTTCTCAGGTCCTCATTGTTGCTCAGCAGAGCGCAGATAAGCTTGTTGCAGATGCTCGCGCAAATGCAGAGCGCATCCGCAACGAGGCAGACCAGAAGGCTCGTGAGGTTATCCGTCAGGCTCTTGCAGAGAAGCAGACTGAGCTTGATGAGATTGATCGCCTCAAGCAGTCCCGTGAGGACTTCCGCGCTGAGTACCGCAAGCTCCTCCAGCACTTCCTGGATGACGCAGACTCTGTCTTCCCAGAGACTGTTCTTACCAACAATGCTCCAACTGGTTCCCAGAATGCTGCTCAGCCTGCAGCTCAGCAGACTCAGATTTCTGCACCTGCACCTGCGGCTGGTGACTTCAACGACCTTGATTAAGTCTTAGGTCGTTACTTTTGTACTAATAAGCGCTCAGCTCTGCTGGGCGCTTTTTTGTATCAGTCGTCTTAAGCGGCAGCTTTATAACCCAGAAGTAAGCTCTTTGCGAAGTGTCTGCTTTTGTTCTATATGATGCACATCCTTTCTGTTTTCTCGCCCTTGATAGCGAGCAGGTACGCCTTGGCTACGCACGGATTCTGCATTTGTATTTGCAGTGAGTTCAGGGAGCCCTTGCCATACACGTTTTGGCATCCAATGGGCGCGCAAGTCATATCCTCTTTCTGCAGGCCCGCGACCCTCTAGACCAACTCCCTCATAGAAGCGCCTCCACATGGCCTGCACGTATTTCTCATCAGTTGCAAGGTCTGTTCTAGAGAGCAATTCTTCCAAAGAGGCATCGTCCAGCTGAATTGTTCCAAAGGTCTTCATTTCTGGTGCATAAAAACTGACTATATGATGAGCTGGATCAACAATAAAAAACCGCTCTGTACTCATCCGTTTGACAAAGTAATTGAAAGTTAGTGGCACTACGTTTGCATTAGGTTGAAATACAGACATAAAAGAGCCATCTGACATGCGAGAAAACCGCACAAATTGTCGCGTATGCTCTCGTTCAGTTTCTACCTGCCTAGCCAGGGCATTAAACTCTGCCACGGTTGGGTCTGCAATATCTTCAAGGGCTCCTACACCATAGGAGAATGCAAGACGAATGTATCGATGCACAATCTCCGGCATCGTATGAGCATCTGAAGCACATGCCAAAACAATGCGACGTGTTATTTCTCTTGTGCCTACTTTCTTCTCTAGTCCAGTTAGAACTCGTTTAGCCAAGGCTACTACTGAGTCATCAGAAGGGTCTGGTCCACAGAGAACATGCTCCCCAAGGCTAGGCTGACAAAAGTTTTCTCTAACAAGACGTACGTGTGCTGGGTTAGCATGTGAGAGATAAGTGAGCCCCACAGCCCCTACAACGCCTTCTAAGCTTGGATTACAGGCGATAACAACCTTCTGAGGCTTGGAGAGTCTTGTAAGCCTCTGAACAAGCGAGACAAGCTCTACGCTCTGATCAGAAGAGCCTGAGTTGAGAGGACTCAATACGGCGTCTTGTTTTGTTGTACGAACTTGCTTTGGCATCAGCAATTACCCTCTGTTTAATCAGTTCTTGGTCAAGTGGAGCTGAGGCGTCTCTTACGCCACAGCAGGTGAGAAAGTGATGAGATCGTTTGAGCTGTATTCCCAGCCGTTTAAGATCATCAAAGGTGAGGCGAGATCGTCTTCTTGCAGCAATAATTCTTCGTGCGCCGGTAGGGCCAATACCGGGCACTCGTAAAAGTATTTCTAGTGGTGCATCCATAATCTCTACAGGAAATTGATTAAGATGTGCCAGCGCCCATCCAAGCTTTGGATCAATTTCTAAATCAAGCCAAGGTGCTTCTGGAGAAACCAACTCATCAGGAGAAAACGAATAGTAGCGCATAAGCCAATCAGCCTGGTAAAGACGGTGTTCTCTACGCAGGGGAACAGGAGTGTCCAACTCAGGAAGACGATGGTCTTCTATAACAGGAATATAGGCAGAGAAGAATACTCGTTTCAATTCGAATTGCTGATAAAGCGCTTGCGATAAGTGCAATATTTGATTGTCTGATTCTGGAGAAGCTCCAATGATAATTTGCGTTGATTGTCCGGCAGGCGAGAAGGACCTCTTGCCTGAAGACACCCATGATGAGCGCATAAAGGTGTTCTTCAAGCAGTTTGAACGAAGAGCTAAACCTTCTTTTATGATCTGCTTCTGAGTAGGAATAACAATGCCCTTAGATTTCCCAGCAGACTTCACAATGCCCGTTGATACATTTTTAGCTTCAAGCAATTGCCTTTCTTCAGAGACGCGTAGGCGGTGAATGAAAGACATGGGTTTAGTAACCGTTTCTGCATTTTTGTGAGGGCAAAGTTTAGTAAGTGAGGTTGAGCTAGGTAATTCCAGATTGACGGAGAGTCTATCTGCTAAGCGGCCAATAGCATCAATAAGATCTGGATCTGTTCCGGGAATTACTTTTGCATGAATATAGCCGTTAAACAGCAACTCATTCCTAAGGTAGGAGAGGCATTCAATCATGAGTTCTGTGGTGTGGTCTGGCGATCCTATAACACCTGAGGAAAGAAAGAGCCCCTCTATGTAATTTCTTTTATAGAAATCTACGGTAAGCTCTGCTAATTCCTGTGGTGTAAAGGTAGCACGCTTGGTTTGTGCAGAAGATCTATTGACGCAGTAAGCACAGTCATAACAACAAGCATTAGAAAGTAAAACTTTTAGCAGCGTAATGCAGCGACCATCAGGGGTAAATGAGTGGCAACAGCCAGCCGCTGAGGCCATTCCTACCTTTCCTGCCTGCGGATCTCTGTCTACACCAGAAGAAGTGCACGCCGCGTCAAATTTGGCTGCATCTGCAAGTATGGTGAGTTTATCAAGAGTATCCATGGCAGCAACTTTCTACTTGAAAATAGAACGTCTGTTCGTATACTTAGACTATCACGAATGGGGAAGAAGTAAAGAAAAATCTAGAACAAACGTTTGTCATTTTAAAAACCGCAGGAAGGATGTGAATGACGTGTGAAGGATGTATACTTTTCCCATCAGCAACTGCGGAAGGAATGGCCATGAGCATACAGAAAAACAGCTCTTCACCATGCCTTTCTCGCCCCGTGAATTTACAAGTTCCCACCTACGCGTTGCGTGCATTAGAAGTTCTTGAAGATGCCGGATTTGAGGCGTGGATTGTAGGCGGCTGGGTACGAGACGCCCTACGCGGCTCATTTGCCCATGATATTGACATCACAACATCGGCAACGTGGCAGCAGAGCAAAGCGGCTTTTGAGGCTGCAGACATTCCTGTGCATGAGACAGGTATTGCATACGGAACCGTTACTGCCGTTGTCGAGAAGTACCCTATTGAGGTCACAACGTATCGCTGTGACGGAGAATATCTTGATGGTCGTCGTCCTGATTCTGTGCAGTTTGTCTCTCGTATAGAGGAAGATCTTGCCCGTAGAGACTTCACTATTAATGCAATGGCATATCACCCAAAGAGGGGATTGCTTGATCTTTATGGCGGTCAAGAAGATTTATCTGCACGTGTAATTCGCGCTGTTGGGGAGCCTAAGGTTCGCTTTACAGAGGACGCTCTTCGCATGCTGCGTGCCTTGCGGTTTGCATGCAAACTCTCGTTTTCAATTGAGGAGAAGACACATCAGGCACTTACCGAGTGTGCGCCGCTACTCTCTCAGGTTGCATCTGAGCGCATTGGCTCGGAAGTGGCTCAAATTGTTGAGGCTGGCCATATTGCCCATGCTATCAAGCTGGGATTTCCTGTTCTAGCGATAGCAATTCCAGAGCTCTTGCCGTTGCAAAACTTTGACCAAAGAAGCCCGTATCATGCTTATGATGTGCTTGAACATACTGCTCGGGTGTGTTCTGCAACAGAAGCCTTTACTGCAGGTACTGCAACACCTGCGCTTAGGTGGGCGGCGCTTTTGCATGATATTGCAAAGCCAGAAATGTTTACTACTGATGCGGATGGTAGAGGTCATTTTTACGGGCACCCAGAAAAAGGTGCACTTGTTGCAAAGGCACTGTTCAAACGATTAGCTTTATCGCAACATTTGAGTAATGAGGTTTGTGCTCTTGTGGCATTACATGATTTTGACGTAGAGATTACCACGTCGTCACTTAGACAGATGGTTGCTTTGCTGGCTGAGGCAAGTAAGTCAGATGGCATTGCTCTTGCGTACGATTTGTTGACGTTAAAGCAGGCAGACGCTTTGGCAAAAGCGGTTCCATATCGCGGATATGCTGTTACTTTAGAGCGTATGTTTAGCTTATTGAAGAACGAAGCTAAGAAAGGTATTGCTCAAAGACCTCAGGACTTGTGTATTTCGGGAGCCGATATTATGCAGGCACTCTCAATTACTCCTGGTCCTATTGTTGGTTCATATCAGCATAAGCTTTTTGAGACATATCTTATTGGAACGGTAGAAAACAGGCGAGAAGAGCTGCTTGCCCTTCTCGCCCAATTAGCCAAATAAGTATTGCGCTTATAAAGCATATAGAGTGAGAAAATTCCTTCGGTTACATAATCTCAGTATCCTCAAGTTTTTCTATAATCCAGGCATTAAATTTTGCAGTTGGCTTTCTAAGAACAAGGCCAAGCATAAGAGAGGCTGCAAGAAAGATAGATAATGCACCAAGTTCAGAAATCCATACGTCGCCATAGTATCCTGCTATGTTTTCGTGCATTGCTGCAATGGCATGAACAAAGGGAAGAAGTGGATTTATAACTTGGAAAGATTCAGGAAGCATTTGGACAGGGAAGCTTCCGCCTGCACCTGCAACTTGGATAACAAGTAAGAAGACACAAATTGCTTTTCCAATATCACCAAACGCATAGGTAAACGCATACATGATGTTGACAAATACAAGTGAAGTAAGCCAAACACTTATCATAAAACGTACAGGGTCAACACATTGAATCTGCAGATAGAAAAGGTCACCCAGTCCAACTAACGTGGACTGTAAGAAGCCTAGCACGCTAAAGGTAAGCAATCTTCCAAGATATGCATGACGTGGTTTTGCGTCAGTTTTCTTAAGGAGACTTTCAGTAATCCCTGTGTTAAGCATGGCAACTAAAATGATGCCACCTACCCACAAAGAAAGTGTGGTGTAGAAACCCGCCATGGCCGAGCCGTTGTTTTCAATAGGGTATACGGCGGTTCGCTTGAGTGTTGTAGGCGCAGCAATAAATTCTGCAAGATCAGATGAACTTGCAGATAGAATCTGCCTGATAGTATTTATATCTTTGCTGGAAAGTGCCTCAGAGAGTCGAGCGTGCATTAAATCAAGCTTGTCAGCAAGATCAGTAAGCTGATTTTTAGATTTAGAAAGAGTGCTGGAGAATGCTGAGAGGTTGTTTGCTGTTGAATTTGCGACGTTTTGAATGTCTTGAAGTGTTTGAGTTAAAGACTCAGAAAGAGCAGAAGTGTCATTAGAAACATCAGTTAGAGATGTAGAGATTGATGTGAGGCTTGTTTTAAGAGCTGCTTGGAGGTCTGAACGTGTAGTACTCAAGTCAAAAGATGCTTGTGATAGGAGCGCATTGATTTGAGCTCTTTGTGTTGCAGAGACAGATATACCATCATTAATACTTTGGGCAGCATTTGTTAGCTCATCTTGAAGATTTTGAAGGGTGGCAATGCTTCCCTGAAGCCTGGCAATTGGAGCATCAAGAAGTCCCTGTAGGTTTGCTGGAAGGGCTGCTTTAACTGACTGAAGAGAAGTAAGAAGCGATTCATAGCCACTTTTTACTTGCTCGATTCTACTTGCAGCATCTTGAATATTAGAAGCGGCATGGCCTGCAGTTGTTGAAGCATTATCAAGCGCATCATTAATAGAAGTATTAAGTGTATCAAAGCTTGCAGAAGTTTGAGTAAGTGCACTATCTACTGCTTGAGTAGCGCTTGTTGCTGCGTCATTCATGTGTTGCGTTCCATCAGCTGCTTGTAGAAGCGTTTCTTGTGCTGAGAAGAGCGTGTTGTTTGAGGACAAATCAGATGTGCTCTCAATAATTTGTTGTGCTGAATCAACAAGTCCCTGATATACACCAATATGATTAGCAGCAATTCTGAGCTCTTTAGATCCACGAACAAGAGTCTCATCAAGCTTGGTTACTACAGAAGAAATATCAGAATCATCCGCGTTATTAGTGAGTTCACTAATAAGACCTGCGCCTACTTCAGTAACTGACTCCGCAAAAGATCGTTCAATCTCTGTACGTGCAGATTCTGCAGCTTTATCGGTAACAATAGGTGCGATTGCTCCCAGCTTTTGATTACTTAGATAGGTAATACTTGCACCATTTTCTTGGCCAGAAAGTGAAACAAGTAACTCTTGCGAGAAATTTTCTGGAATGAGGAGCGCTGCGTAATATGCACCGGACTGCACACCGTGTTCAGCGTCTTCTTTTGAAGTAATAACGTAGTGAATAGTGGTACTTTCACTAAGTTTAGAAACCATACGTTCACCAATATTGACGCGTATAGGAATAAGATCGCTTTGATATCCTGCGTCATTGTTAGCAACAGCAATTTTTATTTCATTGGTGTGTCCGTATGGATCCCAACTACCCTCAATATTAAGCCATGCATATAAAGATGGCAGTATTACTAGTCCCACGCATACAACAAGAGCAATGGTGTTGTGTGCAACAGCTTTAAAATCAGCAAGAAAAATAGCCCAAATTTTTTTCATGTTACTCACCCTGCTTTGAAGTAGCTGATGTGTTGGGGCCACTCATAGATGAGCTGTCATCTGCAATAGAAGAATTTATAAAACTTCTTTGAGCGCCGTTTTCAGAGCCATATTCTTCCTGCAAGAGTGCAAGCATCTCGTTTTTAGAAAGCTCAGACATCGAATTTTTATAATTTATGCTCTCGTTGATATATTCAATAACAATGAGATAGGCAAGGCCAATAACAATTGAAATAACCCAGACAATAAGCCACGAGAGCTTTTGAGAGGCTCCAAACATAACAACAGTCAAGATAAGGGGAAGTGCTAATAGGTATACAATTCCTGCACGTTTAAGCGCGGGATATTTTGCACGGAATTTCTCGCCATTTTTCTGTACTTGGACAGTCGTAATGTCGGACTGAGCAAGTGCCGATGTAATAGTGGATAGAGAAAGATGTCTTTTTGTGAGTGGCTTCTGCTCGTGAATCATAAAGCCAGTTTCAGAGAGTTTCTTGTCAAAGAGCACATTGATATTAAGCAGGTGTCGACGCAGGACCACTCCAATGATGAGGGCTGGAATAATAAAGCAGGCGAGAAGTGTTAGCTGCGTTGCATAGGCGGTCTCAAAGTATCCACCAATAGACTCGCGCATGGCTGCAATTCCATAGGTGAACGGAAGCCATGGATGAATAGCTTGGAAGAATCCAGGCATCATTTCAATAGGGTAGAGACCGGAAGTACCAGGAATTTGCAAAATGACAAGAAGCACGCAGAGGCCTTTACCAATGTGCTTAAAAGCGATGGAGAATGCGTAAATAATGTTGACATATACGATGGATTCAATAATTCCTGCAAAGATAAAGCCCGCAGGACTGACACATTGAATTCCCATAGCTAAGTCTCCTATAGTGCAAATAAGTGCTTGGGATATGCCAAGAATCATGAAAAGAATCCAACGTCCAAAGTATGCTTGCCAAGGCGTAACAATACCTATTTCTTTGTCCGCAACCTCAAGCTTATAAATAGCAATGAGAACAAAGCCGCCTACCCATAGGGCAAGATTGGTATAAAACGGAGCAACGCTTGATCCATAGTTGGCAACTGGATAGACAACTTGATTGGTAAGAGTTACTGGTTTTGCCATGTACGCTGCAATATCACTTGGTTTCAGAGCCATGGTGTCTTGCAAAAGTTTCATAAACTCTGAACTCTGAATAAGACTTGCATCTGCGGCAAGATTGCTAAACGTTTGAGCGCTATTGGAGAGCGAATTCTGCGTTAGTTGAGAAGCGTCTTGAGCTTGTGCAAGAGCGTTCTCTAATTGGGAAAGAATAGCTTTTATTTGAAGAAGCGTAGGTTTAATGCTTGCGGTAGTGCTAGAGAGCGTGTTTGCAGCTCCCCAGAATGAGTCATAGGCGGCATTGAGGCCAGGGATGGTTGTTGTAGCAAGAGTATTTTGCGCGTCAGCTGCTGCAGAGACACTTGTAGTAATAGCGCTATTCAGTGAGTTGGATACAGAAGAAAGTGAGTTGTTGTTTGCTTCAAGATCACTAACTGCAACTTGGACTCGTACAAGAGCGGCTTGTTCATTGGATACTTGCGTTGTGAGGGTAGATATCACGGAATCAAATTGAGCTTGTTGGAACGTAGGAATTAGCGGTCTTAAGGCTAAAAGTTCCTGGAGGAGTTGTTGATGTGATTGAACTAGAGACTGAGCTGAGGTAACGCTTCCTTCTGCCGTGCTTAAGGCGGTAGATACACGCCCTGTTATGGCACCTACTGCAGTGTTTGCTTTATTTGATGCATTGGTGAGCTGTGTTGAACCAACGGCAAGTGCACTAGAGAGTTTTGATGCAAGGGTTGTAGTGTTATTCCTTGCTTGAGTCAGCTGACTTGTAATGTCAGCGAGCGTTTGATAAGAACTGTCAGATGCCTTAATGAGAATATCAAGTGTTGATTGTGTATGTGCAAGGGTTGTTTGAGCATCTGCAAGAGCGGTGCTTGTTTGTGCAAGGTTAGAAGAAATTTCGTTTAAGTTATTGCTTGTCTGAGCAAGATCGCCAGCAAGTCCAGTTTCAGAAGAAGTTACTTGTGAAGAGATAGTTCCAGCAAGGTCAACAATATGCTCAGAAATTACTTCAGCAACTTTTGATAAGAATTGCTCATTTATCTGTGTTTCAATAGTCTTTGCTCCCGAGTTCATTACCTTGGGCGCAACTGGATTGAGTTTCTCGTTTACAAAATATTCAATCTGAGGATGTTCAAGATTTCCAGAAATAACACTTGCCAGACTTTGCGTAAAGTTTGAAGGAATAACTATAGCTGCATAAAAACGACCTGAATACACTCCATCTAATGCTTCTTCCTTTGAAACAAAAGTCCACTGCAGCTGATTATTGTCTTTAAGCTTGTCTACTACTAAGTCTCCTGCATTAATGTGTCCCTGGCTGCCCACTTCAGCGCCTACGTCTTCAGAAACTACAGCAATAGGCATTGTTTGTGTGTTTTTATAGGGGTCCCAGTTTGCGGCAATATTGAACCACGCATAGAGAGAGGGGATTATACAAACGCCAATAGTTACAAGGACGGCTATGGGATTTTTTAGGATACGTTTTATGTCGTGTAGGAATATATTCCAGGCCACGTTCATGAGTACTCCTTACAGAGATCTACAAGCGTTTTCTAGGTGCTTGTACGGGCAAACCTCTTGTTCTCATATTTTTGAACACTATTCAAAAATCGAGAAAGTAGCATAGCATTTCTTGTATGTAGAATTATAATTAACCTGATATTTTTTGTTTTTCACACAAACGTTATAGTGATACATAGGAATTAAATTTTTGTTTTTGCTGGTGTCTGATGTAATGGTGGATTTATGAGCGAGAAAAACACAAATGTTGTAGCCGATGTAATGACCTATCTTGCTCACGCGCATAACCACACACAAGAAGTTGTGGACACAGTAGCTGCATCTGTATCACACGTAAGAGCTGAAGCCCGCACTAAAAAGAGCGCTGCTACACGTAAGCGTATTATGCGTGAAACTACAGAACTTATGCTTGTACGTGGAAATACTAATTTCAAAATGAGCGAGATTTCAGATCGTGCCCGTCTTTCAAAAGGTGCGCTGTATTACTACTTTTCTGATAGAGAGGCTCTTTTACAGGCAATTTTTGATGAAAGCGTAGATGAACTTGCAAAAGATATTGCGCACACCATTGGCAATAAACCTGCCTCTAAAGAAACACTTCATGCAATTATTGCCCAGCTTGCCGCTCATATTTTGCCTGACTCGCCTTTGGTTTTGGCGCTGATTAATAAACTTGCTAGCTCTGAACAGGCACTTATTACCAACATTGAAGGACCGCTTTCTCGTGTAGTTGTCCTTCTCGCCAATCAGCTAGAAACGGGAAAAGAACGCGGTTTTATTCGTCAAGACGTTAACTCAAGGCTTGCTGCTTGTTCAATTACAGGAGCATTAGTTCTCTCAGCTATTGGTCTTATGGGGGAGCGTCGTGGTGAGAGTGATTCTGAGGAGCTTGCACAAAATCTTCTTGAGCTTACGCTTGTTGGCGTTGGAGCGGACAAGTAATTATGCCTTTTGTATAATCCCAGTTTGACTATGCTATTTAAAGAGCACCCTTGTGGTGCTCTTTTTTCAAATTTTCTTAAGAGCTACTGCCCAAAAGAGTTAACCATGGGTATAGTAATAGTGGTTGCGCGTAGAAGAACGCAAATATTCTGCATAAGCAGAGAAGCCATGCGTGAAAGGACAGTTCATGGCACACAAAAACTATTTGTTTACCTCAGAAAGTGTCACTGAGGGACATCCAGACAAGGTTTGTGATCAGATTTCTGACGCAATTCTTGATGCAATCCTGGCAAAAGAGGCAGAGCTTGAAGAGCGTGGATATGTTTCTCCAAGTGGTGTTCCAGCTTGCTTGGACAACGTTCGTTGTGCATGCGAGACTTTTGCGACTACAGGAACTATCGTGGTAGCAGGAGAAATTCGCACTCAATCCTACGTCGATGTCCAGGAGATTGTTCGTAATACTCTCAGAAATATTGGCTATGACCGCGCTAAATATGGTTTTGACTGCGAGACCTGCGGCGTTTTAAGCCTCATTCACGAACAAAGCCCTGATATTGCCCAGGGTGTTGACCAGTCTTATGACACGCAAGCTGGACGTACCACCGATCCGCTTGATCTTATCGGCGCAGGTGATCAGGGCATGATGTTTGGCTTTGCATCTGATGAGACCGATGTTCTTATGCCAATGCCCGCATATCTGGCTCAGCGTCTAGCTCAGCGCCTCTCAGAGGTGCGTAAGTCTGGTGAGGTTGAGTATTTGCGTCCAGATGGCAAGACTCAGGTTACCGTTCGTTATGAGGACGAGAAGCCCGTTGAGGTCACAGCCATTGTTGTTTCCACGCAGCATGCCCCAGAGATTGAAGACATGTCTGTTATCAAGCAGGATATGATCGACCACGTTATTGCACCTGTTATGGGTGAGGTTAACATTGCTTGGGATAATGCAGACATTTACGTCAACCCAACTGGTCGCTTTGTTGTTGGTGGACCTATGGGAGACACAGGACTTACTGGTAGAAAGATTATTGTTGATACCTATGGCGGTATGGGTCGTCATGGTGGTGGAGCTTTCTCCGGAAAGGATTGCACCAAGGTTGACCGTTCAGCAGCATATGCAGCGCGCTGGGTTGCCAAGAACGTAGTTGCAGCAGGCCTTGCAAAGAAGTGTGAAGTTCAGCTTGCCTACGCCATTGGCGTTTCTCATCCACTGTCTATCATGGTTGATACCTTTGGCACTGGCATTGTTGACGATGCTGTTATTGAGCAGGCTATCGAGAAGGTCTTTGATCTTCGTCCTGGTGCCATTATCAGAGATCTTAAGCTGCGCCGTCCTATCTTCTCTAAGACAGCAGCATACGGACACTTTGGCCGCAAAGACCCAGACTTCACATGGGAAGCAACTGATCGTGTTCAAGAGCTTAAAGACGCAGTTTCTGCACTTCAGGCATAGCGTTCTTACAAGGTAATCTTGTATAACCTCATAGAGCCTTCTTCCAGCACCACCTCAAAACCTGGGGTGGTGTCTGTTATTTGCGTGATACCTCTGAAGGTTCCAGGTTTGTAGGTGCTGGTAACAGCGTTGGAGTAATCAACAACGTTGTTCAGAATAAGAACGTACTGCACGTTAAGGTCATGTGCCGTCTGAAGCACCTCAGGGTCGCTTGCAATACGATTAAGGCGTTTACGAAGAATTGCGCTTGCAGGGCGCTCTGAGGCGTCATAGCCGTTAGGGAAGCGCCAGAGCACATGTAAGTCGTTAGTGCCATACGCCCAGAGGCTGCCGTCTTGAGGAAGGTTTGCAATAACAGCACCTGCAGGAACGGTAAGCTCCACGCGACGTAAAAACTCTAATTCCTCAGAGGTCAGGATATAGTGATCACCATAGGCCTTCTCGGAAGCCTGTTTAAAGGCAGTAACAGCAGGAATTGGCTTTTCCGATTTAAGGTTTGGCATGGGAACCACATAGTTGAGTACAACTACACATGCAATGACCGCTCCCACAATCAGAGGTTTAGCCCCAACTGTACAAAAGACGCAGGTCTGAGCTTTGGTCTGAGCCTGAGAAGCTTTTTCTCTCCAGGAGGCAAACGTTTCTAGCGCAGCTTCGGCAAGAGTTGCCAGGCCAAGCGCTGCTAGTGGAATTGCCATAATGATGCAGCTGGCCGCAATACGGAACGGATCGGTATACCAAAATCCCGAAAGATACCCCTTCAGAGGAACGTCAAACGTAATAATAAAAATGCAGAGTATGGATAGGTAGACAAAGGCAGATACCATCCAGCGAGCCTGCTTGTGCTTAAACGTCCAGACGGCACCTACAAGCACGCAGATTGAAAGTATCGGTTGTGGAGAAACAAGCTCTCCACCTGCGTACGACTGTCCAATAAAGTCCATACCAAGGGCGTGCAAAATAGCATCTTGCAGGCTAGAGTAGGCGCTCCACCAGAAATTGAGAGCCACGCCTCGAACAATCAAAACGTAGTAGAAAAGAGACCAAATAACCAGCGCAAAGATAAAGAATGCGTATGCCAGCGTGACAGGCTTGATTTGTTTTCCAAAGAGAACAACTCTGCGTTTTGATTCTCCAATGCGCGCAAAACTCCAAGGCAAAAGCACAACAATTGATGAGAAAATCGTGGAAGGATGCAAAATAAAGAGGGTAATCAAGCCAAGAACAAATATGACAATAAGCCAGATAAGGTCGTGTTTTGGTGTTTTTGAGCGAGTCATCTGCATAAAAACCCACCAAATGGAAGGCATTACACAGAAGGCTACCGTGTTAGGAAAGATTGGTCCGTAGATGAGAAGAGACCAAGGGAAAACAAAAAATGCTAGGCAAATAAAGGCTCCGCTAATAAGTGCGATGCGATGTTTAGGAAGAACTTTTGCAATAAGTGAGCAGATTGAGAGCGGAAAGATAATGGCCGCACTAACAAAGTTGAGTGCATTTCCTGCAATAGGAACGGTTGTAGAAACAAGCTGTGTTGTTAGTGCAACAATGATGTTCCAGCCTGAAGGATAAAATCCCGAAGTCCCCGGTTCCCAAGGGGTAATCGAAGCTTCAACGGTACTGTAGAAGTCATAGTGAATGGATGAGTACTTTTGAGACTCAATCATTGCCTGCGTGACATCTAAGTGATGCACAATGTCCCAGCCCTGAACAAAGGAGCTGGCAGAGGGCAGGGTTGGTAAGAAGAGAAGCCCTACGGTAAGAAGACCAATTGCAACGTACAGAAGAGGCATCCAGAAGGGGAGTTCTTCGCAGATAAATGCTGGTACAGGGCTAGTTGATTGCTTGTCAGCGCGTATTGCTTCAGATTTGTTGGGTTTCTCGCTCCTAAAATCCCCTTTGTGTTTGGGAGTAACATAAAAAACGTAGCCATTGACCAGAGCTGCAATAAGTAGAGGAACAAGAACCATTACAGCCAAGGGGATGGGGATATTCAGTGCGCTAAAGATTTCTCCTTCAATGAAGTAAAGCGCGCAGCTGACCAAAGGAGCACTAACAAGTGCCCAGGGTTTTGGCATGCCGGAAGCATGCAACAAAATGACGCCCGGCACGTAGAGTAGGGCAATAATGACAACTACACTTTGGAAGAACTCAAGCCACATCCTGATCCAATCAAGGTGTTAGTAAAAATTCTTATACTTCTGGGTCACACGACTGGGCGTGACAGTTATTTCAAACAGACTGGTCTATTTTACGATAGAAGCAAAAGTGGTGTTGAGATAAACAAAAAGGACTTCCGAAGAAGTCCTTGAACATTTGGTAGCCCGTACCAGATTCGAACTGGTGATCTCCGCCTTGAGAGGGCGGCGTCCTGAACCGCTAGACGAACGGGCCATGTATGACTGGGAGGACATGGCTGGGATAGAGAGAGTCGAACTCCCGTTGACGGAACCAGAATCCGCTGTCCTACCACTAGACGATATCCCAAGATGTCATCCGTGCGCATCAGCGCGAGAAATAACTATAAAGGAGACTCGTCAGAGATGCAAGCAATAATTTCAAGAAATTCTGTTTGCAGCAAAAAATATTATACAAAACGCATCTCTAAGCGCAAGGAACGTCTCTCGTATTTGAGCTGAGCATGCGTTCTGCATCAATAAGCGCCTGGTCAAGAGGGGCACAGCCGGTGCAACTTGCGCATGCGGTAGGAGCGCTTGGAGTTGCGGCAAGACCACCTTTAGCTGTTTCTCTGAGAGAAACAGGGAGCGCGGCGCCAACTTCTGCCATAGCGTGTGCAACCTCATCAAACGGAATTGGGTTACCAACGCCCGCAAGAGCAAGCTGAGAAGAGCTTACGGCAGCGGCTACACCAATAGCGTTTCTATCTTGGCAAGGATACTCAACCAGTCCTCTGACAGGGTCACAGACTAGTCCTAGAAGGTTAGAGATGGCAATAGAAGCAGCGTCCAAGCACTGTTGAGGAGTGCCACCCAAGAGCTCGGTCAATGCAGATGCGCTCATGGCAGCAGCAGATCCAACCTCTGCCTGACAGCCGCCCTCAGCGCCAGAAACACTTGCGTTGGTGGTTAGGATGGCGCCAATAGCGCTTGCATTCCAAAGCGCAGAAATAACTTGCTCGTCGGTGGCACCAATCTCTTCTGCTACCGAGATAAGCGATCCTGGTACAACGCCAGAAGCTCCTGCAGTAGGGGCGGCAACAATAACACCCATGGTTGCTGAGCGCTCAAGCACGGCCATAGCGTAGGCAACGGCTCGTGTTTGCGTGGTGCCCATAAGCGCACTTGAGATTGCAGCTGGGGTGTTTGCTACGGTTTTGGCCTGGCCGTTGAGCAGACCACCAATGGACTGACGAGGCGTCTTGATAGTGTCGTGAACCTCATCGCGCATAATCTCAAGAACGTGAGCCATCTCGGCGTCTATGTCGGCATCTGGTCGCAGGTCCTTCTCGCGCTGGCGCATAATCTGGCCAATAGAGGCTCCCGTCTTGGAGCACCTGGCGAGAAGATCTGCGCCGTTGTCAAAGGCTCCTGAAAGCACGTCGTTTGTGACCTGTGGAGCTGCTCCTGGAATGGAAACCTGAGCGGCATACGAAACGTGAGGTGCCAGCTGGAAGAGATCTAGGACTTTCTGCTCAATAGGCTCGTCAATCTCAAAGACAGTGTGGGCAAAGCCGCCACGCTCTGAGCGGAAGGTGCGCATAGTTGCAACATTGATGCTTTGCGTGGCCAAAATAGTAGTGAGAGCTGCAAGAACACCGGGCTTATCGCGATGTGAAACAAAGATAGTGGGCATATCACCAGACATGCGAATGCGCACGCCGTTAACACCAGAAATACGAATACGACCGCCACCTACGGACTCGCCCATAACAGAAACATGAACGTTATCTGCACCGTAGAGGTGAATTTCTACGGTGTTTGGGTGCAGAGTCTCATCGTCGCCTTTTTCAATAACTTTGTAGTCGAGGCGTGCTTCTTCTGCCAGGGTAAGTGCTTCACGGACGCGCGTATCGTCTGGAGCAAGGCCTAAGATGCCTGCAATCAGAGCATAATCAGTGCCGTGACCAAGGTGGGTATGAGAGAAGGAGTTGTAGAGCCAAAACTCAACGCGCTCCAGCTGCTTTGGTGCAAGCGAGCGTGCCACCAGAGCAATGCGCAAGGCTCCTGCTGTGTGCGAGGAAGAGGGACCCACCATAATGGGGCCTAGGACCTCAAACGCAGACATAGAAATCATAGCTACTCCAAAACTAAACAAACGATAACGATAAAAGAGCTGCAAAACCATCTGTTTTACAGCTCTTGTGTGGTTTTACTTTTGATACCCACTTACGCTTGGAAGAATACGCGGCAGGCGCGCATTCAACGCGTTATTTGCAAAGCTCCAGAGCGCGGTCAAGGCGAGCAAGGCAAACCTCACGACCAAGAAGCTCCATAGACTCTCCAAGAGGAGGGGAGACCATGTTGCCACACTCAGCAACACGAATGGACTGGAAGACAATGCGTTTCTTAAGGTCAAGCTGCTCTGGAAGCACCTCAAGAGCAGCGTCAATTGCTGCAGCCTTCCACTCGTCCTCAGAAACGCCCTCAAGAGCAGTCTTTGCAGCCGCAAGGACGGTAGCACTCTGAGCAGCGTCTTTGGTAAGACCCTTCTCAACACTCTTCTGATCAAGGGTGACGTTTGCGCCTTCATACAGGAAGCGGGACTTCTCAATGACATCTGGGCTTACTGTGGTACGAGGACGAAGAATCTCGGAGAGCAGGTCATACCAGCTTGGACGAGTTGCGTAAATCTCACCTGCGTCAGTTGCATTGCCCTGAACAGGCTCAAGACCTGCGCCCACAAGTTCTGGAATCAGAACAGTCGTTGCAAAGGTCTGGTTGTCCATATTGGCAAGATACGTTGCATTAATCCAGTTCAGGCGCTCTGGATCGGACTTAGCAGGGTTCTTGGAAACGTGGTCCAGAGAGAACTGAGATGCTAAAACGTCACGAGGAACAATGGTTGTCTCGCCATCAAGTGACCAGCCGAGAAGAGCTAGGTAGTTGACAAAGGCATCTGCAAGATAGCCCTGGTCACGATACTCCTCAACAGAGGTTGCTCCATGGCGCTTGGAGAGCTTCTTGCCGTCAGGGCCCAAAATCATGGAGATGTGTGCGAAGGTTGGAACAGGTGCTCCCAGAGCCTCGTACACCATAATCTGACGAGGAGTGTTAGACAGGTGGTCATCGCCACGAATAATGTGGGTAATGCCCATACCAGCGTCATCAACAACAGTGGCAAAGTTATAGGTTGGGGTGCCGTCAGAGCGGAAGATGATAAAGTCATCAAGCTCGCGAGCGTTAAAGGTTACATCACCGTGAACAGCGTCGTGGACAATAACGTCGCCGCGGTCCAAAGGAACCTTGATGCGGATGGTATAAGGTTCGCCAGCATCAATGCGGCGCTGAGCCTCTACAGGATCAATGTTTCTGCAGGTACGCTGATAGCCCTGGAAGGGGTCATGGCGCTCTTCTGCGGCCTTCTTGTCTTCAGCAAGCTTCTCTGATGTGCAGAAGCAAGGGTATGCCTTGCCCTCTGCCAGCAGTTTATTTGCTGCCTCACGATACAGGTCAAGACGCTCGGTTTGGCTATAAGGACCGCAATCGCCGCCCTTATCTGGGCCCTCGTCCCAATCAAGGCCAAGCCACTTCATAGCGCGTAGAATAATCTGAGTGTTCTCTTCAGTTGAACGCGTAGGATCTGTGTCATCAATACGAAGAATAAACTTGCCACCGTTTGCACGAGCAAAAGCCCAGTTATAGATAGCAGTACGTGCACCTCCGATGTGCAGCTTGCCTGTTGGGGATGGCGCAAAACGTACTCTTACCTGCTTCTCTGACAAAACTCCTCCTTGGCAGTTATTTTCTAGCGAGAAAATCTAGTTTATGCACTCTTTAGTATAACGCTTGAACACACATGACCGACAACGTTGCCTAGTCTTCAAACATATTGTGGTCTGCAAATTCTGCTTGAACGGTACGAATCATAAGGTCTACGTCTTCAAGTCCCAAGTGACGTTCCTTCTCGTCAGCCGCAAGGGTATGCCTACGACGTGCCCAGTTCTCAAGTGCGGCAGGGGAAGACTCACGGGGAAGAGACCTAATTTCTGGATCTAAGCGGCGGCAGATGTCGCGGGAGTCAATAACAATAATCTTGCCCGCTTTTCTAGCTTCTGCGTAACCGTCAATGTTGAACATGAACCAAGAATCCTCAAAGGCGGCATTATGTGCCATAAAAGGAATCTTTTTCATAGTTGCCAACAGCGCCTCTTGGGCTTTTTTATCGTCTCTAAACGATTTCTTGCCTTCAACATCTTTCCAGGTAATCTGGTGAATATCGGCAAGAGGGACGCCTTTTTCTTTGTACATCTCTGGGATGCCAAAGTAGGCGATGTGAGGCTCTACGGGGACGGTATTGCGGCCAAGATTCCAGAACTCAAAGCCCACGTTAACAATGTATCCCAGCTCAGGGAAGCGTGACGTAGTCTCAATATCAATACCCAGCACGGTGCCAGAAACGCTCTTCTCGACATAGGCAATTTGCAAGTCATTAAGAAGGGGACCTGCCGTCTTATAGACAGCCTTAGGGCGACGACGCTGCATCTTTGCAACGGCCGCCGCAAGATCATCGTTTGAAAGACCGCGAGAAAGGCCAACGCCTCGATGGTTTCTGAGCCTCTCTACGCCGTAGGTATCGCAGAGCGAGCGCGTTCTATCCGCAAGCTGTTGAATGACAGAAAACTCTACAGGCTCTTGGCCTAAAGGAGCTTCTTTCCAGGCATCAAGCAGCGTTTTAATGGCATCACAGTTTTTGTTGACCTCGCCGATGATGGACTGATCATCAACAAGAAGGCCAGGTATGACAAACGCATTAGCGTGCTCAATAGCTTGATTGATATCCATATACTCTCGCTTTGGTGGGTGAGAATTAGTTCAACATATAAGTATCTACCCTGAAGCGCGTATTCTTTGCGTCATTTTCTAGAAAGTGCGCGCCTCACTAAAAATGCGTGCTAGGCTGTTGAGTGCAACACGATTCTATGAAAGGTTTTACGCATGTCTGATTTGAATGAGTCACTTGCTCTTTCTGAGGAGCTCCTTGCTTTTATTACGCAGAGTCCTTCTATGTTTCATACCACACAAACCATCAAAAACTACCTGTTAGAGAACGGTTTTACTTATCTCTCCGAGGGTTCTTCTTGGGATGTTCAGCCTGGCGGCTCTTACTTTACCACGCGCAACAATTCTTCAATTGTTGCCTGGAAAGTTGGCGAGAAGTATCGAGAGTCCCAAACCTCAAAGGCTGATGCTCCTTATCACTTCCAGCTTGCTGTTGCCCACGGCGATTCTCCAACCTACAAGGTAAAAGCTCAGCCAGAGCTCACTGGTGAGGGCAACTCGCTTCGTCTGAACACCGAGGCATATGGCGGCATGCTTGACCACACGTGGTTTGACCGTCCTTTGGGTATTGCCGGTCGTGTGCTGGTCAAGGTAGGAAACAAGGTAGAGTCCAGGCTGGTCAACATCGAAGACGACGTTGTCATGATTCCAAGCTTGGCTATTCATCTTGAGCACAAAAATGGCCTCTCGCCAGAGTTCAATCGCGCTAAAGATCTGATGCCACTCTTTAGTGCTGGAGAGCTTAATCCCGGCGCCTTTAACGCCCTGGTAGCAGATGCAGCAGGCGTGTCTCAAGAGGACATTCTTTCTCGCGATTTGTTCTTAGTTGATCACACGGGCGGCCGTATTTGGGGTGTTAAGAAGGAGTTTGTTTCCGCAGGTCATCTGGATGACCTTCAGTGTGCCTTTGTAGCGCTTAAGGCCTTCCTTGCTTCTTCAAATGAGCGGGACATCTCTGTGTACACCTGCTTTGATAACGAGGAAGTTGGTTCAAATACCAAGCAGGGCGCAAAGTCCACGTTTCTTAAAGACACCTTGCAACGCGTAAACGCTACGCTTGGCTTTACGCAAGAAGATTATTACCGTGCGCTCTCGGCATCTTTGCTGGTAAGCTGCGACAATGCTCATGCGGTGCACCCCAATTATCCCGAGAAGCACGATGCGGCCAACAAGCCATATCTTAACGGCGGCATGGTTATCAAGGAGGCAGCCCGTCAGTCGTACTGCACCGATGCGTTTAGTCGCGCCATTGTCGAGGCAATTTGGAAGCAGCAAAATATTCCTTACCAGATTTTTGCTAATAGAAGCGACATGCCAGGCGGATCAACTCTGGGCAACCTCTCCAACATTCAGGCCAGCATGCATGCCGTTGACGTGGGCCTGCCACAGCTTGCTATGCACTCCGTCTACGAGACCGCTGGTACTAAAGACACGCTTCTGGGATACCAAGCGCTCAAGGCGTTCTATGACACCTGCGTCTGCATCACCGATGCCGATTCGTTTGAGCTGAGGTAGTACCTGGCGAGAAACCCCGTGTACTAGCTATACTTACGTACGTCGCATACAACACATTACTTGAAGGAGCTCCATGTCAGAAAAACAGCTTACTGCTCATGATATGGAGCTCCTAACTTGTGCAGGAATTTACGTTGAACCTCAGACACTGAATGGCCCTGCGTTGGTATTTCCTATCTCAGACGGTGAGGGTGGAGAAATACGTGTGTTGTGGCAGGGCGGCGCCTATGAAAGTGCAACGTACACAGATTCTAGAAAGAATCAGCTGGTATTTCCTTATCTTGAGTTGTATGACTTGTTGTTTGAAGCTGCCTGCCCCGTGCGTTCAGTTTTGATGCTGGGTGCTGGCGGCTGCTCGTATCCTCGGTATTTAGTTGCTCATTATCCAGAGGTTTCTTGCGACGCACTGGAGCTTGACCCTAAAATTGCAGCTCTAGCTCATGGCTGCTTCTTTGTGGATGAGGCTATCAGAGAGAGTAATGGAAGGCTTCAGGTGCAGGTAGCTGATGGCGTTGAGTATATAAAGAGCCTAGCTACCTCTGATAATAAGCGCTATGACGCTATCTTAAATGATTGCTTTAGCGGAGAAGTTCCACCTGCGGCTATGATGACCAATGAGTGGATGAGTTTGGTAGCACACTGTCTTACTCCTGGTGGAAGATATCTCACAAATGTAGTTTCTGCACAGTCAGGAGAGGGAGCGCATCAGCTTGAAGTGCTCCTAGATGCTGCTCGCACAGTGTTTGAGCAGGTAGAGGTTGTACCTTTGGATCCAGAGGTAGACCCAACAGAGCCAGATAATCTTATGCTCGTTTGCCAGCGCGCTTAAGTGCGGCGAGCGCAAGCGCAAGACAACTGCTCATCAGTACAACGCCAATGCCAAAGAGTACCAAGAAACCGTGGGCTGAGCCATCTACAATTAGGCTCCAAATAATGAGCGCACAAGCAGAGACAAAGCTGCTGACACCTGCAATTCTTGAGTAAATAAGAGTGGAGTCTTTTTTACCAAAGACCGCACGCACCAAAAGTGGCGAGCCGACCGTTGTAAGGGCATAGGCAATTCCAAAAAGGAAGGTTCCCGCCAGCAAGAGTGGCAATACTGGAAGCTTAATCCCCAACATAAGTAAGCCAACAATGCCCGAGAAAATTCCTACAAAGCAAGCAAGTTTCACAGAGATATCACTCAAAGCACCTAACAGCACTTTTCCAATAGCTTGACCAAGCATAGTTGCTCCAGCAAGAAGACCCGTAGCTGCAGCAATAGCAGGAGCAGTTTCTGCAAACGTTGCAGCATAGCTAGGGAAGTACTGAGAGATTTGCTGGTTAAGAGTAATGAGTGCATAAAACGCTGCAATCATATAAAACTCTGGATATTTTATTGCGTCATCAGCGGAGATGTCGGTTGAAGCAGCTTCTTCAACTTCAACGTTTTTCTCGTCAGTAGAGGAGAAGGTAAGAGGGGCAAGGCCAAGGTCTTGGGGTTTCTTGCGTACTACAAAAAGGGTAAAGGGGAGTGTTCCCACTAGCATAACTAGGGCAAAAATCTGATAGCAAGCTCGCCAACCTTCAGAGCCAGACGAGATAATGGCAGATCCGATGGGGTTAAAGACAGCGCCACCAATACCGGTAAATGCAAAGCAGAGACCCATAAAAGTGCCAACTCGCTGGTCAAACCAATCGTTGATGAGGGCAGGGACGCACAAGAACATGAGCGCAGGTATGCCAATACCAAGTCCCACTGCGCAGAGATAAAAATGCCACATCTCTTGAGCTGCTGACATGGCTCCGTATGAAATTGTGCAGATGATAACGCTTGCAGAAAGCACTAGACGAGTATCGTGCGTTTTATAGAACTTGCCTATGAACGGTAGAACTACCGTCATAGCAATGCAGAGTACCGAGAAGACCGCAGAGAAGGCAACGCGAGGAACGCCAAAGTATTGTGAAACTGGTGTGATGAAGATGCCAAAGCACGTAAGAATAATGGCGCAAGGCAAAAACATGATGACAATACAAGTTGCAACAATAGCGTATGCGTACTTAGTGCCCAGTAAACGTTGTAGCACTGAGGCTCCTCTCCTTTGGCCAGAAATAGTGTAGGCGATGTGCCTTAAAAAGGACACATCGCCTACCGAGTCGTACAAAATTTTTAGAGGGGATTTGAGGCTTTTACGTACATAAGACCTTAGCTGTCAGATCCTCTACGGTTCTCGCCCTCAAGAGCGCGAATTGGTCCGATATCCTGAGTAGTCTCAAGAGCGCCTAGGTAATTACCCTCTTCATCGCGGACCGCAAAGTAACGGACGTAGAGGAATTTATCTTTGACCTCAAACCAGAACTCAGAGGAGTCACGCTTGCCGCTCTTGAATTCAGTGAGGATGCGACGAACAGCTTCCTGGCTCTTTGGTGGATGGCAGTCATATACGTCGCGGCCAAGGCAGCTCTTAGGACGAGGGAAAGCACGGGTGTCGCCGTGGCTGAAGTAACGTGTCTTGTCATCAGCGTCAACAAAGGTAATGTCAAGCGGAATAGTTGCAAAGACAGCCTCAAGCTGCGGAATAGTGAACTCGCCGGTAGAGAGCTTGACCTTACCGTCAGCAGAAATTGCTTCCTCTTCTGCTTCAGCGTTATTCTCGTCCATAGCGGCTGCGGCTTCCATCTCTTTAAGCTTGTCGTTTGCAAGCTCAAGAGGATCTGCGTGCCATGAAGGAGGATTGACGCCAAATGCGTGGCCAAACTCGTTCTCTTCAGCAGCAATCTGGGTCCACTGAGTAGCAGTTAGGTGCTCAAGGGAAAGTGGAATGAGGACGTTTTCTTCCTTGGATGCCATGGACTCAGCACCCTCAATAGCCTCATCCAGATAGTCTGCAACGGCTGCCATAAGGCCTGCATCATACTGGCCGTATGCAGTCTCGAGCAGAGCCTCTGCACCATTAACAGCGTTTCTTACCTCGTCGTCCTTACCCCACATAACCTTTGAAGGTCCGGTGATATCGTGGCGCTCAAGATGAGGGAAGAGCAGCTCTTCCTTGCGCTTGTAGTGAACAAAGACCTCATCAAAGGCATCCATATCAGCCTTCAGAATTGCTGCAACGCCAGCGCACTCTTCGTTGCTGGAAGACTCGGTAAGCGTACGAGCACGCTTCACATCTGGAGCAACGCGGTCGTGGATAAAGGCAAGAATGCGGTCGTTCTCTTGACGCATGGTCCAAACAGGATGGCCAGGGGTCTCTTCAACAGCACCTGTTGGTGCGCAAGATACCTTGCCTTCAAAGAGAGCGGCATGAACGTCACAGAGCTTCAGGACCTTCTCCATAGGAACGCCACCAGCAATAAGCTCCTGTTCAGCGTTAGAGATCTCTGAGCCAGAGACGTCCTTGAAGTTGCGAGCAAAGTCCTCGCGGACAGCCTCGATGTCCTCACCGTCGTTGAGGCGCTCAAGGTACTGGGCGATAAGGGCTTTGCGCTCTTCAGGGGTCTGTGCAACAGGTGCGCTCTCTGCCTCTGCGGGTTTCTCGCTAGATAGAGTTTCTGCTGCTGGCTCCTCATCACCAAGAATGGTAAAACCGTGAGAGCGGAAGATTGCTTTGAGCTCCTCAAGGTCTACGCCTTTGTGGTCGCAGCCTTTAGGGATGGTCATAAAACGACCCATGGTCTGCAGACGGCCTGGCTCGGTAATCTCGGCAAAGCCGTTTTCTGCCATAAGGCCTTTAATGACGGGATACTTAGTGCAAATCTCATAAACGGATTTGCTTAAATCAAGAACCTGTGCCATACGGGCTCCTCTCGGATAAGTTTAGAAAGTCTACTACGGCTTACTTTATACCCAAAGTGTGACAGGACTTCCATATGGCTTTTGTTGTGGTTACAACAAAACAGAAATTATTCTTTGCTCTTTAGAGTGAAAGACAACAGAACCGGGTTGTGGTCCGAGTAAGCAAATTGCGTGTCAATGTTTCTAGCAGTTGCAACAACATTGTCCGAGACAATCCAGCCATCAACCGTTGTGGTGTATGTCTTGTCCTTCTCGTAAGGAATATCATCTCCACGGCAGGTAGGAACGTTGTTGAGGTTATCTGGAGCCACAACACTAAAACCTTCTGGCAAATCAGAGTCTTTGAGTTCTGCTACCCAGTCAGGTACCTGCTGGACAGATGGATAGAGGGTGAGCGAACCTAAAATTGCATGATTCCAGTCGCTGCCTGCAATAACGTAATTGCCTTTAGCACGCTCTTCGGACATAACTTTGGTCAGAAGTGCAAGCTGCTGAGCACGACTGGTGCCGCCTTTATCGTAGGCAGACATGTGGCTATTAATAAGCACCAGTTCGTGACCATCGCTTGTGGGGTAGCGCGTAATCATAAAGCAACGGTCCAGGTCAAAGAATTTTGTGGGGAAAGACTCATCAATAGGGTAGGTACGACGAGTTGCGCTAGAAGCAAGTACGTTTGAAAGCGTCAGAATTCCCGAGTTAGAGGTTCCGTGGAACTCCGTAAGTGGATAGGCGAGAAACGCGGTGTGGAAGTTCTGAGCAAAATACGATGCATAGCCACCAAAACGGCTCTCTGCTTCAGAAACTTGATTGACGTGCCAGCTTCTGTCAGATGAGGTATCAATCTCTTGGAAGAGAATAAAGTCAGGTGCAGCACCGTCATTCAGAGAAGAAACGGTGTTCAGCGCACCGTTTGTGGTGTATTGCACGGAGTTTCTGCTTACTGCACGGCCGTGAGTTCCCACAGTGCGTGTACCGTCCTGCATGATGCCTTCATCCATGAAGAAGGTGTAATCAGGGGTGTAAGCACCAAAGCCAATGTTATAGGTTGAAGCTGTGTATGTTTGACCAACCTGTACGGTTGTAGCTTCAGGAGAGGCTCCTTGATTGGACACAGGAGTGTTGTCAGGAATACGGTAGTAAGTAAGCTGCAGGTAGAGAACGTATCCACCAAGAACCAGCAGAGCTAGAACAAATAATCCGCCTACAAATTTAAAAAGAGGTGCAAGGACCCTTTTTAGTAGGCCAGTAATAAATTTAAGGACAAGAGATAAAACTCTTTTCATGCGAACCTCGTATCAATCAAGTGTCGTATGATTTAAATGATAACTATTATGGATTGAAAGTACGTTGAGGAGTTTGTATGCCACTAACAAGAAATACAACACTAGAGCTTTTCAAACCCTCAGGTATCAGGCGTTTCTCGGCACTTGCCGCTGCGACGCCAGGCTGTATTTCTTTAACCATTGGAGAGCCGGGAGAAGACACTCCAGCTCCTATTTGCAACTTAGTAGACAAAGAGCTTGCAGCTGGAAACACTCACTATCCACCCAACGTTGGTACTCTTGAACTTAGGGAGGCCATTGCTGCCTGGGAGTCTGCTCGTGGTATGAAGGTCGGTCAAGACGGCATTGTAGTTACCGTAGGAGCAACAGAGGCTATTTCTGCTGCCATGTTGACGCTTATGAACCCAGGAGATGAAGTTATCATTCCTGAACCAGCGTATTTGGTATACAGAACACTCTGCCAGCTTAATCGTGGTGTAGTTGTGCCGCTTGATACCAGCACCAATCATTTCCAGATTGATCCAGAGCAGCTCAAGTCAAAAATTTCAGACAAGACAAAGCTTATTGTTTTGACTTCTCCCAACAATCCTACGGGATGTGTTTATACAAAAGAGTCACTTGATGCGGTGGCAGAACTTGCCCGCAAACACGGCTTTTATGTTTTATGCGATGACGTTTATAGAGAGCTTGCCTATGTTGAGGACGTTCCACGTTTTGTTGAGCTCTACCCAGATTTGTCTGATCGCTGTATTGTGACAAATAGTTTCTCAAAGCCATGGGCAATGACGGGTTGGAGACTTGGTTGGGTTGCCACCTCTGATGAGCTTGCAGCAGATATTGGAAAAGTTCACGCCCAACTAGTGTCTTCTGTTCCTTCATTTTTGCAACCAGCTGCTCTCTATGCACTTTCTTACGATGTCACGCCTATGCGCACAAACTATCAAAAGCGCAGGCAGATTGTACTTTCTGCGCTTCAAGATATGAAACTTCCTGTTGAAGAGCCAGAAGGTGCCTTCTACGCATTTCCATCAATCAAGGAATTTGCCCTTGATTCTGAGGCGTTTTGTGAGCGAGCAATCAAAGAGTTTGGTATTGCACTGGTGCCCGGCGTTTTCTTCGGCGCTGAGGGCTATGTGCGTATTAGTTACGCTGCCTCTGACAAGAATCTGGCGGAAGGTCTTTCTCGCCTTAAGACTTTTGTTAATACTTTGCGAGAAGAACAAAACTAGCCCAAATACAGAGCTTTCTGTGGTAGGGTTTTACTGTCAATAGAGGAGCGAGCACGATGGGTTCTGGGTTAGTCGGCAGGCAGTGACCCCAGAAGGAGGCGAGGTTCGCCGAACTTGGCAATCAGGCGTGGTTGTCAGGTGGGCTTGTATGAAATACATGCAAGACTGTCCGAGATTTCGGGGGTGCTACTTTGACGGTGTATTGCGCCTCCAATTTGAGGGGGAGCTTTGAGTAAGAAACCGTTTGTTTCTGTAGATGCCCTAGAGGCAATCACTAAGACCTATCCAACGCCATTTCACCTGTATAACAAGGCAGAGATTGTTCGCCGCGCAAAGCTGTTACAAGAGGCTTTTAGCTGGAACGCTGGCTTTAAAGAGTACTTTGCGGTTAAGGCTACGCCAAATCCTTACATTGTGAGATTGCTGGCAGAGCTTGGTTGTGGCTGTGACTGTGCAAATGCCACAGAGCTCACGCTTGCAAAAGCCTGTGGAGTTACTGGCCAAAACATTATGCTCTCGTCAAACGACACTACGGTGCTTGACTTTGCTCGCGCTCATGAGCTGGGAGCCATTATTAACTTAGACGCTGGCGGCGACATGCTTACAACGCTTGAAGAAGCAGTGGGAAGCAACATGCCACAGGTCCTGTGCGCACGCCTTAATCCAGGTGGCGTGTTTGAGTCGCAAAACGGCATTATTGGAAATCCCGATGATGCTAAGTTTGGCATGACAGAAGAGCAGCTTTTCCAGACATTTGCGTATCTTAAGACCAAAGGCGTGGCTGAGTTTGGCCTTCATGCCTTCCTGGCTAGTAACGCTCAAGAGGAAGATTACTATCCAAACCTTGCTCGCGTCCTCTTTGAGCTGGCCGTTAAACTGCACAAAGAGCTTGATATTCATATTGGATTTATTGATCTTTCTGGTGGCATTGGTGTGGCGTATGAGCCAGACCAAGTTGAGCCTGATGTCCAAGCTATTGGTCGGGGCGTAAAACGTGCCTTTGAAGAGGTTCTAGTTCCCGCAGGTATGGGAGACGTTGCCATTTACACCGAGCTTGGACGTTGGCTTTTGGGCCCCGCCGGTGCGCTTGTTACCCGCGTTTTGCACCAAAAAGAGACGTACCGCCACTACCTAGGCGTAGACGCGTGTGCGGCAAACCTTATGCGTCCTGCAATCTATGACGCCTACCATCACATCACTGTTATGGGCAAAGAGGATGCCCCTGCAACACATACGTACAACGTTGTGGGCGGACTTTGCGAGAATAACGATCAATTTGCAAAGAACCGCCAGCTCCCAGAGGTGGCTGTGGGTGACCTCTTGTTCATCCATGATACCGGCGCTCATGGTTTCTCGATGGGCTATAACTACAACGGCCGTCTGCGCTCCGCTGAGCTGCTGCTTCTAGAAGATGGATCCGTGCAGCTTATTCGCCGCGCTGAGACAGAGGCCGATTACTTTGCAACGCTTGCATTTGATGGCTCCGATTTTTCTGATCTTGCGCAACAAACAACTATAAACACTACACGTTAGAGGGCGAGAAAAACTATGGACATGAAGAATTTGACTGGTGCAATCACCGCTTTAGTAACCCCATTTGATGCTCAGGGAAATGTTGACTTCGAGTCACTTGAGCACTTTGTAGACTTCCAGATTGAACAGGGAATTGACGGTATTCTCGCTCTTGGTACTACCGGCGAGTCCTCAACCATGACAGATGAGGAGGACATCGAGGTAGTTAAGGCAATCCTTGCCAGAGCTCAGGGCAAAGTTCCTGTTATTGGCGGTGCTGGCTCCAACTCTTCTGCTGAGTCTTTGCGCAAAGCAGAGGCTCTAGAGAAGGCGGGTGTTGATGGCCTGCTGCTCATTACTCCTTACTACAACAAGAGTAATGAAGAGGGCATCTACCAGCACTTCTCGTATGTACTCGACCGCGTTGATGTTCCTTGTATTTTGTATAACATTCCTGGTAGAACAGGTTGCTCTATTTCTGAGCGTAATGTTCAGAGGCTTGCGGCACATCCAAATGCATGGGGCATTAAAGAGGCTTCTGGAGATATTGCGTATGCAACAAAGGTTGCTCGTTATTTGAGCGATGACTTTACTATGTGGTCTGGAAATGACGACATGATTGTGCCGCTGCTTTCTCTTGGTGCTTCTGGTGTCATTTCTGTTTGGTCTAACCTTGATCCAAAGATGGTTCATGATCTGGTTACTGCGTGGCACCGTGGCGAGGTCTCTCTTGCTCGCGAGCTTCAGCTTCAGTATCTTGACCTGGTTCACGCGCTCTTCTGTGAGGTTAATCCAATTCCTGTCAAGGCCGCTCTGGCTCGTATGGGATTTATGGAAGAGAATTATCGTCTGCCTCTGTGGAAGATGACAGAAGAGCATGCAAAGGTGCTTGAGAATGCTATGAGAAAGGCTGGTCTTCTTGATGCCTAGTGCAGTAGTAATTGGTACCGGCAAGATGGGAAAGCTCATCGAGCAAACCCTGATTGCTCGCGGCTTTGAGGTACTTGGTGCGTTTGGTCACGAGAATATCAATCAACTGAGCACCGTTGAGCAGACGCCTGATGTGGTTGTGGATTTCTCTGGTGTTGCTGCCTTTGACGCTGTGGTCGGCTTTGTGCGTGAGCGCGGGTGTGCGCTGGTTTCTGGCACAACGGGCTTCTCGCCAGAGCAGCTTTCAGAGCTGAAGCAGCTGGGGGAGAGCGTGCCGGTGATTCACGCGGCAAACTATTCGGTGGGCGTTGCCGTGTTGAGGCGTGCGGTTGCTATGGCTGCTGAGGCGCTTAACGGCTGGGATACCGAGATTGTGGAGACGCACCACAACCAGAAGGTTGACGCTCCATCCGGTACAGCAAAGCTGCTGCTTGCTGCTATTGACCCTGAGGGTACTCGTCCCGTTGTTTCTGGTCGTGAGGGTTTCTGTGGAGCTCGAACCAAGGATGAGATTGGCGTGTTTGCGCTGAGGGGCGGTACTGTTGCTGGTACTCATGAGGTGCACTTCTTTGGACAGGATGAAGAAGTCTGCCTGACACATCGCGCAACGTCTCGTCAGATTTTTGTCAACGGCGCTGTTGCGTGCGCACAGAAATTGCTTACAAAAACTCCAGGTTTCTATACCTTCGAAGAGTTGATTTTTGGATAAATATACGCGGTGGCCTCTATAGGTCAGCGCCTGTTTGATTGAGAAAGGACGTGCATGGACGCCCAGGAAATTATTAACTACATTGCTACTTCAGAGAAGAAGACCCCCATTAAGCTGTACGTCAAAGAGCGTGAGGGTGCTTCTGTGTCTTACGGCTCTTCTCGCGTGTATGGCGAGGGCAGCTCAAAGGTTGTCTTTGGTGACTGGTCTGAGCTTAAAAGTGTTGTTGAGCAGAACGCAGACGCATTTGAGTATTTTGACATCGAGAATGACCGTCGAAACTCCGGTGTTCCTCTGCTTAACATGAAGGACGTAAACGCCCGTATTGAGCCAGGTGCGCTGATTCGTGAGCGCGTTGAGATTGGTAACAATGCCGTCATTATGATGGGTGCTGTTATTAACATCGGTGCTGTTATTGGCGAAGGTACCATGATTGATATGGGTGCTGTGTTGGGCGGCCGTGCAACCGTTGGCAAGAATTGCCACATTGGTGCCGGCACTGTTCTTGCTGGTGTTGTTGAGCCTGCATCTGCTACGCCAGTTATTGTTGAGGACAACGTCCTTATTGGCGCAAATGCCGTGGTTATCGAGGGTATTCGTGTTGGAGAAGGCGCTGTTGTCGCAGCAGGCGCTGTGGTAGTCGAGGACGTTCCAGCAAATGCTGTGGTAGCGGGATGTCCTGCACGTGTGATAAAAATGAAGGACCAGAAGACAGAGGGCAAGACAGCTTTGGTCGATGCTCTTCGCACGTTGTAATCGAGGGTACATGCCAGACGGCTCCAAAAAAGCACAGGGTTTTACCACCAAAATTTCCTGCGTACACACAGAAAATTGGGCAGAGAAAAAAGAAGATTCTTGGTTTACCTACGAACTTCTCGCCGAAGATCCTAAGACGCATGCGCGCGCTGGCATCTTCCATACGCCTCATGGTGATATTCCAACGCCTATTTTCATGCCGGTTGGAACCAAGGCAACCGTTAAAGGTTTGATGACCGATACCGTCCGTGACCTTGGTGCCAAGATTATTCTGGCAAATACGTATCACCTGTCTCAACGTCCCGGAGATGAGCTGGTGGCACAGATGGGTGGTCTGCATGACTTTATGCAGTGGCATGGACCCATCCTGACGGATTCAGGCGGATTCCAGGTCTTTAGCCACGAGGAGTTCATGAAGCTCTCTGATGAGGGCGTTAAATTCCGTGCGGTAGATTACGACGGCGCATGGTCGTATTGGACGCCAGAAACAAACATGCAGATTGCTCAGAACCTTGGTGCAGATATTGTTATGCAGCTTGATCAGTGCGTAGGCTATCCTGCCGAGCGCAGAAAAGTTGAGCGTGGTGTTGAGCTTTCAAGTGCATGGGCGGAGAGATGTTTTAATGCTCATACCCGCCCCGATCAAGCGCTCTTTGGCATTGTTCAGGGTGGTATGCATCTTGATTTGCGCAAGCGCTCAATTGAGCACCTTGAGTCCATTGGTGATTTTCCTGGTTATGGTATTGGTGGTTATTCCGTTGGAGAGCCTCACGAGGTCATGTTTGAGACACTAGCTCCACTTTGTGCAGAGTATATGCCGCGCACTAAGCCTCGCTATCTTATGGGTGTTGGAAATCCAACTACGCTTATTCGCGGTGTTGCTTGTGGCATTGATATGTTTGACTGCGTGCTTCCAACGCGCACTGCTCGTATGGGCACCGCGTTTTCCCATGAGGGCCGCATGAACCTTAAGAACGCAAAGTACTTTGCAGATGCAGGCCCTATTGATGCCAAGTGCACCTGTCCTGTCTGTACGGGTGGTTATTCTCGCGCGTACATCAATCACCTGGTTAAACAGCACGAGATGCTGGGTGGACAGCTGCTTTCTATGCACAATATTTACTTCTTGCTTGAGCTGATGCGTCAGGCACGAGAAGCAATTCTCGCAGGTATCTACAGCGATTTTGTTGAGGAGTGGGAAAACTCTGACGGCGTGGTTGATTTCTAAGTTCGCCTGGCGAGAAACCCGTCTTTTTGATGGCGCTGTGCAAGAAATCTTGATAGCCCTGCATAAGCAACTTTGATAGCCCTGCGCAAGCAACTTTGATTTAAATTTTTTATGACTAGCTCACTAATTTGTGGGCTAGTCATTTTTTGTCCGGTGACATGGGTAGAATGAAAGAGATAAACATTCGCGGGTGCCCAAGGCGCCCCTGGCTGGCTCTGCCGCCACAGAAAAGAGGACATGATGCCCGGCATCGAGAAAAGCACTCGTTGGAGTGTTCTTACACAAGACGTATATCTAGAGTCGCTGTTTAAAAAAGAATTGCACGTTACGCCACTTGTTGCTCGTGTGTTGGTAGCACGCGGATTTACGGATGTAGCCGCAGCTCAAGAGTTCCTCTCGCCATCCTTGCAAAGGGATTGGCTTGATCCACAGTGTATTCCTGGAATGGCTGAGGTTGCCGCCCACGTTCATAAGGCAATTGTTGAGCATAAAAAGATTGCCGTTTTTGGTGATTTTGATGTTGATGGAATGAGTTCAACGTGTTTGCTTACCCTGGCTTTACGTCGATTGGGAGCAGATGTTTTGCCGTATATTCCGCATCGTTTTGGTGAGGGATACGGACTTTCTAAAGAGGCTCTTGCAAGAGTTTTGCAAGATAGAAAGCCAGATTTAATTATTACGGTAGACAATGGCATTGCTGCTGCTCAAGAGGTTGCTTGGCTTTTGCAGCAGGGGATTGATGTTGTTGTTACCGATCATCATGAGCCCGCAGATCTGGTGCCCCAGGGTGTTCCAGTCACTGATCCAAAGCTTGTTGAAGATTGTCCTTCTAGAGAACTTGCTGGTGCAGGCGTTGCCCTTAAGCTGGTGCAGGTTTTAGGACAGCTTCAAGATCAGCCTCAGCTTTGGCTTGATTACATTGATGTTGCTATGTTGGGCACACTGTCTGACATGATGATGCTCAACAAAGAGAATCGTGCGCTGGTTTCTGAAGGTGTTAAGCGTCTCCAGAAAGGTCTTCGTCCAGGTCTTGTGGCTCTAGCTGCTGTTGCTGGTCAAGATATTGCCCAGATTTCTGCAGATAACCTGCCATTTTCTATTATTCCTCGCCTTAATGCAGCAGGGCGCATGGGTACTACTGATATTGCGCTTGACCTTCTTCTTACAGAAGACGCTGAAGAGGCAACGATTCTTGCCGGCAAGTTAGAAGAGATTAATGCCGAGCGTCGTGCTATTGAGGCAAAGCTTACCGATGAAGCACTTGAGCAGGCAAAAGAAATTTACGACGGTGGCCATGCTATTGTGCTTGCCAAAGAGGGTTGGCATGAGGGCGTAAAGGGCATTGTTGCTTCAAGAATTGTTAATCGCTATCACGTGCCTTGCATTCTGTTTACCATCCAAGATGGAGTTGCTCGCGGTTCTGGCCGCTCTGTTGGCTCCGTTGATTTATTCCACGCCGTTGAACAGTGTGCAGACCTTACCGTCCGTTTTGGTGGTCACCAAGGAGCCGTTGGCGTAACGGTAGAAACAGCAAAGATTGACGCATTTAGAAAGCGCTTATCAAAGGTTATGGCAGAGCTTCCAGAAGAAGAGTTTGAAGCTTCTGGAGAGGTTACTGCCCTGGTAAACCTTGATGAAATTACCATCAACTCCATTGACGCCCTTGAGGCCCTTCAACCTTTTGGTCAGGGTAATAAAAAGCCGCTCTTTGGCGTTAAAGGCGTAGTTATGAAGAATCGCTCGCGCGTTGGTGCAGGCGGAGCTCATCTTTGTTTTATGGCTTCAAATGGTATTTCTTCAATTTCATCCATCATGTTTAGAACGCCTCATGTTGAGGCAGCAGCTGAGTATGATGGCGCTGTTGATTTGATTTTTGAAGCAGTTAACGAGACCTGGCAGGGCAGAACCAAGCCAAAACTCATGGTCAGAGATATTCTCTACAGAGACTTTACCGATGAAGATGACGGCCCCATTGAAGCAGATCTTCTCGGCAACGCTGCTGACTTGCCCCTTGTGGTTACCAAGGAGACTACAGAGGCTGATGAGGCCTCCCAAGAACAGGCGCAGCAAAAGCGCCGTGAACTGGAAAGTCTTTCTTCTGAGGAGCTTACCCAGACCCTGGTCACGTCCATGATTGGTTCAAGAGAGCTCTTGCCTCTGCAAAAGAAAACACTAGAGGTTCTCTCTCAAGGAACGTCTTGTCTCTCTGTCATGGCAACAGGTAGAGGTAAATCGCTTATCTTCCAGGTTCATGCTGCTCGCGTTGCGCTTCTGCAACATAAAATGAGCGTGTTTGTCTACCCGCTGCGCGCCCTCATCAACGACCAGGTTCAAAGCATAAAAAACACCTTTGAGCCCCTAGGAATTTCTGTCGAGGTACTCAACGGAGAAACAGGCCTTTCCAGCCGAGAAGACCTGTTTGCTCGCATGACAAACAATGAGCTTGATATTGTGCTGACTACTCCAGAGTTCTTCTCGCTCCACGCTGATCAATTTGCCAAGGTGCAAAACATCTCATTTGTAGTGTTTGACGAGGCACATCACGTGGGCATGAATGCTTCTGAGGGTAGACTTGCCTACGCACAAATGCCACAGGTACTAAAAATGCTTGGGAGTCCGCAGGTACTTGCCACAACAGCTACGGCTACCACGAAGTCGGCTCAGAACATCTGTGAGCTTCTCTCCATTGAAACAGAGCATGTATACAAAGACAAAACAGCTCGTACTAACCTAGACCTCAAAGACCTTCGCGGAGCTAAGGATAGGGAATGTGCGCTGCTTTCTCTTGTGTCAGATGGCACAAAAACGGTTGTCTACGTCAATTCAAGGGAGCAGGCGCAGGCACTGACGCGTATGTTGCGCCATCGTATCCCAGAACTTGGTCACAAGATTGCGTTCTATCATGCAGGCCTAACACCTCAGATACGCAAGAACGTTGAGCGCGCTTTTAGGCGTGGAGACGTTTGTTGCATCATTGCTACCAGTGCATTTGGCGAAGGCGTCAATATCTCTGATATTCGTCAGGTTATTCTGTATCACCTGCCGTTTGGTCGCGTTGCCTTCAATCAGATGAGCGGACGCGCAGGTAGAGACGGTAAGCCTTCTGTAATTCAGATGCTATTTGATGCGCATGATATGCGCGTTAACGAGCGCATCCTTTCTTCTCATGCACCACAGCGAGAAGCCCTTGTGGCAGTCTATCGTGCGCTTACGGCATTGCAGTCAAAGCTTGGTGCTCAGACAGCTGATTCAGCACTCACTGATGAAGATATTGCGCAGATGGCGCTTGAAATTGACCCGCGATCTAAGGCTGACGAGCAAACTGTTCGTGTTGCACTTGACGTTTTTGCTGAGCTAGGGTTTATTAGCATTGAAGGATTTGATCAAACGCGAACAATCTCCGTCAACAGTCAAGCTTCGCACATGGACTTGCTGGAGTCTGCACGCTACGCTGAGGGGCTTAAAGCGCACGCTGAGTTTGAATCATTTGCTCAGTGGGTACTTTCTGCTTCACCAGATGAGCTGGCAGATGCTATAACAAAACCCATCGTTCCAGAAATTGGTTCAACGTTTGATGGGGGAAGGGAGTCCTCTGATGAGTGACGAGAGGACCAAAAAAGAGGCCAAGGCGCCAGGCGCGGATAATTACCGTCTGCTTGAGGGAGCCGTGCGCACATATTTGCCTGAGGAAGCTCGGGCAAAGATTGCTGCTGCATATGCCTTTGCTGCTGACTATCACAAAGATCAGCGTCGTCGTTCTGGTGAGCCTTATATCAACCACCCAGTTGAAGTGGCCCTTATTCTTGCGCACGATCTTCATATGGATGAAGACACCATCTGCGCTGCCCTTATGCACGATACCGTAGAAGATACGTCTGCCTCACTCGATGAGATATCTTCTCGCTTTGGCAAGTCAGTCGCTGAGCTTGTTGACGGCGTTACAAAGCTCACGTCCATTGAGGTCAGTTCAATGGACGAGAAACAAGCGCTTAACCTGCGCAAAATGTTCCTTGCTATGTCAAAGGATATTCGCGTTGTTATCATCAAGCTTGCCGACCGTCTTCATAACATGCGTACGTTGGCAGCACTTCCACCGGACCGTCGTCTGTTTAAGGCGCGAGAAACCATGGACGTGTATGCACCTCTTGCTGATCGCTTGGGTATCTCTTCGGTTAAGTGGGAACTTGAGGACTTGTCTTTCTTTTGGCTTGAGCCTGAGGAGTACCAACGTGTTGCTCGCATGGTCTCTGATTCTCGTGCACAAAGAGAGGATGACCTCAACAACGCTAAGAAAACTTTAACTGATGAGCTTAATGCAGCAGGTCTTACTGACTTTCAGATTACAGGCCGTCCAAAACATCTGTGGTCTATCTACCAAAAGATGGTCCGTAAAGGTAGGGAATTTTCCAACATCTACGATCTTATTGCCTTGCGTGTTATTACCAAGAGCGTAGGTGATTGCTATTCAGCACTTGGTGCTATACATGCGTTGTGGCATCCAATGCCTGGTCGTTTTAAGGACTATATTGCAACGCCAAAGGCAAATCTCTATCAGTCTTTGCACACAACAGTTATTGGCCCTGATGGTCGCCCTATTGAGATTCAGATTAGAACCGCCGAGATGCACGAAGCATCTGAGTACGGTATTGCTGCTCACTGGCTGTATAAGGAGCAGGGCAACTCAAAGGGCAAGATGTCCTCTGAAGACAAGCTTATTGATTCAACTATCAACTGGATTCGCCGCAGTCTTGACTGGGCCGTTGAAGACGATATTGACGATCCTCACGAGTTCTTGGATAACCTGCGCGTAGACCTCTTTGAGCATGAAATTTTTGTCTTCACGCCAAAGGGCGAGGTCATGAGCTTGCGCGTCAATTCAACGCCTCTGGACTTTGCCTACGCTGTCCACACCGAGGTGGGCAATCACTGTGTTGGTGCACGCGTCAATGGCTCTGTAGTTCCACTGACGCATACGCTTCAGATGGGTGACCGCATTGAGATTTTGACTAACAAGAATGCTCGCCCTTCTCGCGACTGGATGACGCTGGTAAAAACGCCGTCCGCACGTGCAAAGATCCGCAAGTATTTCTCGCAAGAGAACAAGTCTGACGATGCCGAGCGCGGTCGTTCTGAGCTTGCAAAAGAGCTGCGTAAGCGCGGTTATGGCATCAGTGCCACACGTACGGTCAAGGCGCTTGATCAGCTCACTGAGCAGTTTGATTATCGCAGCGTAGATGACCTGTTTGCGGGAATTGGTGCAGGTAATCAGTCTACCAAGCAGGTTGTTAATCGCGTGAGCGAAATCTTAGAGGAGAAAAAACCTGAGGTTGTTACTGAGCAAGAGCGTAACGCCGCACGTCTACAGGAGAAGAACAAGGCAATTGCAAACGACCAGCCTTTGGTTCGCTCCTACGTTATTTCTCGTACCGCCAAGGGAAGTCGTCCCAAGAAGTCTAACTGCGGCGTTGTGGTAAACGGCGATCCAGATTTGCTTGTTCATCTTGCTCATTGCTGCAATCCTGTTGCAGGCGACGATATTGTGGGCTTTATTACACGCGGTCGTGGCGTTTCTGTTCACCGCGCCAATTGCCCTAACGTTAAAGATCTGCTCAACGATCCAAAGCGTATCATTCCTGTTTCTTGGGACGCTAGCGGCGCTACTGAGTTTAGGGTAGAGATTGTCGTTGAGGCAACAGACCGTATGGGCCTTCTTAAAGACGTCACGGTTGCGCTGTCTGACGCTGGTGCAAACATTCTTTCTGCTGCTACACAAGTGGGCGAGCAGGGCGTAGTACGTATGCGTTTCTTGGTTTCTATCTCTGATACTAGCCTGCTTGATACCTTATTTGCCTTTGTAACTCGCGTGCCTTCTGTCTACGACGCTCGTCGTATTATGCCAGGTGAAGGCGCTAATCAGATGAGAAGGAGACTTTATGGCTAACCAAAATGAGGGCTGCTCTTGCGGCCATAATCACGAGGAAGAACACGGTGGACACGGTGGCTGCTGCGGTCATCATGGTGAACACGGTCATGGTGAACACGGTCATGGTGAGCACGGTCATGGCGGTTGCTGCGGCCATCACGGTCACGGTGGTTGCCATCACGCAAAAGACCAGATTGGTGTCTTTAAAGTAGGTCCTCTTGAGACCAACTGCTATATCTATGTTTCTGGTAATGAGTGCATGATTATTGATGCCGGAGCATCGGGTGCAGAGATTGCTACACAGCTCTTGAACCTTGAGCTTAAGTACATTGTTGCTACTCACGGCCATGCTGATCACGTTGGTGGCGTTAAAGCTTTGAAGCTTGCTGTGCCTGGTGCTCAGTACCTCATCAACGAGGCAGATAATGAGCTTGCGCAGAGGGCTCATAACTCAAACGAGATTTATGATGATGCTCCAGAGCCAGACGGTTTTCTTCACGAGGGGGATGTTCTCTCTGTTGGAACTGCACAGTTCAAGATTATGGAAACTCCAGGCCACACTCCTGGCGGTATTGTTTTGGTGGGAGAGGGAACTGCTACTGGCGCCGTTTTTGTAGGCGATACGCTTTTCCAGGGCTCTGCAGGAAGAACAGACCTTCCAGGTGGCAACTTTGAAACGCTTAAGGCTTCTTTGAACCGCATCAAGACAGAGCTTGATCCAACCTCCATTATTTTGTCAGGACATGGAAATCAAACGTCTCTTGAGGCAGAGATAGCAACTAACCCTTTCTTACAGGATTAAATCAGCTATAACTTTGATGTTTTAGCAAGACAGATTTGCATAGGTGCGGTATAGTACCTATGCAAACTTTTTAGCCCGAGTGGCGGAATGGCAGACGCGGAGGTCTCAAAAACCTTTGAGGAAACTCGTGTGGGTTCAAGTCCCACCTCGGGCACCAGCTAAAAGTTTAAGCTAGATGTGAATTTCTCGTCATATCTAACTTGGTACTTGTAATGTCTTCTTGTTAGAGGTAACCTTACAAGGTACTTTTGAAGCGGGATTGAACGTGAGTCCCCACCTACACAGCGCAAAAGCAGCTGTCTGGTCAGACAATTTAACCTTCGCACGCTACCTGTGCGTATTGTCTCCCAGTTGCTTGTGCACTGGGTTTTTTATTGGCGGACAAGCAATTGTCCAAGAGGGAAGGTGTACAAGATAGCCAAGAACGATGGTCCTCGCATTAATGAGGAAATCACTGCTCGCACGTGCCGTCTTATTGACGCTGATGGTAGTCAGCTTGGTCTTTTTGGCGTCAATGATGCAATGAAGAGAGCTCGTGAGCACGGTCTTGATCTCGTAGAGATTGCTCCAAATGCCGAGCCTCCTGTATGCAAGATTCTTGATTACAGTAAGTTCAAGTATGAGCAGGCTCGCAAGGCCAAGGCAGCTCGCAAGAACCAGGTCAAGATCGAAGTCAAAGAGATGAAGTTCCGCCCAAAGATTGATGTGGGCGATTACGAGACCAAGAAGGGTCACGTACTGCGCTTCCTCAAGAAGGGAGCACGCGTCAAGATCACCATCATGTTCCGTGGACGCGAGATGGCTCACCCAGAGCAGGGCCGTATTGTACTTGATCGCCTTGCTGAAGATTTGAAGCCTTTTGCCACAATTGAGCAGAAACCGCTCATTGAAGGCCGTAACATGCACATGCTCGTTGCTCCAATCAAGGGAGCGTTTGACGAGAAGCCCGAGGGTGCTGAGGATGGCACCACACAGGAGGAGAAGTAGTATGCCTAAGATGAAGACGCACAAGGGTTCGGCAAAGCGTTTCCGCCGCACCGGTACTGGCAAGATTATGCGTGCTAAGGCTTTTAAGAGCCACATTCTTACAAAGAAGTCCCAGAAGCGTATCCGTGGCTTCCGTAAAGAAGCTGTTCTTTCCGCTGGCGATGCAGCAGTAGTTTCTCAGCGTATGGGCGCTAAGAACTAAGCGCGCCACCCACCAGATCAAATAACAAGGAGTGATTAGATATGGCAAGAGTTAAGCGCGCAGTTGCTGGCCGCAAGAAGCGTCAGACGCTCGTCGAGCGCACAAAGGGTTATTACGGAACTTCCTCTCGTACCTTCCGTGGTATGAAGGAGCAGGCACAGCATTCTGGTCAGTATGCTTACCGTGACCGTCGTAACAAGAAGCGTGATTTCCGCGCACTGTGGATTCAGCGTATCAACGCTGCAGCACGCATCAACGACCTTTCTTACAGCAAGTTCATGCACGGCCTCAAGCTCGCTGGTGTTGAGCTTGACCGCAAGGTTCTCGCAGAGATTGCATACTCTGACGAGCAGGGCTTTGCAGATCTTGCAGAGATTGCTAAGAAGGCTCTCGCTGAGTAACCTCAGCTAAGCGGGTTTGGTACACGCTGATTAGCTTCGGCTAAGTGACCTCGCACGCTCAAGCGATTTCTTCGCAGCTAGATAGCTACACCCCGTACATCCCGGATGTGCGGGGTTTTTTTGGCGAGAAACCCGGTGGGGTCTTAGTGTGCGATGGGATTGTCGGCATGTAGCCAGGTTCCGGTGTCCGGTTAAGCCACGACGTGGTCGAAGTCCCAGCGCGCCTGATTTTCTCGCCATGTCTGAACGATTTGCCGGAAAAGTACACCATATCTGAGCTATTTTCCGATTTTTCTCACCATGTCTGAGTAAATTTATTCAGACATGATGCAGCTTTCAGGCTCAAAAATTCAGGGCCGAAGCTCCTATCTTTCATGCGCCTGATTTCATAAAACAATCTGTAAATTTTGCCTAAAAATGCAAAAGAAACTGTGGATTTGCCTGATTTTGTTAAAGAATCTGTACCTCAAATACAGATTCTTTGCACTTTTTAGGCGCGCAAAGTTGGAAAGTCATCCTTAGTGAGAAGAGCGTGTCATTTGCGCACTTGACGAGAAACCCGTGCAGTCGCAACCGCAGCTGTGAACGGAACCGCGAGCTCACGGAAAGTTGGCTTGCGAGCAGTCGTTCCCCCAGGTTATTCGCTCTTGTGGTCTCTATGGATAAGCTCTTCGAGATGCTCATGCTCTTCTTCGTGTAGCTGCTTAATCTCTTCGTCGAAGTCTGGATCTTTAGGGGTAATGAGTTCGTCTTCACCAGTCTTTGGATCTGTGTGGTGCAGCAAAACTGGCTCAAAGAGGTGCAGATACTTTGCAAAGAGCGCGGACATCGTAAGCAGCAGGATAAAAATTGCAATGCGAGGCATCGTATTGACCTGCGTCATAATGAGCGAACCAACGCACAGAAGGGCAGTCCAACCGTACATCAAAAGAACTGCTTGGCGCTGGTTATAACCGTGAGCCATTAAGCGGTGATGGATGTGTCCGCGGTCGGCAGTAGCAAAACTGACGTGCGCGCGGGTACGGCGAACAATCGCGGAGAAGGTATCGATGATTGGAATACCTGCAACGACGAGAGGAACAATGATGGTTGTGAGTCCCGCCCAACGAGTGACGGACAAAAGCGAAATTGTTCCCAGAGCAAATCCCAAGGTTAGCGAACCAGAATCGCCCATGAAGATTGTTGCAGGATAGGAGTTGTGAACTAAGAATCCCAGCGTAGTGCCAGCGATGGCTGCACTTAAAAGCGCTGCATCGAAGCGACCTGCCCAAATGGAAAGCACAAACATAGTGGTAGAGGCAATGCAGGTAATACCTGAAGAAAGTCCGTCAAGGCCGTCGATAAGGTTGATGATGTTGGCGTAAGCAACCAGGTAAATGACGGTTGCTGGGTAGGCGAGCCATCCAAGATCCACAAAGCCGTACGCGGAAAACGGATCAACAACGTTACCGATAATCAGGCCGCCCGCAGCCGCGATGCTTGCTGCAATTATTTGACCAGCGAGTTTCTGAATAGGCTTGAGAGAAAAAATGTCGTCAAGCAAGCCGGTCAAGAAAATTACCGCAAATGCAGCGCCAACAATCCAGAAGTTGACGTTGAGATAATAGCGAGAAGAAAGATTGATCTCGGCGTGCCCAAGGATTGCTTCGACGCCATAACGTACCAGCATGGCAACGGCGAGTCCAAAGAATAGAGCTACGCCGCCCATGCGAGGAATAGGTTTTTTATTGACTCGACGTGCAGAGGGTTTATCGACAACTCCAAGCTTCCAAGCAAGTTGACGAACAGCAGGGGTAATCAAAGCTGAACCAAGACCAGCTGCAAGGAAAACACAAAACATGGTTACCCAGAGGTTCAAGCTACATACCCTCCAAAAAAACAGTATTTAACTGCTAAAATCCATACCATTTAATTGTGCTGCTCATTAAAAAACAAGTCAAGACTTTAATCTTTTTATAATTTCTTTATAGTAAAAATTGTCCTTCTCCCGCGGTCTAAACTGGGTGAACCGACAAGTTTTTTCAGGGAGCCTAATCTCGTGTTCAGTACAGGCATCCTTCGTTGTTAAGGAAGCTGGAACGCTCGAGCGCGGCGCCCACCTTATGAAGGTGGGTTCATAAATGACTGCGGGGAAGGATATTTTTCTGCCTCGGTAGCCTGTGTTAAAGCTCTGACGGCTCGCGGAAGAACACTGACAGTCCGTGGAAGAGTCGCGACGGTCCGCGGAAATGCCACGCGCCTCCTCGCAAGCCTACAGCCGCTCATTCCGCTCGCATAATCATTGACATACCTGCCCCTGATTGCCACAATAAGTACCGCAACGGGGATATAGCTCAGTTGGGAGAGCGCTGCCTTCGCAAGGCAGAGGCCGAGGGTTCGAATCCCTTTATCTCCACCATGACTTTGACGCGCGCAGAGACCCTGCGCGTTTTTTATACCACCATCTGCCTGGGCAGATACGACGGGAGGCGAGAAACCCTTGGGTAGTGCACCATCACCTCATACCCTTACGTTTTCTGCCTACGACGTCTGTGAACTCTGCCCAAGGCGTTGCCATGCTCAAAGAAGCGCTGGTAAAGCGGGCCTTTGTGGAGCTTCAAGCACCATTCGTGTGGCTCGTTCAGCGCTGCACTTCTGGGAGGAGCCTCCCATCTCGGGCGAGGCTGGATCAGGCGCCATATTTTTCACAGGTTGCCCGCTCAGATGCGTGTTCTGTCAGAACCATCAAATCTCGCAAGAGGGCTTTGGTAAGCCAGTCACAACCGAGCGCCTTGCCCAGATGATGCTTGAACTGCAAGCTCAGGGTGCGCTCAACATTAACCTTGTAACTCCTTTGCACTTCTCGCCACACATAATTGAAGCAGTGACGCTGGCAAAAGAGGCGGGATTGACGCTCCCAATAGTGTGCAATACCTCGGGATATGAGTTGCCAGAGGTGGTGCAGAAAGTCTCGAGCGTCATTGATATTTGGCTGACAGACGTCAAGTACGCAGACTCTGCGCTGGCAAAAGAGCTTTCGTATGCAGCAGATTATCCAGAGATGTCTATGGCGGCGCTTGAGGTTATGCATAACTCGGTAATGAGTCGTGGCGGGCGCAAGCTGGATGATGACGGTCGCATGTTGCAGGGCATCATTGTGCGTCACCTGGTCATGCCCACGCACGCGGACGATTCCTGCGAGGTGCTCAACTGTGTCTGGAATCTTTGTCATAATGATGTAGACGTATCAATCATGAATCAGTACACGCCTAATGAGCGCATGCGTGCAGCTGGCGGTCCGCTTTCCGGAACGCTTTCTGACGAGGAGTACGAGTTGGTGCTCTGTCATGCGGATGACCTGGGCTTTGAGAACCTGTGGTGGCAGGAGGGTGGAACCGTCTCCGAGAGTTTTGTGCCTGCCTTTGACGCAACAGGTGTTGAGGGCCCCGCGCTCAAGCTCCGCTCGGCTCGTAGCAACGCCACCGACGCTTCAGCCCGCACCATCACCAGCATCCCCGATACGCAAACCGAGGAGTAACCATGTCTGTCGAGAAACCCGAAGAGCTCCAAACCACCCTAACGCCACAGGCGGCTGCGCTCACGGACGCGGAGCGCGCCGAGCTGGAAGCGCTCCGCGCAGAGAAAGAGCGCAGGGAGCTCGAGGCTCTTCGCGCAGAGAAAGAGCGCGCTGAGCTTGAGGCGCTTCGTGCTGAGAAGACCCGTGCAGTCCAAGCAGAAGCGCAAGAGCAAGCAGAGGCAGCCGCCGCTGAAGACGCTCAGCTTGTTGCAGATCAGCAGCGTGCTGCACGTCAGGCAGCTCAGCAGGAGGTCGAGCAAATTCGCCGCATTCAGGAGCAGCGTGCAAAAGGTCGCGCCCTTATGGAGCCAGATGAGGACGACGAAGATATCAAAATGCCTCTGGGGCAAAAAATTGTTATTGGAACTGTGGTAATTCTCGCAGTTGTCTTTGTTGTAAGCCAATTTATTTTGTAGGACTGCTACTCTAGATATATCGTCTCACCGTCAGTTTTTGACCAACCGAAAAGAGCAACTATGTCACTCACTGATCGTACCAAACCCTCAGACGTTAGCCTTAATACAGACTTGTATGAGCTCACGATGGCTCAAGGTTATTGGGAAGCCGGTCTTGTTAATGCAGAGGCATGCTTTACCGCATTCTTCCGCGAGAATCCCTTTAATGGTGGATTTGCAATTTCTTGTGGTACTGGTCAAATTGCTGACTTAGTTGAGAACTTTATCTTTGAAGACGACGATATTGACTACCTAGCAAGCATTAACTCTCCTGGTGGCGGTCGTCTCTTTAAGCCAGCGTTCCTTGAGTTTTTGCGCAACCACAAGCTCAATGTAACCATTGATGCAATCCCAGAGGGAGAGCTTGTTTTCCCACGTGAGCCTATGGTCCGCGTTGAGGGCTCCATTGTTGATTGCCAGCTCATTGAGACCGCCCTGCTTAACCTGGTCAACTTCCAGACGTTGGCAGCAACTAAGTGCGCTCGCGTTATCAAGGCAGCTCAGGGTAATCCCGTCTCTGACTTTGGCCTGCGTCGCGCGCAAGGTCCAGATGGTGGCCTGGCAGTTGCTCGCGCTTCCTATATTGCAGGTGCTTCAAGCACTTCAAATGTCCTTGCTGGCAAAATCTACGGCATCCCTGTTTTTGGTACCCACGCACATTCTTGGGTAATGTCGTTTGACACTGAGCTTGATGCCTTTAGGGCGTTTGCAAAATCTAGCCCAACTAACTGCTCACTTCTGCTTGATACCTATGATGTTCACGAAGGCATCAAGAACGCCATTATTGTGGCAAAAGAGATGGAAGAGCGCGGACAGCGCCTAAATGCCGTTCGAATTGACTCCGGAGACCTTGCACGCCTTTCTAAGGAAGCTCGCAAGGCTTTTGACGAGGCGGGCCTTCCTTACATCAAGATTTCCGTTTCAAATGATCTTGACGAGTACACCATCCAGTCGCTCTTTGCTCAGGGAGCACCTATTGACGCCTTTGGTGTTGGCACCAAGCTTGCTACCTGCGATCCTCAGCCTTCGCTTGGCGGCGTCTACAAGCTAACCGCTCGTCGTCAGTCTGCTGCTGATCCTTGGACTCCTGTTATTAAGCTGTCTGAGATGGCCTACAAGCGTACTGTTCCAGGCATTCAGCACATTCGCCGTTTCTACGATGCAAACGGCTGTCCTGCAGGCGACATGATTTTCGACCCAGATTACCTGGTAACCAAGAGTCCAGAGTCTAAGGCAACTGTTGTCGACATCATTGACCCATACTCAACCCACAAGCTTGAAGGAACTTCTCGCGAGCTGATGGTAAGGCTGGTAGAAGGAGGTAAGCGTGTAGGGGAGAGTGAGTCTATTGAGGTTGCTCGCGATCGCTGCCACGCTGCGCTTATGCGCCTGGACGCGGCATACACGCGTTTCTTGAATCCTCAGATTTATCCTGTGGGTCTTGAGCGCGGTCTGGCCAATTTGCGTCACGAACTTGCCGCTCAACATCAGGTAAAATCTTCCGAGGAAACTGAGTAGTCCTTTAGAAGCTACACAACCAACTACGTAATTGCGCTGCACACGTGCGCTGAATTTAAAGGAGAACCATGCGCGAGAAGATCGAGGAACTTGTACGTCAAGCCTTGGCAGATGCCCAGGCTGCGGGTGAGTTGCCTGAATTCCAGATTGATGATGTGGGACTTGAGCGCCCACAGGACTCATCAAATGGTGACTGGTCTTCTACGGTTGCAATGCGTTCTGCAAAGTTGGCACACAAGGCTCCTCGTGATATCGCTGCAGCTCTTGTGGCACATATTGCCGAGGATGCGCAGATTGAGCGCGTTGAGGTTGCTGGTCCTGGCTTTGTGAACTTCTATCTGTCTACCGCTGCGGGCAATGAGATTTTTAACACCGTTCGCGAGCAGGGTGCAGACTTTGGCCGTTCTTCTTTTGGTGCCGGTCAAAAGGTCCAGGTAGAGTATGTTTCTGCAAACCCTGTTGGTCCTCTGCATATTGGTCACGGCCGTTGGGCGGCACTTGGAGACTCTCTAAGCCGCATTCTTGCCTTTGCAGGCTATGAGGTTGAGCGCGAGTACTACGTCAACAATCATGGCTCTCAGATGGACGTCTTTGGTCACTCTATATCTAAGCGCTACCTGCAGCTTATTGACATCATGCAGAAGCGCGGTATTGACGCTGATGCAGCTGCGCAGGTGCTTGCAGAAGACCGCAATGCCTACGTTGCAGATGAAGACGATGCTCATCCAGAGCAACATCCTTTTACTGACGAGTTCATTAACTCTCTTGGCGGTAATGCATACGCTGGAGACTATATTGTTGACCTGGGACTTTTCTTCCTTAAAAATGACGGAGCGGTCTGGGCAGACAAATCTGAAGATGAGCGCATGGCAGAGTTTCGCGAGCGCGGCTACAAGATGATGCTTGAGTCCATCAAAAACACTTGCCACATCGCCCGATCTGACTTTGATGTTTGGTTCTCTGAGCGTTCTCTATACGTCAAAGATGACCAGGGCAAAGACGCCGTTAATCGTGCACTTGATGCTCTGGATAAGCTTGGCTACCTGTATCGTTCTGACGAGGGTGCGCTATTCTTCCGTTCTACCGATTTTGGTGACGATAAGGACCGTGTACTTATCAAAACAAATGGCGAGTATACCTATTTTGCTTCCGACGTTGCGTACCACTGGAATAAGTTCCAGCGTGTCGACCACGTTATTGATATTTGGGGAGCAGATCATCATGGATATATTCAGCGTGTTCGCTCTGCTGCAACAGCTCTTGGTTACCCAACTCAGTTTGAGGTTTTGCTTGGTCAGCTGGTCAATCTGCTTAGAAACGGCGTTGCCGTCAGAATGTCTAAGCGCAAAGGAACTGGTATCCACTTTGACGAGCTTCTCGCCGAGGTTGGTGTTGATGCAACGCGCTATACCCTTGTTTCAAAGTCTTCCAACCAGATGATTGACTTTGACATTGAGCAGGTAAAGCGTCAGGACAGCTCTAATCCTGTGTATTACGTTCAGTATGCTCATGCTCGTATTTGCTCTATTTTGCGCCGCGCTGCTGGCGTTGACCTTGAAGAAGCAAAGACTCTTGGTATGGATGCTGTTGCAGATAAGGCTATTGGATCTGAGGTTGATCTTGGTCTGCTCTCTGATGTCGCTGAGCAGGCGCTTGCCCGTAAGCTTTTTGAGTTCCCAGGTCTTGTTGAGGGTTGTGCTCGCGATAGGGCACCATTCCGCATTACGCACTACATTGAAGAGCTTGCTGGTCAGTTCCATGCATTCTATACCGTTTGCCAGGTGCTTCCTTCTGAAGGACGTCCACTGGACGCAGAGCTTTCTAAGGCTCGTCTTGCTGCGTGTGATGCAACCCGTCGCGTACTTGCAATTGCTCTTGATTTGATTGGTGTTTCTGCTCCTGAAGCAATGTAAACGATAGCTAACTATGTTGTTTTGTCATGATACCGTGCAAGTATTGAATACCTGCACGGTATCTTTAGTGAATTTCTCCAGATAATTTACATATTTCTCCGTTATGTAAAAAAATTTTTAATGTATAAAAGAGATAATAAAATTAATTTTTATTATCTATTCTTTATATAACAGCATATAAAATGCTATTTTTATGTCATATACACACAATTTTCTAACATGTTTGCAACTAACTATTGTTTTGTTCCCATGTTAATGCGTATTTTTTAGGGGTATACTAATAATGCGAGCAAATAGTAAATGGTTCGGGCATAAGAGTGGAGGTCTCTATGGAACTTCGCGAGTACATGTCCATTCGCAGGTCTTACAACTTGGTTAGAAGAGTGGTGCCTGCTAACAGACGACTCACGTTTGAAGAGTTTGCTATTTTGTGTCGCCTCAATGTGAAGGGCACCCCTGCTAAGACTTCAGAAATTGCCGAGTATCAGAGTGCTCTTCGTCCTACGATTACTCATCGTACCTCGCACCTGGCAAGGCTTGGTTTCATCAAGAGAGATGAAGGCGCCATTGATCGACGCAACGTAGTGTGTATTATCACAGAAAAGGGTGTAGAAGCAGTTGAGGAGCTGTCTAAGCTCACCTGTGCTCGTATTGCACCCGGCCAGGCGCTTTCACGTACTTCATTTGAGCGTATAGTCATGTATGTTGACGCTATGGGAGCTCTGTATTGCAGGGCAGCAGATATGGTCCTTCTTGCAATTCTAGATTCTCCTAAAGATGCTCTTTCAATTACAGAGATTGTTGATGCACTTGGTCTTTTGCAGCCAACTGTTTCTATGTCTCTTACAGCTTTGGCAGAAAGTGGCCTGGTACAGCGCAAACATGACGATGCTCTTTCCAGAAGAGTAACTATGGTTGAGCTGACGCCTCAAGGCAAGACGTATATCAAAGAAATTGTGCAGCAAATTGAAGATATTGTTGTAAAAAGAAAGAGTCGCACAGTTGTTTAAATGATTTATGCAGATTAAAGAAATCTAGAAGATGGGTTTCTCGAGGTTTAAGAGTTAGTGGTTATAAATCCCCATTTGCCCGTTTTATGGTGAATTTTATTTATTTTTTCATCATAAGGCGGGCATTTTCGTGGTATATTTCTTTTGGATTTGCACCTATTTGATTTTGTTTGTTATCCCTTCATCATACTTCTCACGTATTTTTACAGATTATTTTGATGAGCAAACAGAGAGGTTTGTACATGTCGGACGAAACATCTTCGGTCCAAAATGATTCTTTAAATGATGTAGAAAATACCCCAGCACCACGTAGACGTGGTAGACCTCGCAAGAGTGATACTACTAATTCAGAAAAGAGTATTTCTGAAAATTCTAATTCCGAAACAACTGAAGAAAATACTTCTCATTCCTCCGCTGCTAAGCGTCGTCGCGGTCGTCCAACTAAAAAAGAGACTGAGGCACGTCGTGCGGTAGAGGCTGTTGTGGCAGAGGCTATGAACGCAGCAGGTATTACAGAGCCACCAAAGCGCCGTCGTGGCCGTCCTAGCAAAGAAGAGATGGAAGAGCGTGCTCTTCATGAGCGTGCCCTTGAAGTTGCACAGGCAGAGGTCCTGGCTCAGGTCCAGGCAAGTGGCAAGGTTTCTTCTGATGTTGTAGACACTGATCGCCTTACCAAGATTGTTCAGGACGCAACTCAGCCTTCTGCGGAGGTAACCCCGGCTCCTGCCTTCACTAAAGCAGAGGCAGAGGGTGCAGCTGGCCAGAATACCAATAGGGCTCAGAAGAACTTTGCTGAAGAGCAGGGTAGTGTTGAGCAGCAGGATGGTGCAGCTCAGGAGCAGGCTTCTGGTGCAGTAGCAGATTCCGATGCAGCTCCGGCAGAGCGTCCAGGGCGTTCTCGTACGGGTGCAGCACGTCGTCGACATCGTAATGCTGAGCCAAAAGAAGCGGCTCAGGAGGGCGAGAAGACACAGGAAAACGCACACGCCAACAACCAGGAGCGTCCTTCTCGCGATCGTAGACAGAACAATCAGCGCAACAAGAATCGCAAGCAGGGCCAGGCAAGCGAGCCATCGCTTTCCAAAGAGGCTCTGCAAGAGATGAAGCTTTCTGAGCTTCGTGCTAAAGCAACTGAGCTGGGCATTGAGTACGCAGGCGTTCATAAGTCTGATTTGATTGAGCTTGTATACGCTGCATCTGCAGCTGCTGAGGGCTTTAAGACTGTTGAGGGTATTCTTCAGATTAGCAACGAAGGCTACGGCTGGATTCGTACAGGTAATTACATGGAAGGCGATGATGACGCCTTTGTCCACCAGCAGATTATTAGAAATCTTGGTCTGCGCCCGGGTGATAGCGTCTTGGGCATGGTGGGACCTGCTCGCGTAAATAGCAAATATCCACCACTGCTTAAGGTTACCCAGGTCAATGGTGGGGAAGTTGAGGGTCTTAAGGACCGTCCTCGCTTCAAAGACCTGACTCCAATTTTCCCAGATCAGCCTCTTACAATGGAGCACGGTAAAGACTCCATTACGGGTCGTGCAATTGATCTGGTGGCTCCTATTGGTAAGGGTCAGCGTGGTTTGATTGTCTCGCCTCCAAAGGCAGGTAAGACCACCATTTTGAAGCGCATTTGCCAGTCTATTACCACCAACAATCCTGAGGTTCACCTCTTCTGCCTCTTGGTAGACGAGCGCCCTGAGGAAGTTACAGATATGGAGCGTTCCATTAAGGGCACTGTTGTTGCTTCAACTTTTGATATGCCAGCAGAGAATCACACCGTTGTCTCGGAGCTTGTCATTGAGCGAGCAAAGCGTCTGGTTGAGATGGGTCAAGACGTTGTGGTTATTCTGGACTCCATCACACGTCTTGCTCGTGCATACAACCTGGCTATTCCTGCTTCTGGTCGTATTCTTTCTGGTGGTGTTGACTCCGCAGCTCTGTATCCACCAAAGAAGTTCTTGGGTGCAGCTCGAAACATCGAGAACGGTGGCTCGCTCACTATTATTGCGTCTGCCCTGGTAGATACAGGTTCCAAGATGGATGAGGTTATCTTCGAGGAGTTCAAGGGCACTGGTAACATGGAGCTCAAGCTTGATCGAGACCTGGCAGATCGCCGTATCTTCCCAGCTATTGATCCTGTTTCTTCTGGTACTCGTAATGAGGACCTGCTTGTCAAGCCAGAGCTTCAGCCAATGGTTTGGGGTGTCCGTCGCATCCTTGCAGGTTTCAACAACACTGAGCGTGCTACTACTGCTCTTATCAGCGGTCTTAAGCAGACAGATAACAATCAGGACTTCTTGGTAAGATCTGCAAAGAAAGCAGCACAGTCTGACTATCCACAGAACTAACCAGATTTAAAGATGATGCAAGAAGTGCTTTCCAATCTATGTTGGGAGGCACTTCTTTTTTCTCGCCATTTTTGTTGAATAACTGCCGAAGAATTATGAAAAAGTATTAAAGACGCTGTAAAAAATAATGAATTACGCTATAGTCATTTCTAACAGCACAATTATGTGTTGCAGCGGATTACACAAAGATGAAATGAAGCCCACCCGTTGCTCACGTCGCCCGTATTGGGTTTAGTAGCATATGCAAATTTAGCGTGTGTCTTCATACATCTTCTTAGCGTTTGCAGGGGGAGTTTGTATGACAGAAGGTAGGAATCCGGCAGTAGTCGCCGGCCTGCTCAGTGGACTGGTTCTGGTAGCAGAGCCAGCATCTGCGTATGCCCTTACCGCTAACGAAATTCGTCAAACGCCTCTTGGTGCAATCTTTATAGGCATTGGAGTGGGACTTGCCGCGGTTGCAGTCATTTCTGGTGTGGCCTTGGTAGTCTCTCGCTCGGTAAATCGTGGTGAGAAAAACGATGAGGTAGAAGCAAAGAACCAATCAGCTGGAACGTTCCAGAGCTCAGATGAGGCTCTATCTTCAAAGCAGGTCTCAGCTGCATCGAATTTCTCGTCAGAAGAGAGCATTGTGATTCCGCTGGACTCTTCAAGGCGCTCAATTGCTGCATACAAGCCAAAGCACATGAGGGCTTCTCAGTGGGATATGACTGGTTCCATTCGTGTTCAGTCTGCTGAGCTGCCTGTAAAGAAGTCACAGGTTGTAAGTACGGCCGCAGAGGGCGTACTTTCCGTTCGCGCAAAGAAGGCTCCTGCGCACTCTGCAAACGACTACGCGCAGATTGCAGAGAACTACACCAAGCTTTTGAGCTGGCGCGAGCGTACCGTTGCACGTGCAAAGGGTGCTGCTGCGGTACTTCTTGAGCGCCTAGGGCAAGATCCTATGGACGGTCTGCCCATTATCGAGCGTGCTGATGGAACCGTTGGTGACGTTGGTACAGCTTGGTGGACTAAGGCTGTGGGCGAAGAGTCCATTACGCGCGATTTTGGTATTGCTGAGATTGGTGCCGAAGCTATTCCTGAAGACTTTACCAGCCATGCTGCTGATATTTCTAGCCGTATCTCTTACGTTGATCAGGGAGTCTTCCCTGAGAAGCGTACGATTGACGAGCTTGAGCATGCTGATGATTGGACGCTTGCGCTGGCTGCAATGGACGAGCATCTAGCTCGCCATGATCAGCAGCAGATGCGCAAGTATCATCCAGTGCAGCTGCCGCTCATTGGTCAGGCCACTGCTGAGGCTGAAGTTGCAAATCCAGTGGAGTTGTCGGGTGCAAAACCTGCTACGTCTCACAAGGTTGCTGCAGCTCAAATATGTCCTTCTCGCGAGCCAAACTACGCTGGTGTGGTTGCACAATCAACCGCAATGCCGCTGATCAAGGCTACAAACGATACGTCATCGCATGTTCAGGACATCTTTGACGCGGTTGAGCGTGAGATGGCAGCTGAGCTTCAGGCGGCTGACGAGAGACCAACGCGCGAGCTGCTTCGCCTCATTGAGGGCGGCACCAGCAAGATGAAGAAGATTTCTTCGCTTGATCTTGGCGAGAAGACCAGTTCTGATAAGGCCTCTTACAAGCCTCGTCACTTTGCAGGCGAGCTTCCGCTGGTACGCGAGGCGTAAACAGACGCGTTTGGAGCGGTTTGAAGGCAACAGTGCAATCATCACACAAGGCTAGGGTCAGTAAAAACATCCGGTTTCTCTAAAATTATTTCAAGTTAGATAACATTTTTTGGGTGTGGTTCTTTTTTAAGGACTGCAGCCATATTGTGTTGTGTCACATATTCAACGCTATGGAGAAAAGGAGATGAATATGGCACATAAGCTAACGCGACGACGCTTTTTGGAGGTGGCCGGGACCATTGCGGGGTCGTTTGCTCTAGCAGGCTGTTCGTCAAAGAACCAAGACCCTAACTCCATTTATGTTGGCGTGATGGGGCCGTATACCGGCGACGTTGCTCAGTATGGCCTTGCAGTGCGTAGCGGTATTTTGCTATACATCAAGGAATTCAACAAGAATGGTGGAGCTGGTGGTTGCCAGATTGTTCCTATTGCAGAGGACGAGAAGGGCGATTCAACTGAGGCTATTCTTGTCTACAACAAGCTTCTTGACGAGAATGTCTGTGCAATTCTTGGAGACGTTACCTCTACGCCAACTATTGCATTGGCCCAGAAATCGGTACTGGACAACATCCCTTGTATTACCGCCTCCGCAACAGCAGAAGACGTTGTTGCTCACGGCAATAATATGTTCCGCGCTACCGTTACTGACCCGTTCCAGGGCGTTGTTCTTGCAGAATTTGCTAAAAAGCAAGGTTATCAGCGCGTAGGAACTATCTTTAACTCTGGCGGCGATTATGAGATTGGTGTTAATAACGCTTTTGTCCAGAGGGCTCGTGAACTGGGAATTGAGGTTGTTTCCCAGCAGGGTTATCCAACAGGAGCCGTTGATTTTAACGCTCAGTTGACCAGCATTATTGGACTGGATCCTGACGCTATTTTTGCACCAAACTATTATCAGGACAACGGTAAGATTTTGACGCAGGCTCGTCAGCTTGGCTGCAAAAAGCCTTTTATGGGCGCAGACGGCTGGGCAGGCATCATTGGTGGCGAACAGGACTATGCTTCTGCGGCTGACCTTGAAGGCTGCTTCTATTGCTCTGCATTTGTTGCTTCAAATCCAGATAAAAAAGTTCAGCATTTTGTTAAGGCTTACACCGAAGAATACGGTGAGGCACCAACTAACTTCTGTTCTTTGGGTTACGATGCTGCGATGATTCTTTGTTCTGCTCTTAAGACTGTCGAGAAACGCGATTATACCTACAACTCTAATGAGTATAGGCAAGCCATTATTGATGCGATTGCGTCTGGTGTGGTTGAGGGTGTTACCGGAACCCTTTCTTATCAGGGAACGGGCGACCCCGTGAAGTCTACCTTGATCATTACCTTTAAAGATGGCAAAGAGTCCATCTATGACACGATTGACCCTTCATAGAAAAGAGAACCTCAGATGTTTTTGACTCAGGTGCTCAATGGACTTCAATTGGGCAGTATTTACGCACTGGTGGCGCTTGGTTACACAATGGTATACGGCATCATCTTGCTTCTTAACTTTGCACATGGTGACATCATCATGTTTGGCTCATACGTTGCTTGGATTGCGCTTGTTCAGTTAGGACTCAATCCTGCAATTGCCGTTCTTCTCGCCATTTTTGGCTGCGTTTTGCTGGGCGTTCTTATTGATAAGGTTGCCTATGCACCACTCAGAGAAGCTCCAAGGCTTTCTATTCTGATTACCGCAATTGGTGTTTCTTACCTGCTTGAGAATGGCGTTCAGCTGCTTCTTGGTGCTGACGCTAAGGTTGTTCCAAGCATCATTGACCTGGGAACTGTTCAGGTATTTGGCTCAACGCTTTCTGGCACCGCACTTTTGACTGTTGCCGTTACTATTGTGGCAACCGTTGTTCTGACCCTTTTGGTTCAGAAGACTCGTCTTGGTAAGGCAATGCGTGCAGTTTCTGAGGATATGGGCGCTGCTCGTCTGATGGGCGTCAACGTCAATAGCACTATTAGCTTTACCTTTGCAGTTGGTTCCGCTCTGGCAGGTATTGCAGCTATTCTGTACTCCATGGCATACCAGCAGGCTTCCCCAACTATGGGCGTTATGCTGGGCACCAAGGCATTTGTAGCAGCTGTTCTTGGTGGAATTGGTTCTATTCCGGGTGCAGTTATTGGCGGCCTCATTGTTGGCTTCTCTGAGGTCTTTGTTGCTGCCTTTGGTCTGTCTGTCTGGCAGGATGCCGTAGTCTTCTTGCTCTTGATTCTTGTTCTTATTGTTAAACCAACTGGTCTGCTTGGCCGACCAGTTACCGAGAAAGTGTAAGGAGGCTCACATGACTAAAATGTATCCACGCGATAACGATAAAAATCCGGTTATTGTTACGGGATTTGGTGGAAAAGATGGCCAGCGTCGTGAGCTTACTATGCCTGCTCGCTATGCCATCAATGCAATTCTTGTTGCGCTCTTTGTCTTTGGTGGAAACTTACTGGTAGGAGAGGGTCTTATTTCTCGCTATCAGACCGTTGTTTTTGAGCAAATTGGCGTGTATGTTCTGATGACCGTTTCTCTGAACATTGTTACTGGTTATCTGGGACAGCTTCCTTTGGGCCACGCTGGCTTTATGTCCATTGGTGGTTATGCCTGCGCAATCTTTATCATTCGCATGATGCCACTTTTTGGTCTGGATGCTCAGTCCATGGCTTCCGGCTCTACGCCAGCAGTTATTCTTTTTGTTGTGGGCCTTTTGTTTGGCGGCATTTGTGCCGCTCTGATGGGTGTGATTATTGGTATTCCAGCACTTCGTCTTCGCGGTGATTACCTGGCTATCATTACTCTGGGCTTTGCAGAGATTATCCGCGTTGTCCTGGTAAACATTGACTCTGCTCTTGGCTTCAAGCTTACTGGTGGCGCATCAGGCCTCACGGGTATTCCTGCTTATACAGGCTACCTGAACACAGCAATTGTTGTTTCGCTTGCCATCTTTGCTATTCATACTCTTATGAAGTCTAGACATGGACGTGCTATTCTCGCCATCCGCGATAATGAGATTGCAGCAGAGGCATCAGGCGTTAACACTACGTACTATAAGACTTTGGCCTTTGTCTTCTCTGCATTTCTTGCAGGTATTGCGGGCGGCCTTTACGCGGGCTGCATCGGCGTTATGGCGCCTGCCAAGTTTGGCTTCATGAAGTCTGTTGAGATCCTTGTTATGGTTGTTTTGGGCGGTATGGGTTCTATGTTTGGTTCCGTTGTGGCCGCAACAGTCCTGACGGTGCTCCCAGAGGCTCTACGTGCCTTTGCTGACTACCGTATGGTTGCTTACGCAATTGTCTTGATTCTGGTCATGATCTTCAGACCTGAGGGTCTGTTTGGCTCGTATGACTTCTCGTTGTCCCGCATTATTGAGCGCATCATGAACAAGGATTTCCCTTGGAACAAAGATGACTCGGATGAACAGGCGGGTGTACAGGTCAACGCGCAGGCGGGTGTACAGGCAGATACGCAGGCAGACGTGCAGGCAAAAGCCTCAGCTGATTTGAAGGAGGCGTAAGAGCGATGGCAACTAAAAACACTACAAAACTTATCAGGCAAGAGTCTCCTAACCTCATTCCTGAGCGAGACCTTGGTGCAATTCCAGTTCTTCAGGCTGAGCACCTGGGCATTGACTTTGGTGGCTTGACTGCTGTTAATGACTTCAACATCGCTCTTGGTCCTACCGAGATTTCTGGCATCATTGGTCCTAACGGTGCAGGTAAAACAACTGTTTTTAACTTGCTTACCTGTGTCTATAAGCCAACCCGTGGTACCGTTATGATTGACGGATACGACCTTGCTGGTAAAAGCGTTGTCGAGGCAAACCACATGGGCATTGCTCGAACCTTCCAGAATATTCGCCTGTTCAACAACATGACGGTTCTCGAAAACATCCAGGTTGGTCAGGGTAGCCATATGACGTCCCACTTCTTCGAGGACGTCTTCCGCCTTCCGGCTCATTGGAAGCAGGAAAAAGAGAGTGCCGACAACGCTCGTGAGCTGCTGCGCATTTTTGGCATGGAGAATCTTGCAAATACCCTTGCAGGTAACCTGCCTTATGGTGCTCAGCGTAAGCTTGAGATTCTTCGCGCTCTAGCAACACAGCCTAAGATTTTACTGCTTGACGAGCCAGCTGCAGGTATGAACCCAGCAGAGACCGACGAGCTTATGGAGAATGTCCTTAAGATTCGTGATGACTTCAAGATCGCTGTTCTTCTCATCGAGCACGACATGAAGTTTGTTATGGGTATCTGCGAGGGTTTGGCCGTTCTTGACCACGGCAACATCATTGCAAAGGGAACACCAGAAGAGGTTCAGAATAATTCTCGCGTTATCGAGGCATATCTTGGAAAGCAGGAGGTGCGCTAATGACCGCTGAAACTACAAACACCCAGGCAGCCGGCGCTGGAAAAACCCTGCTATCCGTCAAGGATCTTAATGTTTCTTATGGCGCAATCCATGCAGTTCAGGACATCTCTTTTGATATTAATGAGGGCGAGATTGTCACCCTTATTGGCGCTAACGGTGCCGGTAAATCAACTACACTGAACACTATTGCTGGTCTGGTAAGACCTGATTTTGGCACCATCACCCTTGGCGAGAAAAACCTTGTAGGCCAGCGCGCTCATAAGATTGTTGAGGCTGGTCTGGCACTGTGTCCTGAGGGCCGCCGTGTATTTTCTCGTATGAGTGTTGCTGAAAACCTTGAAATGGGTGGCTATACGCAGCCTGATTCTGAGAACGCCAAGACCGTCAAGATAGTCTACGAGCATTTCCCACGTCTTCGCGAGCGCAAGAATCAGCTGGCAGGAACGCTGTCTGGTGGCGAGCAGCAGATGCTTGCCATGGGACGTGCTCTGATGAGCAGGCCAAAGCTTTTGATGCTCGACGAGCCTTCCATGGGTCTGGCGCCTCTTCTGATTGAGGAGATCTTCCAGATTATTCGCCAGCTTGGCGATGCAGGAACCACCATTTTGCTGGTTGAGCAGAACGCTAACATGGCACTTAAGGTTGCCGATCGCGCATACGTTCTCGAGCTTGGTAAGGTTGCCAAGCAGGGAACTGGCCAGGAGCTTCTCCACGACGATGACGTACGCAAGGCTTACCTCGGCGCATAAACGCTGCTTACGGCAAACGTGCTTTGACGTCAACGTACCTTAAACGTTAGCCCGGCTCCCACACAACGTAGGAGCCGGGTTTTGTTGTCATGTCTGAACAGTTTGCCTGAAAAGTGCACCATATCTGAGCTATTTGCCGGTTTTCTCGCCATGTCTGAGTAAATTTACTCAGACTTGATGTAGTTTTCAGGCTCACAAAATTTGGATCGGCGCAGCCTATTTTCACGCGCCTGATTTCATCAATGAATCTGTAACTTTTGCCTAAATACGTAAAAGAAACTGTGGATTTGCCTGATTTCATCAAAGAATCTGTGCCTCAAATACAGATTCTTTGCACTTTTCAGGCGCGCAATGTTGGAAAGGCGCACCTGGCGAGAAGAACGGACGGGATTGGCACTCCTAGCGAGAAACCCGTGTTGTCGCAGGTGTGCTTGTTGGTATACACATTAACCGCACGCAGTTGTCATGTTAGATTTCGTCGAAAGTGTTGTGGTGTTGCTGACCGTCGTCCAAGGTAAGGACGGTACCCAGAAGTGCTGGCTCAAGAATCTGAATCCAAAGATCGCCTCTGACCTGCTTTGCATTCTCGGCAACAGCGCGAGCTGTAACAGGGGAGTCGCAGATTGCAACCATGGTGGAACCTGAGCCCGAGATAACAAAGGCGCAAGCACGAGCAAGCTTAGCTACCTGCTTAAGCTCCTCGTAATCAGGAATGAGCTCCTTGCGATACGGTTCGTGGATCTTATCGTTGCATGCTGCTGCCAACAGTCCGCCGTTTCCTGTTTCAAGTGCGTGAGTGACAGCAACGGTGCGTCCCATCTGGTAAACGGCGGTCTGAAGAGAAATATTCTGCGGAACAACTTTACGCGCTTCCTCGGTATTGATAGAGTACGGCGGTGCAATTGCAACAAAAGAGAGACCGCGTGCTACGAGCCTTCGAGTACAAACGGTATGCCCGCCCTCAACAAATGACGAGGTCAGGCCACCATAAATTGCAGGAGCAACATTATCGGGATGGCCCTCAAAATGGCACGCAAAGTCGAGCGCACGCTCAGGATCCCAGCCGCCATGAGACTCAGTCATCGCGGCTGCAATACCAGCAATTACGCAGGTAGAACTTGAGCCAAGTCCACCAGAAAGCGGAATAGGCGAGTCGATAGTGATGTGCTTGGGAGTAGGCTCTTCGCCCAGCTTTTCACAGGCTCGAACATAGGACGTCCAGACAAGGTTGTCGTCGTTTCTGAACTGCTCGGGACAGCCGTCAATGATGAGCGTAGGAGATTCCCTAAACGTAATTTTTGCGCGCAGGTTAAACGCAAGACCCAGCGTATCGTAGCCGACGCCGATGTTTGCAGAGGTAGCAGGTACAGAAACGGTCAAGATGGTGTTGTCGAGCATGTAGAACCTGCTTTCTCAGAGTCTAACAAGCAAAAATACGCCCGCATGCTTCGGAAACGTATGAAGCAAGCTGTTCCTTCTCGCGAACGTCAGTATGAATGATAACGTTATCATTCAGCGATGAAAGCTGGATTGGCGGATTAGTGTCCGTGATTTCGGCGAGCGTATGCATGCACGCAAAGTCATCCAGGCCAGCGGTCGAGTGGTCCAGCGCGGCAAGCACGTCGGACGAGAACTTATACGGGCTAGCAGTAGACAGACAAACGCGCGCGTCGTTTGCCTGGCGAGAAACCCTGTCAAGAACGTGCTTTGCGACGGCTGTGTGAGGGTCAATCAGCACACGACAATTCTCCCAGGTAGAACGGATAGTCTCACGCGTCTGGTCGTCGGTGGCAAAGCCAGCATCAAAGGTTTCGCGGATGGTGTCCATCACCTGAGCAGGAACCGTGTAGATACCCTTGGTTACCAGCTGGTTCATCAGATAGCTGACAAGCTCGGAGTCTTTGCCGGACGCAAGATAGAGGAGTCGTTCAAGGTTTGATGAAACCAGAATGTCCATTGATGGAGAGATGGTCTTTTCAAATGCACGTCTACGATCGTAGACGCCTGTTTCCAAGAAATCAGTCAGCACCTTATTGCTGTTAGAAGCCACAATGAGGCGATCAACAGGAAGTCCCATTTCTTTTGCAAAGTAACCTGCGAGGACGTCGCCAAAGTTGCCAGTTGGCACGCAGAAAGTAACTTTTTGACCCTGGGTGATGGCACCCTTGGCAACAAGCTGGGCATATGCGTCAAAGTAGTAGGTTACCTGTGGGGCCAAACGACCAATATTGATGGAGTTCGCGCTGGAAAGTACTGTGCCTTTACCGGCCAACTCACGTGCCAAATCTTTGTTAGCAAAGATTGCTTTAGCAGCGTTTTGAGCGTCGTCAAAGTTGCCTTTAACGGCGCAAACAGCTACGTTAGAGCCTTTTTGAGTCACCATCTGCAGGCGTTGAATATCAGAAACCTTGCCTTCTGGATAAAAGACAGTGATGCCCATACCAGGCACATCCTTGAAGCCCTCAAGTGCAGCTTTGCCAGTATCTCCGGAGGTAGCGGTCACAATCATGATGTTCTTGCCGGCGGTGGCAGTCATGCCCGCAGTACCCTCAGCGTCGACAGCACCAGCTACGTCCGCGTCCTCGCGAGCAACACTCATCAAACGAGGGAGCATCTGAAGCGCAACGTCTTTGAAAGCCGACGTTGGACCATGGAAGAGCTCAAGCAGCCAGTCTTCTCCGATAGCAGAAACAGGCGTGATAGCCTGGGTGTCCCACTGAGAGCCATACGTGCCCTCAATACAGCGAGTCAGCTCTTCAGCAGAGTAGTCGTCCAGCAGAGCAGAAAGCACATCGAAAGCAGTAGCCTTAAAGCCCTGAGTACAAACCTTTGCAAGATCGAGGGGTTTCTCGCCAATTGAATCTTGGATATAAAGGCCGCCGTCAGGGGCAATTCCCTGCAAAATGGCTTGTTTAGCTAAAACGGTATGGTCAGAGCTTCTTGTGCTGTGATATGCGACGGCCATGAAACCACCAATCTTTAGAATGTGTCGCGTGTTGTGCGTCTCGCGCGTTGTACACGCGCAAATTTCGCGTCTCGCGTGTTGCGTTTCTATTATTTTAACAGTGAGAAGTAAATGTCGCTTGTAACATAGAATTGTTCATAGCATTATGAAGACGAGAAAAACTGACGATTAGATTCTGTCTAGGTTTTTGGTAGTTTTTGTCTATGAGATTGTTATCAGTGCAGTCACCTTTGCGTGCGGTTGTCCTTGCTCTGCAATTAGCCTTGCAGACAATCGGTTTTCTCGCAAAATGACTGCTAGATTTGGAGTTATATGCAAAACGTTGCCCTACTTGGATTTGGAACGGTTGGTGCTTCAGTTGCGCGCATTCTTGATGAGCGCGTTTCTGACGTTAACCTGATGTCCATCTTGGTTAGAGCTGGTAAAGAGCACGTTGACCCTCGGGCAACATCTGATTTTGATGCGCTCTTGTCTGACCCTGCGCTCGATACAGTTGTTGAGTGCATGGGTGGCCTCACGCCAGCCTATGAGTACATCAAAGCTGCGCTGACTGCTAAGAAAAATGTAGTCACTTCAAATAAAGCCGTGGTATCTGCTCATTTTGAGGAGTTTATGACACTTGCCGCTGAAGCGGGCGTCAACTTTAAGATCGAGGCATGCGTGTGCGGTGGTATTCCTTGGATAGCAGGAATTCAGAAAGTTCGTCGTATTGACGAGATTTCTGCGTTCTGGGGAATCATGAATGGAACCACCAACTACATTGTCTATTCCATGCTCAAAGACGGAACGGACTTTGCTGAGGTTCTGAGCAAGGCTCAGGAGCTGGGTTACGCCGAGCGAGACCCGTCAAGCGATATCGACGGCATTGATGTTCGCTCTAAGACTATGATTTCTGCATCTATCGCCTTCGACGTAATCTGCACAGACCAGATTCCTATGTCTGGTATCAGAAACTTAACTAAGCGCGATCTTGCCATGTTTGGCAGTCACGATATGACAATCAAGCTCTTTGGTCGTGGTGTTTCTGACGGTTCATCGTATGCGGTAGCTGTTGAGCCAGTTGCGGTTTCGCTCTCAACCATAGAGGCTCACGTTCCAACTAACTTTAACGTTGCAACTGCTGTGGGAAATACCATTGGCGAGCTCAAGTTTTACGGTCAGGGTGCCGGTGGCGACCCAACGGCAAACGCCGTCGTGCAGGATATTATTGACTGTGCCACGGTTCCTGCTGGGGGTCAGCAGACCTTCTCGGCAGGTCTTTCGTATAATCCTGAGTTGCTTGTTTCCGACTATGTGTTTAGGACGCAGGCCGATATTCCAGGCGGTACGTTCTGGGAGCCGGGTGCTCAGTTGGTTAAAAATCTAAGTGCCGAGAAGGCCTGTGATCTTCTTACCAGCGCACTTTCGCAAGACCCTACAACCTTTATGGCTGCACTTGAAAAGAGGAATTAGAAATGATCAAAATTGCAAAATTTGGCGGCTCAAGTGTTGCTTCTGCAGAGCAGTTCAAAAAAGTTAAAGCTATTGTTGAGGCTGACCCTGATAGACGCTTTATTGTCTCGTCTGCAGCGGGAAAGCGCCATTCAACTGACAACAAGATTACGGATCTTTTGCTGCTGGTAAATGCCCATATTGAGTATCACGTTGACTGCACCTCTTTACTTGCAGACATCGAGGCTCGCTTTGTGGAGATTGCTGATGAATTGGGAGTTGCATGGCCAGTCGCCGAGGAGTTTGAGAAGTTTGCTACAAACATCAAGTCCTTCTCGCCAGAGTATGTAGTAAGTAGGGGCGAGTGGTTTACCTGCCAGATTCTTGCTGAGTATCTTGGTCTGCCCTTTGTTGATGCTGCTGACGTTATGCTGTTCCATCATGATGGCACCATTGATATGGAGCGCACTGCTTCTAGGCTTAAAGAGGTTGTTGCTCGCAGCGGCTCGTTTGTGCTGCCTGGCTTCTACGGTGCTACCGTTGACGGTGCAATTAAGTTGTTCCAGCGCGGTGGTGGCGATATTACCGGTGCAATTGTTGCTCGCTGCCTAGACGCTGACTTGTATGAGAACTGGACTGACGTGTCTGGCTTCCTTTCTGCGGATCCTCGCATTGTTCAGAATCCACGTGCTATTGGTCGCATTACCTTTGATGAGATGCGCGAGCTTTCTTATATGGGTGCTTCTGTTCTTCAGGAAGAGGCAATTTTCCCTGTTCGCGAGGCAAACATTCCAATTCAGATTAAGAATACCAACCGTCCAGAAGATGCGGGCACGGTTATTCGTGAGACCGCAGATGGCGATACAAACGAGCACTTGATTACAGGTATTGCAGGCAAGAAAGACTTCTTGGCTATTCACGTTAAGAAGGCTCACATGTCCAACGAGGTTGGCGTCATCAGCCGCGCACTCAATATTGTTGAGCGTTACGGCGTCTCTGTTGAACACATCCCAACAGGCGTTGATTCGTTTGGTATTGTGGTAAATGCCTCCGACGTAAAGGATACGGTTTATTCCATCATCAGCGATATTCGTCGCGAGATTGAGCCTGATGACATTACGATGGTAGACCGCTTAGCTCTTGTTTCTGTTGTTGGTCGTAATATGTCTAGGCGTTCCGGCACCTCTGGTAAGATTTTTGGCGCGCTGGGCAATGCGGGCGTCAACATTCGCATGATTACACAGAGCTCGGAAGAGATTAGTATTATTGTGGGCGTCGATAATGCCGACTTTGATCGCACAATTGGCGTCATTTATAACGGATTTGTTCGTGACGAAATGGTTTCGAGGTAACTATGACTTTTGATCCAAACGGTAAGGTCGTTGCAATTCTTGGTGCTACCGGCGTTGTTGGTGCCCAGATGATGCAGTGCCTTGAAGAGCGTAATTTTCCTATCAAGGAGCTGGTGCTTCTGGCATCCGCTCGAAGCGCTGGTAAAACTATCGAATTTGCTGGCCAGCAGATTGTAATTCGCGAAGCAACACCAGAGGCTTTTGAGGGTGTAGATATTGTCCTTGGCGCAGCTGGCGACGAGCAGGCAAGAGAGCTGCTCCCTGAAGCAGTTAAGCGTGGATGCGTCTGCGTTGACAACTCCCATGCATTCAGAATGGACCCAAACGTTCCGCTGGTAATCCCAGAGATTAATGCCGAGGATATCAAGAACCATAACGGCATCATCTCTAATCCAAACTGTGCAACCATTATTGGCTTGGTACCTCTGTATCCTCTGCATAAGGCGGCAGGCGCAAAGCGTATTATTGCATCAACCTACCAGGCTGCATCAGGCGCTGGCCTTCCTGGTCTTACGAGCTTGAAGAATCAGATGGCTGACGTTGTTGCAGGTAGGGAAGTAACCGAGACCGCTCCTTTTGCATACCAGCTGGCAGTTAATCTGATTCCACAGATTGGCGGCTTTGACGAGGTTGGCTACACCTCTGAGGAAATGAAGATGCAAAACGAGGGTCGCAAAATCATGCACCTTCCTGAGCTGCGCGTTAACTGCACCTGTGTTCGCGTCCCAACAATGCGCTCACACTCTGAGTCCATCACTGTTGAGCTTGAGCGTCCTTTGAGTCCAGATGAGGCTCGCGCAATTCTTGAGGATGCTCCAGGAATCAAGGTCGTGGACAACCCAGCAGAGCTTCAGTACCCAATGCCTCTTGATACTTCTGACCAGGACCTTATCTATGTTGGTCGTATTCGCGAGGATCTTTCCGCTGATAAAGATACCAATGCGCTGACATTCTTCTGCTGCGGAGACCAGATTAGGAAGGGCGCCGCAACAAACGCTGTTCAGATTGCAGAGTACCTGCTGTAATATCTGGCGTGCAGCCACGCTCGCATCATTTTCGTTGACCAAGTACCCGTTCGATTCTATTTCGTGGAATCGAACGGGTATTTTTGTGCGTCCGAGTGAAATTTTTCAGCGGTAGAGTGCCATTCGGCGACAAAGTGGTAAAAAATGCGTTTAGTTGGAATATCCAGAAATGCTTAGGTTTTATGCAAGCCATCTACCAGCAATTTTACGTGGACAAAATTACGGAAATTATCACAAAATTTCTGAACTGGGAAAACGTAAGTGCCAAAACTCCGAAGTCCAAAAATAAACTCCAACTAAACGGATTTTTTACCCAAAACAGCACCTCTAATTTGATACATCAATTTCTTGATTAGTTTTCCTGCATATTGGCAAGCGTTTATGCAAAAATCGCCTATCTAAATAGTTAAAACTTTTATTCGAACGGGTATTCTACTTTTACAGCAGCCATACAGTTTGGGGGCAAAATGGAGGCACTTGCGATGTTAGCCTAACAAAAAAGGTAGACGGCAAGCCATCTACCTTGGGTTTTTGGTGCCTCCTGCGCGATTCGAACGCGCGACCTGCGGTTTAGAAGACCGACGCTCTATCCAGCTGAGCTAAGGAGACATATAGCGTTGTTCATTATAGCAATAAGGATTGCAAATACGTCGTGCCATCAAAGATTTTCTTATCAGAAGAATGCCAAAGGAAAAGAAAAGTAGCTACACTAAAAGCAGCTACACTGATTACAGGCTTACGTGAATGGAGACACTATGTCTTACGATTTTGAATCACGCGTTGATCGCGCTGGTACTGGTTCTAGAAAATGGAACGTCATGTATGACGTTAATCCTGATGTAGCTCCTGGTATTCCACCTTTTTCTGTTGCTGATATGGAGTATCACACAGCCCCAGAGATTGTCGAGGGCCTCAAGGAATATATCAATGACGCAATCCTTGGCTATTCCATGCCAACCAATCAGATGAAGCAGGCTGTGTGCAAGTGGATGAAGACCCGCCACAACTGGGATGCAAAACCAGAGTGGCTGCTCAACTCTTCAGGCGTGGTGCCTGCGCTCTTTGCTTCTGTTGCCGAGTTCACCCAGCCAGACGAGGGTGTCATCCTGTTTACTCCTGTCTATCATCCGTTCTACATGGCAGTTGAGGAGAATAACCGTGCGCTGGTAGAGTGCCCGCTTATCCTGTCAGAGGGTCCTCACTACGACATTGACTTTGACCTGCTTGAGAAACTTGCCGCCGAGCCAAAGAATACCATGGTTATCCTGTGTTCACCCCACAATCCAAGCGGTCGCGTGTGGACCAAAGAAGAGCTCACGCGCATCGCAGAGATTGTGGTTAAGCACAACCTCATCGTGGTCGCTGACGAGATTCACCACGACCTCATCATGCCAGGCTCTACGCATACCGTCTTTGAAACAATTTCCGATGAAGTTGCAGCGCGTACCATTACCTGCACAAGCGCTTCAAAGAGCTTCAACCTGGCTGGAACACAGTTCAGCAACATCATCGTGAGCAACCCAGAACTGCGTAGCCGCCTCGAGAAGCGCCTGCAGGCCCGAGAGACCACCTCATGCAATCCAATCAGCTTCAAGGCCTGTGAGCTGGCTTATAGCAAGGGTGGGGCATGGCTGGACGCATGCATCAAGGCTGTTGACGATAACCAGAAGTTGGTCCTGGACTTCTTTGCCACCAAACATCCTCGCGTGAAACTCGCACCAATTACGGGAACCTATCTTCAGTGGCTTGATTTCAGAGATCTTGGCCTTACTCCAGAAGAGCTCGACCACCTGTTGCAGTTTGAGGCCCAGATTTTCTTCACCGACGGCGTCTTCTTTGGCGAGGCTGCCCAGGGCTTCAAGCGTTGGAATTTGGCAGCCCCTCGCGTCGAGATTGAAGAAGCGCTGGATCGCCTGGATACAGCACTTACGGCTCACGGATTTTAAGTGCAGGCCACGTTAGGTCTAATTTCACAGGATTCGCTGACTGGTCACATATACCTCGTACGCCTTCCATAGAACGCATACTTTCACCTGCGGAGAAGCTCGTTCTTCTCCGCATTTTGTTTGGCGAGAAACCCGTTGCACCGGCAGATTTCTAAGAAAATCAAAAAAGAGTTTGAAAAATCTGCGTTTCTCGCTTGCATCTTTTTCTGATTCTGTAATAATGATTTAGCTGCGTTTCATGAGGTGGCCAAATGGTGGGAGTAGCTCAGTTGGCAGAGCGACGGACTGTGGCTCCGTAGGTCGAGGGTTCGAGCCCCTTTTCCCACCCCATTCGAAACGTTAATTGGATCGTTAGCTCAGCTGGTAGAGCAGGGGACTCTTAATCCCAAGGTCCAGGGTTCGAACCCCTGACGATCCACCATTTGAATTTCAAACCCCGGCATGCGTCGGGGTTTTTATTTTTTTGTAAGTCGCTAGTTTCTAATTGTTTGTTGCGACTGATTGCGTCATACTAAAGTCTCCATGATTTTATTGTAGTTCGGAGGACTCGCCGTGATTTACACAATGACGCTTAATCCCGCGCTTGACTATGTCATGCATCCAAACACATTGGACATGGGCTTTACCAACCGCTCTTCATCAGAAGAGTTGCACTGCGGTGGTAATGGTATTAACGTCTCCACGCTCTTAAATGAGCTTGATAAGGTCACCGTTGCTATGGGCATTGTCGGTGGCTTTACTGGTGAATACCTGCTGAGTGATCTTCAGCGTCAGGGCATTCCAAGTAACTTCGTCAAGCTGGATTCAGGCTTTACCCGCATTAATGTCAAGCTTAACGGCATTGTTATGACCATGGTCAATGGCAATGGCCCACGCATTCCAGAGAAAAAGGTTGATGAGCTGCTGGAGCGCATGGATGTTGTTGGCGCAGGTGACACCCTGGTTCTTACCGGTTCTATTCCAAGCTCGCTTCCAGAGGATATCTACACTCGTCTTATGGCTCAGCTTGCTGGTCGCGGTATTCAGTTTGTTGTTGACGCTCCTGGTCAGCTGCTTATGGAGGCTATTAAGGCTCAACCATTCCTGATCAAGCCTAACAACCACGAGGTCGGCCGTATCTTTGGCGCCAACCCAGAGACTCCAGAAGAGTGCATTCCATTTGCAAAGAAGCTCCAGGACGGCGGCGCTCGCAACGTTATCGTTTCTTGCGGCGGTGCAGGTTCGCTGCTCCTGGACGAGTACGGTGCTGAGCACATTGTCCCAACTGCAAAGATTCGCCTTGTTAACGCAACTGGCGCTGGTGACTCCATGGTTGCAGGCTTTTTGGCAAAGACTACCGCTGGCTACGATTACGACACTGCGCTTATCTACGCTTCTGCTTGCGGTACGGCAACTGCAGCAAGCCGAGGAATCGCAAAGCGCGCAACCATCGATCGTGTTGTCACTGCTCTCTACAAGAAGATGGGCCGAGAAATGCCTGCTTCTATCGCAGAAGAGATTCAGCTTGCTCGCAAGAAAGAGGAGAGCCGCGAGGGTAAGTCTTCTTGGCTTGCAGATTCTGAGTAGTAATCGCAGCTAGAACACGTAGTTCTTTTGGCGAGAAACCCTCAGATGGTGCACTCTTATCGCGTGAAGTAACCAGAGCGTCTTTACTATCGTGAACGTATAAACACTTGGCAAGAAAGATTTTCTCGCCAAGTGTTTTTAATTAAAATTTTATTTAAAGATACTCACAACGTAACAGGTCAAAAAAATGTTACTCTGTACATAGATAAGTTTGTTTCTGCGACTATTGTCCTGTGTGGATAGGCTTGCAGAACGTTATACACTGCTAAACGGACAATGATAGGAGCAAGTATGTTTGAGGGAGTCAATGCGTCAAACGGAATCGGAATCGGTACTGCTCAGGTTGCCGTAGATCCAGATCTTACTTTTACTCCACACACTGTTGAAGACACTGCTGCAGAGAAGGCTCGTTACGCAGAGGCTGTAACTAAGTTCATCGCACAGACAAATGCGCAGATTGAGCGCATGACCAAGACGGTGGGCGAGGAAGCTGCTGCTATTATGGGTGCTCACATTGAGTTTGCAGAGGATGAGGGCATCAAAGAGGCTGTTAACGGTGCAATTGACGGTGGCACCTGCGTTGAGCAGGCTGTAAGTGACGCATACGACATGTACTACAACATGTTCCTGGGCATGGAGGATGAGCTCTTCCGTGAGCGCGCTGCAGACGTTGCTGACGTAAAGACCGGTCTTCTCGCTGACCTTCTTGGTAAAGAGGTTGTTGACCTCTCCACACTTCCAGAGAACTCCGTCATTGTCTGCCATGAGCTGACTCCTTCTATGACCGCAGACATCGATAAGGACCACGTTGCAGGTATTGTTACCGAGACTGGTGGTCGTACTTCTCACTCCGCAATCATTGCTCGTGCTCTTGAGATTCCTGCAGTTCTTTCTGTTCCTAACATCACTTCTGAGGTTGCAACTGGCAACGCTATTGTTGTCGACGGCGCCAACGGCAAGGTTGTTGTTAATCCTTCTGAGACTGAGCTTGCTGAGTACAAGGCTCAGGCTGAGGCTTATGCTGCAGAGAAGGCCGCTCTTGAGGCTTATCGTGGCAAGGAGACCGTAACTGCTGACGGCATCAAGGTTCTGCTTGTTGCTAATATCGGCAACCCAGATGACGCTAACGGCGCAGTTGACGCTGACGCTGAAGGCATTGGTCTGTTCCGCTCCGAGTTCCTGTTTATGGACGCAAAGGAGCTTCCAAGTGAGGAAGAGCAGTTTGCTGCTTATCAGAAGGTTGCTCTGCGCTTAAAGGATAAGCCTGTTATCATCCGTACCCTTGATGTCGGCGGTGATAAGGAGATTCCTTACCTCAACATGAAGGCTGAGGAGAACCCATTCATGGGCTTCCGCGCTATCCGTTACTGCCTCAACAATGCTGAGCAGTACAAGGTCCAGGTCCGTGCCCTTCTCCGCGCATCTGCATTTGGCGACATCAAGATTATGCTTCCTCTTGTTACCACTGTTGACGAGGTTCGCCAGGCAAAGGCTCTTGTTGAGGAGTGCAAGCGTGAGCTTGACGCTGAGGGCGTAGCTTACAACAAGGACATTGAGGTCGGCACCATGATTGAGACCCCATCTGCATCTCTGATTGCAGATAAGCTGGCTCGTGAGTGCGACTTCTTCTCCATTGGTACCAACGACCTCATCGGTTACACCATGTGCGCTGACCGCGGCAATGATCGCGTTGCCTACCTCTACGAGGTTTACCAGCCATCCGTTCTCCGTTCTCTCAAGTTCCTCATCGGCGAGGGCAACAAGGAGAAGATCATGGTTGGTATGTGCGGCGAGGCAGCTGCAGATCCACTGCTCATCCCAGTCCTTCTTTCCTTCGGTCTGGACGAGTTCTCCGTCTCTGCACCATCTGTCCTGCGTACCCGCAAGACTATTGCTGCTTGGACAAAGGCTGAGGCAGATGAGCTTACTGCTCGCGTTATGGAGCTTGATACCGCAGCTGAGGTTAAGGCTCTGCTTGAGCGTGAAGCTCGCTAAGTTCTAGTCGTAAAGTCTTAGCTTACACGATACAAATTCAGGGGCATCTGCGCTGGCAGGTGCCCCTGTTTCTTTAATGCTAAACCTTTTGGCGAGAAGACCGATCTTCTCGCAATGCGCAACCAGCAAAGCCCGAGCCTCGAAGCGCGACCTACGGCGCGCGAGTTGCTCCGCACGCTAGGGAACAATCACGGAAAGCGCAGCGGGAATAACCTCAATGACAAACTGTTCTGCAAAGGGGAGCTCCTCGCCATCTACCTGAATTGGGACAGGCTTGTGGAAAGTTACCACTGCTTGCTTGAGGTGACGCTCCTCAATGATGCGGGAGTTGACGTGTTTACCAGCCCTTGCCAGGCCAAACAGAGCCAGCAGGTGAGGAATGATAGGCACTTTAGTGTTGTAGCAGACGGTAAGAAGGCCATCGTCAGGCTGCGCATGCGGACAGACCTTAAAGCCGCCGCCATACGTAGGGCCAATCTGGAAGGCCATGATAAGCGCTTGAAGATCAATGTCCTTCTCGCCATCAAACGAGACGGTGCAAGGGTAACCCTTGCTACCTGCAGCCATAAACTTGAGACCTGAGGTTAAGAAGAGCGCCTCGCCCTCGGTAGAGGAGTTGTTCGCGCGACGCTTTGTGGTGTCGGCCGCAATAGCTGCATCAAGTCCAAACGACATGGTCTCCATGAAGTAGACGTCGTTGATGCGACCAATCTCTAGCTGTTTGACTTTTCCGCGGACCAGCTGTGCAAACGCACCTTCGGGGTCGTTAATTTTCATGCCCAGGGTGCGTGCATAGTCGTTTCCCGAGCCCATAGGGATAATGCCAAGCGCTGGACGCACCTCTGGCGATAAGGTCATGAGGCCGTTGACCACCTCGTGGATGACGCCATCTCCGCCAAGTGCGACAACCGTGTCAAAGTCCGCAGCTTCTGCGGCCATGACACGCGCGTCTCCCATAGCTGTGGTGAGCTTGAGTTCGTATCCGTCGGTTGCAGCAGAATAGCTGGTTAAAAAGTGGCGAGCAAACTCTGCGCCAGCGGCTCCTTTACCGCTATGAGCAGCAGGATTAGCTATGATAAGCGTGCGTCCAAGAGGGGATTGAGACATTTTGCACCATTTCTACAAGCGCTGCTGTTGAGCGCGCTGTTACTAAATAGTCTTGTCACCACATATCAAAATAAAATAGTGGAGAAAACAGTTCAACAACGTTTCAAGTTTAAACGGCTTTGTCTGTCTGTGCTAGGATAAACCATACAGAAATCGGTAGAAAAGGATAGCGCGTGAGCGAGTCTTCAACACAAACTAATAATGCGCAGGACACAAGCGTAGTTTCTGCAAATACTAATAGTGCAAGTGCAAGTCTTGTTGCTGTTTCTGCTCGAGATGCATGGTATCCAACACATCAGCGTGACCAGTTCATTTTGCGTCAGCTGGTCAGTAAGGATTTCAAGCTCAAATATCGCCGTTCCATTTTGGGCGTTGTGTGGTCAGTTTTGAACCCGCTTTTAATGATGACCGTTATGGCAGTTGTCTTTTCTACTTTTTTAGGCAACCGCGCCGAGGATGTTGTGAACTATCCTCTGTATCTTATTCTTGGTAATACAGCTTTTCAGCTGATGAACGATGCAACTACCATGGGAATGCGCTCAATTATTGATGCATCTAGCCTGCTTAAGAAGGTTCGCATCAATCGTGTTGTTTTCCCTGTTCAGAAGGTGCTTTTTGCGGTTGTAAACTATCTTTTCTCGCTCATTGCTGTTGGCATTGTTATGCTTGTCTTTCGCATTCCGCTGACAATTTATTCATTGCTCACACCTGTTGCTTTGCTGCTTCTGGCTTGTTTTTGCATTGGTCTTGCAATGCTTCTCTCGGCCCTTGCAGTCTTCTTTAGAGACGTTATCCACCTGTGGAGTGTTGTAACCACCGCCTGGATGTATGGTACACCGCTCTTTTACTCCGTTAATATCATGTCGCCTTGGATGCTTCAGATTGAACGCTTTAATCCAATGTTCCACTTTGTAACATTTATTAGAGACTGCCTTCTTTTCCAGAAGTTTCCTGCAACAAGCACCATTTTAGGCTGTCTTGTTTCTGCAGTTCTTGCCCTCGTAATTGGCTATATCGTCTTCCACAAACTAGAGAAGAAATTTATTCTGCACATTTAACCGCAGATTATCTTTTTGAAATAACCTTATAGCAGAACGTTTCTGGATGACTACGAGTTTGTGTGAAGCCAAACATAACGCCTTTTGAGTTGAATGAATGGCTTTCCACCACTGCAACGCAGTTAAAATCTCCAAGCTCTAAATGTTGCTGGTCTTCTTCAGTTGCCAGCTCAACACTGATTGTTCTTTTGCTCTTTAGAATTTTCATATGAAGCGTGTTTTCTAGATATGCATAAATAGACGTTGATGCATCAGCAATGGTTAGATTTCCAACGGCAGATGCTAAAAGGTAGTCGTTATCTATTTGGCGAGAAGATCCGTCGAGTTTACGGATTCGAACAATGTGGATAAGTTCTTCTCCTGCTTTAAAACCAGTTTGATGAGAAATACTGTCTGTGCAAGGAACGTGCTCAAAGACAATGACATTTGTTTCAGGTACAAGATTGTTTCTGTGGGCATATTCTTGAAAGGACTCAAGTCCTTCTAATGAGCCAATAACCTCACTTGGCTTTTTCTGCCAAATAATGCGTACGCCTCTACCGTGAATAGGCTGAAGAAAAGCTTCATCGGACAGAAGTGTGAGCGCACGTCGAACGGTGTTTCTGGAGCAGGAATATATCTTAGTAAGCTCCATCTCGGTTGGTAAATAGGACTCATACGCATATGTTCCATCTAAAATCTTATTTTTTAAATCATGATAAATCGTATTAAACCGTGCGCTTGGCATATTTTTCCTTAACGTGCTGTTGAAGGTTGGAGTTGCATGTTCAAGTTGCTCTTGATTAGATAGTAGATTTATAAAATGAAAGTTACATAAAATGATTCCTTTCATACCATTTACCGATAATTTCATACCGCTCAGAAATAAGTTGTTTAAACAACTCGCTAGTACTAGTATACTATTACTTTGTAGACGTAAGCAAAATTGTTTTGAACGTGTGTCAAAGCATGGCTTATGAAAATCATGAGAAGAGGCGTCAACCTAGCAAAGAGTTAGGAACGCTCTCTAAGGAGGAGTCTTATGTCCGGTATTAATCGTAGGCAGTTTGTCACCTTAAGTGCGTCAGCTCTTTGTTCGCTGGGTCTTGTCGCATGTGGAGGAACTAACGACAAAAAGCAGGGAGGGTCTGATTCTGCAAACGGCTCAGTTTACTTTCTAAACTTCAAGCCTGAGTCTGATCAGCAGTGGAAAGATCTTGCAGCTAAGTATACTGAGGAAACAAAGGTTCCTGTAAAGGTAGTAACCGCTGCTTCTGATACTTATGCACAGACATTCCAGTCTGAGATTAACAAGGACGCTTCTGTAGCTCCAACACTGTTCCAGACAAATGGTCCTTCCGGTCTTATTGGTGTAAAGGATTACTGCGTTGACCTTAAGGGTGCCAAGATTCTGGATGAGCTCACCAATGACGCTCTTAAGCTTCAGGAGGATGGCGTTGTCTATGGTGTTGACTATGTAGAGGAAGACTACGGCATTATCTACAACAAGAAGCTGCTTGAGAAGGCTGGCTATAAGGGTGACGACATCAAGGACTTTGCTTCACTGAAGAAGGTCGTTGAGGATATTCAGGCTCGCAAAGCAGAGCTTGGCGTTAAGGGCGCATTCACCAGCGCTGGTCTTGATTCCAGTTCTGACTGGCGCTTTACTACACACCTTGCAAATCTTCCTCTGTACTATGAGTTCAAGGATACTGGTAAGCCTGAGGCTAAGGAAATTAAGGGAACGTATCTTCCTAACTACAAGCAGATTTTTGATCTTTATATCAACAATGCTACATGCAGCCCAACAGAGCTTTCTGGCAAGACCGGTGATGATGCTGTTGCAGAGTTTGTCAATGGCGACGCTGTCTTCTACCAGAACGGTACCTGGGCATACAATGACATCAAGAAGCTTGGCGACGATGCTCTTGGTATGATTCCAATTTATATTGGCGTAAAGGGTGAAGAGAAGCAGGGTATGTGCTCTGGTGGCGAGAACTATTGGTGCGTAAGCTCCAAGGCAGATGACGCTTCACAGAAGGCAACACTTGACTTTATCTATTGGTGCGTAACTTCTGATACTGCTACCACTGCAATTGCTGAGGATATGGGCTTCACCATTCCATTCAAGAATGCAAAGGCAACAAAGAACGCTCTTGCAAACATTGCAGCTGAGTACGCAAAGAAGGGTAATGAGTCTGTGGCTTGGGACTTCATTTACATTCCTTCTCAGGAGTGGAAGAACAATCTCTCCAGTGCACTTAAGAGCTATGCAGCAGGAACAGAGGACTGGGATGCTGTTAAGTCTGCATTCGTTGATGGTTGGAAGGCTGAAAAAGAGGCTAACGCATAGTAGCCCTTCTAGTAATGTTTTGATTGGTGAGAGACGAGAAGAGAGATCTCTCTTCTCGTCTCTTGTTATTGGAGGGTATCTCTATGGCTAAGATGTTGAAGCGGTGGTGGCCATTATTTGTTCTGCCTACTGCGCTATCTTTTTTATTTGGCTTTATGATTCCGTTTGTGCAGGGATTTTATCTTTCGTTTTGTAAATTTATTACCATTAGCGATGCTAAACCGGTAGGTCTAGATAACTATGTAGCAGCTTTCTCTGACCCACAGTTTGCTAATGCTTTTTGGTATACCGCATTATTTGCATTAGTCTCAACAGTTCTTATTAATGTATTAGCGCTTGCAATTGCGCTTGCCTTAACAAGGAAGAATCTTAAGGGTACCAATTCATTTAGAACTGTCTTTTTTATGCCTAATCTTATTGGCGGCATTGTTCTGGGATACATCTGGAATATTTTAATTAACTGCGCGCTTTCTATTGTGGGCGAGCAGCTTCTTGCGCTTAATAGCACTGCTGGATTCTGGGGAATGATTCTTCTTACTCTTTGGCAGCAAGTTGGTTACATGATGATCATTTATATTGCTGGCCTGCAGTCTATCCCAAGTGATTATCTTGAAGCAGCGAGAGTTGATGGAGCAAATGCTTGGCAGACACTTTGGAAGGTAAAAATTCCAAACCTTATGTCTACCATTACTATTTGTCTTTTCTTGACGGTAACAAATGGCTTTAAATTATTTGATCAGAACCTAGCACTTACTGCAGGTGAGCCTAAGCACGCAACCGAAATGCTTGCTCTTAATATCTACAATACCTTCTACGCTCGACAGGGAGCAAAGTGGATGGGTATCGGCCAGGCGAAAGCTGTTATTTTCTGCATTCTAGTTATTTGTATTGTCATGATTCAGCTGAGAGCCACCAGGTCAAGGGAGGTGCAGCAATAATGAAGCGCGAAAAAATCATTAATAAAATTTTAGCTGTATTCTTTACCATTCTATCTCTTGCATGGATTTATCCAATGGTTATGATTTTGATGAATTCATTCAAGGAAGAAACAACTATTACCACATCCACGGCGTTTGATTTTGTTACTTCAGAGAATTCTGCGGGTTTTGCTAACTACATTGCTGCTGTAGAGAAGCAAGGCTTTTTAGCAGCCTTTGGTTATTCTCTAGTAATTACCATCACTTCCGTAGCACTGATTTTGGTTTGCTGCTCGATGTGTGCATGGTTTATTGTCCGTGTGAAAAATCGCATTAGTAACATTTTGTATTACCTATTTGTTTTCTCGATGGTAGTGCCTTTCCAGATGCTTATGTTTACTCTGTCCAATATGGCAAATACACTTGGATTTAACACTCCTTTCAATATTTGCTTCATTTACTTGGGCTTTGGTGCTGGATTAGCAGTATTTATGTTTGCTGGATTTGTTAAGACTATTCCAGTTGAGATTGAGGAAGCCGCAACTATTGATGGCTGCAATCCACTTCAAACATTCTTCCATGTTGTTTTGCCTATTATGAAGCCAACATATATTTCTGTTGGTATTCTCGAAACCATGTGGGTCTGGAATGACTATCTACTTCCATATCTTGTACTGGATAGAACCAAATACCAAACTATCCCAATTTTGATCCAGTACTTTAGAGGTGGATATGGACGTGTAGAGATGGGTCCAATGTTTGCCTGCATTATGATGGTTATTATTCCAATTGTCATTATGTATTTGCTGTGCCAGCGTTACATCATCAATGGTGTTATTTCTGGTGCTGTAAAAGGCTAAATCTTAATGTATTGCAGCAAGCTATAGGCATTTCTGAAAGGTTTTATCATGGCAGAAATCGTTTTAAAGAATATAAAAAAGATCTATCCAAATGAGAAAAAGCGTAAGTCACTCTTTGATAAGAAAACTGAGCAGAAAAAGAGTAATCTCGAGGTGACTGAAGAGGGTGTTGTTGCTGTTCAAGATTTCAATCTCACTATCAATGAGCATGAGTTTGTAGTGCTTGTTGGTCCTTCAGGTTGTGGAAAATCTACTACATTGCGTATGATTGCAGGCCTAGAAGATATTTCTGCTGGTGAGCTTTATATTGATGGAAAGCTTGTCAATGATGTTGCGCCAAAAGATCGAGACATCGCAATGGTCTTCCAAAGCTATGCGCTGTATCCAAATATGACCGTTTATGAAAACATGGCATTTACGCTTAAGCTTAAAAAGGTTGATCCAAAAGTTATTGACGAGAAGGTCCGTGCAGCTGCAGAAACACTTGGCATTACAGCATATCTTGACCGTAAGCCAAAGGCACTTTCTGGTGGTCAGCGTCAGCGCGTTGCAATTGGCCGTGCAATTGTCCGTGATCCAAAAGTTTTCTTGATGGATGAGCCGCTTTCGAATCTTGATGCAAAGTTGAGAAATCAAATGCGTACAGAGATTATTAAGCTTCGTCAGAAGGTTAATGGAACCTTTGTCTATGTTACACATGACCAAACAGAGGCAATGACCTTGGGCGACCGCATTGTCATTATGAAGGATGGCTTTGTTCAGCAAATTGGAACACCACAAGAAGTGTTTAATAGACCGGCTAATCTCTTTGTTGCTGGTTTCATTGGTATGCCTCAAATGAATTTCTTTGACGCACATCTTATTCGCGTGGACAATGAGTTCCATGTGGAGACAGATAACATGTCATTTGAAATTTCTCCTGAGATGGCTAATCTGTTAGCACAGTCTTGGGTTGCTGCGCCAGCAACAGAAGTCATTGTCGGCATTAGGCCCGAGCAAATTTATTTGACTGAGCCAAATGAAATTGGCGCTTTTAAGGGCAACCTCGAGGTAAGCGAGCTTATGGGTTCCACAGTGCACCTTCATGTTCATACCAGTGACGGCAACTTTGTTCTTATCGTTCCAGCAACTGAGTTTTCAAAACGAAACCTTAAAATTGGTGATGAGGTGTGGTTTAAATTTGAAGACAATGCCGTTCATCTCTTTGATAAGAATACACAGGATAATCTAGTTAAGTATTAAAGCTTTGTACTGGCTTATCTTGAAAAGATAAGCCAGTACTCTTTTTGTGAAAGAGGCAACTATGGGACGAGCAAGCGGAGTACTTTTGGCCGTTTCTTCTCTTCCAAATTCATATGGGATTGGCACGTTTGGCAAAGAAACCTACGATTTTATTGATTTTCTCGTCAGAACAAAACAAAGGTATTGGCAGGTTTTACCTCTTACTACCACTAGTTATGGTGACTCTCCTTATCAATCTTTTTCTGCTGCAGCGGGAAGTCCTTACTATATAGATTTAAAAGATCTTGAGAAACTTGGCTATTTAAAGTCAGATGACTTTGAAGATATTTCTTTTGGAACTAGCAATACTTGCGTTGATTATGGCACGCTTTTTGTAAATCATCGTCGTTTACTTAATCGTGCCTTTGATAGGTTTATGCAAGATATTCCTGCTGATTTTGAGAAGTTCTGTCATGATCATGCAGAATGGCTTGATCCATATGCGGAGTTCATGTCTCTAAAGGAAGAGTTTGGACATAAAGCCTACTGGGAGTGGCCAGAACTTTATCAGCACAGAAACGAGACTACTGCAAAAGAAATTAAGAAACTGCAAAAGTCAGTTTTGTATCACAAGATGACTCAGTATTTCTTCTTTACTCAATGGGCAAAAGTTAAGACTTATGCCAATAAAAGGGGAGTACTTATAATTGGCGATCTTCCCATTTATGTCTCGCGCGATTCTGTAGAGATGTGGGCACAGCCAGAACTGTTTAAGACTGATGAAACTGGACGTCCCGTTACGGTTGCGGGCACTCCTGCTGATCAATTTTCTTCCACCGGTCAATATTGGGGAAATCCCATTTATAACTGGGAGTATATGAAGAAATCGCACTATTCATGGTGGGTTTGGCGTGTACAGACAAACCTTGAGATGTTTGATGTGCTTAGAATTGATCATTTTAGAGGTTTTGAAGCCTATTGGGAGATTCCTTACGGAGCTGCAAATGCTACAGAAGGCAAATGGACTAAAGGTCCAGATGTGGATTTGTTTAAGGAACTGGAAAAGCAGCTGGGCAAGCTTCCAATCATTGCGGAAGACCTTGGCTTAATTACGCCAGAGCTTATCGCCATGCGAGACAAAACTGGTTTCCCAGGAATGAAAATCTTGCAGTACGGATTTGATGGAAAGCATGATTCAAGAGATCTTCCTCACAATTACACTGCAAATACTATTGCTTATGTGGGAACGCATGATAATCCAACTGCTCGTGGTTGGTATGAAACTCAGGCTACTGATAGAGAGCGTGAACAGGCAGATATTTACCTTCATCGCTCAAAAGATGAGCCAATTGGCGAGGCGCTTTCACGTGGAATTGCAGCTTCTGTGAGCGACACGTGTATTCACACTATGCAAGATCTTCTCGGCTTAGATGATTCTGCACGAATGAATATTCCGGCCACTGTTGGCGGTAATTGGTGTTGGCGTATGAAACAGGGAGCCATCACGCGTCACATAGAAGATTTTTTAAGAACTATTACTGAGATGTACTTCAGAGTGTACAAAGAGGAGAAGTAATGAACTTAGACACTTTATCTCTTCAACAATTTAACCAACCTCTGTCTGAAATAACTGACAGGCAGGTTTTTGAATTACTGCTTCAAGTGGTTAAGAGTAAGTCGGAAAGTCTTTCGTTAAATAATGGTAAGAAGAGGCTCTATTACATCTCCGCAGAGTTTCTGATTGGCAAGCTGCTTTCAAATAACCTCATTAATCTTGGTATTTATAATGAGGTAAAAGAGCAGCTCTCTAAGGCGGGTCATTCGTTAGAAGACATCGAAGAGCTTGAAGTTGAGCCTTCGCTTGGTAACGGTGGTCTTGGTCGATTGGCAGCATGCTTTATCGACTCCATGTCAACACTTGGTCTGCCAGGCGATGGTGTAGGCCTTAAGTATCATTTTGGCCTCTTTCATCAGCAGTTTTTAGATAGACAGCAAACTGCCGTTCCAGATGCTTGGCTTGCTGATGATAGGTGGCTTGAAGACGAGAAGACATCATTTACCGTGGAATTTAGAGATTTCTCGGTGACATCTGAGCTCTATTCCATTGATGTTTTGGGATATGGCCGAACAAAGAAAAACAGACTTCGTTTGTTTGACCTGCAAAGTATCGACGAATCATTAGTTTCTGATGACGCTATTGATTTTGATAAGACTGCTTTGAAAAAGAATCTAACGCTCTTTTTGTATCCCGATGATTCGGACGAAGACGGTCAGCTTCTTCGTGTGTATCAGCAATATTTTATGGTTTCAAATGCTGCACAGCTGATTGTTAAAGAGGCGGTTGAGCGCGGCAGTAATGTTCATGACCTCGCTGACTATGTTGTGATTCAGATTAACGATACGCACCCCACAATGGTAATTCCAGAGCTTATTCGTATTTTGACCGAGAAATACGATATCTCGTTCGAAGAGTCTGTAACCATTGTTTCTTCACTAGTTGCATACACAAATCATACGATTTTGGCAGAAGCTCTTGAGAAATGGCCTCTTAAATTTATCGAGGAAGTTTCTCCAAAGATTGCTTCGATTATCAAAAAGCTTGACGAGCATATCCGTAGTACCGTTGCGGATCCAAGTGTACAAGTCATCATTGATAAGAAAGTTCACATGGCTAACCTTGCCATTCATTACGGCTTTAGTATCAATGGCGTTGCAGCGCTTCATACTAAGATTTTGGAAGAGACAGAGCTCAAGTCATTCTTTGATTTGTACCCAGAGAAATTCTCTAACAAAACTAATGGAATCACTTTCCGTCGCTGGCTCATGGGTTGTAATCCCGAGCTTGCCGAGTATCTTGATGCGTTGATAGGAGATAGCTGGAGAACAACTGGTAATCTCGAGGGACTTTTAGAGTATCAGAATAACGATGAAGTTCTTAATAGGCTGCAAGAGATAAAGCATATAGCCAAAGATAGAATGAGCAAGTTTTTGCTGGACAATCAAGATACAAAAGTTAATGCCGACTCCATTATTGATGTCCAGGTGAAGCGTTTCCACGAATATAAGCGTCAGCAAATGCTATTGCTTTATTTGATTTGGAAATATTTTGATATTAAGTCCGGACACCTTCCAAAGCATCCTATTACTGTCATTTTTGGTGGTAAGGCTGCACCAGCATACGTGGCTGCTCAAGATATCATTCATGCAATTCTTGTTCTCTCGTCTTTGATTGCAAACGATGCAGATGTTTCACCATATCTTCAGGTGATAATGATCGAGAATTACAACGTTACTGCCGCTGAGCACGTTATTCCAGCAGCAGATATCTCTGAGCAGATTTCACTGGCTTCCAAGGAGGCTTCTGGAACTTCCAACATGAAGTTCATGCTTAACGGCGCTGTTACCGTTTGCACAGTTGATGGTGCAAATGTAGAAATTGCCGACTTGGTAGGCAAGGAGAATATCTACGCGTTTGGTGCTTCAAGTGATGAGGTTGTAAGCCTTTATGAGCACAAAGGTTACAAAGCAAAAGAGTTTTATAAGAAACCCCAGATTAAGCCACTCGTTGATTTCTTAATTAGCCCAGAGTTTATTTCTCTTGGAAATGAGGAGCGCCTGGAGCGTCTTCACAAAAACTTGTCCTCAAAAGATTGGTTTATGACGTTGCTTGATTTGGAAGCATATATTTCAACAAAAGAGCACGTGTTTGATGATTATGAGGATAGGAGAGCGTGGCTCCAGAAGTCTCTTGTAAATATTGCTATGGCAGGAACGTTCTCATCGGATAGGACTATTGCTGAATATAACAATGAGATTTGGCACCTTACTCCTGATAAGTAAAGACACGTAGTACAAACCAGCGAGTCAGTTGCTTTAACCAGTGGCTGTTAAACAAGCATTCTAAACAAGCAGTCTAGACCAGTAGTCTAGGCTGCTTGATGTGTTTCTTTACCAATTTTATTAGCAAAAATATCATCTGTTTTGGTCTCTTCTGCATAAATGACAAGAAATGAGCTATGGTATATATAAATATTCACCCTTCACGAGGGAAGAAGGATGTATGAACAGCACTTCTGTAAAAAGCGCTAGGTTTTCTCGCTTCACGTTTTTAGCTATCTGCATGCTATTTGTGGGTGCAATTTTGGCGTTTGCTCTGCCACACACAGCATTTGCTGCTGACCCAGCAATTTATTCCGATGATGTGGACGGTGCGCCGCTTGATGGAACTCAGACCGTTGCCAACCCGTTCCCAGATTTTATTTCTGATGCTGAAATCCAGGCTGAGATTACCGCTCAGGCGGCTAAGCCGCGAGAGGATCGTACAGGTGTCATCGTTCGTTATTACTGGGTAAAGCCCGATGGTACTGCGCTTAAGTTGGATATGAATCCAACTAAGTATTCCGTTGCGCAGATGATTGCTGAAGGCGGAGAAATTCGCGCTTACTACGTTCTTCTCGGCGATACGGATAACCTGCTCAATTTCCCACACAATGATCCAAATGGTTATGGCCTGCGTAAGGTGGCCGTTTCTGTTCATTCAGCCGTTGATACATACAAGCCAATGGATGCAACAGGTGCTCTTTCGGGTGGTGGTCCAAAGACTAATTTGATGTTTACTGTCAAGGTCAATGGTCGGTCTATTATGGGTGGCACTTCATATGAAGAGCCTGCTGCTGTATTTACTGCACCAGTCACAGCTCGTCAGTACATTGAGTTCTCCGCACCACTGAACATTTCTGATAGGTCTTATCAACTGGGAATTAATGGTGGTATTAAGAAATCTTGGGGAGGCACTCACGCATACACCAAACGTTATCCTGCGCGAGTTATTGATACAGCAACGGCTGTGTATCACTATGTCGACGATCTGGCATACAGGCAGCTTAATGGTCTTGGTCTAAGTGATCCTATTGCGCAAAGAAATGCTGGCCTTCCTATTTATGGTAACGGTGCAGTGAGTGTTCTTGGTCTTGATGATCTTGCTGCTACATATACAACCTCCGCAGCATTTGAGGATCGTCAGGTCTCAGCTCGATACAATACCAAGAGTCACGTCGTGTATATGCCAGAATACGCTGGTGTCGATGCAGATGATTCAGTATCTGGTGGTAATAAGTTTGAGACTGATCCTTCAACCAATCTGTTGCTGACTACTGTTCGTAAGTCGGTTGACGAGATTAAGGCTGCGGGACCTGGTGATTCTTACGTCTATATTGCAAACGATATTGACGTTCCAGAGGGAGCATCTCTTGCGATTGGCGCGTATAACTCTGGCCCTCTCGATAATTCGGTTTTGGCCCCTGGCTTCAACGCAGACGGTTCTGTAAACCGTACCAGGCAGTATTACCTCACGTATCGTGCAGTTCCTTCTCCTTTGAAGCTTGTGAAGACTGACTCTGATGATGCTTCCAAGCCCGTTGCTGGTGCAACCTATAGCCTGTACAAGGCTGATGGCACACTGGTTAAAGAGGGGCTTACTACTGGTGCAGACGGTACCTTTACATCCGGAGATATTCTTACAAAGACTGAGCTGACTACACTGGTTCAGAACACTGCGGCAACTGCAGATTTGCTGACTAAGGGTATCTATCAGGATGGAGATAAATTCTATCTGACGCCAGGCGACTATTACCTGGTTGAGACTGCATCTCCAGAGGGATATGAACTTAATGCAAATCAGATTCCGTTTACGGTAGCTCCTGCAACATTCAATGCTGCAGACCAGACCATTGTTCCTACGGAAGTTGCTACAGCTGATAAGCCAATTACTCCTACACCAACCCCAACGCCGGATCCTAATCCAGAGCCAAAGCCTAAGACTCCTAAAAAGAAGAGGTCTAACCTACCAGATACTGGCGATGCAATGTCCATTGCAAGCGCACTTGCTGCTGCAGGTATTATTGCTTCCGGTCTTGCGTACTCTGTAAAGGCTCGCCGTTAGTTTTGGCGTATAGATCACAAGTGCAAAGAAGGCTGTGCTTCGCACAGCCTTCTTTTTTGCTGGTAAAGTAGAGCAAGGTAGACGCTTAGTTAGGTGTTGGCCTGCGCAGTCTGTGCAATCAACGCTGTTTGAGGCAAAACATATCCTCAAGCGGTAAAAAATCCGTTTAGTTGGAGATTTCATTTTTTTGCATACAACGTTTGCCCAGATAAAAGTTTTTGAGGCGGTAAAAAATCGTCTTAGTTGGAGATAAATTGGCTAATTTTAAGTTTTCATTTCCAACTAAACGCGTTTTTTACCTTTTTTGGCACATAATTTTGAGCCTGAAAATTACGTATTCATGGAAATGAATTTAATTGCATGAATATTCAAATTAATAAATCAAAAGTTGATCATGACAAGTAAAGAAGAAAATTGCTAATAAAATGTCTGTGAAAACAGAGATAACCGCGGAAAAAATCGCTAACTCGTCTAAAAACCATCAACACCCATAATGAAACAAGAGGCGGGATAAATATTAAGAATTATGCCTTGAACAGGGGGGGGATTTAAAATAGAAAATTTTATGGAGCGGCGGACGGGACTCGAACCCGCAACAGTCAGCTTGGAAGGCTGATGCTCTACCAATTGAACTACCGCCGCAAGGGTAAAGCAAAAAGAAAAAATGGTCGGGGTGACTGGATTCGAACCAGCGACCCACTGCTCCCAAAGCAGTTGCGCTACCAAGCTGCGCTACACCCCGAGCCGAGAGAAAAGTATAGGTGACAAATCGCCCAAGAGCAAGAATAAATTGCAATCTTTTTTGAACTAATTTTTGTCTATCAGATTTTTCTATTTTGTTATGTAATTGAAACAATGCATGACTATGCTATTCGTAACTACTTCGAAAGGGGTTTCATGAGCTATTCATCTAAGGTAATCGCACAGCTTGAAGAGCGTTACGCAGATCAGCCTGAGTTTATCCAGGCAGCAAAAGAAGTTCTTACCACTATCCAGCCCGCACTTGACGCACATCCAGAGTTCGAGAAAGCCGCATTGCTTGAGCGTCTTGTTGAGCCAGAGCGCATTGTTATGTTCCGCGTCCCCTGGATTGACGACGCTGGCAACGTTCAGGTTAATCGCGGATACCGCATCGAGTTTAACTCCGCAATTGGACCTTACAAGGGCGGCCTTCGTCTCCATCCAACAGTTAACCTGTCTATCTTGAAGTTCCTCGGCTTTGAGCAAATCTTCAAGAACTCTCTGACCACGCTTCCCATGGGCGGCGGCAAGGGCGGCTCTGACTTCGATCCAAAGGGCAAGTCTGACCGCGAGATTATGGCGTTTTGCCAGTCATTCATGACCGAACTTGCTCGCCACATTGGCCCAAACACCGATGTTCCAGCTGGTGACATTGGCACTGGCGCGCGCGAGATTGGCTACATGTTTGGCCAGTACAAGCGCCTTCGCAACGAGTGGACCGGCGTCCTGACCGGCAAAGGCCTCTCCTTCGGCGGCTCCCTTGCTCGCACCGAGGCAACCGGCTACGGAGCGGTTTACTTCCTCACCCACATGCTTGCCGAGAAGAACGATGCTCTTGCAGGTAAAACGGTCTGCATCTCCGGCTCCGGAAACGTTGCTACCTACGCTGCCCAGAAGGCACAGCAGCTGGGAGCAACCGTGGTGACCGTATCTGACTCCTCAGGTTATGTTTATGACCCTGAGGGCATTGACGTTGAGCTGCTGAAAGACGTCAAGGAGGTTCGTCGCGCCCGCATCAAGGAGTACGCCGACGCACGTCCTTCCGCTACTTTCTTCCCAGGAGAGCGTCCTTGGAGCCAGAAGTGCGACATCGCCATGCCGTGCGCAACTCAAAACGAGCTCGAACTTGCTGACGTGCAGAAACTTGTTGCTAACGGCACCAAGTATGTTGTTGAGGGCGCTAACATGCCAACCACCCTCGAGGCAACCAATTACCTCATCGAAAACGGCGTCTTCTTCGCACCTGGCAAGGCTGCAAACGCAGGCGGCGTAGCTGTTTCCGGTCTTGAGATGTCCCAGAACGCCGAACACCTTTCCTGGACGTTTGAGGAGGTAGACTCCAAGTTGCAGGGAATCATGGAGAGCATCTACACTGCTGCTTCAGAGGCCGCAGCAACGTATGGCCACCCCGGCAACCTGGTCTTTGGCGCAAACATCGCCGGTTTCCTCAAGGTTGCAAACGCAATGATGGCGCAGGGTGTCTGCTAGATTGCATCGCATTTGGCGAGAAACCCGTTGTTGCAGCACGTATTTGAGCTAACTACATTGTTGGCTTTAACGTAAGATTTAAAAGGACCTTGGTCTCCCAAGGTCCTTTTTGCTCATGCACTAAGCTCGTGAAACAAACTCGTTTCCCTCGATGAAAAAGCGCTTTGGAGCATCAATGTTTTTGCTAATGCCTACGCGAGGTGAACTCCCCATTGTTTCCTCTGGTAGCAGGGGAGCAAAGTCCAGCACAAGCGGCTCAACTGTTAGGTCATGTCCATAAAGCCCCTTGTCAATGCCAAGTGCAGTGCACACCTTACCTGGCCCGTTGGTGAGGTCGCGCAGCTTGAGCGGATGCTTGCGAGCACGTTCCGCTTGCTCTTTACCTGCACGTCCCGTATGCGCCTTGCCAGCACGTCCCGCTTGCGCTTCATCGCAGTCGATGCCTGCGCTTACTGCCTGCAGTCCCTTGTGCGCGCGTCCAGCCTCACGGAGCTCGCGCATAACCTCGACGCCCTCAAGAGGTTCAATCGCACGTATCAAGCATCCGCTGCCAAAACCCTCAGGTCCACACACTACATTGCAGCAGTGATGCATTCCGTACGAAACGTAAACGTAGAGGTGGCCCGCAGGTCCAAACATGGCTGCATTGCGCTCGCTAGGACCGCCAAACGCATGACTTGCGGGATCATCTTGGTCGTAAGCTTCGGTCTCCACAATTCTTGCAACTAGTTTGTGTTTCTCGCCATTAAGCGTAATTGTCCTTGTCAGAGTACATCCCAGAAGAAGTGGGGCAGCAACATCTGAGGGATTCTCTAGAAAATCTGGAAACATGCCATCTCCTTTATTGGTTATGCGCTACAATACTACCAACCTTTAAGGACGGTGCGAGACACCGGCAAGGCCCATAGCGTTGAGTGCGCATGTTCGCTGTTGAGCCTCCACAAGGAGTGCTCTTTTTTTTATGGCTCGGCATGCTCCTGCGCAGATCGGAGAGTATATGAATCCACTGGCAAGCGCCACCTCGCAGCCTCGCGCGCTGCTTGTTCTCGAAGATGGAACAACCTTCGAGGGGAGGTGCTGTGGTGCGAGCGGAGAAACCTTCGGCGAGATTGTTTTCAACACGTCCATGACGGGCTACCAGGAGATTATTTCCGATCCAAGTTATGCCGGCCAGATTGTCACGCTGACCTATCCTCAGGTAGGCAACTACGGCATCAATCCCGCAGTTATGCAGCGAGACACCTTGCATCTGCGTGGTTTTGTTGTGCACGACATGTGCTACGAGCCAAGCAACTGGACGTCCAAGCAGAGCCTGCCGGAGTTTTTGCAGGAAAACGGCGTCGTTGCCATCGAGGGCATCGATACCCGCGCGCTGACCATGCACCTGCGCGACCATGGCGCACAGAAGGCAGCCATCTCCACCGAGGACCTGGATCCTGCCCATCTGCTCACTCGCGTCCAGGCGTCGCCCAACATCTCCGAGCACAACTTTGTCCCCGACGTCTCCGTCGACGCGCCTCACGTGGTCTCCGCTACGACCAAGAAGCGCTTCAACGTTGTCGCGTACGACTGTGGCGAGAAGAACGGCATTCTCCAGGGTCTTGCGGCAAACGGCTGCGAGGTCACGGTTGTACCGTGGAATACACCTGCAGAGGAAGCCTTGGCCTACAACCCAGACGGCATCTTCTTCTCCAACGGCCCTGGTGACCCAGAGCAGGTTGACGCTACGCAGGAGGCCGCTCGCGGCGTTCTGGGCAAGGTTCCCGTCTTTGGTATCTGCCTGGGTAACCAGATGCTCTCCATTGTTGCAGGTGCAGATATCGAGAAACTCAAATTTGGACACCATGGCGGCAACGAACCAGTCATGAATCTTCTGACCGGCAAGGTAGAGATTACTGCTCAGAACCACAATTACGGTCTGGTTTTCCCAAGCTTGGGCAAGCTTATTGCAGAGGAGTCCGGTGGAATCTCCGAGCACTTTGATAACCTCTGCGAGTGGTCCGCAAGGCGTATTGCTCCTGTTGTCCAGACAAAGGATTTTGGTCGCGTCAGGCTCACCCACGTAAACCTTAACGACGGAACTCCAGAGGGCATTCAGTTCCTGGATATTCCAGCGTTTTCCGTTCAGTATCACCCTGAGGCAAGCCCAGGACCTCACGATTCATCCTACTTGTTCAAGGCATTTGCTCGTTTGATGGAGGGACAGTCTGACTATCTTGCCATCGACGTTCGTGAGGGGAGGCGCTTCTAATGCCAAAGCGTACTGATATTAAGAAGATTCTGGTCATTGGTTCTGGCCCAATTGTTATTGGCCAGGCATGCGAGTTTGACTATTCCGGCACTCAAGCATGCCGCGCCCTTCGTAAAGAGGGCTTTGAGGTTGTTCTGGTTAATTCAAACCCAGCAACTATCATGACAGATCCAGAAACTGCAGATAGAACCTACGTTGAGCCAATCACCGTTGAGTCTGTAACCCGCGTCATTGAGTGCGAGCGTCCTGACGCGCTTCTGCCAAACATGGGCGGACAAACCGCTCTGAACTGCACCATCGGCCTTGGTGAGGCGGGCGTTCTTGACAAGTACAACATCGAGGTCATTGGCTGCAACCTGGAGTCCATTCGTACCGGTGAGGACCGTGAGCTCTTCAGCGAGGCAGTCCAAGACATTGGCCTGGAGGTTGCTCGTGCAGACATCGCTCACTCTATGGAAGACGCTCAGCGCATTGTTGCTGACCTGGGATATCCCGTGGTCATTCGCCCAAGCTTCACCCTTGGTGGCGCAGGCGGCGGCATTGCTCATACTCCAGAAGAGCTCGTAGAGATTGTGGAGCAGGGACTCTTGCTTTCTCCAGAGCATGAGGTGCTGGTAGAGGAGTCCATTGAGGGCTGGAAAGAGATTGAGATGGAGGTCATGCGCGATACCGCAGGTAACGGTATTGTTGTCTGCTCCATCGAGAACCTCGATCCAATGGGTGTTCACACCGGAGACTCCATCACCGTTGCGCCAGCTCAGACGCTTACCGATGAAGAGCTCCAGAATCTCCGCGACTACTCCATCGCTATTCTCGAGCGTGTAGGTGTTGCTTGCGGTGGTTCTAACGTTCAGTTTGCGGTCAACCCAACTAACGGCCGCGTCATTGTCATTGAGATGAACCCTCGTGTCAGCCGCTCCTCTGCGCTGGCTTCCAAGGCAACTGGTTTCCCAATCGCAAAGATGGCTGCGTTGCTCTCTGTTGGTTACACGTTGGATGAGATTACCAACGACATCACCAAGGCAACTCCTGCCGCCTTTGAGCCTTCCATCGACTACTGCGTGGTCAAGGTTCCTCGTTTTGCCTTTGTCAAGTTTAAGGGCACCAGCCGCGTTCTGACTACCCGCATGAAGTCGGTTGGTGAGGCTATGGCCATGGGCAGAACCTTTGAGGAGGCTTTGCAGAAGGCGCTTCGTTCTCTGGAGCAAGATCGTGCTGGTCTGGGCGCTGACGGTCACGATGTCTTTGACGAGAAGAACTTTGATGAGCTCGTCAGCAAGCCAACACCAGAGCGTATTTTCTACGTTGCTGAGGCACTGCGCAGAAATTGGAGCGTTGAACGCATCCATAATATGACTGGCATCGATCCATGGTACTTGCATCGTATGGCAGGCATCATCAACGCTGAGAAACGCATCAAGGAGCTGGGACTTTCTGGTCTCACCACCGATAACATGCTTGCTGCCAAACAGCTGGGCTTCTCGGATGAGCAGCTTGCACACCTTACTGGTACCAAGACAGACGTTGTCCGCGCTGTGAGGGAAGTGCTGGGTGTTCGCCCACAGGTCAAGACAGTTGATACCTGCGCAGGTGAGTTTGGTGCAACCACGCAGTACCACTACGTTACCTATGAGAAAGGCAACGCTACAGAGTACGTTGAGGCAGAAAAGCCACGTGTCATGATTCTCTCCGCTGGTCCTAACCGTATTGGTCAGGGTATTGAGTTTGACTACTGCTGTGTTCATGCTGCCTATGCTCTTCGCGAGCAGGGCTATGAGACGGTCATGGTCAACTGCAACCCAGAGACGGTCTCTACAGACTATGACACCTCTGATCGACTCTACTTCCAGCCTTTGACCTTTGAAGACGTCATGGATGTCATTGAGGTTGAGAAGCCAGAAGGCGTTATTGTTACCCTTGGCGGCCAGACGCCAATCAAGCTGGCACGCGCCCTCAAGGACGCCGGCGTTCCTATTATGGGCACCCAGCCAGAGGCAATTGACCTGGCAGAGGATCGCGACCGCTTTGCAGCTCTTCTTGATCGCTTGAACATTGCCTGCCCACCATCGGCAGTTGCTTCTACCATGGATGAGGCTCGCGATGCCGCTCGCCGCATTGGCTACCCGCTGATTGTCCGCCCAAGCTACGTTCTTGGCGGTCGCGGTATGGCCATTGTCTACGACGATTCTGACCTGGTCACCTACATGGAGTCCGCTACTCACGTTACGCCAGACCGTCCTGTCTACCTGGACGCCTTCCTTGAGGATGCCATTGAGCTTGATGTTGACGCTCTCTGCGACACCGAGGAGTGCTATGTGGGCGCCGTTCTGGAGCACATCGAGGAGTGCGGTATTCACTCTGGCGACTCCGCCTGCTGCTGGCCGCCCTTCTCGCTCTCTGAAAAGATTGTTGACCAGATTAGGGCTATCACCAAAAAGCTGGCGCTTGCCTGCGGCATTCGAGGCCTCTTGAACATCCAGTACGCTGTCCGCGACGAGCACGTTTTTGTCATCGAGCTCAATCCTCGCGCTTCTAGAACTGTGCCTTTCTCGTCCAAGGCAACTGGCGTCTCCCTGGCTAAATACGCATCTCGTATCATGGCTGGCGAGAAGATCAGCGAGCTCAGAAACGAAGGCCTGCTCCCTGATGAGAACCGCAGCGTTGACTATTACGCGGTCAAAGAGGCGGTTATGCCTTGGTCTAGGTTCCCTGGCGCTGACTCAATCCTTGGCCCAGAGATGAAGTCAACTGGTGAGGTCATGGGCATTGCTCGCACCTTCCCAGCGGCGTACGCAAAGACTCGCGAAGCTGTTGAGAACAAGCTCCCTGAGCAAGGCTCTGTCTTCATCAGCGTGTGCGACCGCGATAAGCGCGCCATTGCTCCAGTTGCTATGGCTTTGGAGAACCTCGGCTATGGTATCTACACCACGGGCGGTACGGCAAAGACACTGCGCGCAGCAGGAATTGACTGCACCACCGTTAATCGCATTTCAGATGGTTATCCAAATGTTGTTGACCTGATGCGCGATAAGACCGTCAGCTTTATTATCAATACTCCTCACGGTCACGAGGCCCATAGTGACGGCGCTAAGATGCGCGCAGAGGCTGTCAGCCAGGGTATTACCTGTGTAACTGCAATGTCTGCAGCTACCGCTCTTATCCAGGCGCTTGCGGCAGCAAGAAAGAGCGAGCCTGAGACTTTTGCATTGCAAGATCTTTAAAGTGCGCTTGATTAAAACGCGACTGGGAAATTAGTTTTTACTTGAACAAGACCGGTCTTGAAAAAGGCCGGTCTTTTTTCGTGAGGGAAGTGTTTAGAATGCGAACTTCTCCTAGTGAAGAGCGCAAAAGTTTGTTATTATTGCAAGGCTGCATAAATATGCGGGCGTGGCGGAACTGGCAGACGCGCTAGATTTAGGTTCTAGTGGACTAAGTCCGTGGGGGTTCGATTCCCTCCGCCCGCACCATGCAGAAATTGGTTAAGAGCTGGTACACCAGCATTTTTTACGAGACACTGGAGGAACGTTGAACATCACCGTTACCGCAGATAAGCCAGTTGACGAGAAACTCACCGTCAAGGTTACAGTTCCTGCTGCAGAGGTAGACGCTGCCATTAAGCAGGCTTACAAGGACATTGCAAACAAGTATTCCTTCCAGGGTTTCCGCAAGGGCCGCGCACCTCGTCCTGTCATTGATGGCATTGTTGGCCGCGAGGCAGTCCTTGCTCAGGCAACCAACGATCTTCTCGGCGCAGCAGAGCCACAGCTTCTTGAGGAGCTTGACCTTGTTCCTATCGGCCGTGGTGATTACAACCAGGACGCAGACCTTCCTGTTGAGGGCCAGGATTACTCCTATGAGGTAGTCTTTAACGTTCGTCCTGAGGCTAAGCTTGACTCTTACGATGCTCCTGCAATCAACATGCCTCCAAATGAGGCAACTGAGGCTGAGGTTGATCACCAGATTAAGCAGCTTCTGTCTTATCAGGCTAAGTTTGAGAACACCAAGGAGAAGCGCGCTGTCAAAGAGGGCGACACCATTGGTGTAGACATCAAGAACATTGAGGGCGCTGCTCACATGGAGGGCGAGGACCGCGTTCTTACCCTTAATGGCACCCAGGCTCCAAAGGAGCTTGAGGAGGCACTCATCGGCATGAAGCCAGGTGAGGAGAAAGAGGTCAAGTGGACTCACAGCCACACTCACGGCGATGAGGTTCACTCCCATGACTACGATATTAACGTTAAGGTTGTTGCTCACAAGAAGTCCGTCACTCCAGAGCTGACAGATGAGCTTGCAAAGAACACCTTTGGTTATGACACTGTCGAGAAACTCCGCGAGGCTGTTAAGTCTGAGATTGAGTCCGACAAGAAGAATTCTCTTCCAACTCTTAAAGAGGACCGCGTTGTTGAGGCTGTAGGCAAGCGCCTTCAGCTTGAGGAGGTCCCAGAGGAGTACAAGAACGAGGTCTTCAACGAGATTGCTCAGGAGTTCCTGAACGGTCTTCAGCAGCAGGGTATGAGCCTTGATATGTTCCTGGCTGCACGCGGCATTAAGACCGATGACTTCATCTCTGATCTTCGTGTTCAGGCTGAGGAGCGCGCACGTCAGTCCCTGGCTCTTGACGCAGTAGCTGCAGAGCTTAAGCTTGAGGCAACTGAGGAGGACATCCGTGCAGAGTTTGAGCGCGCTGGTGTTCCTAACGTTGAGTCTGCAATTGAGGAGTGGCGCAAGGCTGGCCGTCTTCCTGCAATCCGTGAGTCCATCCGTCGTTCTAAGGCTCTTGACTGGCTGCGTGACAACGCAACTGTCACCGTTGTCGATGAGATTGCTGAGGCTGCTAAGGAAGAGCAGAAGGCGGAGAAGAAGCCTGCTAAGAAGGCTCCTGCTAAGAAGAAGGCAGCTAAGAAGGACGAGGACGCAGAGAAGGACGCTGAGTAGTCCATAACTGGTTGGGTTTTTCGCCAGAAAGACTGCGCCAAAAGTTGCAGTTACTTTGAATTTTTCATACCCCGGGTTAGAGACATGCTTCCCGGGGTATGTTTCTAAGAAAAGACCTTTGAAGGAGGATTATGCATTATCCAACAAACATTCCTACCATTCCGTATGTAATTGAGCAGACTCCTCGTGGTGAGCGTACCTATGACATCTACTCCAGACTGCTCAATGATCGTATTGTTTTCTTGGGTGAGCCGGTAACGCGCGATTCTGCAAACCTGGTCATTGCTCAGCTTTTGCATCTTGAGAGCCAGGACCCAGACAAGGATATTTCTCTCTACATTGACTCTCCTGGTGGAGACGTTTATGCAGGTCTGGGCATTCTTGACACTATGAACTTCATCAAGCCTGACGTGTCTACTATCTGTGTTGGTATGGCAGCTTCTATGGGCGCTGTTCTTCTTGCAGCCGGTGCAAAGGGTAAGCGTCTTGCGCTTCCTAACTCTATGGTTATGATTCACCAGCCATCCAGTGGCGTTCAGGGCCAGCAGACTGATATTCAGATTGTTGCAGATGAGACAAAGTGGATTCGTCAGCACATCAACGAGTTGCTTTCGGATTATACTGGACAGCCTATCGAGAAGGTCAATGCAGACACCGAGCGCGATAATTATCTTCGTGCACAGGAGGCTTGTGACTACGGCCTGGTAGACCGCGTTATCTCTTCTCGTAACGACCAATAATTGTTCTTGTATTGAGGGTTTAAGTTATGGCTAATGACCAGAACTTCTCGCCTTTTGGCGGATTAGATGAGATGCACTGCTCTTTCTGTGGAAAGAGTAGGTCGCAGGTAAATAAGCTTATCCAGGGCCCAGGTGGCGTCTGCATTTGCGATGAATGTGTCTCTACCTGCTCGGATATGATTGATGAGTCCCTTGGTTTTGATGAAGAGTCAGAGATTGAGACTCACTCTGATGAGCCTGTCATCAAAGACCTGCCAACTCCGCATGAGATTTACGATGAGCTGTCCCAGTATGTAATGGGTCAGGAAGACGCAAAGCGTGCTATGTCGGTAGCGGTGTATAACCACTATCGCCGTATTCTTTCAGGTAACGATGAGCCTCAGGAAGGCCAGGAGGATGTTGAGATTGCAAAGTCCAACATCTTGCTGCTCGGTCCAACTGGTACTGGTAAAACACTACTCGCTCAGACGCTTGCTCGTTTTCTTGAGGTTCCGTTTGCTATTGCTGACGCAACAACCCTTACCGAGGCCGGTTACGTTGGTGAAGATGTCGAGAATATCCTACTTAAGCTTATTACCGCTGCTGACGGCGATGTTGAGCGCGCTCAGGTAGGTATTGTCTACATCGATGAGATTGATAAGATTGCTCGCAAGGCCGAGAACCTCTCTATTACTCGTGACGTCTCTGGTGAAGGCGTTCAGCAGGCACTTCTGAAGATTCTTGAGGGTACCGTTGCAAGTGTTCCGCCAACAGGAGGCCGTAAGCACCCTCAACAGGAGCTTATTCACATTGATACCACCAATATCTTGTTTATCTGTGGCGGCGCTTTTGTTGGCCTGGATAAGATTGTTGCTGACCGCATTGGTAAAAAGGGAATTGGCTTTAACTCTGATGTTGCTCAGAATGTCAAAGAAGGCGAGTCTGAGCTTATCGCCAAGGTAATGCCTCAGGATCTGCACAGGTTTGGCATGATTCCAGAGCTTTTGGGCCGTATTCCTGTTATCACTTCTACTCGTGAGCTTGGTGAGGAAGATCTGATGAGTATCCTCACAGATCCAAAGAATGCTCTTACCAAGCAGTACAAGCGCATGTTTGAGCTTGAGGGTGTAGATTTGGAGTTTACTGAGGATTCACTAAGAGAGATTGCCAAGAAGGCTTTGGCTCGCGGTACTGGTGCTCGTGGTCTTCGTGCAATCTGTGAGTCTACGCTGCAAGAGACCATGTTTGATCTGCCTTCAGATTTGGATATCACCAAGGTTGTGGTTACTCCAGAAAGTGTTGGCGGAGAAAACGCTCCAGAAATCATTAGGGGTAAAAAAGGCTAATAGCTTAGTAAAAATTGATTGCTTGTTTATTTTGCGCACCGCTTCGGCGGTGCGTTTTTCTATTACAAAATGTAATATCAAATATGAGAAAACAAACTGATGACCTTGTGTTTATTAAATTTTACAAGCTAAATACCACTTACAGCTAAATGAATACCGTTCAGACAACATAAGGATAAAAAGCAACGGTATTCTCCCTATTTTTTATCTTTTAATCCAAAATTGTTTTAAGGGGAGAATGAGGAAAAGAGGAGCAATGAAAGCCAAAAAAGTAGCTGCAGGAATTGTGGTGCTGGTACTTGTAATTGTTTCTGTTCTCTATGGCGTTGTGGAATATAACTACCACGGACATCTATTTGAGTGGTGCATTCCAGCAATGAGGCGTAATGCTGCTCAGTATTTTATTGATAATTGGCGTTCTGAGCTAGAGCAGGAAGATTCAGTCTGGATAAGTCAGTCAGGATTAACTGATTTGAAAGTTGAAGACTTGCAAATCTCTGGTCCGGTTCAATTTGTCTATTCAAAAGACGGAGAGCTTTTTTGTAACTCCGTGTATTGGATGATTTCAACAAACGGAAAGTTTATTGGCTATGTGATGCAAGACCTTGGACCACACGCCATAAATGCACTGCTAGGAAATGCAGAGGCATATCACATTCAATTTAAGAATACCGATATTTTTAATGCTGCAACGCAAAATAGTCAGAGTAATACCTGTGTATGTCTAAAGATAATCAATACATCTGATACAAGAGCGACAACAGACAATATTGATTTGTGTATTGGTAATCAGATGGCATACTCTCAATCCATGAGTGGGGAAATGCAAGAATATCAGCGTAATCAACTGTTTCAGAATAAAGACACTGAGTGGATTAATAGAATTAACCAAATTGCTCAGAGTGCAAATCTCAATACTCGAGAAAAACTAACTGACGTCGTAAAATAGCAATATAACAAGAAGGTCAAAATGAATCACCTCTCATTTCTTTGATAGGAGAAATGAGAGGTTTACTTTTGCGTTATAGATTACCGCCACCAAGTTTGTTGTATGACGTTATAACTTTGGTGCGAGTTTTGGTGCCTGGTGGAAAAACGGTGTCAAACAAAGGCATAATGCCACGGAAAAGTACACCACTTTGCACGCGGTGAGAAAGACCTCTTACCGTTCGTCTTGACTCTTCAAGCTGTGAACGGAGCTCCTCAAGATAAGGGGAGCGGCGAGCATAGAACCAGAATAAACCTGCAAGGTCTGAATTTGGATAGAGCCAAGGTCTGTTGTCTGGTCCTGCAAAATGCGCAATGCAGATATTTTTGCGAGCTTCTTCGTATTCTTCTCGCACATCTTTTGGCGCCTGAGCAACAATGTGATCACGGCGAAGGAATTGCCAATCTACCAGGTAATTCCATTTCATGTTAATGCGGAGATAGTGACCGTTTACAAATCTGTTAAGGACATCTTGATCAAGCCAACGCCATGCACGCATGGTTGAGACCTTAAGAAACTCTTCAGGAGAAATCTGCCTTCTAATTTCTTCTAGGTTCATCAAGATGACGCCTGCCTGGAAGTAATCGTGAGGATCGTCCATGCCCAGTTCATTTTTGAGATAGGGGCCAACCGTAGCGTCATAGCCATCAATTTGGCCAATAGTATCTGCGTCGCGTGTAGCGCCTACCAAATATCCCGTAACATCAATATCATAGAGTTCAGCGATATCGGTATTGACTACCAGGTCAGAATCAAGGTAGATGGCTTTATTGACGTTGGGAAGCAGCGAGGGAGCAAGCAATCTGTAGTAAGTTTCTGGTCTAAAGTGGCCATGATGAGGAAGCTCAATATCACCAAGAGCAGCGTCAACATCTAAGAAACCAACATGGACGTTATCAACAAGCTGAGCCTGTCGAGTAAGCGTAATCATGCTGGTAGGAGTGAGGTCACGAGTCAAAACAATGATATCGTAGCGACGCTCTGGATTGACATTCTCAATGATAGATTGAATTGCTACAGACAAATACGGCACAAAGTTATCGCTGCAGGCAAATACAAGCACAACGTCATTAAGAGCAAGTCCCAGCTCATCGGATGAGCTTGCAAGCATTGCTCCAGAAAGTTGCGCCCTGCCTGTTCCAACAAGGCGTTGTGTGGGTATTTTACGTAATCTTCTCATACGTAAGACTTTAACACTTAGACGCCAAAAACGCCTGCTGCGTTTGCCATTACTTCACTTTGCACAGAGTATCCACGGGCCTCACTGAGCCCGAGAAGAGCTCGCTTAAGGCTGTCCACAATGTCAAGTGCGTCAATATCTGTGTGATCACTGGAGGGAAGGTCAGTCTCGGTAAGGAGTTTATCTTTTGGGTAGACCTTAGCGTATTCACGACCGCGCTTAGTCTTTAGGCTCATCTCACCAACAGAGAACCAACAGCCAAGCTTAATAGCCCTTTGGAGCTCTTCTGAGCTACCGCTAAACCAATGGATGATAGGAACACACTCTTGAGCGGCTCCTGTCTGCTCAAGAGTGTTTAATACCGCATCAACGCTTCTCACGGTGTGCATCGAGAGCACTCGTGGCTGGTCGTTGCGTGAAAGCTCTGCTGCGCGCTTGCAAATCTGCGTAAAAGCTTTAACCTGCAAATCTTGCAACCCATCAACACAATAGCGAGAAGAAAAATCTAGTCCAATCTCGCCAAGGTAAGGCGTCTGCTCCATAAGCTCTAGCAGGAGCTCTATATCTTTTTCAGTAACGCGCCCATCAGAGATGTACCAGGGATGTGCTCCTAGTCCCACACGGATGTTGTCTTGCGTAAGCTGAGGAGCAAGTTCTAGGTAGTCCTGAGGAGTAACACCGCAGGTAAAGAAACCTAATCCGGCGTCATGGGAACTTCTCGCTACATTGAGTGGAGTGTCCATAAGGTTGGCATGGACGTGCGCATCAAAGTACGTAAGGTTACTCATGATCAAGTCCCGAAAGATGCAGAATGACGTCTGAGGCAATCATCTGTCCCATAATAGGAGGGTAGTAGGACATAGTTCCTAGCTTGGCAGATTTGCCCGTTGCGCCCTCTGGTGCAAAAACTGGTCGCGCTGGCTCAGGGGAGTAGAGAACACGGAAGTCGGCAAGTCCGCGCTTTTTGGACTCTTTTCTCATTACCCTTGCAAGAGCATCGGTATGCGTTTTTGAAAGCGTAGTAATTTCCAAGAGTTCTGGGTGGATTTTATTGCCGCCGCCCATGCTGGAGATGAGGTAGATATCGTTTTTCTGACACCATGCCACAACAGCTAATTTGGCAGAAATGGTATCGATAGCATCAACTACAACATCTGGTTTTGGAAGAGCAGAGAGCTGCTCGTCAACGTTGTCTTTAAGCAAAAACGCGTCAAGTGTGACCACATGAGCGTCTGGATTAATGTCCAGAATCATCTCTTTGGTAACGTCAACTTTTCTTTTTCCAATGGTGCTCACATAGGCAATAGCCTGTCTATTAAGGTTGGATGCTTCTACTGCATCGGCATCCACTAAAACAAACGAGCCTATACCGCCTCTGGCCAGCGCTTGAACACAGTTTGAACCAACACCGCCAAGCCCTAAGACCATGACGCAGGAATTTTGAATCTGTCCAAGGCGATCCTTTCCCAGGACAAGTTCAAGTCGAGCAGTGGCTTCAGGAATTGTGGCAGACATAGAGCTCCTCATAAAAAGTATCTGCAGATAGTATAGCTTGTTACTTTACCTACGCTTCAAGAAGTGTAGACCGATAGTAATTTTAACTAATGGTAAGAAAGCGCCCCATAAGTCGTCTTTTATTAGTAGAATAAATGAAGCAAATTTTGACGATGTTGTCAGCATATGAAAGGCAAGATTACTGTGGAAGAAATGCCCAAGAATTATGATCCTCAGGCAGCTGAGCCTGAGCTCATTGAAAAGTGGATAAAGGCAGATTGCTATGGTCGTAGTAAGGGAACTGAAGACCGTACGGTAGTTATCCCTCCACCAAACGTTACCGGCATCCTTCACATGGGCCATGCCATGGATGACACCATCCAGGACACCTACATTCGTTATTCTCGCATGCGCGGTTATTCAACTCGTTGGATTCTTGGAACCGACCATGCAGGCATTGCAACCCAGACTAAGGTTGATAAGAAGCTTAAGTCAGAGGGTATTTCTCGCCTGGAAATTGGTCGCGAGAAGTTCCTGGAGGCTTGCTGGGATTGGACGCGCGAGTACGGCGGAACCATTGTTTCTCAGATTAAGCGCATGGGCTGCTCCATTGATTTTAATGACGAGAAGTTCACTATGTCTCCTGAGTACACTCAGGCAGTGCGTAAGGTCTTTGTTGACTGGTATCATGACCAGCTCATTTATCGCGGTAAGCGCATCGTAAACTGGTGTCCTCATTGCGAGACTTCTATCTCTGACGATGAGGCAGAGTACGCTGACGAGAAGGGCCATCTTTGGTACCTGCGTTACCCGCTCAAAGAGCCTGTTAATGGCGTTGAATACATTACTGTAGCAACTACTCGTCCAGAGACTATGCTGGGTGATACTGGCGTAGCTGTTTCTCCTCAAGATCAAGAAAAGGCTGATCTTGTTGGAAAGACTGTTATTTTGCCCATTGTTAATCGAGAGATTCCAATTTTCTCTGACTGGCATGTTGATGCAGGCTTTGGTACCGGTTTTGTTAAGGTAACTCCAGCTCATGATCCTAATGACTTTGCTATGGGTCAGACTCATAACCTTGAGCAGATCAACATCTTTGATGAGCATGCTGTTGTTGTTGACGGCTATGGTGAGTTCTCTGGTCTTGATAGGGATCAGGCTCGTGAGGCTATTGTTGCTTGGTTTGAAGAGCATGGCCTGCTTGATCACATCGAAGACCTTGATCACTCTGTTATGCATTGCTACCGCTGCGGCACAACTCTTGAGCCATGGCTCTCTGAGCAGTGGTTTGTTGCTGTCGATAAGCTCAAAGAGTCTGCAGCACAGGTAGTTAAAGACGGTCAGGTTACCTTCCACCCAGAGCGTTGGACTCAGACCTACCTTACTTGGATGGAGAATCTCCGCGACTGGAATATCTCCAGGCAGCTTTGGTGGGGACACCGCATTCCTGTGTTCTACTGCGATGATTGTGGCTGGCAGGATGCGCTTATGGAAGATACTGATGTCTGTCCAAAGTGTGGGGGACATCATGTTCATCAGGATGAGGACGTTCTGGATACTTGGTTTTCTTCTCAGCTGTGGACTTTTGCAACACAGGGCTGGCCAAACCATCCTGAGCTGCTTGAGGGCCACCATCCAACACAGGTTTTGGTAACCGCTCGAGACATCATTGCTCTTTGGGTTGCTCGCATGATTATGAGCTCGCTCTATTTCACCAAAGAGATTCCATTCCACGATGTTTATATCTACGCAACTATTTTGGCCAAGGACGGCAGCCGTATGTCCAAGTCAAAGGGCAACGGCGTAGATCCTATGGACCTGATTGCTAAGTACGGTGCAGACGCAATGCGTTATAACCTGCTTACACTTATCACTAACAATCAGGACGTTAAGTTTGATGCTGTTCTTGATAAGAAGACCCGTGAGCTTATTGAGTCTCCAAGAACTGATCAGGCACGTTCTTTTGTTACTAAGATTTGGAATGCAAGTCGCTTTGTTCAGATGAATCTTGACGGCTACACAGCTGGCATGCCAAAGGCAGAGACACCAGAAGATGCATGGATGTTCTCGCGCCTTGCAAAGGTTGTTGCAGAGACGACTGAGCAGCTTGAGACCTACGGCTTTGGTGAGTATGCTCGCAACATTCAGTCCTTCTTCTGGAATGATGTCTGCGACTGGTATATTGAGCTCTGCAAGGGTCGTCTTCTTGACGGAACTCCTGATCAGCGCCTGCAGGTTCAGCGCAACCTTGTCTTTGTCCTGGATGTCAGCATGAGGCTTTTGCACCCTGCCATGCCATTTGTTACCGAGAGCGTTTGGGATGCCCTTCCTGCATCTGGTCTTTTAAGCCATGATGCAGAGTTCCTGATGATCTCTGAGTGGCCAGATCCAGAGAAGCTTGCTAGCTTTGTTGACGAGGCAGCTGAGCATAACTTCTCGCTTGCTAAGACTGTTGTTTCTGCTGTTCGTTCTTCTCGCGCTCGTTACAGGCTGTCTCCAAAGACAGACCTTGCTGTTGTGGTTAAAGCTCCAGCACAGGATGTTGCAGCGCTGAAGGAGCAGGCAGCCTTTATCCAGAACGTTGGTCGCGTAAGCTCGCTTGAGGTTGCTGAGGCTCCTCAGAAGCCTTCTGGTTCTGTTTCTGTCACCGATGCTGGCCTTGAAATGTATGTTGTTCTTGGCGAGCTTGTTGACCTTGCCGCAGAGGCCAAGCGTCTTCAGAAAGACCTTGAGTCTGCACAGAAGGAACTCTCTGGTGTGGAGCGTACCCTTGCTAACCAGGGATTTGTTGCTAAGGCAGCACCTGAAGTTATCGAGAAGAAACGTGCACGCGCAGAAGAACTTGCTACGCTTGTTGCTCAACTAGAACAGCAGATTGCTGACTTCTCATAAGTAAAACTTGATGCGGCGTAACGGCCGCATCTTGTGTTTAGTACGTGCAAACAGTCCACTTTAGGTTAGGAACAACATGTCTGAGGTTAGATCCGATATCGAGATTGCTCAATCATCCGAGATGCTTCCCATCTTTGAGGTGGCAAAGCGCGCAGGTATTTCAGAGGATTTGCTTGAGCCTTATGGTCGTTATAAAGCAAAGCTTGATGCACGTGCCCTGGAAGACAAGCCTCTTCGTGGAAAGCTTGTGCTGGTAACCGCTATTAATCCAACGCCAGCAGGCGAGGGAAAGACTACTACCTCGGTAGGTTTGGCGGATGCCTTGACCAGCTTGGGACAGTCTGCCATGTTGGCCCTTAGAGAGCCTTCTTTGGGACCCGTCTTTGGCGTCAAGGGTGGCGCTGCGGGCGGTGGCTATGCCCAGGTAGTTCCTATGGAGGACATTAACCTTCACTTTACCGGTGACTTCCACGCTATTGGCGCTGCAAATAACTTGTGTGCAGCCATGCTGGATAACCATATTAAGCAGGGCAACAGTCTTAACATTGATCCACGTCGTGTTGTGTGGAAGCGCTGCGTAGACATGAACGATCGCCAGCTCAGAAACGTTGTTGACGGACTTGGCGGCATTGCAGACGGCATGCCAAGACAAGACGGCTTTGATATTACCGTTGCCTCCGAGGTCATGGCTGTATTCTGCCTTGCTTCGGGCATCAAAGATCTTAAAGAGCGCCTGGGCAGAATGGTTATTGCCTACACCTATGACCGTAAGCCTGTTACCGTCAGCGATATCCACGCAGAGGGCGCTATGACAGCGCTGCTCAAAGACGCTATTCAGCCTAATTTGGTCCAGACGCTTGAGCACACACCTGCTCTTGTTCACGGTGGACCTTTTGCCAACATAGCTCACGGTTGCAATACCGTTGAGGCAACAAAGACTGCTCTGCGTCTTGCTGATTACGTTGTTACCGAAGCTGGTTTTGGCGCAGACCTTGGTGCCGAGAAGTTCTTGGACATTAAGTGTAGAGCTACAGGTCTTGCTCCATCGGCTGTTGTTCTGGTGGCAACCGTTCGTGCACTTAAGTACAACGGAGGCGTTGCCAAAGCAGACCTTAACCAGCAAAACGTTGAGGCGCTTAAAGAGGGCATTCCTAACCTGCTTCGCCACGTTGATAACATCCAGACGGTCTACGGTCTTCCTGTAGTTGTTGCCATCAATGCATTCCCGACAGATACCACTGAAGAGCTTGCTCTGGTAGAGGAGGAGTGCAAGAAGCGTGGCGTAAATGTTGTCCTGTCTGAGGTTTGGGCAAAGGGTGGAAAGGGCGGCCAGGCTCTTGCAGAAGAGGTCATGCGCCTTTGCCAGACTGAGTCTAAGCTCACCTTTGCTTACGATGTCAAAGAGTCTTTGAAGCAGAAAATTACTGACATTGCTACCAAGATTTACCACGCCGATGGTGTTGAATTTGCTCCAAGTGCCGCCAAGCAACTTCAGCAGCTTGAAGAGCTTGGCTTTGGCGAGCTTCCTATTTGTATGGCAAAAACTCAGTACTCCTTTACTGATGATCAGACCAAATTGGGTGCTCCAGAAAACTTTAAGATTACCGTGCGAGAAGTTCGTGTTTCTGCAGGTGCTGGCTTTGTAGTCTGCCTTACGGGCTCCATTATGACCATGCCAGGACTTCCAAAGGTTCCTGCTGCAGAGCACATTGATGTTCTTGATGATGGAAGAATTGTGGGTCTTTTCTAATGTCTTATCCCTCTTCACCAGAAGAAGTTGCGTTTACAACCTATAGCGCTGACTCTTATGCTCAGCATCTTGCTGCTAAAGAGCCTATTCCTGGTGGTGGTAGTGCAGCTGCCTATGTAGGAGCGCTTGCAGTATCTTTGGCTTCAATGGCTGGTGTGTATGCACAAGGAAAACCTGCCTATGCTCAGCATGAAGATGATCTTGCAAAATACATCGCCCGAGCTGGAGCTCTTCGCCAAGACTTCATGGAGCTTATGGATGAGGACTCTCGCCAGTTCCTGCTGGTTTCCAGCGCGTTTAGTGTGTCTAAAGATGATCCAAAGCGCGCAGAGATTGTTGAGGATGCTCTTAAAGAAGCAGCTCAACCTCCGCTGAAGGTTATGAGAAAAGTGTGCGAGTCCATTGAGCTTCTCGAAGAGATGCTTATCAAGGGGTCCCGCATGCTTCTATCCGATGTAGGTTGTGGTGCCGCTCTGGCACGCGGTGCTTTGATTGCAGCTTCTCACACGTTGTTTGTAAACACGCGCTCCATGCATGATACGGCCTATGCTCAAACATTGCTTGATGAGGCAGACAAGCTTCTGGACACCTATGTATCACGAGCTGACGCTGTAAGTGATGCGGTGAGCGCACAGCTGAGACAGGAGGCATAACATGAGCTCAGAGACTACTTCACAGGAGCTTCGTGGCGCCCCTGTTGCTAAGGCGATAACTGAAGAACTTGCTGCTCAGGTTCAGGAACTTCGCGCACAAGGCGTAACTCCTAAGCTGGTTATTGTTCGCATTGGACAGAAAAGTGATGACCTTACCTATGAGCGCGCGGCATATACGCGTGCAGAGAAGGTAGGTTTTGAAGTTGAGACCATTGAGCTTCCAGAAGACGCTACACAAGAGCAGGTAAATGCTACGTTTGACAAGGTTTCTGCCGACGCATCGGTACATGGTTGTCTGCCCATGCGTCCTTTTCCTGCTGGAATTGACGAGCATGAAGCGCTTCAGCATCTAGCTCCAGAAAAAGACGTTGATTGCGCAACTGATTCAATGCTGCTGGCAACACTTTGTGGAACTCCTGGTGCACTGGGACCTTGTACCGCAGAAGCAGTTCTGGCGCTTCTCGATTTCTATCAGGTGCCCCTTGAGGGAGCGTCTGTTGCAATTGTTGGTCGCTCAAATGTCATTGGTCGTCCGGTAGCTGCGCTATTAAGTGCAAGAAACGCTACAGTAACGGTGTGTCACAGCAAGACCAAGGACCTTGCTGCTACGCTTAAGCAGTCAGATGTTGTGGTTGTGGCTGCAGGTCGTGCGCACCTTATTGGAGCTGACTGCGTAAGAGCAGGACAAACCATCGTTGACGTGGGCATTAACTGGGATGAAGCAACTCAGAAACTGGTTGGCGACGTCAATACAGAGCAGGTGGCACCTCTGGTGAGTGCTTATACTCCTGTTCCTGGCGGTGTGGGTAGCGTAACTACAGCAATTCTTGCTCGCCATGTTATCGCCGCAGCTCAAAGAACGCTTGCATAAGAGTGAAAGGTAGGTTGCCTCATGGCAGCGGAAAATAACTATAAAGAGCTTGACCAAGAGCGCGTAAAAGCCGCGGTCAAGGAGTTTTTGCTTGCTATTGGTGAGGATCCAGAGCGAGAAGGTCTGCTTGATACACCAGACCGTGTTGCTCGCGCTTGCGTGGAGCTTTTTGGCGGCATGCAGGAAGATCCTGCAGTCCACCTGCGTAAGCAGTTCCATGAAGAGGGCAATAAAGAGATGGTTATTGTTCGCGACATTCCTTTCTCGTCTACCTGTGAGCATCACATTCTGCCATTTGTGGGCAAGGCACACGTCTGCTACATCCCACAAAACGGTCGCATTACCGGCCTTTCCAAGATTGCTCGCTGCGTTAGCGGATTTTCTCGCCGTCTGCAGGTACAGGAGCGTTTAACGGGCCAGATTGCAGACGCTATGGTAGAAGAGCTTGATCCCTTGGGCGTTTTGGTGGTTATGGAGGCCGAGCACACGTGCATGAGCATGCGTGGCATTAAGGCATCGGGAGCTCTTACCACCACATCTGCAGTTCGCGGCATTTTTAAGACTAACGAGAAAACCCGTGCAGAGGCTATGCGTCTGCTTGGTCTATAAGAGGTATGTTCGCAATGAGTTATTCTGTTCCTTTTTCTGTGCCTGAGCTGAGCTACGAGCAGTCTTTAAAGGTACTTCACGATACAAAGAAGTTTGGTATTCAGCCCCTGCTGGAGAGCGTGGAAGACATGCTCAAAGAGCTGGGCAACCCTGATCTCTGCTTTAAGAGTGTTCAAATTGCGGGCACTAACGGTAAAACGTCTACCTCTAGATACACTGCAGCCCTGCTCAAGGGAGAGGGTCTCAAGACCGCTCTGTACACGTCTCCCGAGCTCATCAGCTATACCGAGCGCATGGAGATTAACGGCACTCCCGTCTCTGAGGCGGCTTTTGCTCACGGTGTCTCTGCAGCTCAAGTAGCAGGGGAGCGCGTCAACGCTCAGCGAGCTGCCTTGGGCGAGCGTCCTTATGACATCACCGAGTTTGATCTTTTGACCGTTGCAGCTCTGATTGTTTTTGCCGAGGCAGAGATTGACGTCTGTGTGCTTGAGTGTGGCATGGGCGGCAGGTGGGACGCAACAAGCGCTGCTCAAAACATCACCTCCGTTGCCATCACGGGCGTTGGCCTGGATCACACGCGCATCCTAGGCGATACCCTTGAGGCTATTGCTGGCGAGAAAGCCGCCATCATCAAGCCTGGTCGTACCTGCGTTCTTGGAGTGGGAACGACAACTCCCCAGAGCGTCCAAGACGTATTCTTGTCCCAGGCAGCTTCTGCAGGCGTTGTTCCAACTCTTCTTGTAGCTGACAAGCCTGAGGATGTTGAAGGAGAAGTTTCTGCTGGTAAGGCTACTGACCATCCAGAGCTACCTCACGCTCACTTCTTCATTACCAAAAAGCCTAAGAGCATTGGTTTTCCTCTTGAGCTTACGGTTGTAACACCGCGTGCAACCTACGAGGATCTTGCCGCACTGAAGCCAAGCTACCAAGCAGCAAACATTGCCCTGGCAACCTGCTTGGCTGAGGATTTTCTTGGTCGTCCACTTGATGCTGAGAAAGCGTTTTTCTCCACAACCAGGTGCCCTACACCCGGTAGATTCCAGTTGCTTCAGCCAAAGCCTTTAGTCCTTATCGACGCGGCTCACAACCCTCAGTCAATTGAGACATTCTTAACTGCTATCCGCTCTATTGAGCCAGAAGTTACCAACCGTCCTATGCTTTTGACTGCTGTTTTTGCAGATAAAGATGTTAAGGGCATCGCAGAACTTCTCGCCAAAGAGTTCCCTGAGGTAGCGGTAACCCAGACAGATAACGATCGCGCCATGGATGCAGATGAGCTTGCTGAGCTGTACAAAGCCTGCGGCGCTAACGTGGTAGCTGTGTATAGAAGCGTTCCCGAAGCAATGGACGCCTTGCGCGAGAAGGGCTTTGTAGCATGTGGAACAATTTCACTTGCTGGCGAGGTTGCTGCACAATTTAGTGATGCTTTGGTAAAATAAATTTATCTGCGACATTACGCTCCATTTTGAGGCGGTTTGTCGTACGATTTAGGAGAGAACAAAAAGCCAGCAGAAGGGGCTGTCAGATGCAGGAGATTCTTGATCAGATTATTACACCTGAGGTACGTATGGTTATTTACCTCATGGTTATTTGCGTCGTAATGCTTTATATCCTTTCCATCATCTACGTTATTCGCGATGCTCAGCGTCGTGGCGCAGAGCCTTGGTGGATGTGGGCAGTCATTTCTGTTGTTCCTGTTGTTGGTCTGCTTGCATACGTTATTCTGCGTCCAAGCAGCTACCTCATTGACCGTGAGGAGCAGGACCTTGACATTGCCCTTCGTGAGCACCAGCTGTCTCACTACGGCATCTGCCCTAAGTGCTCCGCTCCAATTGACCGCGATTTTATCGTGTGCCCAATCTGCAATACGCAGGTTAGAAACGTTTGCCCAACATGCCATCGTCCACTGAACGCAGACTGGAAGGTTTGCCCTTACTGCCGTACTCGCATTCAATAACGTTTGGTTTTGTTCTTTATGATGGCAATCTGGTGTTTTACAACAGAGACTATGTAGGCGTCTGCTCCTAAGCTCCCGTGTGAGCAGAGTAGGCGCCGTGCCTGTTTCTATGAGTAGCTACCTCTGAGGGGTTTTACATGAAGGTTTTATATAACGACGGCCATGTTGGCGAGATTAACGATGCAGCTGAAGAGCTTGAGGTTATTCGCCACGATGCAGCTCACCTGCTTGCTCAGGCTCTGAAGCGTCTATATCCACACGCACAGTTTGCCTATGGTCCAGCAACCGAAAACGGTTTTTACTATGACGTTGATCTTGGAGACACCAAGGTTAACGAGGACGATTTCCCAGCTATCGAAGCTGAGATGAAGAAGATTGTCAAAGAGAACCTCAAGATTGAGACGTTTGAGCTTCCTCGAGATGAGGCTGTTGCCTACATGAAGGAGCGCGGCGAGTCTTACAAGGTTGAGCACATTGGCGATCTTGCTCCTGACGCACACATCACCTTCTACAAGCAGGGTGAATACGTTGATATGTGCGTTGGCCCTCATATGCTCTATACCAAGGGTGTTAAGGCTTTTAAGCTGACTAGCATTTCTGGTGCTTATTGGAAGGCCGATAAGAACAACAAGATGCTCACCAGAATTTATGGTGTTGCGTTTGGTTCCAAAGATGAGCTTGCTCAGTACCTCAAGATGATTGAAGAAGCCGAGAAGCGCGACCACAGGAAGATTGGCCGCGAGATGGAGCTCTTCATGATGTCCGACTTTGGTCCTGGCTCTCCATTCTGGCTTCCAAACGGTATGGCTCTGCGCAACGCTCTGACCGATTACTGGCATGAGATGCAGGCTCGCTTTGGTTATCAGGAGGTCCAGACTCCACTGATCCTCTCGCGTTCCCTTTGGGAGACTTCTGGTCACTGGGACCACTACAAAGAGAATATGTACACCACCACGGTAGATGAAGAGGACTTTGCCATTAAGCCTATGAACTGCCCTGGTGCTTGCTTAATTTATAAGTCTAAGCCACGCTCTTATAGGGATCTTCCTATGAAGCTGGCTGAGGCTGGTCTTGATCACCGTTACGAGATGAAGGGTGCCCTGCACGGTCTGTTCCGTGTTCGTGAGTTTACTCAGGATGACGCACACCTCTTTATCCGCCCTGATCAGATTACTGAGCAGGTCACAGATGCGTCTCACCTCATCACTGCTTACTATGCACAGTTTGGCTTCCCATACCGTGTAGAGCTTTCTACGCGCCCAGAGAATTCTATGGGTTCTGATGAGGATTGGGAGCGCGCTGAGCAGGGCCTGCGTGATGCACTTGATGCCATGGGCATTGAGTACGTCATTAACGAGGGTGATGGTGCGTTCTATGGTCCTAAGATTGACTTCCATCTGACCGACTGCCTTGGTCGCTCTTGGCAGTGCGGTACCATCCAGCTTGACTTCCAACTGCCTCACAACTTCCAGCTTGAGTACATTGACTCCGACGGTACCAAGAAGCAGCCAATCATGATTCACCGCGCTGGCTTTGGTTCTTTTGAGCGCTTCATTGGTATTCTGACCGAGAATTACGAAGGCAAGTTCCCGGTCTGGCTGAGCCCATGCCAGGTCAAGGTTCTTCCTGTCTCCGAGAAGTCTCGTCCTTATGCTCATGAGGTTGCCGATAAGCTTGCAGCCGCTGGTATTCGCGTTAAGGTTGATGACCGTGACGAGAAGATCGGCTATAAGATTCGTGAGGCTCGCTCCCTTGACCGTGTTCCTTATATGCTCATCCTTGGTGAGCAGGAGGTAGAGGCAGGAAACATTTCTGTCCGCGATCGCTCCAACGAGACTCACGTCGCAGAGCTTGACGAGTTTATTGCTCAGGTTGTCAAAGAGAATGCGGAGCGTGTTGGTTAATAGGGTTTCAGACAAAGTGCAGGTTATGGGTGGCACCGCGCAGGATGGCGCAGGCGGCACGAAGAGTGTCAGCGCAATCGACGGCGTTACGCAAACCGCAACCGACGTTGTCACGCAAACTGCAACCGACGTTGTCACGCAAACCGCAACCGATGTTGTAGCTGAATACGTAAAAATGACAGGGGCAGGCCGTGCGCGGCTTGTCCCTGTTTCATATGTAGACGAACTTCTCGTCACACTGGTTTCGGGCGGTGCAACCGTCGTGGATCCGCTTGCTGGCATGCCCATTGAGGTGTGCGACATCAAAGGCAGAACTGCGGCAGGGGAGCTGCTTGTGGCGGACGTGCGTACGATTGGTGCCGAGTTCAGCCCCGCGTGCCGTCTAGGGGCAGAGCTTGCAGTTGCCGAGGACGCTCGGGTGCCGGGATATGTTGTCGTGTGCATGCGGAAGTGCTGCATACCGTGGGTAGCAGAGGCAGTTGAAGCAAAGGCGTGCTCTGCAGAGGACGTGACGATTTCTGCCACGGGAGCGGAAGAGCAGGCGAGTGCACGGGTTTCTCGCCACGCCGCGTGCGACGCGGCGCAGGTGGTTGCCGCGTACCTGGCGTGTCATCCGCGCGTCGAGGCGGTGCGCTATCCGGGTCTCAAGACGGACCCGAGCTTTACGCGCGCAACATCGCAGCTGGTGGGTGGATTTGGTCCGTACGTGGATTACATGTGGAGAGAATCGCCAGGTGAATGGCATAGATTTACAGCAACTGATGAAGACGCCAGAACGCAGATTATAAATTTTGAGAGACTTGGTTAACGGTAAGCATTTGTTTAGCAGACCTTGGTATAATTTGAATTAATGTTCCTAAACAGAAGGGGATTTTATGGCAAAGAAGGCTACTCAAATTGAGGATGTTGATACTTTGCTCAAGCGCCTCGAAGAGATGCGCGAAGCACAGGCAGAGTTTGCAACATTCACTCAAGAGCAGGTCGATAAGATTTTCTATGAAGCTGCTCTTGCGGCTGAGAAAAATCGTATCCCTCTTGCTCGCATGGCAGTTGAAGAAACTGGCATGGGTGTAATGGAAGATAAGGTTATCAAGAACCATTACGCAGCAGAGTATATTTACAACAAATACAAGGACATGAAGACTTGTGGTGTTGTAGAGGATGATCCAGCTGCAGGTTATCGAGTTGTAGCCGAGCCAATGGGTATCGTAGCTGCAGTTATTCCAACTACTAACCCAACTTCTACCGCAATCTTTAAGACACTTCTTGCTCTGAAGACAAGAAACGCCATTATTATTTCCCCACACCCACGCGCAAAAGAGTGCACCATTGCTGCTGCTCGCATTGTTCGCGATGCTGCCGAGAAGGCCGGCTGCCCCAAGGGTATTATCGACTGGGTACCAGCTCCTACCATTGATATGACCGCAGCAGTTATGAGCAACGCTGATATCATCCTGGCAACCGGTGGTCCAGGTATGGTTAACGCAGCTTACTCTTCTGGTAAGCCTGCTCTGGGCGTTGGTCCTGGTAACACTCCTGCTATCATCGACGATACCGCTGACATCAAGCTTGCAGTTAGCTCCATCATTCACTCCAAGACCTTCGATAACGGTATGATCTGCGCTTCCGAGCAGTCTGTTACCGTTCTTGATAGTATCTATGACCAGGTTAAGAAGGAGTTTGCTAATCGTGGCTGCTACTTCCTACACGGTAAGGAGCTTGACGCTGTCCGTAAGACCGTCATTGTCAACGGTGCTGTTAACGCAGCTATTGTTGGTAAGTCTGCTCACTTCATCGCAAAGACTGCTGGCGTCGACGTCCCAGAGAAGACCAAGGTTCTTATTGGTGAGGTAACCTCTGTTGAGCCTTCAGAGGAGATGGCTCACGAGAAGCTTTCTCCAGTTCTTGGTATGTATCGTGCAAAGAACTTTGACGAGGCTATTGCTAAGGCTGAGCGTCTTGTTGCTGATGGCGGCTATGGTCACACCAGTTCTCTTTACGTCAACATTAACGAGAAAGAGAAGATTGCTAAGCACCAGGAGGCAATGAAGACCTGCCGTATCCTGATCAATACTCCTTCCTCTCAGGGTGGTATTGGAGACCTCTACAACTTTAAGATGGCTCCATCCCTAACCCTTGGCTGTGGCAGCTGGGGCGGCAACTCCGTTTCCGGCAACGTTGGCCCACAGCACCTGCTTAACTACAAGTCTGTTGCAGAGAGGCAAGAGAATATGCTTTGGCTTCGTGTACCTGAGAAGGTCTACTTCAAGAGGGGCTGCATGCCTCTTGCTCTCCGTGAGCTCAAAGAGGTCTATAACAAGAAGCGCGTCTTCATTGTCACAGACCAGTTCCTTTACAAGAGTGGCTTCACCAAGACCATCGAGGAAACCCTGGATTCCCTGGGTATTGTTCACTCTTCATTCTGGGATGTTGCTCCAGATCCAACCCTCCAGTGCGCTCTTGAGGGTGTAGCTCGCATTCGCTCCTTCGAGCCAGACTGCATCATCGCAATCGGCGGCGGTTCTGCTATGGACGCAGGTAAGATTATGTGGTCCATGTACGAGAACCCAGAGGAGAAGTTTGAGGACATGGCAGCGGACTTCTTGGATATCCGCAAGCGTGTCTACAACTATCCTAAGATGGGCAAAAAGGCATTCTTCGTTGCTATTCCAACTTCTTCTGGTACTGGTTCCGAGGTAACTCCATTTGCCATCATCACTGATGCTGACAACGGCGTTAAGTACCCACTTGCAGACTATGAGTTGCTGCCTAACATGGCAATTGTTGATACCGACAACATGATGAGCCAGCCTAAGGGCCTGACCTCTGCTTCTGGTATCGACGTTCTTACTCACTGCCTCGAGGCATTTGTCTCCATGATGGCATCTGACTACACAGATGGCATGGCTCTTCGCGGCATGAAGCTGGTCTTTGAGTACCTGCCACGTGCTTATGACAATCCAAACGATGTCGAGGCACGCGATCACATGGCAAACGCTTCCTGCCTGGGCGGACTCGCATTTGCTAATGCATTCCTTGGTGTTAACCACTCCATGGCTCACAAGCTGGGCGCTTTCCACCACATTCCACATGGTTGGGCAAATGCAGTTATCCTTACTCGCGTTATGCGCTATAACGCAGCTGAGCGCCCAACAAAGATGGGTACCTTCCCACAGTACGATCACCCACATACCCTTGCACGTTATGCCGAGGCTGGTCGTTTCTGCGGTGTTACCGGCAAGGATGACCTCGAGGTCTTCGAGAACTTTGTCAAGAAGATTGAGGAGCTCAAGGCATACATCGGCGTCAAGGAGACCATCAAGGACTACGGCGTAGATGAGAAGTACTTCCTCGATACCCTTGACGAGATGTCTGAGCAGGCATTTGATGACCAGTGCACTGGCGCAAACCCACGCTATCCACTTGTCTCCGAGATTCGCGAGCTCTACTTGGATGCTTACTACGGCCGTGAGCCAGGCTTCTACGAGGACTAATTCTCGCGTGCGTCACAGCTGCGGCCGCTACGTAGCGCATCCATTGCGTCACGCATTCACAGCTTCCGACTTGTAGCGCATAAAGCACAAAACAAGAGCTGGTTACCTAAACCCCAGGTAACCGGCTCTTTTTCTAGTCTTCTGAACTTACTGCCTGATTGTCTGATGCGCAAGTTCGATTGAAACTGTTGCTAGAGATTCTCAAAACACATCTATGTCACTTAATCTGTCAAAAAAGGCTATACATTGCTCCAATAATGCGAGTTTAGTGCGCAACAACAAAAACGCTCTTGGTAGGCCCCCACAACGCCTAAACGTGTCGATAGGTCACAAACTTGAAAGCGATACCTTCTGGAGTCACGCCGCCATCTTCCTCGTTGCAAACTTCCCACGCAGGATCTTCGTCCAGGTTGGGGAAGTACGTATCCGCATCAACCACGGTGTCGTGCTTCGTGACGTACGCGTAAGAGCACTTGTCGAGAAGGGCGCGGTAAATCGGAGCTCCACCAATAAGCCAGACCTTCTCGGGAGCTTCATCCTTAACTAAACGAAGCGCTTCCTCAGCTGACGACACAACCTCTACGCCTTCGACCTGGTAATCGGCGTTTCTAGAGATGACGATGTTGCGGCGACCTTTAAGCGGTCCGCCAGGGAAGCTCTCCAGCGTCTTTCTGCCCATGACAACTGTGCAGCCGCGCGTATGCTCAACAAAGTACTTCATGTCGGCCTTGTTGGGGATGAGAAGGTCTCCGTCGCATCCGATGCCCCAATCGCGTGTTACAGAAACAATTGCGTTCATGTGGTTCTCCTGGCAAGTATCGTCTTAAAAGAAATAATGATGTTAGCTTGACTGTCCGATTGAGCATGTCTGCCACACCCAGCCGCATCCGCTCGGATGTGTCTGCCGCACCAACCGCGTCCGCAGCAGCCGTGTTTAAACGGCAATCGGAATGTTTTTAATCTGCGGACCGTGCTGATAATCTTCGACAATGAGGTCGTCAGTAGTAAAGTCGTAGAAATTGGTGACGTTAGGATTCAAGCTCACCTTTGGTGCGTCAAAGGTTGGGCGAGAAATCAATTCTTTAACAATATCCACGTGGCGATCGTAAATGTGAGCGTCGGCAATCATGTGAACAAGCTCGCCGGCCTCCATGCCGCTAACCTGCGCAACCATCATCAACAGGATGGCGTACTGGCAAACATTCCAGTTGTTAGCAGCAAGAATGTCCTGGCTACGCTGAACAAGTAGCAGGTTAAGCGTTGGTTTTTCCTTGCCTGGCTCCTGAGTAACGTTATAGATTGCGTTGAATGCGCAAGGGTAGAGGTTCATCTCGGAGAGGTCGGCAAAGGTGTACAGATTGGTCATAATACGACGACTAAAAGGATTCTCTTTGAGGTCTTTGAGCACGCGATCCATCTGGTCATAATCGCCGTCAGCATAGTGAGAAACCTGTCCAACCTGATAACCGTAAGCTTTGCCAATGGAGCCGGACTCATCAGCCCATGAATCCCAGATGTGAGAGTTGAGGTCATTAACGTTGTTGGACTTCTTCTGATAAATCCATAGAACCTCGTCCATGGCGCTCTTGAGAGCGGTACGGCGAAGCGTCAGTGCAGGAAATTCCTCACGCAAATCGTAGCGATTGCAGACGCCAAACTTCTTGATCGTGTATGCGGAAGTGCCATCTTCCCAGGTAGGACGAACCTTTTCGCCCTCGGTGGTAGTGCCGTTTTCAATAATGTCGGAGCACATATCAATAAAAATACGATCTGCTTTGCTCATATTCAATCCTTAAAATTACTGTTCAAATTGCAATAAACACCTGGTATTTGCGCGTGTGACAAGCTGCTATCAAGTCTCTGCTAAACACATTACCAGTTGCTGTCAGTATAAGCGCTGTAGGGGTCCCCAAAAAGCGGGCTTGAGGAAGTCTGATTGCTCGAAACACAAGAACGTCCCAGTCCCGAGAGCAGCATAATAACTATAAAAAATAGCAAGCCCGCAGGAAAAGGAGAGCCATCAGGCATCTGCGACGGATCGTTTGGGTCAAAGTCAGGGCCCTCTCCGCCAAATTCATGCCTGTTGTGCCTGGTATCTTGGTTGTCGTCTTTCTTTGCCATCAATCCTCAATCAAACGCTTACACTTTGATGATACCCGTCATCGCCCAAGGATTTCATGGCGAGAAACCCCTCTTTTAGTCACTCCACATTCTCTGCAAAGTATTTTGAACACGACGACTTGTTCGCGCCTGCAGCTCGCTTACACCCGCAGCATCCGCGCCTGCAGCTCCTACAGGTGCTGCGATGCAAAGATATCGTTCCAGAACGTGCCAAGCTGCTTGATAAGTTCAATGTCCGCTGGAAGCCACTGCACGTCAAGCAACTCGTTTTGAGCAAGCCAACGAAGCTCTGAGTGAACCTGCGGATCTGCAACAGGCTCTTCAGACTCGCCGAGGGTGCAGACAAAACAATCCATGTGCAGATCAAAGGTAGGGTAGGAGTAAGTTACTGTGTCATAGAAGAACGCCGCCTGCACGCTACAGTGCAGCTCTTCCTGAATTTCTCGGCGTAGTGCCTGCTCAGAGGTCTCTCCGGCCTCAACTTTTCCACCAGGAAACTCCCAGAAGCCAGCATTATCCGCGTCAGCTCTACAAGCGGCAAGGATTTTGTTGTCCTTATAGAAGATTGCCGCAGCTACATTGACTGTCTTGGCCTCGGACATGTTATCCCTCCAGTCTGACTGTTGCAAAGATGGTGGAATTTTCGGCATCTTTGAGCACTACCGAGAAACCCGTCTCATCGGTGTATACCTGGGGAGTAATGGTATCGCCTAAGTGCGCCTGGCTTCTGTACTGAACCACAATGCGGCGCAGCTTGTGAGAATAACCAAGGGCCACAAGCGTGTCGACAGCCATGAGCACGTATTGAGCATTGTTGACATGCTTGTTTGTATCTAGGTGCTGCTGAGAAACTAGAATGGCTGGACCCTCAACAGCGTTTCCCTCAAGTGCAATTTTGCGAGGTGTAGGCGGTAAATCTACGCGAGGTTCGCCAGTAATGTAAATGCTCTCACTCTCTGGAACGCGAGCTGCCTTACCCTCTTTAATATCCATTAAATACCAGGTAGAATCAGCTTTTACGATGTTTGTGCCGCTTGCATCATTGATGACAAATGACCTTGATGCTTGAAGACCCTTCATCTGATATGACCAGGTACCCACGCAGATCTTCTCGCCAAATTGAGGGAGTCGGTCAACCTGAATCTGCCAAGTTGCCAGGACCCATGCGTATCCCTCGCTGGTCAGCTGCTTAAAGCCGCGGCCAATATCTTCTGAATGGAACGTCGAGCAATCCTGAAGGTAGTTCATAACGCCTACCAGGGAAAGCTTGCCCGTCTCATCGCATTCGCTGTATCTAACTCTACTTTCAATGGTGTACATACAAATCCAAACTCGAAATCAGCGTTTGCTGAGGTATTATGGTATGTCGAGAAGCCCGTTTAGTTGTCCCAGGGGAACGAACTTGGCAGGTGATCTTTGACTTTCTGGGTAGTGTCGTCAAACTTTTGCTTGGTTACCTGGACTTTCTGGGAAACCTCTTTAGCCTTTTGAGCGGCAAGAAGGGTTGCAGTTTGAGCGGCTGCATTTGCTTTTTGGGCCGCCGCATTTGCCTTTTGAGCAGCTGCATTTGCTTTCTGCGATGCGTTTTGTGCCGCAGCGCTTACTTTTTGCGAAGCATTCTGTGCGGCTTCTTCAACCTTCATTGATGCATCTTGAGCTGCGGCTTCAACTTTGTGATGGGTAGTAGGCCCATTCCAAAGAAGGCTAGCAACCGTGTCCAAAAAATAAAGCGTAACCACAATAAACGCCACAACCGAGACAGTATGCTTGGAGAAAAGCATCAAAATATTAAGCATCGTTGGAACCAGCACAAAAACTGAGGTAACAGAAAACGCACCAAATACCGCGCTGGCCTGGGGACAAATTCGACCATGCAAGTTGAACTTAAACATAGAGTAGTCCCACCACTTCTTTTTAAAACGACGCTCCAAAAAGAGTCCGGTCGAGTACTCAATAACGGTGGCTAAAACTGCACCAATGATAAAGACAATAATTGGATTAGAAATCTGGCCTAGTACCAGCCATTCCGCAAGTGCTCCAATACCATAAATAGGGCAGGTAGGACCAAAAAGAAAACCGCGCTTGGTAAATTCTCCCTCAACAACGGAGCAATAAATGGTCTCGTACACCCAACCACCAAAAGAAATCAGCGCAAAAATTATGACCATCTGAGGCAGATATTGCACAAAGAGCTCAATATTCTTATCGAGTGCAAAGAGTGTACGTAGCGTCTCAGTCATGGTACTCACGAGAGGTTTCCGTAATCCATGTAGCCGTTAAACTCATCCGACTCACTGTTTGTTGTGCCCTGAAAATCGCTTTCAGGTGTCGAGAAACCCGTTGGGCGGAAACCCTCTTTTTTGTATGGATTGCCTGTTAGTGTTTCTGCAGTTGAACAAGCTTTATCGCAAGTTGTTACAATCCAAGCCTCTTTGGTATGAGGGGGAATAGGAACCAGAGGAAACATGTGATGCAAGATGATGTCTTCCTCAACAGGGGTTAAATCAGGGAAATCCTCGCGGGCATTATCAAGTGCATGGCGAGGGTGCGTAAATCCGTGCCAGTTGTCTGGTGCGGCCTCGTGATCGTGCCAATCATAGAGGTAGTAGTCATGAAGAAGCGCGCCACGTACAAGGGCTTGCTCGTCGACTTTGATACCAGTATTCATGGCAAAAGCAAGGCTGCTATAAGCAACCGCAATAACGTGGTCGAGAGTGCTGGTAGTTCCATGTTGTGTAAAAGTTGCAAGTTGGTAGAGTCTTCCGGACTTCAGAATAGGAGTCGAAAGCTCATCGAACCTCTCGCGAATTTTAGAAACGTCAACCAAAAAATATCCCATCAACTGTGCGCACACATCAGAATTTTGCGTGCGTACCTTAGCAATGTATCTATAAAAGATTAGTTAATCTGGCGGTTACGTGCAATCATTTTGGCTGAATGTTACGAAAACGAAAGAAAAGAAAACACGCTCCCTGAGAGTATAGAAAGTGCCTTTTAACTGCTCTTATACTTTCTCACTGTAGGGGCTCATGTGGTCCACCACAACGTTTACTACGCCAGGAAGACACCTAGCAGAATAGGCGTAGATGTCGTGGCAAGTGACCTCGCCATTTACTTCCAGTGGCATAGGCGCAGTTGATTCAACGGTAATTTCTTTGCCGCTAAAGCTATTGAGGTAGGGCCTACCAAGCGAGTCTCCCGTGCGATCAAAGAAACCAGAAAGCAGTGGGCGTACCAGCTTTGCAGTCATGTGAGTCTCAATGACAATAACCTCAAGCAGACCGTCATTCATGCGATTACCAGGGGCTAGTTCAATTCCTGCTTGCATCATGGAGCTGTTTGCAATAAGGCAGCCAATGCCTTGAAGCTCATGCACTTTGCCATCAACAGTAATTTTGAAGTCGTGTACTGGCGGCATAAGGTTGGCTAGGGCCGCAGTAAAATACGCGGCTTCTCCGAAGGTTTGTTTGTGGGGGATAGCTGAACGCATAATTTCTGCGTCAAGGCCTGTACCGGCCATTAAAGGAACTCCAGCTACATGGGTTTCTCCCGATACTGTGGTCCAGGTAATCTCACCCAGGTCAAGCTGAGCGGTCTGAAGGTTTCTACAGGCTAGCGCCAGTGCGTTAGGTTCAGGAGCGTTTCCAATACTTGCTGCCAGAAGATTAGCGGTTCCAGAAGGGAAGACCAAAATAGGCGTCTGGCATCCTCTAAGGCCATAGAGCAGGCTAGATACGGTTCCATCTCCGCCCGAGAGCACCACTACGTCAAAACTTTCAGGCTGAACAGAACTCAGAACCTCATCTGTGCGCCAATGGCTTTCAACTAGCTTTACCAGGCATTCGTCGCCGCTTTTCAGAAGAGCGCGCTCAAATTCAAAGATTGCGTCAGAGCTAAAACCCGAGCAAGGATTGTGAATGATGAGGGTTCTCATATATCCTCCGAAGATTTGCGACAAGCTGGTATATCATTTTGATACGTATGAGTGTATCGCTTTATGTTAGGTACTTAATCGGCAATTGGATGGACGCATTGTATATAGCAACCTCAGAAGAACTTTCCGCATTTTGTGAGCGAGCAAAGACTTCGCATATCCTTGCAGTTGATACGGAGTTTCTTCGCGAGAAAACCTACTTCCCCAAGCTTTGCCTGGTGCAGGTTTCCACAGGTTCAGAGATTGCTGCGATTGATCCCTTGCTTATCGACGACCTAACTCCGCTTAAAGACCTCCTGGAAAATCCGCAGATTATCAAGATTTTTCACGCGTGCTCACAAGACCTTGAAGTCTTGCTAGAAAAAATGGATTGCGCATGCGCTCCTGTATTTGATACGCAGGTAGCAGCTGCATTTTTGGGTATGCGTCAGCAGGTGAGCTATGCTGGTCTGGTAGAAAATTTTGCTAACGTTAAGCTTGCAAAGGCTGAGTCTTTAACAGACTGGTCAAAGCGACCTCTTGATAAAGAGCAGCTGGTATATGCCGAGGATGACGTGAGATATCTTCCCGCAATCTACAATCAAATGGTCGAGAAGCTCATCAAGCTTGATCGTCTGAGCTGGGTAAAGCCAGAGATGGACCAGCATACTAATATTGAGCAGTATCGTCGAGACCCCTATCAGGCATATCTCCGTTTAAAACGTTCTGGCTCGCTTACGCGTAGACAACTTGCTATTGCTCGAGAGGTGTGTGCCTGGCGAGAAGAAACTGCTGCTAAAAGAGATATTCCACGTAAGTGGGTACTTTCAGACGAACTCATTATTGAGATTTGTCGCCGTGTTCCTACAACACCAGATAGACTGCGCAAAATCCGCGGCACTGAGCAAATCTCTCAAGGTGGGGTAGTGCATCTACTAGATGCAATTAAGTGTGGACAAAAGACACCCGCAGATCAGTGTCCAAAAATCGAACATCATGCTCATCCTTCAGCTGGCTCTGAAGGTGTTGTTGAGCTTATGTATGCTCTTATCAGGATTGTTTCAGAAAAAGAGGGAATTGCATCTCCGTTAATTGCCAATAAAGATGATCTTACTGATTTGCTTTTGGATAGGTCTGACGCAAGACTTAAAACCGGATGGCGCTATCAATTAGTAGGCAAGCAGCTTGTTGGACTACTCAATGGCGAGGTAGGGCTAACAGTTAAAAACGGTCGAGTAGAGCTATTGTAAAAGCAGCGTATTACCTAGGATTAAGCATGATTACTCTTACAAACCTGACTTTTTGTCCGGTGAGTTGGGTATACTCATCTCTATACATAGATAGGAGAAAAACATGTATTACTCAGGTGCGTTTATCCCATACGTTGTTCTAGTAGTTGCCTCGTTGGTGCTCGGATTGGGTACTCAGTGGTACATCAAACATGAATTTAAAAAGTATTCTCTAGTTCCTTCAGGGTTTAATGCCACTGGCGCTTCTGTTGCTCGTACCATGATGGACACTAACGGAGCGGCCAATGTTGGCATTAAGAGAATTTCTGGTGAGCTCACCGATAACTTTGATCCACGTGACAATTGCCTGCACCTCTCTGATGCAAACTTCTCTGAGGGTAGCGTAGCTTCAGTTGCTGTTTCTTGTCATGAAGCAGGTCATGCTGTTCAGACCGCTAAGATGTACATGCCATCTCGCGTTCGTTCCGCTCTTGTTCCTATTGTTAATTTAGCATCTGCAGCATGGATTTATGTCTTTATCGCTGGCGTCTTGCTCAATGTTTCAGGTATGACTGTGCTTGCAATTTGGCTCTATGCATTTACCTTCTTGTTCCATATAGTTACGCTTCCTGTAGAGATTGATGCCTCAAGGCGTGGATTGGCTTTTTTGAAGGCAAACGCTCCCGCAGGCTTTGACTACAATGGCGCTAAAAAGGTACTAATTGCTGCTGCTCTTACGTATGTAGCTGCTGCAATGGTTTCTGCACTTCAGCTACTGTATCTGCTTGGTTCTTCCAGAAGCAGGAATTAGTAATGGATCAGATTCAAGAGAAAGAAGATTCTGTTCTTTCAGTATCTGATGCGGTGCTCTTTGCAAAAAATGAAGTTGCCTTAATGCCATCTATGACGGTGGTTGGAGAGGTCTCTGGATTTAGGGGTCCAAACTATAAGTCCGGTCATTGCTACTTTGACGTAAAAGACCCTGTGAGCTCTATGGCGGTTATTGTCTGGTCAAAGATTTATGCTGCTAGCGGCATTACGCTGCAAGACGGTATGAAGATTCAGATGACTGGAAAGTTTGATATTTACGCTTCAAGTGGCAAGCTTTCTTTTCATGCCCGCACCATTCAGATTGCTGGGGAAGGAGACCTTCGCCAAAAGGTTGCTCAGCTTGCTAAAAAGCTAGAAAAAGAAGGTCTTACAGACATTTCCAGAAAGCGCTACATTCCAGAGTTCTGTACACGCATTGGTGTGGTTACTTCACTTTCTGGCAGCGTCATTGATGATGTTAAGCGTACGCTTGCGCGCAGAAACCCTCTTGTAGAGCTTGAGGTATCTGGCTGTGCTGTTCAGGGTACTCATGCACCTGCAACTATTATTAGAGCTCTCCAGGTTGCTGCAACTACACGGCCAGATGCAATTTTGCTGGTGCGTGGTGGAGGCTCATTTGAAGACCTTATGTGCTTCAATGACGAGGGAGTGGCTCGCGCTATTGCTGCATGTCCAGTTCCTGTTATCACAGGCATTGGTCATGAGCCCGATACCACCATTGCAGATATGGTTTCTGATAGAAGAACTTCAACGCCAACAGCTGCTGCAGAGTCTGTGGCTCCTGCCATTAGTGAGTTACAAACTACGTTTAACAACAGAATTTCTCGCCTTGGAAATGCTACAAGAAAGATTTTGCAGTTCTATAAGACGGATCTAACTGCTGTTGAACAGCGTTCTAACTTGGCAATGAGAAATGCCCTATCAAGTAAAAAATTCCAGCTAGAGAAGCTGTCTGATCGTCCGTGTTTGAAAGACCCTGCGTATATTATTTCTACAAGAACAGAAGATCTTAATCAGACAGAGCAAAGATTAATGGACGCTCTACCAGCGCTTCTTTTAAGAAAGAAAGAGATGCTTTCTGTTGAGTCGCAAAGACTTACCAGAGCTAGTGCAGCCATGCTTCATCCATATGAGGCTTCTTTTTCTTCGCTTGCGGGAAAACTAGATGCGCTTTCTCCTTTAAAGGTTCTTACAAGGGGATATGCATATGTTCAAGATGAAAAGGGTTCTGTCATTAAAACGGCCAAAGATGCTTCAGTTGGAGATTCTTTGCTGGTCAAAATGACGGATGGAACAATCAGGGCAACTGTTTCTGATATTGAGCTCTCATAGATTAGGGGAACAACATGGATACTAAGAAGACCGAAGAGCTGACGTTTAAAGACGCTTCTATTGAACTTGAGCAGATTGTTCGTAAGCTTGAGGGTACAGATTTGGAGCTCGAGGAGTCTTTGGCTCTGTATGCTCGTGGCGTTGAGCTGGTAAAGGATCTTCGTGGAAGGCTTGATACTGCAGAGCAGAAGGTTAAGGTTCTGCTTGATGAGTCCCAGGCAGGAGCTGCAATTACTGACACAACCGCAGCGCCTTCTACTGCATATTTAGACGAGTAAAGGAGAGGTTATGTCTGATTGCATTTTTTGTAAGCTTGCTAACAAAGAAATCCCTACAGAGTTTCTCTATGAGGATGAAAACGTTGTAGCTTTTAATGACCTAAATCCTATTACTCCTGTTCACGTTCTCGTTGTACCAAAGAACCACTACGACAACATCATTGATGGTATTCCTGCTGCAACCCTTGAGAGTGTTACTAAGGCTATAACTGCGGTAACAGAAAAGACAGGAATCAAAGAGACGGGATTTCGCGTTGTTACCAACACTGGAAAGCATGGTGGTCAGACAGTCAATCACGTCCACTTCCACATTTTAGGTGGCAAGCAGATGAATGATTCTATGGGCGGAAAATAAAAATATTCAATTTTTTTGCTCGTCTATTTAACTCCGGGGTATCTTGGGGTTTATGATGTCATGCGGTTATGTTTATTTGAAGTAGGAGAGGAAGACTTACTAGTCTGCACTGCTTCACGGAAAGAGGAGTTACATGAACGTACTGGTTATCAACGCCGGCAGCTCGTCTCTTAAGTATCAGCTTCTTGACGTTGACACCCGCGAGGTTTACGCAAAAGGAAACTGCGAGCGTATCGGTATCGAAGGTTCTTTTGTTGGTCATGAGGAGCTTGGTGGAGAGAAGCAGAAGCTTGAGGTTGCTCTTCCTGATCATAAGACTGCAATTAAGCATGTCTTTGACATCCTTAAGACTATTGATAAGCCAATCGACGGCATTGGTCACCGCGTTGTTCAGGGCGGTTGGTACTTCCCAGAGTCTGCAGTTGTAGACGATAAGGTTCTGGCTCAGGTTCGTGAGGTTGCTCCACTTGCTCCTCTTCACAACTATGCTGAGGCTGACGTTATTGAGATTTGCCGTGAGCTCTTCCCAGAGGTTGGCAATGTAATCGTCTGTGATACTTCTTTCCACTTCAACATGCCAGAGAAGGCACATCGCTATGCTCTTCCTCGCGATGTTGTTGATAAGTACCACGTCCGCAAGTACGGTGCTCACGGTACTTCTCACCGCTACATTTGGCGTGCAACCAATGAGTTCACCAATGGTCAGACTCACAAGCTGGTAAGCTGCCACCTTGGTTCTGGCGCTTCTCTTTCCGCTATTGAGGATGGTCGCGATCTTGAGACCACCATGGGTCTTACTCCACTCGATGGCCTTATCATGGGCACCCGTTGCGGCACAATTGACCCAGCTACTGTCTTCTATCTCTCTCGCGTTGGTGGCTATTCCATCGATGAGATTGACACAATGATGAACAAGCAGTCTGGTCTTCTTGCTCTGTCTGGACACTCCGATTCTCGTGATATTGAGGACGGCGCTCATGCTGGCGATAAGGACTGCCAGCTTGCACTTGAGATGTTCTACTATCGTACCTCCCAGCTCATCATGGAGATGGCTCAGGCTATGCACGGCTTTGATACCATGGCATTCTCCGCTGGTATTGGTGAGAACTCCGATGAGATGCGTCTTGGCGTTGTCAAAGAGCTTGAGTGGATGGGTGTCAAGATTGATGAGGAGAAGAACAAGGTTCGCTCCGGTGAAATCCGTGACATTTCTGCTCCAGATTCAAAAGTACGCGTCTTGGTGGTACCTACCAACGAGGAGTACATGATTGCTCTTGACGTTCAGGAGCTTCTGGGTAAGTAGGTTTTGTCTATACTCTAAAGTTTTTTGAATGACTCCCGCAAATTAGAGGGTTGAACTTAGGGATTTGCCAGAACAAGCAAATTTAATCCGACCTTCTTCAAGCGGAACAACAGATGAACGACCATGTTAGAGTGCAATACTCCTTCATGGTCGTTTTTTATTAAACATCACGCCTGTTAGCTAAAAATGCAAGTAACCTCGAAGCCTCATTTAGTTTATCATTTGCATTGATTCCAAATAATTCTTCAGCCCATATACGGTCTATGTCTCTAATCTCTGGATTCTTTAGTTCCAAGAAGGTAACATTTGATATCTCAGATTGGATTCTTGAAAACAACGTGTCTGATAAAGCATCAAAATTTGGAACTAATGTGGTAAGAATATCTTTTACTTCCATTTTTCTCATGCCTACCTCGTCCTTGGATGAAACCTCACATATCAGCTGATAAAAAATGGTAGTCATCCACGAGGATAGTAGAATCGCTTGCTCTAATGTTGTCATATTACATACCACAAAATTAGTGGAAACAAAAACTCTTTCCCTGGAAAAGTAAGCTCTACCTTTTGTCCTTATTGCCCGAGGAATCAACACGACATTTTCTGGAAATGCGCCTCTACTTTCTCGATCTAAAATACGTTTCCACTCCGATACAGGTTTTATATTTCTGGCTTGCCTTCCATTATTTGACGGTAAAGATACATAATCGTTTAAGATTGAGTCTATGATTACTGGTGGATTTAATGAAGAATCTAAAAACTTACTATCTCCACCTTGTATATCCACAGTGTCAATATGTGCGTTGTGCAGGCCAGAGCCTAAATTTACGCGTCCATCATAACTATTATAAAGAGTATCGTTGGAATCAAAGAAAAGAAGATTACTGCCACCGTTGTTTGCTGCTCCTCCTCTTTTCACCGGGAAGTTATAGCTATCCAATTGGATCAGTTTTGGTGACGAAGTCAATTCTGACTGAACATAAGAAATTGAGTCAATCATATCATTATTAAGCTCACGCCAACCATCTCTCATACTGTTTACAAGCGAGGTTCTTGAGATAATTTTTCCCTCTATTCCCGGAATAATAGTTCTAAAATCGTTTGTGAGATTCATGCTTAGAGTAGAGTTGAATGCATCTGCGTCAATATCAGGGATATTGTTCATACTTGTTATAATATCAATCTCATCGTATGTTCGCTTTGTAGATCCGAGAAGGACACAGGTGTCTTTGGTGACATCTTTGAAGATTCCTTCGCCAGGATAAATAAAAATCTTTTTCAAGCCAAATTTGGATAGAAGCAGTTGACGAATATTAACTGCTTCGTTGCCACGTGCCGTTAAATGCGTTTTTGGAAATACACAGGCAATTGTAGTTCCTTCAGGCAACAACTCTGTAAGTAATTCGATAAACACCGCTTCTAATGGCATCTGCCCATTGTTTGTTATTGCCTGCGTTCCGCTAATTCTGTGTATTGCTTGAAAAAATGACTGCTTGCGTGTGACGCAATTTATGCCTGCAACGAAAGGTGGATTAACAAGAAGGACTTTAACATTCTCAAAATATGTAGGGTTTAAATTAGTGATGTCATTGCAGGTAATATTGGGAGCAATAGTGGTGTTTATGCTGCTAGCATAATTTAGTCCTAATCTCAAAGATAAAAGCTCTAATAGCTGTTGATTACAATCATTTGCAATTATCTGATTAGATTCAAGATTATACACTGGAATCGCAGAACTAATCAGATTTCCGCTTCCTGCGGCCGGATCACAGATATAGTCTTCCGAGTTTAAATCCCCACTAATACTATGAGCAAGAATTGCAACAATTTTTGCCAATTCCAAATCTGTTGGTACTTCTCCATCATGCTCATGCCCAGCAGATACTATTTGATGCAATGTATCAGCAATGGAGTCACCCGTCACACTCTGTTTGCCGTAATTGAAAAGCTCCGTAAGCAGGGAGTTAGCAACAGATACTGTTGAATCAAATAGTGTAGTGCAGTAATTAAAAATGCCGGAAAAATCAACACGACTGCCTTCATTGCATATTTGCTGAATATTTCCATGAAAAACTCGGATATCGTGGAGATCATTCCTGCCCACATATTCGAATGAACCACGAATATATTCATAAAGCATTAATGCGAGATTACTTTTCCATTTGCGATAATCGAACCTTACAGGCTCTATCTCAGCAACGAAGTCATCTAAAGTCAAGAAATAGCTATATCGATCCGCTAATATGGCATCAATAGTATCCTTAAAATAAATAGAAAGAGCATCACACAAGGCAGTTTCATCCGTGAAAGACAGAAAATCACCTATAACAGAAAGTCCTGGTTGAACCATTTGCTGATATGTTCGCAGTCGCGCCGAATCATATCTAAATAAAATAGCTCGTTCAAGATTAGTGAGGATGTAATAAGGCTTCTCTGTTATGCCAGCGTTACTCTGAACATATGACATTGCTTGAAATTGATACCGAGTACTGTTTACTGCAGCAGGGGTTCGCTTTACTTCAATAACACAGAGATACTTGTGAGTTGTAATATTTTCAATAACAAAATCCATCTCCAAAGAGCCTGTGTAGCGATGGTGAACAACTATATAATTTGTATCCTGTCCGAGAAGTCTTAGGGCAATATTAAGGGCATTTTCGCATATGGGATGATAAACGCCTACCTCTGAATCGTTATAATTAATCATAAATCTTCCTCACAAGTATTTCTTTAATTCTACGGCAATAACCTCAGCAAGTAATGGGGGAACAGCATTGCCAACAATCAAGTTTCTCCCTTGTTTGCTACTTGAAACAATTTGATATGAATCGGGGAAGGACTGTAGCCTCAAGGCCTCTCTGACTGTAATTAATCTGTCCTGACTGTAATGAATGTTACATCCTACATTAGGTCGATTAAAATATGTATTAATAGTATAGGATGGCTTATCAGGGAGCATACGACCATAACACGTAGTATGCCCTCCATCGCGCTGTAATCTTCTAATACGTTCAGATGGAACATCGGCTGGAATATCATTGTAATTTCCACCGGGTTTGACATGTGTGCAGATATATTTATCTAATTCGCTCATTTTTGACATAAAATGCTCCGTGACCGCATCTTTTGTCCGAATTGCTTTCTGATAGTTGTTCTGTGGTGGGCATCTATACTCAACAACACCGTTTTCATCATTAATGGGTGCGCCTAAATCATCTAAGGCTTGTTTGACACTTATATAAGGGAGTAAGCCTTCGCCGAAATCCCCGTGTGTTGCTGCAGGGAAAGCAAAGTGTCCATTTTTTAGTCCGACAATTATCACTCTGCGTCTTCTTTGCGGAACACCATAATCCGCCGCATTCATAACCTGCATTTTAACATTGTATCCAATATTCTTAAAGGCTTCCTTAAGTTGGTCTACAATTTTTGAACCACTTGAATTTTTTGCAGATAACAGCCCCGTTACATTTTCAAAAACAAAAGCCTTAGGCTGCACTGCTTCAAGGATTTTCATATAATGCCAGATAAGCTGTCCTCTCGCATCTTCGACATTTCTCATTCCGGCAAGAGAGAATGATTGACACGGTGGACCCCCTATAATAATGTCACAATGTGGGATGTTCTGAACATTCTCCATAGTAATATCGGCGTACTTAATATGATCTCCTATGTTTTGTCTATATGTTTTAACGGCATTTTCGTTATTATCAATTGCCCATAGAATTCTATAACCAGCGTTAATAAATCCTAAGTCCAGCCCTCCACCGCCAGAAAACAAGCTAACAACACTTGACATTTATACGTTCTCCAGTCTTCTTGAAACTATATTTTTATATTCAGATGCAATCTCTTCGAAACTGATATCGCAATACCGAGAAAGCACTTGTGTGATTTCCGATACAATGCTCCTCGATCCTGTAGCAGCCAATTTCATGGCTAATTTTTTAAGTCCATTTATGTCCACTTCCGAAAATGAATCCAGGGCTGGGAAACGAAGGCTTTCTAAGTCGTACTGCTGTAGTTTTAATAATCCTGCACCATATTTTTTCCCAGTGCATTCAAGTTGATAGTAGGTGTAATAGTTATTTAACAAGGCAAAACATACCCAATAATCAACGGCAGGAAATATGATATAAAAGTTATCTCGGATTATGTTGCCAGATTTGTTGACTATAAATTTCATGTCGCTCCTTACAAAATAGCTGAATATGATTCCGTCGCAATCAAAGGTGATGAGTTTATACCATTCATCGCCTTTGTCTATTTTTCTGACAAGAGTTTTAGGCTTTCCTTCTTTTATAATTCTATCTTTCCATTCTCTAAAGTAATCAGCTATATTTTCATCGTTTAAGTCATCTTGATTAACAATAAGTAATTTGTCGCATTTTGAATTTTCTGTTGTATATCCAGTCACTTGTTTAGGCGAAGAAATAATTGCAGTTGTATACCGTTCCTCATGACTGATAGAGGGGTTAATAAACATCTCATTGCAACCAGTTGTTAAACCTCTACGAATTTTCCCGATATTCTTAAATTCATTAGAAAAACCAATATTAAGCTGCCTGTCTTTTCTGCTTATCGGAATGAACCTATTATTCTCTAATTTTACATATTCTGGAACGACTGATTTGGTCCCTTTTATCTTTCTTAATTTAAGGATAATAATATCTACAAGAGCAGATTTTTCAAATACATCACCAGAAATGTGTATTTGACGTTCGATAGTACAGTTATTATACAAAGCCTCTCCAAAACGATCTCCATTCTTAGCGAGCGACCAGCTGCTGGGGAAAATTACAATTAATTCTCCGTTTTCTTTTAAATCAGAAATTGCTTTAATAATAAAATACATATACAAATTCGCAGTAGTCGGCAGAAAAGAAAAAATCGGATTTGTTGCCAAAATAGTTTTATTTACACCCAGTTGAGACAAGGCATTTATCTTTTCATGTCTAACATATGGCGGGTTCATTATAATACCATCATATTGTTCCTTATTATTCGAGGACAAATAGTCTTCATTTTTCAGAAGACAATTTTGATATTTATCTTTACAATATGCGAAAAGGTTTGAATCTAATTCATATCCATATACTTGATTCCATCCACTATTAGTCAAAGCATTAAGGAAGGCACCCTCACCAAAACACGGATCAAGAACTTTTGCGCTCTTACCAATAGTAAAGAGGGAAGTCATATATTCCGCAACTGGAAGTTTTGTAAATACTTGCCCTAAATCCATGCTATTCATCCTTTTGTTTCTGCTCGTTATCGGCAATGACCTTAGATGCTTCTATTAGTGCTGTTCGACATATGAATTCACTATATGAGGCATACGCTTCAAGCTGCGCATCCTGCTTAAGTTTCATTAAATCTCCTTCACTGTCTCTAATGCTAATTGAAATGCTTTTACTCATTAGTACATACCTCTAAAAATTAAATAATTATATACGAAGTGTGCAACATTGTTAATACAAATACCTATAACAGAACTGATCATTCTATTTCTGCATTCTTTTTTATAATAGGCTCTCGCCTTATGGTTATTGCGCTTCGCCTTGCAATTCGGATTGTCGCAGTACTGTTGATGGCTGGAGTGTCGGACAAAGTATTCTCCGCAGCACATACAAGTCAGTATGGAGCCTTGCGAAAACTCGTAATCCATATCGACATCTGCCGGAGGAGCAACATCCGCCACCATATTGTGGGAGTTTTTTATGAAGATATAGATAGTTCTTTGACAACGCTATCTTTAAATTTGTATTTAATGTAAAGAAATTGTAGTTCAATTCATATTTATTTTTTGTAGAAAGATTTATGGGGCTGGATATTTTTTTAAACTAAAGGTATGGGATATTATGCAGGTTAAGAGATTAGTCAGCAAGTCTTTGAGCTATGTATTTGTGTTTATGCTCATGACATTTGCTGCGCTTACCGTATTCAACACAAAGGCTCAAGCTGTTGAGTACGCACCAACTATTTCAAATGCTACCTATACAACGTTAGTTGGTAGTAATGTGCGTGTAAATTTTGATTATGCGCTTAACAATGGTGCTCCTGCATAGCCAGATGATACCTTCACCATTATGCTTCCTGCAGAGCTAGAGAATAATACTCCAGCTCCTTTTGAGGTTATGGGTGTTGATGCTAATGGAAATAGTGTTTCTGTTGGTACAGCAACTCATACAAGCAATCCTAACACCATGACCGTTACCTTCAATAACAACATTGCAGGTCTTACTAATGTTCATGGTCAGATGTCTTTCTCGCTCAATTGGGCAAACGCAATTGCGCAGAGAGGCAATGGCAGCACTACACTTAATATTGGCAACACCAGCCTTAACATGACGTATGGCGGCTCTATTGCTGCTATGGATACTGCAATTACCAAGTACAACAGGACTGGTGCAGTTGCAGAGACAACCTACACGCTTCCTTCTGGCGCAACCATTGAAACTGGAAATGATTATTACGTTACCAGCTGGGTTGTTAATCTAACTCCAACTGATATCACTCAGGTTGGCCTGCTTAATGCAACAGTTAAGGATCAGATTCTAAATCCTTATACCGTTGATGCATCAAAGTTAACTGGCACTGGTGTTAATCCATCAGACGAGCTTGCTGGTCCTTACCTCAAGCATTCTTTCCTTCTTCACCTTGTAGGTGGACCTGTTTTGACAGTTCCAGCAGAGAAAATTCTTGCTGCAATTACCTTTACTCCTAATGGATACACCTTTGATTTTGCTCGTCTTAATGACCAGGTGAACTTTGCTGGCTTCCAGCCACTCATTCAAAACTGCTGGCTTGAGTACAAGACCATTGTTCCAGCTAACGTTACCCAGGTTGATAACAGAGCAACTCTTGATTTTGATGGCAACACTGAAAACTTCACTCGTGAGGGCTGGTGGATTAACCCTCGTGGCGCTGGTACCGCAACTGGCGATGAGCAGGTAAGTGTTTCTGTTTCCAAGGTTTGGGATGATCAGAATAACGCTGACGGTACTCGTCCAACTTCTGTTACCGTTCACCTTTATGCAGATGGTGTAGACACCGGTAAGAGTGAGGTTCTTTCTGACGCAAATGGTTGGACTGTAACATTTAGCAATCTTGATAAGAATCAAGCTGGTACCACAACAGCTATTACGTACACCGTTGTTGAGGATGAAGTTGAGGGTTATACCGCTGAGGTAACAGGTGATGTTACCAGTGGCTTTACCATTACTAACACTC
>ERZ772958.2-NODE-2-length-178754-cov-14.245217_pt1 | contig 178754 bp, 153 predicted proteins | sample MGYA00580681_ERZ772958 | MGnify/ENA primary metagenome ERZ772958 (study PRJEB29015, sample SAMEA2738089) | human oral metagenome | biome: human oral; feature: human-associated habitat; material: saliva | place: China | collected 2275 ...
TTTCAGCGTCATGTATACGTCTTTTTAACAGATTATCTGACTTAGGTGTGTTTTGAACTGCCTCCTATTTTTCGTGTCCAAGAAATGGGAGACAGTTCAATTATGCAGGTCCATTTTGAAAACTTTGGCTTAGTTTTGACTAACGACCAGTAACAAGCGTGAGTGTTGCTTCTCCAGAAGCATTTGCTGTGCTTACGTCAACGTCAATGACACCTGGTAGATTGCTTGCAATTTCTATAATTTGAGATATGCTGACTTCTCCAGAGAGCTTTCCGCTTGCTCGCTGCTCAAAGAGGGAGCCTGCAAGTACGCCGCGCATATGTTTTGCATTATGCGATACAACGCTACGCTTTCCCGTACCAGGATCTTCTCGCTGTACGACAACTTGCAACAGCTCACAAGGATGCTTTGCCGAAGGCGTCCACATCTTTCTGTATTCACCCGAGCGACAATCCACAATTATCTGATCTTTTAGAGCGGCGTTTAACAGGGGATTAAGTTGCTTTTTCCAGTAAGTAGCAACAGTGCCAATGCCGGGCAACTTGATTGAGGCAGACAGTCTATAGTTGGGGAGAAGATCGTGTGGTCTCACAACACCCCAAAGACCAGAGAAAATCATGATTTCTGAGTTAAGGATATCTGCTGGTAATGTGGCTGTTTTCTGCATGTTTTCTAACGCGGCGTTTTCAAGTGTCTGGTTGAATTTTGCAGCCTCAAATAGCACGCCGGTATAGAGGTTGAGTGCGGTTGTGGTTGGAGCTTCATAGACGTCTAGGTTGTCGGCAATGTCACCGACGGTGTTAGGACCAATTTTAAGCACCTGAGCTGCGTCTGCGTGAGAACATACCTGGTGTAAGTCCTTGATGAGTTCTTCTCGACAGCTGGTGAGCTCGGAGCCAAACAAAAGTGATGAGAGATCAAGAGAAGGCCCCGAGGTGGGGGCGGTTTTTCCTGACGATGGTGGAAGCAAAATAATCATGAAAATCCTTTTGATACGGGATTTTTAGTTGTTGTTTAGTTTGATTCTAATTTATGTCCGGTGTGCGTGGTAACTTTAGAAGTAAGAAAAATCGGAGAGGTGACGTATGGGCTTGCTTCTGTACAAACAACAAACAGGTGCTTTCTTATCAAACTCTATTCAAGAGCAGCTAAGGGCTTCACTTGAGAGGTGGGGGTCTGCCCAGCTTATAGTGCCTTCTTCCGATACTGTGTTGTTAGTTAAGAGACAGCTTGGTGCCATCCAAGAACTCTCTGTTGGCGTGAATATTTCAACTTTTGATGAGTGGATGCGCGATCAATGGAAGCTGTATGGAAGCTCTGGTCGTCTGCTTTCAAATACGCTTCGCAAGGTATTTTTCCAGCAGATTTTGGATGGAATGTCTGCTGATGAGCTGGGCACTTTAACTACGAGCAAGGGTACGGTGGAGCTTCTATCTAAGCTTGCTCCAGAGTATCTTACAGAGCTTGATCAGATTACGACCTCCGGTCAACTTTCTGCCGGTCAGATGAATGCATGTAAGGTACTAGAGCGCTACAAGGTGCTTCTTAAAGAAAAGTCTTACGTTGAGACGTGCCAGTGTTTGGATTATTTGCTTCAGTCCATTCCGGAGCCGCGACCTGCGCTTGTTTTCTCGCGAGTTGAAGATCTTTCAGAGGCGCGTCTTAAGTTTGTGCGCAGGCTGTCGCAGAAGCGGGATGTGGTGTTTTCTCTCTACGTACCCGAAGGACCCGCAGGTTACGCGGCAGAGCAGCAGCTGGAGTTGCTGGGTGGCCCGGGATGCAATTGTCGTGTGGATGCGGAGTCGGCGCTAGCCGCAAAAAGCCAGGAGCTCACCGATCTTCTCGCCAGAGTGTTTAGGGCCAAGGAGGGCAATGAGGTTACGCCGAGCGGTGCAGTAACGTTTTTGTCGCCGCTGGGCCAGCATGCCGAGGCAGAGTCTATAAGCAGGTATATCTTTCAGTGTGTAGAGTCTGGATGTAAAAACTTTGCGGTGTATACTTCAGATCCGCAAAGGGTCTGGGACGCGCTTTCGCAAAAGCTTGCAGCTAAGGGAATTGCTGCTCACTATAGGCGTTCGGTGCGTATTCAAGACTCGCTTGCAGGACGTGCGTTTGCTAGCTTGATTGATGCGTATGTCACGCTGAGTGAACGCGCTGAGCTTGAGAAAAACATTGACTATCAGGCATCTGACCATCAGATGGGGGATATGTCGTGGTGGCCTCCACGTACTCTTACGGACTATCTGATTTCACCTATTTCAGGCATAAGTGTAGAGCGCGCGTGGATGCTGGATAAGAGTTGGCGCGGTAATAGAACGCTGTATGCCACTAGAGTGCTTGAGACGCTTTCTAAGGCGGCTATGAGCTCACGTTTGTGCGCAGAAACCATCAAGAGCCTTGAGCTTGGCAGAATTGGCTCTGCTGCTCAGCGTATTATTGAATACTTAGCTACAGAAACATCTGATGAGCAGGTAAAGGTTGTTCAATCTAAAGAGTTGACACTTCAGTCTCTTCAAAACCAAGAGTCACTTAAGGTAATGAGTAAGATTGTTTCTTCTGCGCAGGAGCTGCATGAGGCGGGATTAAAGCTCACTCCTCAGACACTCAAATCTTTTATTGAGCTTTGCAAAGACCAGACGGTCATGATGTCTGTTTCTAATGGTATTGAGTCTGATATTCAGGTGCTAATCGCTCCTGTAAGCCAAGCTCATTCTATTGAGCCACATTCTTTTGATGCCGTCATTTTCCAGGGCATGGATACACTGAATTTTGGTGTTAAAGCATCTGATGGTGCACTTCAAGAGTTTGTTCGCCATGCGAGTAAAATGCCTAAGGTGTCAGAGTTTGTACGATATCAAAGAGATTTTTATACGGCGCTTACAACCGCTTCTACCAGCGTTGCATTTGAGAAGATTGAACAAAAAGATGTCTTTAATGCAGTAGCTCTCAGTGAGGTTAAAGCATGCTATCCAAAAGACTATGCAAAGAAAACAGGGGTTGCACGCGGAGAAGAAGAGGTGCTGGTAAACCTGTTGCTTCAAGCTACTGACCTAAAACGTGTTGCTGAACTCCCAACAATCGAGTCTGGTGAGATTGACCCTAAACTCAAAAATATTGTAGTACTCCCACGTCATTTGACTAGGGAGACTCTTGAGCAGGAATTACAGGGTCTTATAGAGGTCTCGCGAGAAGGACTACCGCTTCTTTCCGCTTCTCAGATCGAAACGTATCTTGAGTGTCCCTACAAATGGTTCACGCAACGTCGCATCAAGATTTCCCAGGTAGATACTGAGTTTGCTCCAATGCAGGTGGGTACCTTTATCCATCGTGTTTTGGAGCTAACACATGCAACACTTTTAGCTGAAGCACTTGGTTGTGATGTGGCTGAAGTTGATTCAGTGGTTGAATCTGCACTTTTGCAAGACATTCCTGGCTCTAGGATTACATCTAATAACCTAGATCATGCAAAACAGGTGTTAGACAGCTGTTTTGCCCAGGTCTGGGACGAGCAGTTCAACAACATTAACCGAGCATCTTCAAATGAGCTTATTCCGCATAGCATTCAAGAAAGAAAACAGGTTGAGAATATTCGAGAAGATCTCAAGGATCTTCTTGAGTTTGAAGCTTCGCACTTTATTGGCTATCAGCCTAGGTTCTTTGAGCTTCGTTTTGGTAGAGAAGAAAATGTTGTTGAGTATGCAGGAGCTCAATTTACTGGCTCGATTGACCGCGTAGATGTTAACGCTCATGGTCAGGCACTTATTATTGACTATAAACATAAGGGTACAAAAGATTTGAAGGCTTATTCAGCAAAGTTAAGTCTGGATAGTGAGCTTTCAAAAGAGATTCTGCCAAGGCATGTACAGTCTGCAATATACGCTCAGATTATGAGAAAACAGCTCACCAAGTATAAACTTGAGCCAGTTGCTGCAATTTATCTGGGCACCAAAGAGCAAAAAGATAAGCCTTCATTTGCTCTTGCAGGCATGGCAACAGAAGCGGCAACGGAACATATCTGGAATATACATCCGGAAGATAAAAAGCTTAGGGACCAGGCAGTTATGGTTGTGTCTCAAAATTCAGCAGAGTTTGCAGACTACTTGGACGCTTGGGAGAGTTTAATTGCTCAGAAGGTTCAAGCCATGCTTTCTGGAGATGTTCGAGCCAATCCTTGCGATAAGGATGCATGTAAGTATTGTCCAGTAAAACTGTGTGACAAGAGGAGGTAAGCTACTATGGCTGATACATGTTATACGCCTGGTCAAGAGAAGACCATCAAGACGCTTGATAAGCCTCTTTTTGTTGCAGCAGGTGCTGGTTCAGGAAAAACTTTTACGCTTACACAGAGAATTGTGTGGGCTTTAAAAGAAGGCTCGGGAGCTGACGGAAAGCCGTACCTGGGTAGTCTTGACCAGGCATTGATTATTACATTTACCAATGCTGCAGCCACAGAAATTAAGGAGCGCGTTAGGGAAGCTCTAGAGAAAGAAGGCCTGCATAGCGCTGCGTTGCAGGTTGATGATGCGTGGATTAGTACTATCCACGGTATGTGCAGCAGAATTTTAAAGATTCATGCACTTGATCTGGGTCTTGATCCTGAGTTTGAAATCATTGACGACATGACCAGAAATCAGCTGGTCAATATATCTATTGAAGAAGTACTCAGGGAGCTTTCTCAAGATGAAAGCTATGCTGAGTTTCTCTCTACTTACGCAGGGAAAAGAGATGCGCTGAAGTCCCGTATTGAAATGCTGATTTCGTATGCTCAGTCATCTCCTCTAGGAATGGATGCTATTTCGTTTGTAGGAGACAGCTCTGATCTGGAAGTTCTAAAAGCAGAGCTTGAGAGTCTCTGCGGTGCACTTGAGGCGCTAAAGGCCGCAATTGCTGAAAAGAAACCAGATGAAGCGGAGCAGCTACAGAGTGTTCAATCTGAGCTTTCAAGTAAATTGCAGAAACACTTGGTCCTCTCGCTCACTGATTTTGACCAGGCGTTTTGGGATACGTTGCAAAAAGCACTCAAGACCGGTCGTTCCTCAAAAGAAATAAAAATTGTAAAAGATGAAGCTGCGTACCAGCTTAAAGTTTGTAGCGCTTTATTTGGACTTATTCAGGACATGTCTGAGGGTCAGTGTCTGAAAGATGTTACAAAGCAGGTCTACAAGCTCTTTAAACAGAAGAAACGTGCTGTTGGTGGCCTTGATAACGATGATCTTTTGCATCTAACGGCAAAGGTGTTTGAAGAATATCCGGAGATTGCAGCTGTTTACACAGATAAATTCAAGCTTGTAATGGTTGACGAGTTCCAAGATACGGACCAGCAACAGGTGCAGATGATTAAGAGTCTTTCAGGTAAAGATGCTCAATATCTCACCACAGTTGGTGATGCACAGCAGTCAATCTATCGATTCCGCGGTGCTGATGTTGATGTGTTCTTTAGACGTCAAGCAGAGGTTTCAGAAGATTTGCAACCCCGTCTTGTAGATAATTTCCGCAGCCACAACGAAATTTTGCGATTTGTTGCAAAGGTTTGTAGCGCTGATGGCATGATACCTAACTTTATGGATTTGTCCGCTGGGCGAGAAGAACCTGCAACTCCGTTCATTGCTCATTCGCCACGCGTATACTTTGAAGTCACAAAATTTGAAAAGTCAGGAAATTCTAAGCCAGGCGATGATGTCACAAGAAGCCAGCTTGTTGCGTATCAACTTGCAGACAGAATCAACACGCTTATGCAGGATGAGAATATCCAAGCAAAAGATGTTGCAATTTTGATGAAATCAGTTAAAAAGGCACAGCCCTATATTGAGGCACTTCGTACCTTTGGAATTGAAAGCGTGGTTTCTGGAGCTTCAACTTTTGGTGAGCAGCCTGAGGTTCAGCTGATTGGTAGTCTTTTACAGGCACTCGCAAATATGTACGATTCATACGAGGGACTGTTTCCTGTACTCTCGAGTGAGATTTTTAGTCTTGATGCGTCTGATCTGCTTCTCTTGGGCACTAATTTTGGAGAAAATGGTCAGAGGATTACCAATAGAGATATTGCAGAGTCAGTGATAAATGACGTATGTAATCCACCTTTTGAGATAAGTCCAAAGCTCAAAAATGCTTTAGAGGTGTTGAGTAACGCTCGTAGCTCTCTTTCAAACAAGAGAGTTTCAGACGTTATTAAAAAGGTAGTTCTTGATGCCGGATGGATTTCTCGTCTTCAAAAAAAGGGTAATGAGGGGCAGTCAAAGATTGCAAATATCTTTGCAGCTCTTGAACAAATTGATAGCTTGCAAAAGGAGCTGAGCATTGGCGTAGCTTCAGTCGCAAAAGCGTTTAGTCAATGGTGTAACACGGCTAAAGAGTCGCCAAAGGTGCTTCACTGCAGCACTCAAAACGCCGTAACTTTTATGACCATTCATGCTTCTAAGGGATTAGAATTTCCTGTTGTTGCTGTTGTAGGAGCTGTATCTGGCCCTAAGGCAGGCGCTGGCAGTGAACCATTTTTGCATGTTAAAAAAGACGATTCGTATCAGATTGCATTCTCAAGCAGTTCTAAAAAACTTCATGAATTGTATGATGGCTGTCATGAGGTTCCTACAAGTATTGATGAGTGCAAGGGTCTTCTTGAGTGGAGAATGTTCCTGGAAACTCAAGAGAATGAGTTTGAAGAGCAGGAGCAGAACCGCCGTCTGTATGTTGCTTTAACACGCGCTCGAGAAGCAGTCATTCTTACTTCAACCATCGACCTTACTAAAGAAGGAATTAGTCCTCGTTATACACGCAAGATTACAGATGCCTTGTTTGAAGACCCGCCACTTTCTGCTGGTGAGCATCAGTTTGAATATGGTGGAAATCTTGCTGGTTGTATGCGCGTGGTTCAGGGCTCTGGCAAGAAGGATGAGCCTATTCAGGTTGAAGGTTTAGAGTTGGTTGAACCTTTTGGCGACAAGTCCGAACCCTCTGATGGCAACCCAAGTGAAGGGGAAGACTCTCAGGCTGTTGAAACGTTTGACCTCTATGAGAAGGCTCAGCTGAGCGTTGCAGCAGAAACTGCGTACGACCAGCGAAAAGGTTTCTTTAGTTACTCATCAGCTCACCAACAAATGGCAGAGAACTTTAAGGTCGAGAATAACCAGAAACTTGAAGACCAGTCTCAGGTAGAACGCCAGGAACATGAGGAGGATAACCTTCAACCAGTAACTGAGACTTCCGTTGTTTTGCCTGACACATTAGCTGATGATGGAGTAGACCCAACCAACCTAGGCTCAGCCTTCCACGAGCTTGCTCAGATTATGGTTGAGACTCAGTCTAAGGTTGATGAAAAAACTATTGATAGATTGTGCTTGAAGAACAGTGTTCCTCAGCGCGCGGTATCCAGGGTTAAACAAGCGCTTGAACTGTGGAGCAATTCTGCAATTAGGCAAGAAGCTTTAGCTCATGATGTGGTTATTGCGGAGTCTCCCTTTACGCTGCAGGTTGATTCTGAATATGGGAACTATGTAGAAGGAGCCATCGATCTTCTCGCTTATAATAAGGGAAGCAAAGATGCGCTGGTAGTTGACTATAAAACAGGCGATAAGGGCCTTAGTGCAACTCAGGTTTATGAGCATCATCAGATGCAAGCAAACTTCTATGCCTACGTCTTGATGCAACGCGGATTTACTAAGGTTGAGTGCGCATTTGTTTGTGTTGAGGTTGAAGAAGCTGGTCAGCCACACGTTGCTCGTTACACGTTTGATGTAAACCATCAACCACGGCTTTAAGGAGGCAAGAACGTGCCTTTTGCACATGTTGTTTTAGACATACCAACTCGTGCTCTCTCTGGCACGTTTGATTATGCCATTCCAGAATCTTTGGAAGAGACTGCGGTTGTGGGAACAACGGTCTTGGTGCCGTTTTCTCACAGGCAGGTTGTTGGCTACATTGTGGGTGTCTCAGACCGTGTGTCTTCAGGTTTAGATGTTTCGCGCGTCCTTCCGATAACACAAGTCCTGGCAGATTCAGCATTTGATGAGCAGTCTGCGCAGGTAGCAGAATGGATGAGCAAAGAATACGCCTGTAGTTATGCAGACGCATTGCATCCTTTTTTAGCGCCTGGCCAAAAGGTTAAAGTCACCAGAAAAGATGCAGGATCTCCTTGGCAACTTGTGTGTGAGAAGTCCGGTCCTGTTGATGAGCGATGGGTTGAGCTGACAGAAAAGGCGGCTGACTTTACGCCTGCGGCAAATGCAAGCAAGCAGCGATCGATGCTTGAGGCTCTGGCGCAAGGCGCCATGAGGTTATCCGAGCTCTCGGCCACAATCCCAGGAGCTCGCAGTGCAGTAACTGCACTGCAGAAAAAAGACATCGTTGAGGTGCGCACACAGCGACAAATTCGTGGAAGCCAGGAGGGTCTGGGAACCACGCTTTCAAGCGGTGTAGCTCCTCGTCCACAGCAACTTACTGAGGGGCAAGAGTTTGCTCTTGCAGCAATCGAGGCTGCGCAAACTGCTGCTCAGGGCGATGTTGTGCTTATTGATGGTGTAACAGGCTCAGGTAAAACCGAGGTGTATCTCTCTGCTATTGAGAAGACCTTAGCAGCCGGCAAGGGTGCTGTGGTGCTTGTCCCTGAGATTTCTCTTACCGCGCAAACAGTTGGCCGATTCCGTTCGCGTTTTGGCGAGCAGGTAGCCGTTCTTCACTCAAAGCTTTCACTTGGCGAGCGCTTTGACCAGTGGGATTTGATCAGGCAGGGAAGGGCTCGCGTGGTAGTAGGTGCTCGATCTGCTCTGTTTGCGCCCATCCAAAACCCTGGACTTTACATCATTGACGAGGAACACGAGGCTTCATACAAGCAAGATTCGCTCCCACGCTATCACGCAAGAGAAGTTGCTGCTCAGATGGCGCGTCTCCGCGGTGCTGCGCTGGTGCTTGGTTCTGCAACACCTTCGCTTGAGAGCTTATATCGAACGGCTCAAGGAAGCTGGCGTGGCACTAACTGGACACGCGTCGCCATGACTGAGAGGCCTGGCGTGGCGGCTCTTCCGCAGGTCCAGGTAGTTGATATGGCTTCCCAGTTCAAAAACGGAGGCAGATCGGTCTTCTCGTCAGCTCTTGCTCTTGCGCTACAAGAAACAACAGAGCGTGGCGAGAAAAGCGTTCTGCTCCTTAATCGTCGAGGATTTGCAAACTTTTTGATGTGTCGCGAATGTGGCTGTGTGCCCGAGTGTCCGCACTGCTCGACGTCTCTCACGTATCATGAGCGCACGCATTCTCTGGTTTGTCACAGTTGCGGCAGACAGTGGTCTCAGTATGCGTATCCCAATCCTTCCAGTAAATGCCCTAACTGTGGAAGTCGCTACATGGGCGCGTATGGCGTGGGAACGCAACGTGTAGAAGATGAGCTCAAGCTTCTGCTTGGCAGCGATGCGCCAATTATTCGTATGGATGCCGACACCACGGCTAAAAAGGGCGAACATCAGCGTCTTCTTGAGCTTTTTGATGCAACTCCTGGAGCTGTGCTCATTGGTACGCAGATGATTGCAAAGGGTCTGGATTTTCCTGATGTCACCTTGGTTGGTGTTATCAACGCCGATACCATGCTTAAGCTGCCAGATTTTAGAGCAGCTGAGAGAACATTCGACTTGCTAGAGCAGGTTGCTGGTCGTGCGGGCAGGGGAGAAAAGCCAGGTAAGGTCATCATTCAGTCGTACTGGTCAACACATCCTGCTATTGCTTCTGTAGTTACACATGACAGGCGTCCGTTTCTTGATACAGAACTTAAAGAGAGAAGAGAGGGGGCTTATCCGCCCTTCTCGCGCTTGTCTAATGTGCTTTTCTGGGGAGCTTCAGAAAAAGAAGTTCGTCGCGTAGCGGATCAGATGGCAGAGGCATTGCATACAAAGTTAGACGCGCAAACAGGATGGGAGATTTTGGGTCCTGCTGATTGTGTAAGAGCCAAGGTAAAAGATAAGTATCGCAGGCATATTTTAGTAAAATCTCCCGTGGACGCTCAGGTGGGAGAAATTCTTTCTGAGTGTGCTGCTTCACTTGATAAAAGAGTGGGTATCAACATGACATTAGATGTTGATGCTTACGACATGATGTAAGGATAGGTATGAGTTCTGAAGCTGATGATATGGTGCTTTGGCCAGATCCTCGTCTGAGCCAAGAGTGCGAAGAGATTGATGATATTAACGACGATGTTCGCAAGATGGCCGAGCACATGCTCAAAGTTATGTATGCTGCCGACGGCGTTGGTCTTGCTGGACCTCAGGTGGGCTATATGAAGCGCATGGTAGTCATCGATGTTGACTATCCTAACGGCCAAGAGAACCCTTTTGTGCTCATTAATCCAGAGATTAAAGTTGCAGATGGCGAGCCTCGTGTGTACGAGGAGGGTTGTCTTTCGTTCCCTGGTATTACTGTTCCGGTTACGCGCCCAAGTCATGTTGTCGTTCACGCATATAACCTTGATGGTGATCTGATGCGCTATGAGGCAGAAGGAGATCTTCTCGCCGTATGTTTGCAGCATGAGATTGACCACATCAACGGCGTAACCATGCCAGATCACCTGGGACCAGGTGCTCGTATGGAGATGCTGCAGGAGTACAAAGAAGCGCTAGCTTCTGGCGGTCGTCCTGGTCAAACAGACTATTAGGAGTTGGCATGCGCGTAGTCTTTATGGGAACTCCAGGTTTTGCTGTTCCATCGCTCAAAAAACTTGCCCATGACCACCAGGTTGCTCTGGTCATTACAAGGCCAGATGCCGTTCGCGGTCGTGGTAAAACGCTTGAGTCGTCTCCCGTAAAAGAATGCGCACAAGAGCTTGGATTGCCCGTTCTTGAGGCAAACCGCATGACTCCAGAAGTAATCTCTGCCATGCAAGAGGTACAACCAGAAGCGCTCTGTGTGGTTGCTTTTGGCTGCATTTTGCCAGATGAAGTTATCTCTCTTGCACCTTATGGCGCTCTGAACGTACACGCATCGCTGTTGCCTCGCTGGCGAGGGGCTGCTCCAATACAGCGTGCCATCCTTGCGGGTGACACAGTTGCTGGCGTTTCTATCATGAAGATTGCGCACGAGCTTGACGCAGGAGATTGGTGCAAGCAGGCATCGTGTGAGGTCGGCTCCAAAAATACTGAGCAGCTCACTGACGCTCTAGCACATTTGGGTGCTGACGCACTGTCTGAGGCTCTTTCTGAACTCAAGGAAGGCTCTCTTGAGTGGCAGGTACAGGATGAGCGAGAAGTAACGTTTGCTCCTAAAGTTACTAAGCAAGAAATGAAGCTTAACCCAGAGGATTCCGCGCAGGTGAATGCGTTGAGGGTTCAGGCTTCGTCTGATGCCGCTCCTGCTCGCGTGTTTGTTGGAGGCAGGTCTCTTCGCGTTTTGTCCGCTCAGCTAGCTCCAAGTGAAGTTTCTGTTGCTCAAGGTCAGGTTGCTCTTCAAGATCATAGGTTGTTCCTTGGTTGTGCTGAAGGAACTCTTGAGCTTCTTGAGGTGCGTCCAGATGGCAAGCGCTCTATGGATGCAAAATCATTTGCTGCAGGACTTCAGAAGTCCCAGATGACCTGGCAGATGCTTCAATAATGGCCACCTTAACTCCTGCTCGAAGAGTAGCCTATCAGGCATTTTTTGAGTGCAGACGTAACAACCTACGTATTCGTGATTACTTGAGGGAGTCAAAAGATTTCTCTGAGCTCTCTGTACAAGACAAAGCTTTTGCTACTCGTCTTGCACTGGGAGCAACGTTTACCAAAGGCAAGCTTGATGAAGCTTTAAAGAATCATCTTAAGTCAGGTATTCATCTAGAGCCAAAGGTACAGGACGCTCTCCGTATTGCTGTATTTGAGGTTTTATATTTAGAGACTAGACGTGACGCTGCCATTAGCCAAGGTGTTGAGCTGGTAAAGTCTGTCTCAAAGCGTTCTTCTGGCCTTGCAAATGCTGTGCTTAGAAAAATTTCTGAAAAAGAAGCTCAGCTTACGCGTGCAAAGAATCCCAAAACGCCTTCAGAGCTTTCGTGGGCGTCAGGCATTCCTGCATGGATTTGCTTGGAGATTATTGAGTCACTTGGAGAATCTGCTGCTCAAAAACTCATTCTTAATCTTAAAAACCCAGCTCCTGTGTACGTTCTACAAAGAAACGTATCAGAACAACAATTGCAGAGCAGCTCTTTAGAGTTACAGCAAACAGTTCTGCCAGATGTGTATGAAGTAAAAAATCCTGCTCAACTTAACGTTGATGCATACGTAAAGAAAGTTCAACTTGTTCCTGCAGATTTAGCTTCTCAACTTGTGGCACTTCTTGCGGCATCTTATGTAGACCAAGATATGCTTGAGGTTGGACAAGGCAGAGGAACCAAATCCTTGTTGCTCTCTCACGCGTTTAAGGTGCTTGATAAGGAGAATACCCACATAACCGCTGTTGAACTTGTAAAGGGAAAGTCCCACGTTTCAAAAAGAAGATTGAAAACTGCTGGCCTTTCAGATCAGGTAACTTCACTAACGTTTGATGCCACGAAGCTTGAATTACCAGAGGTTCCAGAGGAGCTTAATCAGAGCTTTGACGTGGTGTTTATTGATGCTCCCTGTTCTGGTTTGGGCACCCTTCGTCGCCATCCAGAGATTGCGTGGAATCTGTTACCAGAAAGTCTGTATGACGGAGGAGAGCTTACTGCTTTACAGACCAAACTCTTACAAAGCTGTAGCAGCCGTGTAGAGATTGGTGGTTATTTAGTCTATGCAACGTGTTCGCTCTCAAATTCAGAGAATCAGCAGGTTGTAGATGATTTCCTTGCAAGTTCAGAGGGCTCTCACTTTGAGGTGCAAAGTCTTTTTGAGTGCCCCGCACGTGCATGCTTAACGACAGAAGCACAAGAGTTTCTCGATACGTGCATTACACCAGAGGGATTTCTGCAGACGGCTTTTGCGTCTGCTGATTGTGATGCTCACTTTATGGCGGTCCTTAAGCGCAAATAAAAACTCTTGCTGTGTATCACAACAAGAGTTTCAGAGGTACTGTTGGTGAGCGTGCGGAGCATCTAAAACGTCTAGTGTCTTAGAGCGGGGAATTACTTTCCTTTGCTATCGGTGTTATAAAAACCGCTACCCTTAAAGACGATAGTTGAGGTGTTGTAAACGCGCTCAGTCTCATGTCCGCATTTTGGGCACTGAGGAGCTTCAATCTTCAGGCTCATTGGGCGTTCAATCTCAAAGGTATTGTCGCAGTGTGTGCAATGATAGCTATAACGTGCCATGCATCCTCCATGAAAACAATTTATAAACGTGAGATACTTTACCCTACTTAGAGTAGATATTTCACGAATGCAACTAATAAGTTTGTTTACGGAGGCATTATGCAGGTGACCGGTGCAATTTTTGATTGCGATGGAACTCTTGTTGATTCAATGTTCGTTTGGCATAACGTTTTTGGCGCTGTTCTTCCTAAATACGGCAAGACCGTTGACTCAGATTTTTTTGAACAAGTAGAGGCTGTTTCGCTTATGGATGGTTGCAAATTATACGTGGATCATCTGGGGCTCCCTATCATTGCAGAAACTTTGTATGAAGAGTTCTGCGCGTACGTAACTGATCAGTACCAACATCATGTTTCAAGCATTCCCGGTGCAAAAGAATTCTTGCAGGAGCTTTACGACGCAGGCATTCCTATGGCCGTTGCTTCGTCAACTCCCGTGCGAGAAGTTCGTGCAGCTCTGGCAGCTCAAGGTATTGAGCACCTTTTCAAAACAGTGGTCTCAACAGAAGATGTGGGGGGAGTGGACAAGGTTGAGCCCGATGTTTACCTTGAGGCTCTGCGCCGTCTTGGCACTGATAAGGCAACTACCTGGGTCTTCGAGGATGCTCCGTTTGGCGCACAGACAGCTCAAAACGCAGGTTTTCCTGTGGCCGTACTCTACAACGACCACGATGGCCGCGACCCCGTCTTTATGCGCGAGCACTCTAACATCTTTGCCCACACCTACGGCGAGCTGTCGCTTCTGCGCCTTCAGGACTACGAGCGCCCTCTGACCAGTGTTCCTTCTGGCGAGAAACCCCTTGAGGTCCTTGTTGTGGGCGGATCCCCAGAGGCGGTTTCGTACACGACGCTGTCTACCTGCGCCCAAAGCGCTGACTACCTAATAGCGGTTGACCACGGTGCAGACGCCTGTCACGCTGCCGGCGTGATTCCACAACTTGCGCTTGGAGACTTTGACTCGGCTACACCAGAAACTCTGGCTTGGCTCAAAGAGCAGCAGGTACCTTGCATGAAGTTTAATGCGGACAAGTACGATACCGACCTGGCGCTTGCTCTAAAGTCCGCCGAGTACGAGGCAATCCGCAGGGATAGCAAGCTCTCTCTCACGGTTGTCTCCACATCTGGTGGACACCTTGATCATCAGCTTGTAGTGCTTGGTCTTCTCGCTACATGGGCAAAGACGGGCAAGGCAAGTGTTCGAGTTATTGAAAATGACTTTGAGATGCGCTTTTTAGCTGCAGGCCAGGTTGATTCTTGGCAGCTGAGCGCAACTGATGCAGGTAAAAAGATTTCTCTTGTGGCTTTGTCAGAGGAGTGTGAGGTTTCTGAGGCTGGCATGAAGTGGAATCTTGATCACCAGAAGTTCACCTTGCTGGGAGACGACGGTATTTCAAACATAGTTGAATCAGACAATGCTTGGGTAAGGTGCGAGAAGGGCTGTCTTTTGGTGCAGCTTTGGAACTAAAACGTTTATTGAGTCGCGTCTGCGCTGCGTTTGAGAAACAAAGCCCCAACGAGCGGCTGTAAGTCCAGCAAGAAGTATTAGATGTTGCTGTCAGATAATCGAGCTAAGAAAAAAGGTCGCCGAAGCGACCTTTTTAAGTTTGAGGTAAGACGAGCTGAGTTGCTTAGTTGCGAGCAATCTTGCCGGACTTGAGGCAACGGGAGCAAACATTCATCTTCTTGCGCTGGCCATCGACAACGACAGTAACACGCTGGATGTTTGGCTTAAAGGTGCGGGCCACAGTACGGTGAGAGTGGGAGATGGAGCGACCGGCAACGGCGTGCTTACCGCAGAAATCACAGACCTTCGACATGAGTAAGACCTCCATAGGATAGGCGCCCTCTGCGCCTAAAATTTCCAAATAGCCGAATAAATATAGCACAATATATTGTGTTGTCAAAGCATGAATATAACATTCACAATTAGATAGCTTTTTGACAGCTTTTGAATGTGTTTCATTTATTACACCAAGATTAAATAACAAGAAAAAGATTTGTCAATTGCAAGGTTATCAACTTGTATATATAAGCCGCTTTAATAATAAATGTGCTCTGCGGTATACTAAATAACAATGACTAACCCTGGTTCTTGCGAGAGGAGTTATGTAATGACTACCGCTGTTCCTGGAACACTAAGAGTTTCTAATGATTGCCTTGCTGACCTTGCAGGCTATGCAGCTATGGAATGTTATGGCGTTGTTGGCATGGCAGAGATTGATGAGGCAGCAGGTGTTGCTCGTCTTCTTCCAACCTACCGACTTCGTAAGGGTATTGATGTGACCCCAACTCCTAAGGGAGTTCAGGTTGACCTTCACATTGTTGTTGAGCAGGGCGTTAACATGGCGTCTGTTGTCGACAATCTTGAGAGCTCAGTAAAGTTTTTGCTTAAGCAAATTGCAGAGCTTTCATGTGTTGATGTAACTGTACATATCGAGGCCATGCGTAATTCTCGCTAAGCTTTTTTGCTTCAAATGAGTAGGAACTGAGGTCTAACGTGATTTCAAATGTCATTCGTACCTGCTTCCCTGTAGCAGCCCTTGCCGTTGCAGACAAAGCAGAAGAGATCAACAAGCTCAACGTTTTCCCTGTACCAGATGGAGACACCGGCACTAACATGTCCCTTACCCTGGGCACCGTTGTTCGTGAGGTTCAAGATCTTCCTCAAGATGCAAGCATGCAGGATATTGCAAAGGCAATCACTCACGGTTCTTTGATGGGAGCTCGTGGTAACTCTGGTGTTATTACTTCTCAGATTCTTCGTGGTATTGCCGAGGGTCTGTGTGACGTTAAAAATCCTGAGGCAGTAACTCCAAAGGATATTGCTCACGCATTCCGCCGCGGTAAAGAGGTTGCTTTTAAGGCTGTTAGAAAGCCTGTTGAGGGCACTATTCTTACCGTCCTTAAAGACGTTTCTGCTAAGGCAGATTCCCTTGAGAAGTCTCAGCTCACCCCAGTTGAGGTTTTGGATGCTCTGGTTGTTGAGGCATATGAGTCTGTTGCTCGCACTCCTGAGCTGCTTCCTGTTCTTAAAGAGAATGGTGTTGTTGACTCTGGTGCGTTTGGTTTTGCAACCTTCCTTGAGGGCTTTGTAAACGCTGTTACTGGCAAGACTGAGACTACTGATTTCCAGACAACCGTTTCTGTTTCTGACGCTAAGGCTGCTACCAGTGCAAAGGTTGAGATTGAGCTCAACGATGACTGGGAGGGTTCTGAGTATCGTTACTGCAACGAGTTCCTCTTTAAGGCAGATAGCCCAGACTTTGACGAGGATGCAGCTCTGAACTTCCTGGCAACTATGGGCGATTGCGAGCTTCTTGTTGGTGCAAACCCAGACTACAAGATTCACGTTCACTCAAATACTCCAAACAAGGTTCTTGAGTACATGCTTCAGTACGGCCAGATTTTTGAGGTCTTCATCCATAACATGGACCTTGAGGCTAAGGAGCGTACCGAGAAGATTGCTGAAGATAAGAAGGCTGCAGCTGCACCTAAAAAGGAGCTTGGCTTTGTTGCCGTAACTGCTGGTTCTGGCGCTGCATCAATCTTGAAGTCTCTTGGTGTGGATGTTGTTGTTTCTGGTGGTCAGACTATGAATCCTTCAACTGCAGATATTCTTGCTGCAATTGAAGAAGCCAATGCAGACCAGGTCATTGTTATGCCAAACAACTCCAATATTCGTATGGCAGCAGAGGCTGCTGCCAGCGCATGCGAGGATGTAAAAGTTGCTGTCATTCCAACCAAGTCTGTTCTTCAGGCATTTGCTGCAATGTTTGTTGTTGCAGATGGCGTTCCATTTGAAGAGCTTGTAGAAGAGATGACTGACGCTATCTCTGGCGTTCGCTACGGTGAGGTAACCACTGCAGTCCGCGATTCTTCTGCAGCTGACGGCACTCCTATCCACGATGGTGATGTCATGGGTATCCAGGGCGGCTCCATTGATGTTGTCGGCTCTGATGTCATGAAGGTCACGCTTGACCTTATTGCCAAGATGCAAGAGGAGGAAGAGGGCGACAACCTCACCATTCTTGCTGGTGAAGACTTCTCTGACGAGCAGCTCGATCTTCTCGCCAGCAAGATTGAGGATGCCTATCCAGACCTTGAGGTCGATGCTCAGCGCGGCGAGCAGCCACTCTATCCAGTCATCTTCTCTATTGAGTAGGAAATGTCTGAGTCCAAGGTAAGCATCGCTCCCGCATCAGAGCGAGTAGCACATACCTGCTCGCTTGTTGATAGCGTGACCAGGTTAAGGTATGTCAATGCAAATCGTGCCGAGGCGCTTGAGCGTCTCGGCATTCTGCGTGTACGAGACCTTATGCTCAATGTTCCTCACCGCTACCTCGATTTTTCTCACCGCGTGCAGATTGCTTTTGCGCAGATAGGTGAGGACGCTACCATTACGGGCCGCGTTGCTTCGGTAAAGACTAAGCGTCCACGTCCTAAAATGGTCATTGTTGAGATTGAGGTTGTGGATGATACGGGCGTGCTCACAGCTTCGTTTTTTAGGCAGCCTTGGATAGCCGAGCAAATCCACGTTGACGATGAAGTGGCGCTGAGCGGCAAGGTGCTTTTTGCCTACGGTTATCGTCAGATGAAGTCGCCGTTCTACGAGGTGCTTAGCACGGCAAAGTCTGATTCAAGCGATGAAGCACGCTCCAAAGAGACACCTTCAAAAGCTGCAATTCTTCCTGTTCATCCAGCTACTGAGGGCGTGAGTCCTGCATGGATGCGTCGCATTATGTCAGCGGCTTTGGCGGACACGGGAAGCGTGTGTGACTGGCTGCCTTCAGAGCTTGTCACCAAACACCACCTCATGTCGCTCTCATCGGCGCTTCGTGAGGTCCACTTTCCTTCAAGCTTGGAGGCTGCTGAACAGGCTCGTCGCCGTCTTGCTTTTGATGAGCTCCTAAGTTTGCAGCTTGCTCTTTTGGCGAGAAGAAACTTGGAGCTTGCAGGTCATAGGCCTTTTAAGCACGTTATAGACGGACCTAAAGTTAAGGTTCTGATTGAGGCTTTGCCCTTTGCCCTGACTGACGAGCAAAATCATGCCGCTCAAGAGATTCTTTCTGATATGGCTGCACCACGTATTATGAATCGCTTGCTTTTGGGTGATGTTGGTACTGGTAAAACAGCTGTTGCCGCCGTTGCCTTGGCTGCAGCAGCAGATTCTTCAACTCAAGCTGCTGTGATGGCTCCTACCTCAGTTCTTGCTCAGCAGTACGCTCAAAAAATCGGTCCTTTGCTTTCACTTGCGGGAATTACGTGGGCTCTTATTACGGGCTCTACCTCAGAAGAAGAGAGGCAACAGATTGAACTTTGCCTAGCCGACGGTTCTTTGTCCGTTGTCTTTGGAACAACCGCACTTCTCTCTGATCGCGTAGTATTTAAGCAGCTCACCCTTGCCGTTGTTGACGAGCAGCATCGTTTTGGCGTTGATCAAAGAACAGCGTTGCGCAAAAAAGGACAAGGCGTAGACCTTCTCGCCATGAGTGCAACGCCAATCCCGCGTACGCTGGCGCTCTCTTTGTATGGAGACGTTGATACGTCTCGCATTACTAAGAGGCCAAAGGCAGGAGCTGGCGTTACCACTAAGCTGTGTGTGCCAGAAAATCTTGATCAGGCATACGCTGCCATTACTGAGGCTGTTCAGGCAGGTCATCAGGCGTATTTAGTTTGTCCTTTAATTGACCCAAGCGATTCTGAAGAAGAGCTTGAAGATGTTCCTGAGGCCGCTCGTACAAACGGTAAGCTCTATAGCGCAACTCGCGTATATGAGGAGCTTTCAAAGACCGTTTTCAAGGACTTTACCTGTGATCTTTTGACCGGCAGACTGCCTGAAGCTCAAAAAGATCAGGTAATGGAAAAGTTCCGCACAAATAAGACACAGATTCTGGTCTCTACAACCGTCATTGAGGTTGGCGTTGACGTTCCTAACGCTACGGTCATGATTGTCTTTAATGCGGATCGTTTTGGTTTAGCTACGTTGCACCAGCTCAGAGGTCGTGTTGGTCGAGGAGACTTCCCAGGAACTGTGTATCTTGCCAGCAACGCCAAGCGAGGCTCTACCGCAAGAAAGCGCTTAGCCGCGCTTGAGCAAACCTCCGACGGCGCGCGTCTGGCAGAGCTTGACCTTGAGCTCAGGCACGAGGGAGAAACCCTGGGATACCGTCAGTCGGGCGGCACCACGCTCAAGATTTCTGATCTTTACGCGGATGCGGACCTGATTGAGGCGGCTCATATAGACGCTCTGACAATTACTGCTCAAGACCCAAATCTTACCAGCGATGCCTATGCTACGCTGGGAATTGAGGCAAAAGATCGCTTTGGTATCTACTATGAAGAGCTTGGCTATAAGTAATAACCTGCAGGTAAACTGCAGTATAAGATAGGTTTGGTGGCGAGAAACCCATGAGGATTGTTGGCGGAAAATGGAAAGGTCGTGCAATTGAGGCCCCTGATGGCAAGGGGACTACGCGACCAACCACTGATCGTACGCGTGAGGCTATTGCAAGCTCCATCTTGGCTTCTCGCGGTCTTGACCTCAGTGAGTCCAGAGTGCTTGACGCTTTTGCAGGTTCAGGTGCTATGGGTTTTGAGCTTCTTTCTAGAGGAGCGCTATACGCTGCTTTTGTTGATAAAGATAGAAAGACGTGTGATCGCATTAAACGTACGGCTCAATCTCTTGGCGTAAGCACCTCTGAGATGAATGTTATCTGTGGTGATACAGTTCGCTTAGCAGAGTCATCCCAGCTGTTTGGAGGTCCTTTTGACGTGGTATTTTTGGATCCTCCTTATGCCGTCGAGGCAGAGGTAGTATCCAAGCTGCTCAAAGACTTGATTCAGTCGGGAAGTCTGACAAAAGATGCTGTAGTAGTCTATGAGCATAGCCATAAATCTGATTCAGTTTCTCTTGATAATTTTGAGCTTTCTAAGAGTAAGCGTTATGGTATTGCTCAAGTTGATTTACTTGTTCGTTGTGAGGGATAGGAGATACGTTGAACAGCATCACTCACGTAGTTGTACCAGGTACTTTTGATCCCGTCACAAATGGACACCTTGATGTAATCAAACGAGCTTCTCGCCTTTTTGAAAATGTTACGGTAGCTGTTGCGGCTTCAAAGCGCAAACACGGCACGGGAACTACGTTTTCTCTTGAAGAGCGTGTACAGATGCTCAAAGACGCTCTGGTAGATGAAGGACTTGTGGACGTTTCTGTAGAGCCTATGGAAGGTCTTCTGGTTGATTTCTGCAATGCTCGCGGCGCAGGTGGTGTTGTTAAAGGCTTGAGGGCTATGACGGACTTTGAGTATGAGCTGCAGCAAGCAGACTTAAATGCTCATATGGCCCCTGATTTGGAAAGTATCTTTGTTATGTCTAGTCCAGAGTACGGCTATATTTCTTCTTCAATTGTGAGAGAAATTTCAGCAATGGGCGCAGATGTATCATTTTTGGTACCAAAGAACGTCATTAAAAAGCTTGAAGCTCTGCATAATTGCGGTAATTAAGTATATTTGCCCTGCATTTTTATTATATTCTGCTAACATTCTTAAAAAGGCGTTTTGTGCTTCTTGGTCATATGGTCTATAAGAGCACGTAACGCGTCTTATGTATTGGATTGAAAGGAGTCCTGGATGCAGCCAGGCGAGGAAATTGAGAGCCTTGTATCTGAGATTGAGCAGATAGTAACTGAGGCTAAGTCACCTTTTATGGATGGCGGTAACAAGAAGATTATTGATGCCCAGGACTTCTACGAGCTGCTTGACGAGATTCGTCGCGTCTTCCCAGAAGAGTTTGCAACCGCTCGTCGCATCATCAAGGAAGAGGATGAGACCCTTGAGCGCGCACGTGCTCAGGCAGAATCCATCATTGCTGACGCACAGCAGCAGGCAATGATTCTTGCTGGCGATCAGGAGGTTGTCCGCCTTGCTCAGCAGCAGGCAGACGTCATTCGTGACCAGGCAGAGCAGTATGAGCGTGATACTCGCTACAACGCTGAGGAGTATGCAGATACCGTTCTTGCTCACCTTGAGGAGAACCTCAAGAGCCTGACAAATTCAGTCTCTCGTGTTCGTCAGACACTTGATGAGAACTCTGGTCCTCGTAACACCAGCAATAACGTTGCCTGGTAATTCCAATGCAACCAGTTCTTTATGCACTAGATAATCGTCTTGCAAATGCAGGCGATACCGTTTCTTATGCGGGCCATCTTAATGAAGACTCGTATGAGCTAGGGGAGCATGAATTTTCTCTTCCTATGGGAATTGATTTTGATCTAGTGCTTACCAACGCAGGTGAGGGCATTTTGGTTACCGGAATGCTTCGTGCTGACGCAGTTGGTACGTGTGACCGTTGTCTTGAGGACGCACATCTCTCTTTAAACGCAGAGGTAGATGAGTATTATCTCTTTGAAGAGCCTGTAATTTCTGCAGATGATGAAGATGAGGCAGATTACGTTTTAGTAAATGCCGATAAAACCATCGATCTTGCAGAGGCTCTTTTGCCTTCGCTTGTTATGGAGACGCCTTATGTTGTGCTGTGCAAGTCCGACTGCAAGGGACTTTGCCCAGTATGCGGTTGCAATCTGAATGACGAGGATTGCGGTCATGCAGCTCAGATTGAGCAGAAGCGAGAAGAAGAAGAAAAGCTTGCTTCAAACCCGTTTGCGGCTCTCAAAAATCTTGTGATTGAGCCGGATTCGGAAGAGTAAAATAAAATTTCTTCTCCTAAATGATGAAGAAATGCTGTATCTACGTACAAAAAGTGTCAGTACGTGGTATAGTATCCAACGCATTATGTGAATGGGTCGCGCCCTCATGTGTTTTAGGGGCGCTAGCAAGAGCAAAAGAGGTTTAAGATGGCAGTACCTAAACAAAAGAAGGGCCGCGGCGCAACCCACACCCGTCGTTCGGCAAACAGCAAGCTTAACGCAGCAGCTCGCTCTGTATGCCCACAGTGCGGCGCTCCAAAGCTTCCTCACCACGTATGCCCTAATTGTGGCTTCTACAAGGACCGTGAGGTTGTTGTTACTGAGTAACACTCATACATCGTATGGCCAAGAAGGCCGGTTCTTTAGGGGCCGGCCTTCTTTTTTATTGCACTAAGGAGTTGTCATGCCCGTTATTTGTGTAGACGTTATGGGATCTGACCAAAGCCCTGAGGTTGTTCTTGAGGGAGTTCGTATGGCTCTTGAGAAGGATAAAGAGCTAGAGGTTCTTCTCGCCGGAGCTGATGAGTTTGTTACTCCTTTTGCAAGCAAGCATGAGCGCGCAAAGGCTTTGGTAACCACTGAAGTTATTGCCATGAGCGAACACCCCGCCAATGCGGTTAGGCAGAAGAAAGACGCCAGTATTGTAAGGGCTGCGCAGGCAGTCAAGGCTGGAGAGGCTGACGGTCTTTTTTCGGCAGGCTCTACAGGAGCAGTGCTTACTGCAGCTACCTTTGGTATTGGTCGCATCAAGGGCGTAAAGCGCCCTGCACTTACCCTGATTCTTCCTGGACTTGGTGGCCATAAAACAGTCCTTTTGGATACTGGTGCTAACGCTGATGTGCGTCCAGAAGTTTTGGTGCAATTTGCACAAATGGGCAAGGCTTTTGCCAATGCATCGCTTGGAATTGAAAACCCAACCATAGGACTTCTCTGCAATGGTTCTGAAGAGACCAAGGGCTCTGAGCTTGCTCTTTCATATCATGCGGCTCTTGCAGAAGCAGCTATCAATTTTGGTGGAAATGCTGAGGGAACTGATATTTTAGGAAGCCGTTTTGATGTTATTGTGACAGACGGCTTTACAGGAAATGTGGCCTTAAAATCCATTGAGAGCACGGGCAAGTTTATTATGGCTAGCCTCAAAGGCGCAATTAATTCCTCCAAGAAGGCTGCGTTTGGTGCACTTCTTTTGAAGGATGCTCTGAAGGCTACAGCAGCGGAACTTTCAGGAGATTCTGTTGGCGGCGCCTTTTTGCTAGGTGTTTCTGCACCTGTACTTAAAGGACATGGTGCTACCAGCTCTTCTGCTGTGTGCGCGGGAACACTTTCTGCAGCAAATGCAGTACGTGCCAACCTTATCGAGAAAATTTCCTCGTCAATTCAGCTGTAGTAAAAGCGTCTGTACATAAAAATTTTTATAAGTTATGGTGGAGCCCATGGATAATTCTGTGGGCTTTACTTTTTTTAAGATTGTTTGTTTCAGCTTTAGTAATGTCATCATACAGACACCCATCACGGGGTAAAATTAAGAGCGTCATTGTTGTGTGCAAGGAGGATGTATGGATCGCACAGAAACACTTGAAAAGGTAATTGACGTTGTTAGAGAGACACTGGACCTTGACGATTCCGTTGAGCTCACAGAGGGTACCTCATTTAAAGATCTTGGTGCAGACTCATTTGATCTTTTGCAGCTTGTCACGGACCTTGAGCAAGAGTTTGATATGACCTTTGATGCAGAAAACATCGATGAGATTGCTACCGTTGGTGACGCAGTAGATGCTATTCTTGCTGCTTAAGTAGGTTTTATACGTGAAATTGCACGAACGAGTAGCTGCTGCAGAAGCTATTTGCGATCACACATTTACCAATAAAGAACTTATCGAGGCTGCCCTCACACACCCTTCGGCGGTGGAGGGCAAGCCTGTTTCTGCTTCGTATGAGCGCCTGGAGTTTCTGGGTGACTCAATTCTTGGTGCCATTATTGCAACGGAGCTGTTTGAGCGTTATCCAGATATGGATGAAGGCCAGCTTACTAGGTTGAAAATCTCTCTTGTATCCGGCCACACGCTTTCCATTGTCTCTGATGCTCTAGGAATTTCTCCCTTAATTGTTATGGGAATTTCCGAGAAGGGTACGGGAAAGCGTGGCATGAAGTCTGCTCTTGAGAACGTCTACGAGTCCATTGTTGGCGCGCTCTACCTTGATGCGGGTTTTGATCCAACGCATGATTTTGTTATTCGTACGCTTGGACCTCACATTTCTCCAGCGCTGGCAGTTCGTTCGGTAAGCCCTAAATCTCGTTTGCAAGAAGCGGTACAAGCTAAAGGCAAGGCTACTCCTGAATATAAGCTTATTGGCGAGAGTGGACCTGCTCACACACCAACGTTTACCGCTGTGGTATTTGTCGACGGCCTTAAGGTGGGTCGTGGACAGGGACCATCAAAGAAAGCCGCAGAGTCAGAAGCCGCTCAAGACGCACTGGTACGTCTTGGTGTGGATGACGCTCCGCTTGATGCTGATGCAGAAATGCACCTAAGGTAGAAAGGTACCCTGTACCCGTGTATCTAAAATCGCTGACACTTAAGGGTTTTAAGTCATTCGCTGATAAAACTCAGATGGTTTTTGACCCCGGCCTTACCGTTGTCGTTGGTCCTAACGGCTCGGGTAAGTCCAATGTCTCTGACGCAATTCTTTGGGTATTGGGCGAGCAGAGCGCAAAGATGCTCCGTGGCCAAGCCATGGAAGACGTTATATTTTCTGGCTCATCAGCAAGGGGAGCGGTGGGCGTTGCTGAGGTAACGCTGGTTCTGGATAACTCCGACCACACTATTCCTATTGATTTCTCTGAAATTGGCATCACCAGGCGCATGTATCGCTCTGGAGAGTCTGAGTACCTGATTAACGGTGCTCCTTCAAGGCTCATGGATATCCAGGACATTTTGCATGATTCTGGCCTGGGCAAAGACACCCACTCTATCATTTCCCAGGGCAAGCTCGATTCCATCTTGTCGAGCCGTCCTGAGCAGCGTCGTGAGCTTATTGAAGAGGCGGCAGATATCTCTAAGCATCGCCGCCGCAAAGAGCGTGCGGAGCACAAGATTTCTTCTATGGATGAGAATCTCACGCGAGCCAAAGTGGTTTCTCGCGAGATTACCCGCCAGCTTAAACCGCTTGAAAGGCAGGTAGACAAGGCTTCTCGCGCTAAAGATCTGTCCACTCAGCTCAAAGATTTGACGGTTCAGCTTGCGGTTGATGACCTTCGTCAGCTGCAGTTTACTCATGGCAAGTTGGAGACACGCGCTAAAGAGGCAGAGGCTGCTATTGAGCTTGCGCAGTATCGTGCGGGCGAGAAAAACCGTGAGCTTGAAAAGCTCCAGTCACTTCTTGAGCAAAAGGGTCTCTTTGTTGGAGACTTGGGAGAGCAGCGCCGTCGCATGCAAGAGATTCTTGGTCGTATGGGATCTGACATGCGTCTTTTGGAGGAGAAGGGCAAGAACATGGTTTCTCGCCTTTCCGATACACGTATGCAGCTTTCTGTGATGGATAAACAGAAGTCTGACGCCGCAAAAGAGAATGAAGAGCTTTCTGGTCAGCTGTCAACAATTCGTGCAAAAGTTGCGGATCTGACGGAGAGCGTGAACGCGCTCCAAGAGGCGGCTAACCAGGCAATTGCCGAGCGTCGTACTCTTGATGTAAAGATTTCTGATTGCACTGCGTCTGAGCGAAGTGCGCGTAATACTGCTGATAAAGAAACGCTTGCGTATGTAAAGCTTGAAGAGCAGATTACTCATGCGCAGGTAGAAGACCAGATGTTTGAGTCTAGGTTGACTCAAATTACGGAAGCGCTTGAGATTGCTCGTGCTGCTCTAGAAGATAGTGGCGCTAAAGAGGCAGAGCTCACTGCGGCTCTTGAGAAAGCTCGTCAGGAGTCCGAGGCGTTTGTCGCTGAGATTTCTGAGCGCGCTTCTGCTCTTGAAGCAGCTCGCGAGGCAGAGCGCACTGCTCGCCAGGAGCTCTCAAGCAGTGAAGCTACGCTTGAGGCACTTCGTGCGCTTGATGTGGAAGTCCAAAAGGGAAGTCCTCTGGCAGAAAAGCTTGTTGCGGATGCAGCAATCGCTTCTCTTGTTTCTGGCAGACTTGCTGATTATCTTGAGGTTCAGCCAGAGTTTGAGGCTCTTGTTGAGCAGCTTTTGGGAGAAGATCTTTCCGCGCTTGTTGTAGACAAGCAGCAAAACATTCAGACGCTCTTTGAGCGCGTTCAGACGCTTTCTGAGGACGGCAAGGCTACGTTGGTTGCTCTTTCTGACGCAACTCCAGCTCTTGCTGCGCCTGCACATACAACGTCTTTGCTTGAGCACGTATCTGCGCAGAAGGGTGCCGAAGCTCTTGTGCGGGCGCTTTTTGGTCACGTTTTTGTTGCTCAGAGTCTTGACGATGCCTACGCTGCTCGCAATGTAGAGCCTCGCGGGCTTTATGCGCTCCCTGACGGCACGTTGTTCTATCCAGATGGTCGTCTGGTCCTAGGACACGCATCTCAGGCTGAAGACGGCTCTCTTGAGCGTAAGCGTCGTATTCGCGAGCTTGAGGACGCACTTCCAGCGCTAAAACGCCATCTGGAGGCCGCGCGCTCTGCAGTTACCAACTGCGAGAATGAGCTGGCTTCAGTTCGCGAGAAAAGCGCGCAGTCCAAGGGTGAGGTTGCTCGCCTCAACGGTGAGCTTACGTCTATTGCTGCGGAGCGAGGTCGTCTTGAGGGGCAGGTTGCGTCTTCTCAGGCAGAGTTGAAGCAGGTTAGTGCTTCTCGAGAACAGGCAAAAGAGCGTGCTCAAGAGGCGCGTGCGCACATTGATGAGCACAAGCGCGCGGCTGAAGAGGCTAAGGGCCGCATGGAGTCGCTAGCTTCGGAGCTCAAAGAGCTGCAGGCTCAGCATGAGGATGCCATTCGCGCACAGGGTAGGGCCAACCGAGAGCTTTCGGATGCAAAGACGGACCTTACTGTTGCAAAAGAGCGTGCAACTAGTATGGCTTCTCGCCAGGCAGAGCTTGAGAGGCGTCTGTCTCAGCTGGATGAGCAGCTTGCTGCCGCTAAGCAGGCAACGCACGCGCTTGAGGTAATCAGGCTTCGCGTAGACCCGCTGTACAAGCGCTACGATACTCTGCACCAGAAGGCGCTTGAGTGGGCGTCTAGGCTCAAGGATCGCGCGTCGTTGGCGGAGGCAGACTCCGAGACGCTGCGAGAGACCATCTCTGAGGCAAAAGACGCTGCTTCTGAAGCTGCGCTTGCGGTAGAAAAAGAGAAAGACGCCGCTAACCAGATTAGCGTTGAGATTGGTAAGCTTGAGGTTCAGGTTCAAAACGCCATCGAGGCCATTCTTGCCACGGGTGCCTCATTGGACGAGGCGTTGACGCTTCCTGAGCCAGAAGATAGAGAGCAGACAGAACGCCTTGCTGCATCACTCAAGAGCCAGCTTGAGGCACTTGGTCCTGTCAACGCCGTTGCCATGGATGAGTACGAGCGCCTCAAAGAGCGCGCTGATTACATTAACGAGCAGGTAGCGGACTTAGAGGCCGCACGAACTTCGCTGAAGAAAATCATCTCGGCCATTGACCGCAAGATGCGTAGCCGCTTCCTTGTTGTCTTTGACCGCGTCAACCAGAACTTCTCCGAGATCTTCTCGATGCTGTTCCCTGGTGGTCATGCTCATATTGAGCTCACTGACCCTGACCATCTCTCCGAGACAGGCATTGAGATTGTGGCTCAGCCGCGCGGTAAGCGCATTACCAAGATGATGCTCATGTCAGGTGGCGAGAAGAGCCTCACCGCCCTGGCATTGCTCTTTGCTGTATACAGAACGCGTACTGTTCCGTTCTACGTCTTTGATGAGGTTGAGGCTGCGCTCGACGACGCCAACCTCTCCAAGCTGCTTGATGCCATTGAGCAGCTCAAAGAGACCACTCAGCTGATTGTCATTTCTCACCAGAGGCGCACCATGGAGCAAGCCGATGTTCTGTATGGTGTATCTATGCAGGCAGATGGTGTCAGCCACGTTGTCTCTCAGAGACTTGATAAGACAACCGGAAAGGTAGTTGATATCTAATGGGCTTTATGGACAATCTTCGCCGCGGTCTTGAGCGTTCTCGTGAGACTTTAAGCGAAATCTTTTATATGGGTGGAGAGGTCACCGAAGATTTTTGGGATGACCTTGAGGACACGCTTGTTATGGGAGACATGGGCGCTGAGGTGGCTATGCGTGTCACCGATGACCTGCGTGAACGTGCTGCGCGAGAAAACCTTATACGCTCCGATCAGCTTCGCCGCGCTCTTGTAGAGCGCCTTACGGCAGAGTTTCCTGTTGCAGAAAGAGATCCATTTACAGATACGCCCTCTATTGTTTTGTTCGTGGGCATTAACGGTGCTGGTAAAACTACCACTGTTGGTAAGATTGCCGGTCGTGCACATGCTAATGGCGTAAAGACTTTGATTGGTGGTGCTGACACCTTCCGCGCAGCTGCAATTGAGCAGCTACAGGTATGGGGCGAGCGCTCTGGTATAGAGGTAGTAACCAGAGAGCGTGGCGCTGATCCTGCAAGCGTTTGTTTTGAGGTTGTTGAAACGGCAGAAAAACAAGGCACTGAGCTGGTGCTTATTGATACTGCTGGACGTCTGCATACCTCATCGGATCTGATGCGTGAGCTTGCTAAGGTTGTCTCGGTAACTAGAAAGCGCGCAGGAGATATTCCCGTAAGTGTTGTTCTGGTTATTGATGCAACCACCGGTCAAAATGGCCTCAACCAGGCAAAAGAGTTCAATGACGCGCTGTCTCTGGACGGTCTTATTGTTACAAAGCTTGATGGCACCGCTAAGGGAGGAATTGCTCTGGCAATTTCTAACCAGCTTAACCTGCCTATTTATCGTATTGGTGTGGGCGAGTCGATTGATGATCTTCAGACATTTGACGCTCGTTCATTCTGTGAAGTACTTGTTGGTGAGGGAGTTCAGTAATGTTTAACAGCCTGCAAGATAGACTGCAAAATACATTTGCCGCTCTACGCGGAAAGGGCCGTCTCACTGAGGACGATATCAATTCCGCAATGCGAGAAATTCGCATGGCTCTTCTCGAGGCTGACGTTAACTACAAGGTAGTTAAAGAGTTTGTTGGCCGCTGTAAAGAGCAGTGCATGACCGCTGACGTGCTAGAGTCTCTGTCTCCAGCTCAGAACGTTGTTCGTATTGTTCTGGATGAGCTCACGGCGCTGCTTGGTTCAACCGAATCCAAGCTTACGCTGGCACAGAACCGCATTCCAAACGTCATTATGCTCGTTGGTCTTCAGGGCTCCGGTAAGACAACCGCAGCTGCAAAGCTTGCTTACCTGCTTAAATCCCAGGGAAAGAATCCTCTGCTTGCCGCCTGCGACGTTCACCGTCCCGCAGCAGCAGATCAGCTTGAAACGCTTGGCTCTGAGATTGGCGTGCCAGTCTATCGTGGTGATGGCAAAGACGCCGTTACCATTGCGTCTCAGGCTATTCAGGAGGCTGTTGACCACCTCAACGACCTGGTAATTGTCGATACCGCTGGCCGTCTTCAAATTGACGAAGAAATGATGGAAGAGGCCGTTGCTATCAAGCGCGCCGTCAAGCCAGATCAGATTCTTATGGTTGTCGACGCCATGACCGGTCAGGATATCGTCAATGTTGTCAGCACCTTCGCCGAGCGCGTAGACTTTGACGGCGTTATCATGTCCAAGCTTGATGGCGACGCTCGTGGCGGTGGTGCCCTTTCCGTACGTGAGGTTACCGGCAAGCCTATCAAGTTTGTTTCCATGGGCGAGAAACCCGATTCACTTGAGGTTTTCCACCCAGATCGTATGGCCAAGCGCATCCTTGGCATGGGCGACGTTATCTCTATTGTCGAGAAGGCCCAACAGGCAGCAGACGAGAAGCAGGTTGAAGATGCTGAGCGTATGTTGCGTGAAGGCTTTACTATGGATGACCTGCTTAATCAGATGAACCAAATTCGCAAGATGGGCGGCCTTGCAAAGCTAATTGGCGCTCTTCCTGGTGGTGACCGCATGATGGCCCAGCAGGGTGGTGTGGATGATAGCTCAATGGCAAAGATTGAAGCTATGATTCACTCGATGACTAAGGAAGAACGCGCGCGCCCAAAGATTATTAACGGTCAGCGTCGTCGTCGCATTTCCATGGGTTCTGGTCGTAGCGTTCAGGAAGTTAATCAACTTATTCGTCAGTGGGGAGAGATGAATAAGATGATGGGCAAGATGAAGGCTATGACTCAGGGCGGTAATGCAAAGAAAGGCCGCCGCGCAATGGAGTCAATGATGAAGAATATGGGCTTTGGCGGAGGCCAAATGCCTCGTTTCTAGGCGTTGCTAGTAAATAAATTTATATAAGAATTGCTCATGTCGAGTAGTATCCCTACTGCATTTTGTTAAACATGGTAAACTCTCTCAAAAAGCAGTAGGGAGTATTTACGTCAATTATACGTGTTGCCTTTATGGCACTAGGTTGTATAAGCTTGGCACTTGCTGTGCTTGGTGTAGTGCTTCCCATTTTGCCAACTGTTCCATTTTTGGCACTTGCTGCATTTTGCTTTGCAAAATCATCCGACCGACTCAATAATTGGCTTATTAATACAAAGTTTTACCAAAATAATCTTGCTGATTTTAAAGCTGGAAAAGGGATGACTGTTAAGACTAAAACACGCATCCTTGCTACGGTAACCTTGGTCATGGCTATAGGCCTTATTGCCATGCTTATAAAAGGCATTATTATTGGCAGTATTGTCCTTGTTATTGTTTGGCTAGGCCATATTTATTATTTTGGTTATAAAGTTAAAACGATTAAAGGGTAAACAATTGTTACAATAGCTTCTAGTTAGTTTCATTATTACTCGGTAATGATGAGGTGACAGATGATGCAGCGTAGGAAAAGAGTTATTGTAGGCATAACTATCAGTGCAGTAATTGTGGCATGTGTATTTATATGTATTTGGTTTAGACCGGAAGCGGTTAGGGAGCGAAACCTCGATTTTTTAAAACATGAAGCTGTGGAATTTATAAGGGAGCAATCAGCTGATAATATTTTCTCATATGAAAAGTTTGAGTCTGGAGAATATAAGACTTATACCTGCAATATAAACGACGTGTATATATCTGGTCCAATTTTATCAATTGTAGAGAAAAACAATGAATTATTAGACGGTGGCATTTCGTGGGTTGTAAGTGTTAATGGAGAAATCATTGGAACAATCGAGCAAGATGCCGCTTTATATTCAGTTTCTCTCTCATCGCAAGATTTTGATCAATATATTCTTTATGGGACTGCTTATGTTCTACAAGCTATGAGCAGTCGCAAATTACCTGCCGTCTCCTACTATGAATACAATACAGATGGTGGAGGAGCCTTTCTGTCTGATAATATATTTGCAACATTTAATTACGGCACAGGAGACTATGGTTTTGTTAAGGCAGCCAGCAAATTTCCTTCTGCCAGTTCATTGATCACTTCTCGCTTAGGTTCAGAGTATCTTGATTTTATGGCAAACAAAGAGCGTGTAGTGGATCTTCTGTAAGACATAAAAAACGCGCGCTTCAGAATTGTTTTCTAAAGCGCGCGTAAATTAATCTCTAAGAAAAACCTAGTAGTGAATGATAACAGGATCTCCGTCTTTGGCAATATCAAAGAGTTTCTGAGCGTTTTCATAGCTTAGGTTAATGCAACCATGACTACCACCAGTTTTATAAATATTTCCACCAAACGCACTTCTCCATGGAGCGTTGTGGAAGCCAGCTTCTTGACCCTTTACGCCAAGCCAGAAATCAACCTTTGTATCCCATCCTGGACGACCTGACTCGTCGTTTGGTCCCAGGAGACGAGCGTCCCTAATGTGGCTGGTAATATACCAGACTCCTTCTGGAGTATTGTGATGTCCATCGGGGATGCCTGTTACTACATCGGCTTCCCAGAGAATTGTTCCATCATCACCATAAAGAACAGCATGCTGAGTGGTAAGGTCAACGTCAATATAACGACCGCCCCAGTCCTGCTCGCCCTGTTTAGTAAATGTATCGGCCGACTGTTTTGTAGGCAGTTCAATCTTTGTTGCCTGACCAGCGGACAGGCCGTCAGAGATGGCTTTTACAGCAGCGTCATTATCAATAACCCAACCGTATGCACCAGCGGCCTTTGTAGTGAATTCTTTTCCATCCCAGCGCTTATACGTTCTTGAAGTTCCACGAGTATCTACTGCAGGAGCAAGTGTCTCGTTGACCCATTTGGTAATGGCGTCTATATCAAATGAAATAGAGAGATTCTCATCAAACTTAATCCAGCTAGCAATGGTGTCTTGATCAAGCTGATATGCAGCAGAATCACCGAGCATCAAATCAACTGCAGAAGCAACGTATGAATTAGCTGTCTTCAAGGCAGCATCAAGATCTTCTGCACTTATGAGGCTTTCTGGGCCAAGCTGTACGGTAGTAGTCAGATTATCAAAAGCGGTTTGCAAGTCTTTATGGACACCTTCAAGAGATAGTCTTGTGGCAATAGCATCATCAGCAAAAATAAACTTTTTAGCCGAGCTATCGTAGGTAATTCCATTGTTTTCAAGAGCTTGAGCAGATTCTTTTGCCTGCTCAATTCTTTGATTAAAGAGTGCGTCCGCCTTGCTTGTATCATACGAAGCGGTAGCATGTGGGCTCAAGGACCTGCTACGAGTAAGCTCCAGTGGCCACATCCAAGGATTCTGCTGGCTAATAGCATCGCGAGCATATCCAGCTGCGTCGTATGTTAAATCAATGTCGGATGCCTTGATGGTTAAATCTACGCCGTTTCCAGAGACTTGGACGGAGTAATTTGAGGCCTCGTTTGCTCTAGAAGCCTGCAGCTCTGAAGCAGGTTTTAAGGAGTAGTCCTTACCATAAATGCTGGTTTGAGGCATAAAGAAGAAGTTAAAGAAGATTGCTCCACCCACATACACAAGGGCAAGAATACCAACGAGTACAGCAGGTATCTTCCACCACTGATGTTTCTTGTGAACAACGGGCGCCTCTTCTTTTTCTCCAAGCTCTGCGCTATCAAGGGGAGCAATGATAGTTAAATCATCTGCCTGCTCTTCCGGCACTTCCGCTGATTGTGAAAAGTCATTAAGCTGATTGACCTTTACCTGCTCTTCACTGAGAGCAACGTACATATCAGTATCGCCAAGGCTTGGTACTGAGTCTTTAAGAGAAGGTGCTTTCTTTGTAGCTTCCTCTGAGGAAAGAGGTTGTAGGTTAGCGGTATGAGAAGCAGAGCTTTTTGCAAAGTGCTTAGCCAAGGAGCACTCCTTATAAAAATACGAAGTTACACAGCAAGAATCAGAGTGTTTTGACAAATAGACTTTCTGTAAATGAGTCAAAGCCACATCTATTTAGTGTAGTGCATATTCGTCACATATTTTATGGAACTTACGAGGAATTATTTTACACAGGAGATGAACAAACCTGGAGTAATATATATGAAATTTAGAAATAATTATTTTTCAATTGCAAGGGGAGCAATAGCGTATGTCACCAGCTAGATTCAATAGCTCTACTCAAAAAATTGGATGCGTTTGTACTGCTCTTGCTGTACTTCTTTTATGCATTTCATCTTTTCCTAAAATTGCTGTAGCCACTGCTTCAACTAGCCAATTAAATTCTCATTCTGCTAATCAGTTGTTACTGCATACTGATGTCAAATCATATGAGCTTCTTTCTTCTGATTTTGCTTCGCTTGTTGGCAATGATTCAACTTCGTTTGATAATCTTGAGCCAGTTAAACCTTACGAGGCAGTTAACACTGATTCTCATCCAAACTATAGCAAGGTAAGCGATTTTGTCTATTTAGATAGAGATCAGTTTGACTTGTCGCTTTTCTCGCCAGATGATTCTCTAAGATATACAACAGATGATGCAGCTGTAGATGCATACATTCAGACTCATCCAGAGCTTGCCGGTGTGACTGATCGTAGAATTTTGCTTCCGGTGTTTGAATTTGATTCAGACAATGATATTCAGACTCACAGAGACAGAGTTAATTCTTACATTGCTCATGGTCAGCTGGCACAAGGGTCGGTTGGTCAGGATAATACCGCTGTTATTGATACCAGTTTGTCTATGGGTCAGTATAAGCTGGAAAAAACTCTCTCGTATGATCAAGAGCATGGCTTCTATTACATCTATACCATGCACGTGGGTGTATCTGATATTGATCGTAACCTCACAACGTTTGTTGATAGCAATGGAAATAAGACTGAAAAACAAGGTCTATTCCAGGCTCCAGAGGTAGTGGGCAATGACATTCTTGACCATAAAGAAGTTGACTCTTATACGATTTCTGCTGGTTATGATGGTGATGGTAATGTTGCTCGTCCAACTACGTATGTAACACATATTACGTATTACTACACTCTCGCGCACACCGCATATGTCTCTGATACTGGAACTACCTTAAAACCTATTGACGCTGGTCTTCAGAATGCTCCTGCTACCATCTCTTCTTACAACTATGACCACACGGTTGATGCAGGAACAAGGCGAGTGCTGGACATTGATGCCGTAACAGCTCGTCTTAAGGCAGAGATTCAATCTCAAGATGTTACTCAGCTTTTCCCAGCAAGTGCTGCTACTCACAATGGAGATATTGCTATCAGTAGGACTCCTGGAGGAATTGATACCTATGATATTCACCTGTTTGAGAATGGTCAATTTACTAATGACTTGACCTATACATCAGATGGTACGCCTCGTGTTGTTGATGCCGATGGCAATGCTGTTTATTTTTCTAACCACTTTAAGGATGTTGTCTATTCTTCATACCAAGATGACACCTTGCCTGTTGGTCAGTATCGAATTGAATATCTGCTTACTCCGGTATCTGCAGATCCAGATCACTTTGATTCATATCAGCACCTAATGGTTAATCTTGTCATTGGAACAAATGATAGCTCTCAGCCCGCGCCCGCGGTAAATTGGACTCACGTCTATGTAAAGCAGCCTGAGACTACGCCAGAAACACCTGAGACACACACTCCTGAGAAGCCTCAGCAACCTCAGAAGAAGTCACAGCTTCCTGATACTGCGGATTATTCTCAGGTTGCGCTTCAGAGCACACTTGTCTGTTCCTCTGTTTCGCTGGTTTCTCTAAGCTTCTTCCTCAAGAGAAAGCTACTACAGAAGTAATCTAGGAGTACATGACGTTACTCTTGCCTCAAGAGTGAGAGAATACTGTCTAACAAGAGGCGAGAGGTACGTTATTTATGGCTACATATCCGGTTATTCAGTTAGATTCAGCTGACGATAGTCGTCTTGATATGTATGCTCGATTGACTGATAACCAGCTTCGTAATCGTCTTGACCCAACTCGCGGCGTCATGATTTGTGAGTCACATTTTGTGATTGAAACTGCACTATCTGCAGGTTGTGAGCCACTCTCATTTCTTGCAAACACTTCTCATACAGATAATATTTTGCAAATTGTCGAGAAGTTCCATCCTTTGTCAGATGACGTTCCTATTTTCATTCTTCCAGATGAGCAGCTTACACAGCTTATTGGCTACAAGATGAACAGAGGAGTACTCTGTGCCATGAGGAGACCTCAAGGTGCATTGCTAGAAGAGATTCTAAGCACGTCAAAGCATATTGCCATACTGGAAGATTTAGTAGACGTTAACAACGTTGGCGCTGTCTTTAGGTCAGCTGCGGCCCTCAATGTAGATGCTGTGATCTTAACTGCTCAGTGCGCCGACAACCTCTCAAGGCGTGTCCTGCGCGTTTCTATGGGAACGGTTCTTAAGGTACCTTGGACTCGTTTGGATGAAGAGACAACTTCACTGGACCTTATTGAAAAGCTTAAAGCTCATTCTTTTACTACGTGTGCATTTGCGCTCACAGATTCTGCAGTACCTCTTAATAAAGAGCTGGTAAAAGGTAAAAAAGCTGCACTATTCTTTGGTAGTGAAGGCTATGGTCTTGATAAGAAAACCATTAAGGCTTGTGACATTACTACCATCATCCCCATGTCTCATCAGGTAGATTCACTCAATGTTGCTGCATCATCTGCTGTTGCTTTTTGGGAGCTTTTTGCTCGATAGCTTTGGTGGAATGCCTTTAATCGCGGTACAAAAAACGGCCATCTACAAGCGCAGATGGCCGTTTCACTTTGTTGATGAGAGAATTACTCTGCTGAAGGGGTAGAGGAGCCTTCCTCATTGGTGCTCTCAACTACTGGTGCAAAGGTATTCTCACGTTTAAGGATGTTCATGAACTCCTCGCCGGTAATAGTCTCCTTCTTCTGCAGGTAGTGAGCAATCTCATGCAGCTTGAAGCGGTTCTCTTTAAGCGTCTGGAGTGCGCGCTGGTGGCCCTCTTCAACAATGCGTCTAACTTCAGCATCAATCTCTTCAGCGGTTGCCTCAGAGCAGGTGAGGGAAGAGCCACCACCAAGATAACGGCTTTGCTGCTGGCTGAGGGTAACCATGCCAAGTTTGTCAGACATGCCGTACTGCGTAACCATAGCGCGAGCAATTGCTGTTGCACGCTCAATATCGTTGGAAGCGCCATTGGTCATCTCGCCAAAGATAAGTTCTTCAGCTGCGCGCCCACCACAGAGAACAGCAATCTCATCCATCGCCTGGCTTTTGCTCATGAGATAACGCTCATCATCCTCAACCTGCATGGTAAAGCCAAGAGCTCCGCCAGTACGAGGAACAATAGTGATCTTGGTAACAGGAGCATCGTTTTTCTGGATGGCACCAACAATTGCATGGCCGGTCTCGTGATAAGCTACAACGTCCTTCTCGTGCTCAGAAAGAACCGTGTTCTTTTTCTTTGCACCGGCAATAACAACGTCAACGGACTCAGCAAGATCTTCGGTGGTAACACGACGACGACCAAAGCGAACAGCACGAAGAGCTGCCTCGTTGATGATGTTTGCGAGGTCTGCGCCGGATGCACCTGGCGTGGACTTAGCAATGATAGAGAGGTCAACGCCTGGCTCCATCTTTACATCATTGGCGTGAATCTGAAGAACTGCCTCGCGACCCTTAAGGTCTGGAAGCTCAACAGGAATACGGCGGTCAAAACGGCCAGGACGCAGAAGTGCTTTGTCCAAGGTCTCAGGGCGGTTGGTTGCTGCAAGAACAACAATACCCTTGTGGTTATCAAAGCCGTCCATCTCAGAGAGTAGCTGATTTAAGGTTTGCTCACGCTCATCGTTGGAGTTGAGAGAAGCATCACGGCGCTTACCAACCGCATCAATCTCGTCAATAAAGATGATGCAAGGAGCCTTTTCATTTGCTTGCTTGAAGAGATCACGGACTTTTGCAGCACCGCGTCCAACAAACATCTCAACAAACTCAGAGCCAGCAATCTGGAAGAAAGGAACGCCAGCCTCACCAGCAACTGCCTTAGCAATGAGGGTCTTACCAGTACCTGGAGGGCCTACAAGCAAGGCGCCACGAGGACAGCGAGCACCAATCTCTTTGTACTTATCAGGAGTTTTAAGGAAGCTAACAATCTCTTGCATAGACTCTTTAGCCTCTTCTTGACCAGCTACGTCTTTAAACGTAATGCCTGTGTCTTCTCCCTTAATTTCTTTAGCGCTTGAGCGACCAAGATTGCCGCCAAGACCTCCAAAGCCGCCACCAAAGTTCATGGAAGGACCATCGTCACCCATGGCGCGTTTAAGAGATCGGTTAATAAAGTAGCCAATACCTAGGAACAGGAAAAGAGGAATACCATACTGAATAAGGGCAAACATCAGCATATTTGTGGAGTTGTCAGGAATAGAAGCCGAGAAGTCAACTTTGTGATCTCTAAGCGTCTGAACCAGCGTTGAATCATTGGGGAACTGCGTAGTCTCAAAGATCTTCTCGGAATCTCCAGAGCCAGTTGTGAACCTAATGTTTCTGTTACCCGTATTAAGGTCTACCTTGGTAACTTCATTGTTGTCAATCTTGTTAAGGAACTCACTGTACGAGACAGTTTGTACCTGTTGACGCAGAAGTCCTGGTAATAATGTGTTGCTAAGCAGGAGATATACAAAGATGGCTACTGCAATATAGAGTAGCATCGACATAGATCTACGGTGCTTGTTATCGTTATTTGTCATACACGTCCCTTTACCTGTTTGGCTCAAATGTGATATGAGCTCACTTAGATATTTGAATTGTTTTACCCAATCTACATTTTTTATTTCTATAAAAATTTAAAATTTGGATTCCGCATAATTTGTTAAAAACGGTTTACGCGTGTGTATTACTTAGTTCAATGAGTGCAAGACGTGGTAGTATTACTTACACAAGCTGTGATGAGGACAGTAGCTGGGTAGCGCAAATCTCAAGCGAGCGGAGTTGGTGGAAGTCCGCATTTGCGTCCGTGTGAACATCACCTCGGAGCTGCAGTTCAAACGTACAGGTTTTTGTACTAGTAGATGCTGCCGGAAATGGTCGCCGTGACAGGCCAGCCGAGTAAACGGACATATCCGTCGCTGGGTGGTTACAACGAAGTGTATTGTGGCGCTTCGTCCCAGCTGTGAGGGACGGGCGCTTTATTTGTGCCCAGAAAGGTTGTGCTTGATGGCAAACGAGTACAAAAAGACCACCAACCTGCCAAACACAGGCTTTCCTATGCGCGCATCACTTGCGCAGAACGAGCCTCAGCGTTTGGCTGATTGGGACCAAAACAACGTCTATGAGCTCCTGATGAAGAAGAATGAGGGACATGACAAGTTTGTCCTTCACGACGGACCTCCTTATGCAAACGGTCCAATTCACCTGGGTCACGCACAGAATAAGATTTCCAAGGACATCATCAACCGCTATAAGGCTATGCAGGGCTTCCAGACTCCTTATGTTCCTGGTTGGGACTGCCATGGTCAGCCAATCGAGCACAAGGTTGAGCAGATGCTTGGCACCGAGAAGTTCAATCAGTTATCTACCGAGAAGATCCGTGAGCTCTGCCGCAAGATGGCAGTTGAGCAGGTAGACACCCAGCGTCAGGGCTTTAAGCGCCTTGGTGTTCTGGGCGAGTGGGATAACCCTTATCTCACTTACGTCAACGATTACGACGCAACTGATGTTGAGATCTTCAAGGCAATCTACGACAAGGGCTCTGTGTATAGAGGTACCAAGCCTGTTCACTGGTGTACTCATGACCACACTGCTCTCTCTGAGGCAGAGATTGAGTATCACGATGTCACCTCTACTGCAATCTTTGTTCGCTTTGAGCTAACTACGGTTCCTGAGGGTCTTGAGGCTTACGCGGGTAAGACCTGGGTAGACATCTGGACTACAACTCCATGGACAATGCCTGCTGACGAGGCAGTTATTCTGCACCCTGAGGCTAACTATGTTGCTCTTGAGCTTCCTGATGGACATGTAGAAATTGTTGCTGAAGCTCTTGCAGAGAAAGCTGCTACCAAGTTTGGTTATACCGATTGGAAGCTTGCTCAGGACGCAAAAGGTAATACTTGGAAGAAGACTGGCGTTGAGCTTGCAGGCAATGAGTATAAGCAGCCAATCTTTGGTGACCTTGGTAACACTGGTAGATTTATCTATGCAGAGTACGTTACCCTTGACGACGGTACTGGTGTTGTTCACTCCGCACCTGGTCATGGCGTAGACGACTATAACGCTGGTGTTCGCTTTGATATTCCACAGACTATGCCTGTTGATGATGACGGTCACTTCTTCAAAGGTGACGGTCAGGGCACTGGTGGCCCCTTCTCTGGTATGGAGGTCAATGAGGCTAACCCTGTCATTGTTCAGTGGCTCAAAGACCGTGGAACGCTCATTCTTTCAGAAGAGATTACCCACAGCTATCCACACTGCTGGCGTTGTAAAGAGCCCGTTATCTTCCGTGCAACAAGCCAGTGGTTTGTCTCCATGGATAAGACTGGCCTGCGTCAGCAGGCAGCAGAGGAGCTTACAAAGGTTAAGTTCTATCCTGCAAATGCGGTTAAGCGTATTGGCTCCATGGTTGAAGGTCGTCCTGACTGGTGCATTTCCAGGCAGCGTAACTGGGGTGTTCCAATCCCTGCTTTCACCTGCGAGGATTGCGGCGAAACTGTTATCAATGACCAGACACTTGACGCTGTCATCAAGCTTTTCCGCGAGAAGGGCTCTGATGCTTGGTTTACCGACGATCCTAAGACCTATTTAGGCGACGCTTGCGTCTGCCCTAAATGTGGCGGCCATAATCTCAAGGCAAACAAGGACATTCTGGACGTTTGGTGGGATTCTGGTGTTTCTCACACTGCTGTTTGCAAACACCGTCCAAACCTTAAGTTCCCAGCTGATATGTATCTTGAGGGCTCCGACCAGCACCGTGGTTGGTTCATGAGTTCTCTCATGACTTCTGTTGGAGCTTACGGTGTCGCTCCTTACAAGTCTGTTGTCTCACAGGGCTTTACGCTTGATGGCCAGGGACGCAAGATGAGTAAGTCTCTGGGCAATGTCATTGATCCAAATGCCGTTTGTGCTGAACGTGGTGCAGACGTCCTACGCCTTTGGGTTGCTTCTGTTGACACTTCAACTGACGTTCCTTGCGATGACGCTATTCTTTCCCAGGTAGGCGATGCATACCGTAGGTTCAGAAACACCCTGCGCTTCCTTCTTGGCGAGCTTGAGGGCCAGTTTGATCCTGCTACCGATGCAGTTGCTGTAGCGGACCTTGAAGAGTATGACCGTCTTGTTCTTGCACGTATGTGCGAGGTTCATGCTGCAGTCACTGAGGCTTACGAGGGATATCGCTTTAATAACGTCTTCCGTACCCTCTACGATTACATCATTGAGCTTTCCAACGGTTACTTGAACGCAACTAAGGACCGCATGTACTGTGATGCTGCTGATTCTGGAACTCGTCGTAGCGCTCAGACTGTTTGGGCAGAGATTCTTTCCATGCTTGTTCATGACCTGCAGCCAATTCTGGTTTACACCACCGACGAGGCTATGCAGTTCCTGCCAGAGTCCATGCGTGACGGTCAGAAGTACGCAGCCCTTCTCGACTGGTATAAGGCTCCTATGAGCACTGACGAGTACACAGCACTGCTTCCTGCATATCAGGTGCTGGTTGATGCTCGTGCTGCCTACACCAAGGTATACGAGACGGCTCTTGAGGCAGGTGTTGTTACCGAGAAGACCACGCAGGCTACACGTGCAGAGGTTACCCTTACCGCTGAGCAGGCTGCATCCATTTCTCATGCTGGTCTTGACTTTGCTGAGGCATTTGTCTGCTCTGAGGTTACCGTCTCCGAAGGTTCTGAGCTGAGCGTAAGCGTCTATCCTGCAAACGGCGAGCGCTGCGACCGTTGCTGGAACTATCGCGAGCTTGGTGAGGATCACCTTTGTCACCGCTGCCACGACGTTGTTGCGTAAATGAACACTGACCAGCAGCAACATACAACGCACACACTAGTGACCCGCCTTGCAGTTCTCTGCGGGGCGGGCGTTGTTGCCTGTGTGCTTGACCAGGTAACTAAGCTCTGGGTACGAACCTCAATCCCAGAGGGAGCCGCGGTTCCTTTTATCCCAGGTGTTATGGAGCTCTTCCACGTAAGTAACACCGGTGCAGCGTTTTCTGTAGGTTCTGGAAATGCCCTCTTTTTTGTGGCCCTCACTGCCGTGGTTATCGCCGCTCTGGTGGGCTTTGTAGTTCGCGAGGAGAACCTCCCGCTGCCGCTTATTGCGCTTTTGGGAGGCGTCGCAGGTGGCGGAATTGGCAACGCTATTGATCGTGTTTTGTATGGTCAGGTTACTGATTTCTTTGCTACAACGTTTATTAATTTTGCTGTGTTTAATGTGGCAGATATCTTTGTGACCTGTGGCATCCTTATTGCTTTTGTGTACTGGACAATCTGGGACAAAAAGCAGTAGGGTAGTGGTAATGAATGAGCGTATCGTTGACATACTAGTTGGACCAGAAGGGGACGGCGTCAGATTAGATGCGTTCCTTTCTGCCCAAGATACACTTCCCTCAAGAAGTGCCTGCGCAAAGCTGGTAGAAGAGGGAAGAGTAACCATCAACGCTACGCTGGCTACCTCCAAGTCAGAAAAACTTATGTTGGGCGATAGACTCTTAGTGTCTCTTCCAGACGCACAGCCTCAAACGGGACTTTTACGTCCAAACCCAGACATTCCCCTTGATATTCGCTTTGAGGACCAGTACCTCATAGTACTCTCCAAACAGATCGGCCTTGTCTGCCATCCATCTCCTGGCCACGTTGATGACACCCTGGCAAATGCCCTGGTAGCCCACTGTGGCTACGAGCACCTAGGAATGCTTCAGGGAGAAGAACGTCCTGGTATTGTGCATCGTCTTGATATGGATACGTCTGGTCTTATGCTGGCAGCAAAGTCCGATGAGGCTCAAAAGGCTCTTCAGGACCTCATTAGACTGCGCGTGCTTGACCGACGCTATATTGTGCTAGTACAAGGCTATGTTGCCCACGATTCTGGCACCATTGAAACGGGCATTGCTCGCTCAACGCGAGACCGTCTCAAAATGACCGTTTCAGACGCGCCTGGCGCACGAGAGGCCATTACCACCTTTAGAACGCTTGAGCGCTTTGAAGCGGGCAGAAAAGGCGAGGGCTACTCGCTTCTTGAGTGCCATCTCTATACAGGTCGCACACACCAGATTAGAGTTCACATGCGCCACATTGGACATCCTGTTGTTGGCGATCAGCTTTATGGCAAAAAAGATACAAGCCTTAACCTTGGCCTTAACAGGCAGTTTTTACACTCCTGGCACGTTCAGTTTGAGCACCCTTTTACAGGCGAGAATATCGTGGTAGCAGACACACTACCAAAAGACCTGCAAGAAGCCCTACTTTCTCAAAGCACTATGTCTATGGGAAGGACTTCTGTAGGAAATGAGATTTGCCCTCAATTGTAATATGACTAAAAAGTCTCGCATCTCATTTCACGTGGTGTAAGAGAAAAGTAGCCCTTAAATTTCCTATAAAACTCTGTTGTTCCACCATAGCCAATCATTGAAGAAATAGTAGAGACAGGCAATTTGGTATGAATTAACAGCGTTTTTGCTCGTTCCATTCTTTGTTCTAAAACAAGTTCAGAAAAAGTCTTGCCACATTTTTGTCTGAGAAGTTCAGAGAGATAAGTTGGTGTATATGAGTATTTTTCTGAAAGTTTAGCAAGTGTAATACTTTCTGAATGAGCAGTAATTTCATTAAGGATAAGAGCGACCGTCTCATTAGTGTTACCTGGAGTGAACGTATAGTGAGCATCAGGAGAAAGGCAGGTAATAAGCGCTATAAGTAAGGAAGTAACAATAGCTTCCCAATTTGGTTTTCTCTCGGAATAGGCAATGATTATCTGAGTATAAAGTGTATAAATTCGTTCAATATCAGCTGGATGAACATTTTGTGGCAGTGTATTTTTATTTGATATAAGGTTTGTAGTAAAAGTAAAGAAATCTTCTGATGAAGGCATTAGAAAGAAAAGAAAACTTCCAAAATAGTTTTTACGAGCAAGTATTGAGAGACTCACAATGTCGTCTCCATAAGGTTTTGTAGAAAATTGGCCTAAATTTGTTAAATCAAAAGCAGAAGTGAGTGTAAAAAATCCTCTGATATGAGGGTTAGCAGATTCTTCTGTTTCGTAGTGTGCACTCAAAATGACATTTGAAGCACCACCTTGAGCAAGAGACTTTCCATTGGAAAGTATATTTTGAAGTGCTTGAGTTAGTCGCTTTTCGCTCATAATCAGCCTTTCAACGATATTTTCCTGCGTCAAATTATAGGGTGATAACGCAATTTTATACGAGAAACCCGCTTTTAACCTTAAAGAGTCCATTAAGTGTTTATTTTACAAGTGCAGGTAATTAATGCTTTGGAAAGGAGACTGAATTACTTACTGCGTTTTTAAGCTAATGATATTTTGGAAATGATGAGTATGAATAAACGTCTCTCTCGCTTATTTGTTATACGAAAACATATGCTTCTATCTGCCCTTGGTTTGGCAATTGGATATATTGCTGTTGCAATGCTGGGCATTTTTACAGGCGATTTAATTGATAGTATGCTTAATGTGCAAGCTGTTGACGGTGTTTGGCAAAAGCTAGGGCTGTTGTTGCTCCTTTCGCTTGTAACGCTTTGCTTAAGCTTTTTTCTCACTGTTTGGATTCCACAAAAGCTCAATTTAGAAGCTGCGGTTGCTAGTTCTGAGGTAGCGATATCGGAATTCTTAAAGATGTCTCTTCGTGTTTTTTCAAAAAAGAATACCGGACACTATCTCAATGTAGTCACTATGGCAGCCTTTGTCTTCAGTGGTGTTCAAATTGCAGTAAGTGTTGAATTTTTAGGTGGTCTTTTAGCAGTTATTGTTTTGGCAATTGTGGCATTTACGGTAAATCTATGGATTGGTTTTCTTGTCTTGCTATATATCCCTTTTTACTTGGTGATTATTGATTATCCGAGCAAGAAAACAAATGAGATTTTGACCGAGTCAATGAAAAAACGAGAAGGCTGGCTGGATATCGGTAGGCGCATAATTGAGGAAAAGTTCTCGATTAATGTGCTACGAGCAGAGAACTATTTTGAAAATGCTTACAAGGCAGCTAATGATGAGTATTTCCTCTATGTAAAAAGAAGCAGTTATTTCAGTGCTTTATCAAAGAACCTTCCATCAGCGCTTTCAAATTTCATGCAAGTCGTAGCCATAATTACAGGGGTTATGCTGTTTTCTATAGGTCAGATGAGTGTTGGAGAGATTTTAGCCGCCTATTTGATTTTGTCAGTATTGAGTGAGCCGCTTGATACGGTTTGTTCTGTTAAAAGCTCATATCTTGCTGCAAAAGCGGATATTGATGTTTATCTTGAGCACGAGAAAGAATCCCAAGAGCCTTCAGGGTATGAGAAGCTTTGGAACTCTTCACTTAAACCGGCTGTAAAGATAGGAGAGGGAACTCTTTTAGCTACTCCAGAAGGACCAGAGCTTTTCCATACACAAGCCCTCAGCATTCCACAAAGATCTCTCGTGGTGGTAAAAGGTTCCAATGGCTCAGGTAAGTCTTCTTTTGTGGATCTTTTGGCAGGCTGCTCTGATCCATCACTATTCAGTGGCGATATAGAGCTTTCGGATGATCTTAAAGACTGTTCTCGTTTTGCTCGCCCGGTACCTCTTGTAGAAGGAAGCCTTGCTGACAATATGTTTGGAGAAAAGATTGATCGTACGGTTTACAACTTGCTCGATTTCTCCTCTCTTGAGACGCATGCTTTTGATGGAAAAGAGGAGTCCGTTTCTTTGGGTGAGCGACAAAAAATTGGTCTTTTGAGAGCTCTATCCAGAAAACAAGGGGCACTTGTTTTGGATGAACCTCTACAGAATTTAGATGCGCCAACAGCTCAGAGGCTTTGTAGATATCTCGCCAACCTCAAAGGTGGGCGGACTGTCGTGGTGATTATGCACTCCGATGAACTAGATCAAGAAGCAGATGTTCTTCTCGATATCCAAGACGGTCAATTGCATGTGCGTTGATGGGGGGAGAGGAGACAACAATGAATACAAGAACCAAATATAAGTTTAAAGTACCTTTATCTCTTGCCATTACAAAGAAAAATATCTTTTTAATAGCAGGATCAGTATTGTCAACTGCTCTTTCTGTAGCTACGAGCTTGGCCTTAGGCTCAATAGTGAGCGCCGTTTCTCAAGGCTCTTGGATGACTGATAAAACGATTACTTTTGTGGGGGTACTATTTCTTTCTCTCGTATCGGCAATCCTTGTCCTTACCTTTAAAGGATGGTTTCCTGTGCGTGCGGCGATTATTCAAAGAATGAGTTGTACTACGCAGGTTATACAAAGAGTTATTGCGATGCCGGCCCGTGTCTACAAAAAACATGAAAAAGGCTACTACATGAACCTCTTAAGCAGTTCTGCGAACATGTATGGATCTGTGTATAGTGCTGTAAACATTACTATTTTGAGTTCTGCTGGATGTATCGTAGTGATTTTATTAGCGCTTCTTATTACCAATTATGTATATTTCATCGTAGTGCTTACCTATATTCCTATCTTATTTCTTGTGACAAGGGTTCCAGCCAAGCGGATTGCTGATTTACAGCGAAATATCATTCCAGCTCAAGATAGATATTTGAACGAATCAAAACGCATCGTAGAAAATAAAAGAGCTATCAATATTGCTCGAGCTGACGTCTTTTATAAAGGAAGATATCATGACATCGGTTCAAATTACTTGGATTCCATAAAAAGATATCGGTTTAATGAGGGATTGAATGAGAAGATTCCAAGCAGTATGTGCTCTCTACTGCAGATTATTATGCTTGCTCTAACCATTGAAATGTATCAGATTCACGCTGCGTCTGTAGGAGATATTTTTATCTCATATCAACTTTGCGCATTGATTCAGAATCCTTTAGCGGAACTTTTTCAGTCAATCGTGTTTGTAAAAGCAAATAAAGTTCACCTTGAGCGCCTACAAAATACTTTCAAAGAATCCCAAGAGCCTTCAGGGTATGAGAAGCTTTGGAACTCTTCACTTAAACCGGCTGTAAAGATAGGAGAGGGAACTCTTTTAGCTACTCCAGAAGGACCAGAGCTTTTCCATACACAAGCCCTCAGCATTCCACAAAGATCTCTCGTGGTGGTAAAAGGTTCCAATGGCTCAGGTAAGTCTTCTTTTGTGGATCTTTTGGCAGGCTGCTCTGATCCATCACTATTCAGTGGCGATATAGAGCTTTCGGATGATCTTAAAGACTGTTCTCGTTTTGCTCGCCCGGTACCTCTTGTAGAAGGAAGCCTTGCTGACAATATGTTTGGAGAAAAGATTGATCGTACGGTTTACAACTTGCTCGATTTCTCCTCTCTTGAGACGCATGCTTTTGATGGAAAAGAGGAGTCCGTTTCTTTGGGTGAGCGACAAAAAATTGGTCTTTTGAGAGCTCTATCCAGAAAACAAGGGGCACTTGTTTTGGATGAACCTCTACAGAATTTAGATGCGCCAACAGCTCAGAGGCTTTGTAGATATCTCGCCAACCTCAAAGGTGGGCGGACTGTCGTGGTGATTATGCACTCCGATGAACTAGATCAAGAAGCAGATGTTCTTCTCGATATCCAAGACGGTCAATTGCATGTGCGTTGATGGGGGAGAAAAATAGATTCAAAGGCATGGGCACTTTGACCCTTTCGTTGCGCTAAGATTGTAAGGTAATTGTTTATCGAGAGGTTTTGGCTGATAAAACATATTTGCCTTGAGTTTGGAGCGTAGGGATATATGCCATTGCAATTTAACAGACTCGGTATCACTCCAATCGTTGTTTTTAACTTTATTATCTGGCTTTTCTTTACACTCGCGTACTTCTATCAGATTGTGTATATCCTTCGCGTCATGTTTCAGGGTGAGGTAAAGCTTCCTGAGGCAAAAAAGCAACATCGTTATGCTTTCTTTATTGCAGCTCACAATGAGGAGCCTGTTATTGGCAACCTTGTTAGGTCCATTCTTTCTCAGGATTATCCTCGGGAGCTGATGGATGTCTTTGTTGTCGCAGATGCTTGTACTGATAAAACAGCTGAAGAGGCAAGAAAAGCTGGGGCAATTACTTGGGAGAGAAATGACCTTGCTCGTAAAGGTAAGAGCTGGGTTATGGATTACGGTTTTGACCGTATTCTTAATGAGTACGGCGACAAATACGAGGCCTTCATTATTATGGACGCCGATAACCTGGTTTCTCCGAGCTACTTGAAGATTATGAATCAGGCTTTTGATGCAGGATATCTTGTCTGCACCAGTTACAGAAACTCAAAGAATTTTGACTCTAGCTGGGTAAGTTCTGCCTACGCTACCTGGTTTATGCGTGAGGCAAAGTTCTTGAATAACGCCCGTATGATGATGGGCACTAGCTGCGCTGTTTCTGGTTCCGGCTGGATGGTTTCTTCTCGCATTATTAAAGGTATGCATGGATGGGATTTCCATACCCTCACCGAGGATATTCAGTTCTCCACTTTCTGCAGCGCTCATAACATCCAGATTGGTTATGCGCCTGCAGAGTTCTTTGATGAGCAGCCTTTGACTTTTAAGGCGTCATGGACACAGCGTATGCGTTGGACAAAAGGCTTCTACCAGGTGTTCTTCTCGTATGGTTTTGATTTGATTAAGGGTATTTTTAAGGGTCAGTTTGCTTCATACGATATGCTGATGACCATTGCTCCAGGCATGATTTTGACGCTGCTTTCAGCCTTTATTAATGGAACTTACTTGCTGGTTGGTTATTTGAGCCACGGCTTTGTTGCTACTGACGCAGAGATTGCTATGAGTGTGGGATCTTTGGTTATGACGGTTTTCTCGATGTATGTGGTCTTCTTTATTTTGGCGCTTATTACCACTGTCTCGGAGTACAAGCATTTCCACGTAAAGAAGAAGTGGCGTATTTTTACCAATCTCTTTACGTTCCCTATTTTTATGATGACGTATATCCCTATTACCGTTGCGGCTTTGTTCAAAAAGGTTGAGTGGGTTCCTACTAAACATGACATTGCTGTTAACTTTGAGGATGTTATTGCTTCAAGTGGGAGTTCAAATTAAATAATTAGCTCCACTGGTGGTACAATGCCAAAACACGTTGAGCATGACCGGTAGGTCAGGAGGGAGCCAAAAACAATGGCAAAGTTCTTCGAAGGCGAATCGCATACATTTTCTGAGTATCTTTTGGTTCCTGGCTATTCATCAGCTGAGAACATCCCTGCAAATGTTTCTTTGAAGACTCCTCTAGTAAAGTTTAAGCGTGGCGAGAAAAGTGCAATTGAGCTCAACATTCCTATGGTGTCTGCAGTAATGCAGTCAGTTTCTGGTCCTCGTCTGGCAATTGCCTTGGCCCAGCAGGGTGGCATTGCCTTTATTTATGGCTCTCAGTCTGCTGAGGATGAGGCTCAGATGGTTCGTGAGGTCAAGAGTTATAAGGCAGGCTTTGTTGTCTCTGACTCCACGCTCACCCCAGAGATGACCCTTGGTGAGGTACTTGATCTTAAAGAGAAGACCGGCCACTCTACCATGCCTGTCACTGATGACGGCACTTCTCGCGGTAAGCTCGTAGGTATTGTTACCTCTCGTGACTATCGTCCTTCTCGCGATGATCGCTCTAAGCTGGTTTCTGAGTTTATGACCCCAGCTGATAAGCTTATTACCGCTCCTGAAGATACTTCCCTCAAAGCTGCAAATGATATTATCTGGGACAACAAGCTTAATGCTCTTCCTATTGTTGATAAGAACGGCCACTTGGTCAGCTTTGTATTCCGTAAGGATTATGATTCCCACAAGTCTGCTCCAGATGAGTTGCTTGATGACTCTAAGCGCTATATGGTTGGCGCTGGTATTAATACTCGTGACTATGAAACTCGCGTTCCTCTGCTTGTTGAGGCTGGTGCTGATGTTTTATGCATTGACTCTTCTGAGGGTTATTCCGAGTGGCAGAAGCGCACGCTTGAGTGGGTTCGTGCAACTTACGGTGATTCCGTCAAGATTGGCGCAGGTAACGTTGTAGATGCTGAGGGCTTCCGCTTCTTGGCAGAGGCTGGCGCTGACTTTATCAAGATTGGTATCGGCGGCGGTTCTATCTGCATCACTCGTGAGCAGAAGGGCATTGGTCGTGGTCAGGCAACCTCTGTCATTGATGTTGCTCGTGCTCGTGATGAGTATTTTGAGGAGACCGGCATCTATATTCCAATCTGCTCTGACGGTGGAATTGTCTACGACTATCACATGACTTTGGCCCTTGCTATGGGTTCTGACTTCATGATGCTTGGTCGTTACTTTGCTCGCTTTGATGAGAGTCCTTCTGACCGCGTTATTGTTAACGGCTCTTACATGAAGGAATACTGGGGCGAGGGTTCTGCACGTGCTCGTAACTGGCAACGCTACGACCTTGGCGGCAACAAGCGCGGTCTTTCCTTTGTTGAGGGCGTTGATTCCTACGTTCCATACGCGGGTCCTTTGAAGGATGGTGTTGAGGCATCACTTCTGAAGGTCAAGTCCACCATGTGCAACTGCGGTGCTCTTGATATTCCTGAGCTTCGCGATAAGGCAAAGATTACACTTGTCTCTTCAACTTCAATTGTTGAGGGTGGCGCACACGATGTCTTGCTGAAAGATTCAAATCAGCAGGTCAGCTACAATTTCCGTTCATAACTCACAGGATTTATGGACTACGAGCGTCACCAAGTATTTTGCTTGGTGACGCATCGCTATAAGAAAGGGGAACTCGTGGAAAACGAGGAAGTACAGAACGTATCCGATACAGGTGATTTTCCTGCCTACGACGCTGAAGCTATTGAAACTAAGTGGCAGCGTGTCTGGGAAGAGCAGAATCTTTACAAGACAGAAGAAGACAGCTCAAGGCCTAAAAAATACGTTCTAGAGATGTTCCCTTATCCTTCGGGCGATCTTCACATGGGTCATGCTCGTAACTACACCATTGGCGATGCTATGGCTCGTCAGGCTCGTATGCGTGGCTTTGACGTTTTGCATCCAATGGGCTTTGACGCTTTTGGTCTTCCTGCAGAAAACGCCGCTATTAAGCATAATACTCAGCCTTCTGTGTGGACTCATAAAAATATTGATCAGGCTGTAAAGACCATGTTCCGCATGGGCTTTGCTTACGACAAAGATCGCATGTTTAACACCTGTGACCCTGAGTACTACAAATGGGGCCAGTGGATCTTCCTCAAGATGCTTGAGAAGGGCCTGGTATATCGTGCGACAAGCCCTGTTAACTGGTGCCCTAATGACAAAACTGTTCTTGCAAACGAGCAGGTAGTTAATGGTAAATGCTGGCGCTGTGGCGCAGTCCCAGAGAAGCGCGAGCTCTCACAGTGGTATCTGCGCATCACTGATTACGCCCAGGAGCTTCTCGACGATCTTGACCAGCTTGAGGGTTGGCCAGAGCGAGTTCGCGCTATGCAGGCAAACTGGATTGGCCGCTCCGAGGGTGCAGAGATTGACTTTACCCTGGCAGATACCGATGGTGTCACGCCAACCGATACCAAGATGACTGTCTTTACTACTCGTGCAGATACCATCTATGGCTGCACCTTCATGCTGCTTCCACCAGAGTCTAAGCTTGCTGCTGAGCTGGTAGGGGATTCAGAGTACAAGGCTGCCTTTGACGCTCTCCATGAGGAGGCCGTAAAGGTTTCTTCTATTGATCGCCAGGGCACAGACCGCGAGAAACACGGTGTGTTCACCGGCCGTTACGCAATTAACCCAGTCACCGGTCAGACCGTACCAATTTGGGTTGCTGACTACGTCCTTCTCGACTATGGTACTGGTGCCGTTATGGGTGTTCCATCAGGAGATAAGCGCGACTTTGACTTTGCTAAGAAGTACGACCTGCCTATTGTTCCTATCATTTGCGAAGAAGGAACTGATATCTATGAGGAGCTCAAGGGAGTTTCCGAGTACAAGGTAACCTCTGTTGACTGGGACGGACCAATGGATACCGTTGGTATTCTTGTCCAGTCTGGTCCTTTCACCGGACTTCGTGGTGGTAAGCATTCCGAGGCAGAAGAGGCCGTTGTTGCCTATCTGACTGAGCACAACGTTGGACGTAGAACTGTTCAGTTCCGCCTTCGTGACTGGCTTATCTCAAGGCAGCGTTATTGGGGCAATCCAATTCCTATGATTCATTGCGATTGCTGCGGTGACGTCCCTGTTCCTTATGACCAGCTCCCTGTTACGCTTCCAGATAATCTAGATCTGGCGGCAGGGGATACTCTTGCTGAGTGCAAGGAGTTTGTAGAGACCACCTGTCCAAAGTGCGGCAAGCCCGCCAAGCGTATCACTGATACCATGGACACTTTTACCTGCTCTAGCTGGTATTATCTGCGCTACTGCGATCCACACAACACCGAGCTTCCTTTCTCTAAGGAGTCAGTGGACCGCTGGATGCCGGTAGATAACTACATTGGTGGCATTGAGCACGCAATTCTGCACCTTCTGTATTCTCGTTTCTTTACTAAGGTCCTTCGTGACCTGGGTATGATTGACATTGACGAGCCATTTAAGAACCTAATGACCCAGGGTATGGTCAAGGATGAGCATGGCGACACCATGTCAAAGTCAAAGGGTAACGTTGTACCTCCAAGCTCTGTCATTGAGCCTTACGGTGCAGATACGATGCGTCTTGCCATTCTCTTTGTTGCTCCACCAGAGAAGGATTTTGACTGGGACGAGAAGGTCGTTGCAGGTGCAAACCGCTTTATCAAGCGTGCGTGGCGTGTGGTTTGGGAACTCTCTCGCACCGCTGATACTTCTGCCGTACTCGACCACACAGCTTTGGATGCAAAGTCGCTTGAGCTCAACCGCGTCCTCAACGCTATGGGAATCCGCTGCACCACCGAGTTTGACAAGGGTCAGTTCAACACTGCTATTTCTGCAGTCATGGAGCTGGTTAATGCGGCAAGCGCCTATATCAACGAGGTTCCTGCAGAGTCCAGAGATGCTGCACTTTGCTACAAGGTTGCAAATGATGTTGTTGCCATGCTGGCTCCAATCATTCCTCACTGGGCTGAGGAGCTCAGCCACGAGGCTCTGGGTAAAGACACACCTGTCTATCACCAGCCTTGGCCAGAGTTTGACCCAGAGCAGGCAAAGAGCAATACCGTTGAAATTGCTGTTCAGCTCAAGGGCAAGGTCCGCGCACGTATTGAGGTCTCTGCTGATGCTTCTGAGGAAGAGCTCACTGCAGCTGCAACTGAGGCAATTGCCGATCAGCTTGAGGGTAAAGAGATTAGAAAAGTCATTGTTGTTAAGGGTCGACTTGTGAATATCGTTGCCTAACAGCAAAAACACTTGACGAGAAGCCCTTTATCTCGTAAGATATCTCTAAACGTAGTTGTTATTAGTTGGAAGTGGGGTTGAGTTTTGACCCCGCTTCCTTTCTGTATGTAGATGAGGGGGTCAAATGCAAAACGAAGGTGCAACACAGAAAATCTTGTCCGCACTAGAGCAGGCTGCACTCAATCACCACATTGATATTGTTGATGTTGAGATTGTTGGTTCTTCTAAGAATCCTGTGGTCAGAGTAAGAATTGACCATGATGATGAGACAGCAGAGACCATTTCTCTTGATGAAGTTGCTCAAGAAACATCATGGATCTCAGAGACCATAGATGAGCTTGATCCATTCCCAGCATCATTTACCTTGGAGGTTTCTTCTCCAGGAATGGCTCGTCCGCTTCGCCGCGCAAAAGACTTTGAGCGCTTTGCAGGGGAAGAGATTCAGCTTCAGACTACCGCCACAGAGGGACGCCGTAAATTTACTGGAAAACTCTTGGGTATTGAGGGTACAACAATCTCAATCCAGACAGAAGATGAGGTCTGTACTGTTGATTTGTCTGAGTTAAAGAAGTGCGTTATTAAACCAGTTTTTGATTTCTCGGCCTCAGCCAAGAAGTAGATAGAGAGGATTATTCATGGCATCTGAAATGATGGAAGCTTTGATGTTGCTTTGCCAGGAGAAGCACATCGACGAGTTGTATCTTCTGGACCGTTTGGAGCAGTCTCTGGCAAAAAGCTATGCTGACGTCCTCCATCTTGATTTTGGCGCCCGTGTCACCATTGATAGGGCTACTGGTCGTGTCTACGTCTATGAGCTTGTCCCTAAGGGTGAGCCAGATGAGGAGACTGGTGAGTACACTGAGTTTGACGAGGTAGACGTAACTCCTCCAGATACCAGCCGTATTGCTGCACAGCATGCTAAGGCAGAGATTAAGACTCTTGTGCGCAATGCCGCCCGTGCTCAGATTTATGATGAGTTCCGTGGCCGCATTGGTGACATCATCACAGGTACTGTTCTTCAGTCAACTCCTGATTTCACCATCATTAAGATTCGTGAGGGTGTTGAGGCAGAGCTTCCACACTTTGATCAGCGCCGTTTTCCTGATGAGCGCGATGAGCGTCCAGCAGGCGAGCGTTACCTTCACAACCAGCGCATTAAGGCAATTATCGTAGACGTTCGCGATCCTAATGCAACTCAGCCAGCAGTTCGTGGTGAGCGTCAGCGTCCACCAATTGTTGTTTCTCGTACCCATCCAGATCTTATCCGTCGTCTCTTTGAGCTTGAGGTTCCAGAGGTTTATGACGGTGTTGTAAGCATCCGCTCTATTGCTCGTGAGGCTGGCGTCCGTTCCAAGATTGCTGTTTCGTCCGTTGACGAGCGCCTTGATCCAGTTGGTGCTTGCGTTGGTCCTAAGGGCAGCCGTGTTCGCACCGTAGTTTCTGAGCTCCGTGGAGAGCGCGTTGACGTTGTGCCTTGGTTTGATGACGCCGCTCGTTGCGTTGCGTCTGCACTTTCACCTGCACGCGTTTCTCGCGTTATTGTTGATGGCGCTACGGGACACGCAACTGTTATTGTTCCTGATGATCAGCTGTCTTTGGCTATTGGTAAAGAGGGCCAGAATGCTCGTCTTGCTGCTCGCCTAACTGGTCTTCACATTGACATCAAGAATGAGTCCCTTGCTGCAAGCATTCTGAACAACCTTCCTGAGGTTGTTGAAGAGACTGTTGACGAGGAAGAGATTGCTCATCGTTGCAAGTATGTGAGCCCTAACGGAACTCCTTGCCGCAATATGGCAAGACCTGGTTCTGATTTCTGTGGCATTCATGATGACATGGAGAATGCAGAGATTTCTTCTGATCCAGACTCACTGATCTAGTCAACTACCTGTAACTATCCCGTCAACCGGAAGGTTTTCATATATGGCAAAAATGCGTGTACATGACCTTGCCAAAGAATATGGTATGCAGAGCAAGGAATTGCTCGAGCACCTTGCGGACATGAAGATTCCTGTAAAGTCCGCTTCTTCTACGCTTGAAGATGCATATATCTCTATTGTTCGTAAGAAACTCCAGCCTATTATGGAGGCTCGTGCCGCTGAAATTGCAGCTCAGAAGGCTGCTGAGGAAGAGGCTGCTGCCAGGGAGGCAAAGGCTGCTGCAGAGGCAGCAGAGGCTGAGCGACTTGCTGCAGAGGCAAGGCGTGAGGCTGAGCGCGCTGAGGAAGAGAAGAAGCGCGCAAAAGAGGAGGCTGCTCGCAAGAAAGTAGAGGAGCGCCGCCGCGCTGAGGAAGAGAAGAAGCGCCTTAAGGCTGAAGAGGCCGAGCGTAACCGCGTAAAAGATACCGCTCCTAAGGCTGCTCCTTCTTTCAATAACCTGCTTGATCAGATTGCTCAGCAGGAAGAGGTATTGAAGCAGCAAGCAGCGGAGTCCGCTGCTCAGAAGAAGGCTGAGAAGGGACCTAGAAACCACGCTCGCGCTAATGCAAGCGAGGCAAGTGGCGCTCCTTCTCGTCATAACTTCAAGAATGAGCGCGATGACGCTTCCCTGTCTGATGAGCGTCCAAACGGCAAGCGCAAGAAGAATCGTCGCGGTGGAGATGACGGAGAAGACCGTTATAGCCGCATGGCACGTGAGGCTGAGGCTTACAACAGAAGCCGTGTTTTAGATGAGGCTCGTGTTGCTATTGAAGAGGCAAGCCGTGAGTCCACTGGCCGCCGTAAAAAGCGTAAAGAGCGTCGTCAGAAGCAAGCTGCAGAGGCTGCTATGGAGCAGCGTATTGAAGAAGCACTCGCAAACGACCAGGATATTTCCCAGCTTGATACAGTAAAGGTCCCTCAGGGGTCTACTGTCTCTGAACTTGCTGAACTTCTTGGTGTTCCTGCAAATGACATCATTAAGCGCCTGTTCCTGCTTGGCAACCCTCTGACGCTTACCGAGACCATGTCTGATGAGCTTATTGAGATTGTTGCTGATGACCTTGGCCGCCAGATTAAGATCATGTCCAAGGAGGAGGAGAACGCCTTCACCTTCTACGATGATCCTAAGGATTTGAAGCCACGTCCTCCAGTAGTTACCGTCATGGGTCACGTTGACCACGGTAAGACATCGCTTCTGGACGCAATCCGTCACACTGGCGTTGCAGCTGGCGAGGCTGGCGGCATTACTCAGGCAATTGGTGCTTCTCAGGTCACCATTAACGGCCGTGAGATTACCTTCATTGATACCCCAGGTCACGAGACCTTTACCGCAATGCGTGCTCGTGGTGCAAAGGTCACCGATATTGTCATCTTGATTGTTGCTGCAGACGACGGTGTTATGCCTCAGACCATTGAGTCTATCAACCACGCAAAGGCTGCTGGTGTTCCAATTGTTGTTGCAGTCAACAAGATTGATAAGCCAGGCGCAGATCCTACCCGTGTTCGTCAGGAGCTCACCGAGTACGGTGTTATTCCTGAGGAGTGGGGCGGACAGAACATGTTTGTTGACATCTCCGCTAAGCAGAATTTGGGCATCGACGATCTTCTCGAGACTATTCTTTTGCAGGCAGATGTCCTTGAGCTGAAGGCCAATCCAGACACCTTTGCATCTGGTAACGTTCTTGAGGCTAAGCTTGACCGTGGTCGTGGCTCTGTTGCTACTGTTCTGGTTACACGCGGTACACTCCACATCGGCGACGCTCTTGTTGCTGGTATGGCATTTGGACGCGTTCGCGCCATGCTTGATCCTAAGGGCAACGCAGTTACCACCGCTGGTCCTTCTGATGCAGTTGAGATTCTTGGTCTGCAAACCGTTCCTGGTGCAGGCGATGAGTTCCGCGTCTTCCAGGAGGAGCGCGACGCTCGTGAGCTTGCTGATCAGCGCGCCCTTAAGGCTCGTATTGAAGAGCAGAACCGTGTTAAGCACGTTACCCTCGAGAACCTCTTTGACACCATGGCTGACCGTGACGTCAAGGAACTCAACCTCATTATCAAGGCTGACGTTCAGGGCTCCATCGAGGCTCTCCAGGATTCCCTGGACAAGATGGACCAATCCGAGGTTCGTATCAGTACCATCCACTCTGCTGTTGGTGGCATTACCGAGACAGACGTTGTTCTCGCTGACGCATCCAACGCAATTATCATTGGCTTTGGTGTCCGTCCAGATGCAAAGGCTAAGCTTGCCGCAGAGCGCGTAGGCGTTGAGATTAGAACGTATAGCGTCATCTACAAGGCTATCGAAGAGATTGACGCAGCTCGTATTGGTATGCTTAAGCCAACTGAGCAGGAAGTCCAGACCGGCGTTGCTGAAGTTCGCGATACCTTCAAGGTGCCTAAGGTTGGTATTGCTGCCGGCTGCATGATTTCTGAGGGTGAGATTTCCCGCGACGATAATATCCGCCTCATCCGTGACGGCTTTGTTGTCTACGATGGAAAGATTGCATCGCTCAGGCGCTTCAAAGACGACGTTAAGAGCGTTAAATCTGGCTACGAATGCGGTATTGGCCTTGAGAACTTCCAGGACATCAAGCCTGGCGACCAGCTCGAGGGCTATCGCATTGAGCAGGTGGCTCGTACCGAGTAAGAAGGGACAGCATGAAACAGAATCAGTTTTCTCGTCGTACTAATGAGATTGCTCGAGAAAAGCTCAGCTGGATCCTTTTGTTTGAAATTTCCGACCCTGATCTCCAGCTTGTGACTATCACAAGCTGCGAGGTCTCGGTTGATAAGTCCTTTATGCGTGCCTATGTAAGCTGTGAGCCTGATCGCTACGAAAAGGTTCTTGCAGCTCTTAAGCGTGCTAAGGGTAGGATTCGCTCGCTTTTGGGCCACGCGCTGAACTGGCGTGTAACCCCTGAGCTTGATTTCAAAATTGATACTACTACCGATGAGGCTGAGCGTATTGCTCAAGCCCTTGAGGTTGTTCCACCAACGCTTGGTGTTGAGAAAGACGAGTTTGGATACCCTCTAGCTTCTGATGAAGAGAATTCTGACGAGGAGGCGTAAGTAAGTGACGTCACTGAATACAAAAGTCAGTCGTCCAGAGTTTGACGAGGTTATAGCTCTGATTGAGCAGGCCTCGTCAATCGTTGTTTGCGCGCATACTTCTCCTGATGGAGATGCGATTGGCTCTGGATTAGCACTTTCTTCCATTATTCAGAGAAGATGGCCTAGCAAAACTGTCACTAATCTTTTGGCAGATGCTGATGGAGAAGTACCACGTATATACAAGTTTCTTGCTGGTACTGAGAGCTTTGTACCTGCAAATAAGTACGAGGGAACTCCAGATCTTTTTATCTGCGTAGATCTTTCTACTGCAGGTCGTTTGGCTGATGCAGAAGCGCTGATGGAGCGCTCCAAGACGGTAGCAGTGCTTGACCATCACCCTTATAACAACGTGTATTGGAACGCAGGACTTGTGCGTCCTGATGCGGCGGCAACTGGTGTCATTATCACCGAGTTTGCCTGTCATTTAGGCGCTGAGCTTATTCCATCTGAGGCACAATGTCTTATGTGTGCGCTGGTAACTGATACTGGTCGTTTCCAGTACCAAAACGCTGATGGCGAAGCTTTTGAGGTAGCAAGTTTGCTGGTGGAAGCAGGTGCTTCTCCATCTCAGATTGCGCTTCATGTCTACCAGAGTGATCGCTTGGCCTATCTTCATCTTGCTGCAAAGGTTATGGGTCGTATTCGCACCTTTGGTGAGGGTCGCGTCGCCTACAGCTACGTTACTACCGCAGATCTTTCTGCATCAGGTGTTCCTCTAGCAGAGATGGATGGCCTGGTAGATGTTGTGCGCTGTGTTGAGGGAACTGAAATTGCCCTCTTCCTCAAAGAGGTTGACGGCGGAAAAGTTCGTGGCAATTTGCGTTCCAAATCTCAGCTAGATATTTCTGGCGTAGCTCGTCAAATGGGTGGCGGCGGACACACTGCTGCTGCAGGCTTTACCGCTGAAGGCACCATTGACGATGTGTTTACCCAGATAGTCCCGCTGCTTATTGATCTTCTCGCGCTTGACAAGGAGTCATAGGTGAAGCGAGGAGCTAGTGGAATTAACGCACTTATTGCTATTGACAAACCGCTTGGGCTGACCAGCCATGACGTGGTTTCTCGCGTTCGCCGTGCACTTGGCGAGAAACGCGTGGGACACGCAGGCACTTTGGATCCTAATGCAAGTGGCGTGCTGGTAGTGGGCATTGGACTTGCTACAAAGCTTTTGGGCCTTCTGATGCTTGACCGAAAGGGGTATGTAGCCGACATTTCGTTTGGCGCTCGTACCTCAACCGATGATGCAGACGGGCAGGTCGTATCCACTGCGGCTGTTCCAGAAAGTCTCTATGATGAAGAGTTTGCTCGCGCTGCATGCGCAAAGCTGATTGGCACTGTAGACCAGCTTCCACCTGCAGTTTCTGCAATCTCTGTTGATGGCAAACGCGCTTATCAGCTTGTTCGTGAAGGTAAGACACCAGAGCTTGCGGCTCGTAGAGTCTCTATTTACGACGCTACGCTTTTGGCGGTACGTAAACCTTCCACTACGGATGAATCACTGGTATGGACGGTTGCGTTTGACGTTTCAAAAGGCACCTACATTAGAAGTATTGCTCGAGATCTTGGTCAGTCTCTTGGAACAGAGGCTCATATTAGTGGCCTGAGAAGGACGTTTTCTGGTCCAATCACACTTGGGAGCTGCGCTTTATTAGAAGAGCTTGAACAAAGCCCAGCTCAGGTGCTTGAAGCTAAACGCCTCAATCCAACTGAGGTTCTGGGATACCCTGTGCACAGGTTGACTGCAGCAGAATATAAGTGTGTTGAGGTTGGAAAACGTTTTGGTATTCCGGAAGATCTCTCTGAGATTGCTAATAACTCGCTGGTCAGCCTTGTGTGGAATGAAGCTCTCGTAGGAATTTGGACAAGGCAGGGCTCCTGCCTTGTCTGCCAGACAAACTTTTCTCAAGGTATTTTGTGTAAGTAAGGATGCACGTTGAACAAGGTAGAACGCATAGCACAATCCGTTTTGTATGGAAGTGAGTTGCCGGCTCCACGTGAGCTTGGTGATGCCGACTTCTATACATTGCGTTCTGACTGCTACAAGAAACCTTGCGTGTGCGTGCTTGGTGTCTTTGACGGACTTCATGAGGGCCACCAAGGGCTTCTCGCCAGCGCAAAAAAGGACGCCGAAGCTCGCAATGTACCACTTGTGGCTGTGACGTTTCTGCCAGACCCTGTTGAGGTGCTGTTTGATGGATCTCCTCGTCGGTTGCTCTCGGGAGAAGATAGACTTCGTGCACTTGCTGCATGGGGAGTGGATGGCATCTTGGTGCACCACTTTACCCGCGAGTTTGCGGCATTGAGCGCTACGCAATACGTTGAGGACAAGCTGCTACCAAGTGTTTCGGCTGTGTCCGTTCATGTGGGTTCTGACTTTGGCCTGGGCGCACAAGGAGCTGAAGGAAGCGCGCTTCTAACCTCGCTTGGGCATAAGCATGGCTTTGAAGTTCACGCCCATGAGCTCTTTTGCTCAGGTGGACAGAAAATCTCTGCAACTCGTATTAGGGACTTGCTTGAGCAGGGTAAAGTTGAGGAAGCAGCAAGCCTGTTGGGCCGCTGGCACTTTGTGAGTGGCGTAGTCAAACACGGTCGAGGCCAGGGTACTGGCTTTGGTTTTCCAACTGCAAATGTTTCGCTTGACCTGCGTGATTGCATTCCTCAAGATGGCGTGTATGCGTGCTATGTGGTTCACGGCGCAACAGCATGGCCCGCTGCGGTTAATGTGGGAAAAGCCCCCTCATTTGAGTCTCAAACAGGACCTTTACTTGAAGCTAACCTCCTTGGTTTTAGCGGCAATTTATATGACTCGCAGGTTCAAACGGTATTTGTGAAGAGACTGAGGGAATCAAAAAAATTTGATTCGCTTGAAGAGCTTAAGTGTGCCGTTCGTGGAAATATAGATTGGGTAGCTCAGAATCTGGGTACGACTTCATATAACTTAGAAAGCGGGGAGGTGGAAGATGATAACTGACGAAGATAAAGAGCGTGTACGACAAGCCACAGATTTTGCCACGCTTGTTTCTGAGACAGTTGAGCTAAAACCCCGAGGTCAGGACTATTGGGGATGCTGTCCTTTCCACCAAGAAAAAAGCCCTTCATTCAAGATAAATCCTTCTACGGGTCTCTGGCACTGCTTTGGCGCATGCTCCGAAGGTGGAGACGTCTTTAGCTATGTCATGAAGCGAGAAAATCTAGATTTTCCTGACGCTATCAGATATCTTGCCGATAAAGCCGGAATTACCCTTACAGAAGAGGCTCATGTTTCTAAGGGTCCCCGCAAGAATCGCTTAATTGAGTGCCTTACCGAGGCCGAGAATTACTTCCACTCCATGCTTATGCGCGGAAGGGGAGAAGGTCCTGAGGCGGCGCGTGCATATCTCTCTGGTCGCGGTTTTGGAGCCGCTGTCTGCAAGCGCTGGAAGCTGGGATATGCACCTGGCAGAGGCGCGCTTGTAGCGCACCTGCGTAAATGTGGCTATACCACGCAAGAGATGATTGCTGCAAACCTTGCTGTCGAGCGTAACGGTCGCATTAGCGACTGGTTCTATGATCGCGTGATGTTTCCTATTCATGACGAGCAGGGAAGAACTATTGCTTTTGGCGGTCGAATCACTAAAAAGGTAGAAAACGCTCCCAAGTACCTTAATACCAGGGACACTTCTGTCTTTAATAAAGGTAAACACCTCTTTGCCTACGATGTTGCAAAAGAGACTATTGCCGCCCAGTCCGAGGCCATTATTTGCGAGGGCTACACTGACGTTATTGCCATGCATGAGGCTGGTTTTACCAACACTGTGGCAGCTTTAGGCACTGCATTTACGTCTGAGCACGTCAAACTCATCGATCGCCAGCGTGCACGCAAAATTATTTGCATGTTTGACGGTGATGCTGCAGGTCAACACGCTGCTGCTCGTGCCATTAAATTTATCGATAAAACAACCGCTGCGTTTCTCTGTGTTGTTTTGCCAAATAATCAGGATCCCATGGAGTTTCTCGCCGAATCGGGTGCAGATAAGCTACGTCCTATCTTAGATGCAGCTCGCCCGCTTATGGACTTTGTCTTTGATGCCACAACAGCTCAGTTTGACTTATCTGTACCCGGTGGTCGAGTCAAAGCGCTTGAGGCTTTAGCGTCTCTGTTGGCCCCGCTCAAGACATCGGTGCTGCTGAGCGAGTATGCACTTCGTGTGTCCGATTTACTTCATATTGATGTCGAGGAAGCAAAGCGCGCAATTAAGGCCGCGCCTATTCAAGACGACGCTGCAGATTCGCGCACTTCAAAGATGGCGCGCAAACAGCCTCAGAAGAGTGCCCACACAACTCCAGCTTATGCCAAGGGTCCTTCATACGATGATGTCCCACCGTATGACGAGGCGCCACCATATGATGATCCTTCATCGTATAGCGTTTCTGCTGATACGTATGAGCCACGAGGCTCACAGGGTCTCTCCGCAGAAGATCGTAGGCAGGTTAACTCAGAGCTTGAGCTCTTAAGTGCTATGGCAACAAACTTGTCTTTAGTGCGAGAGTATCAAGACCGTATTGCAGACTTTGTCTGGGCCGATGCTCGTCATCAAACCATGGCATGGGCCATGCTTGCTACTCCAGAGGGCGCTACGCCAGCGCAGGTTGTTGCCGCAGCTGCGGCTGTTGAGCCAAATGCGGCAGCTATTCTTTCTTCTGGTCGCGTGATATCTGAGGGTAACTCCGATACACGTCGCTCGCTTGAGTTTATTGTGGACACTGTTGACTACTACTCGGTACAGCGTAAATTGCGAGAAATTCGATCAAATCTGCGCTCCAGTTCTTATGCAGGGGAGTCTTCAAGCGGAACACTTGCTGAAGAGCAACTTGCTGCTGCGCAGGAGCTTCAGACACGAGCGCTTGAGCTAGGCAAGAGGCTTACTTCGGGGCAGTAGAAAATACTCATTTTATGAGGATGCTACTCATCTGATTTTTTATAAATTAAAATGAGTAGTTTGATTAGGTAGAGAAACTTTTGGGTATAAAGATTTGCGCTAATCTATCGAAAGGATATTTGTGGCTGCAAAAAAGGCAAATGAAGAGGTCAAACTCTCAGATGAGCTTACTAAAATTGTTGATGATCTGGTAAGTTCTTCAAAGTCTAACGGTAGTATCAGCGAAGACGATATTCAGGTTGCCATTCGTGACGTTGACGTTAACGATGATGAGCTTTCTGATTTGTACGATTCGCTGCGCGTTAAAGGTGTAGAGATTACTACCGCATCTGAAGCAACCGTTTCTTTCGCCATTGAAGATGACGCCGTAGAGGATGATTTTTCATCCGATGATGACTTGGATGATTCATCTGATTTTGAAGATGAAGATGATGAAGATTTTGATGCCGTAAATGAGGCACGTGAGGTCAAAGAGGCTCTCCGCTCTGTTTCTAAGGCAAAAGTCTCTAAGCCAAAACGTTCTTCTCGCGCTCGTGCTCGTCGCTCAGATACCACCACGGTTATGCTTACCGGCGATCCTGTCCGCATGTATCTTAAAGAGATTGGTAAGGTAGACCTGCTTACTGCATCAGAAGAGGTTCACCTTGCTATGAAGATTGAGGCAGGTACTGCAGCTTCCCAGAAGCTGGAGGACTTTGAGGATGGCCTCATCGAGCTCAACCGTGCAGAGCAGCGCCGCCTTATGCGTATTGAGTCCGTAGGACTTGACGCTAAGCAGCAGCTTATCTCTGCAAACCTTCGTCTTGTCGTCTCAATTGCTAAGCGCTATGTTGGCCGTGGCATGCTGTTCCTCGATCTTATCCAGGAAGGTAACCTGGGCCTTATTCGTGCTGTCGAGAAGTTCGACTACACCAAGGGCTTTAAGTTCTCAACATATGCCACTTGGTGGATTCGCCAGGCAATTACCCGTGCTATTGCAGACCAGGCTCGTACCATTCGTATTCCTGTTCACATGGTAGAGACTATCAATAAGCTCATTCGTGTTCAGCGTCAGCTTCTGCAAGACCTTGGTAGAGATCCTTCTCCAGAGGAGATTGGTGCAGAAATGGGTATGTCTCCTGATCGCGTCCGCGAGATTCAGAAGATTAGCCAGGAGCCTGTCTCTCTTGAGACACCTATTGGTGAAGAAGAGGATTCTCAGCTTGGAGACTTTATTGAGGACTCTTCAGCTGTTGCTCCACCAGACGCAGCTTCTGATTCAATGCTTCGTGAGCAGCTTGAGCAGGTTCTTGACGGCCTTGCTGATCGTGAGCGTAAAGTTATTAAGTTCCGCTTTGGTCTTGAGGACGGTCATCCTCGTACCCTTGAAGAGGTAGGCAAGGAGTTTGGCGTTACGCGTGAGCGTATTCGTCAGATTGAGTCCAAGACCTTGGCAAAGCTTCGTCATCCTTCTAGGTCCGGTCGACTTAAGGACTACATGGAGGAGTAGCTTTTTGGTTTAGGTGTGAGAAATTTTGCAAGAGGAATTTGAATAAATTTTTTCTAAATAATGCTTGCATGGTTTGGAATGTCTCTCTATACTTAAACACCGCTGAGAAGCACACATATTCCCCGATGGCGCAGCGGTAGCGCAGCTGACTGTTAATCAGCGTGTCGCAGGTTCAAATCCTGCTCGGGGAGCCAGAATTTTCAAGACCAGGCAATGCCTGGTCTTTTTTGTTTATAGAACCGTTCTACTTTTCTCGCATTAGGCAAATTTTTATTCACAGATTTGAAGAGGACGATTTTCTCGACAATTTGGTCATTTGACCGATTTTTCTTTATTTATCCTCAAAAAACTTCAAAATTGACACCGTAAAAGGTACAAAACATAACGCTTACGGTATTTCTGCAACCGTTGAGCGACATCTCACAAAGAGCTGTGATGAAATTTGTTAACGTACTCATTAAGGTCAGTGTTATGCAAAAGGCATAACAAATGAGAAAGGTCACTACTATGGATGTGTCTCGTCGCAGTTTTCTAAAGTTCTGTGGTCTGGGCGTTCTTAGCGTTGGTGGATCTAGCGTTCTTGCAGCTTGCGCACCTAGCGAGAAAAAAGAGGAAGGCGCTAAAGATGCAAAGGTAGAGAACAAGGATAAGCCTGTTGTCTTCTTCAACCGTCAGCCTTCTAACAGCTCAACCGGTGAGCTTGATACAAACACTCTTAACTTCAACAAAGACACCTATTACGTTGGCTTTGATGCAGTTCAGGGTGCAGAGCTCCAGGGTCAGATGGTTCTTGATTACATCAAGGCTCATGCAGCTGAGCTTGATCGTAACAAGGATGGCATCATTGGTTACGTTCTTGCAATTGGTGACATTGGTCACAACGACTCTATCGCTCGTACTCGTGGTGTCCGTAAGGCACTTGGTACTGGCATCGAGAAGGACGGCAAGATTATTTCCGATCCAGTAGGCACCAACACCGACGGCTCCGCTTCTGTTGTTCAGGACGGCAAGCTTGAGGTCGGCGGCAAGTCCTACACCATCCGTGAGCTTGCTTCTCAGGAGATGAAGAACACCGCTGGTGCAACATGGGATGCTGCAACCGCTGGTAACGCAATTGCTGCTTGGTCTTCTTCCTTCGGCGATCAGATTGATGTTGTTGTTTCCAACAACGACGGTATGGGCATGTCCATCTTCAACGCATGGTCAAAGGCTCAGAAGGTCCCAACCTTTGGTTACGACGCTAACTCTGACGCTGTTGCAGCTATTGCTGACGGCTATGCAGGCACCATTTCCCAGCACCCAGATGTTCAGGCTTACCTGACTCTCCGTCTGCTTCGTAACGCTCTCGACGGTGTTGACATCAACACCGGCATTGAGTCCGCTGACGATGCAGGCAACAAGATTGACTCCAAGGACTATAAGTACGTTGCAGATCAGCGTTCTTACTACGCTCTCAACCTTGCAGTTACCGCTGAGAACTACAAGGACAATCTTGACGCAACCACTACTTACAAGGATGCTTCCGCTCAGCTGAGCGCAGACAAGCACCCAGAGAAGAAGGTTTGGCTCAACACCTACAACTCTGGCGACAACTTCCTTGGTTCAACCTATGTACCACTGCTCAAGAAGTATGCTCCACTGCTCAACCTCAACGTTGAGTTCATCGCAGGCGATGGCCAGACTGAGTCCAACATTACCAACCGTCTTGGCAACCCTGACGAGTACGATGCATTTGCATTCAACATGGTTAAGACCGACAACGGTTCTTCCTATACCCAGCTGCTTAAGTAATTAAGTAGTCGATAGCACGAAACAATACCGGAGGGGAGACACCTGCTCTCCTCCGGTGTTCTCGCGAATAAGCGCAATAACTTAGCGAGATAAGGGGTGATTACATGGCAGATACAGAAAACGATATCGTTCTAACAATTGATGGAATGAGCAAGTCCTTTGGACGTAACCGCGTTCTGGATCACATTTCAATGAACGTACGCCGTGGAACCGTTATGGGTCTTATGGGAGAGAACGGCGCAGGCAAATCTACCATGATGAAGTGCCTGTTTGGTACGTATCAAAAAGATGAAGGCAAGATATTTCTTGACGGCAAAGAGGTTAATTTCTCTGGACCAAAAGACGCACTTGAGAATGGCGTTGCAATGGTTCACCAGGAGCTTAACCAGTGCCTTGATAGAAATGTTGTAGATAACTTGTTCCTTGGTCGCTATCCCGTTAATGCAATGGGTGTTGTCGACGAGGGACGCATGAAAAAAGAGGCTAACGAGCTCTTCAGGCGTCTTGGTATGACCGTAGACCTGACACAACCTATGAAGAACATGTCAGTATCTCAGCGTCAGATGTGCGAGATTGCAAAGGCAATTTCTTACAACGCTAAGATTATTGTTCTTGATGAGCCTACTTCTTCACTTATGACTCAAGAGGTCGAGAAACTCTTTGAGATGATTCACATGCTCAAAGAGCAGGGAATTTCTTTGGTCTACATCTCTCACAAGATGGATGAGATCTTTGAGATTTGCGACGACATTTCAGTTCTTCGTGACGGTAAGCTTGTTATGACCAAGCGCTCAAATGAGACTAACATGAATGAGCTTATCTCGGCAATGGTTGGCCGCTCACTTGAGAATCGCTTCCCAGATGTTACTAACACACCTGGTAAGACATATCTTTCTATTCAGCACCTTTCAACTAAATATGAGCCATACCTTCAGGATGTCACTTTTGATGTAAAGAAGGGCGAGATCTTTGGTCTGTATGGTCTTGTCGGTGCTGGTAGAACAGAGCTTCTTGAAACAATCTTTGGTGTAAGAACCAGAGCTGCCGGTCGTGTCTACGTCAACGAGCACCTTATGAACTTCTCGACAGCCGCAGAGGCAATGGATCACGGTTTTGCCATGATTACCGAGGAGCGCAAGGCAAACGGCCTGTTCCTTAAGGGTGACCTAACGTTTAACACAACCATTGCAAATCTAAACCAGTACAAAGCTGGTCCAATTCTTTCTGATCCTAAGATGACTAAGGCTACCGTCAATGAGCTCAAGGTTATGAACACCAAGGCTCAGGGTCCATCGGACTTGATTTCAAGTCTTTCTGGCGGCAACCAGCAGAAGGTCATTTTTGGTAAATGGCTCGAGCGCTATCCACAGGTATTCCTGATGGACGAGCCTACTCGTGGTATTGATGTTGGTGCTAAATATGAGATCTACCAGCTCATTATTGATATGGCTAAGAGCGGTACCACTATTATCGTAGTCTCTTCGGAGATGCCAGAGATTCTGGGAATTACCAACCGAATTGGCGTTATGTCTAACGGTAGACTCTCGGGCATTGTAAATACCAACGAGACAAATCAAGAAGAACTCCTGCGCCTCAGCGCAAAGTACCTGTAGGAGAGGATGATACATATGCCAAAAACAGGTGGATCTGTTCTGACGGCCGAGCAGGAAAAAGAGCTGCTAAAGCCTATTGATCAGAAGATTGGTTCCATTCAGGCTCAGATTGATGAGCTTCGCGCAAATGGTACCAACAAGGTAATTTCAACACTGAGCGCTATTGAGTCTACAAAGCGCGATAAGTCTATCTCTGCAGAAGAGCGCAACACGCTTATCGAGGGCTACAAGACTGAGCTGGAGCTTGCCAAGAAGGTTGAGTCCGAGAACAGCGCTCAGGTCTCCAAGCTTATCGCAGAGGCCGAGGCCTATCTTAAGGCGCACTACAAGAACGAGTACCTGGAGCCTGTAAAGGCTAGCTGTGCCCTTGAGAAGGAGCAGGCTAAGCAGAACTACGCGGCCGCTCTTGCGCGCCTTAAGAAGGAGCATGAAGAGGCCGTCAGCAAGACTTCCGACGCTCAGGAAATCAAAGACGAGAAGTACGTCTATAAGAACCGTCAGTTTGATGCTAAGGTCAACTATCAGAAAGACCTTCAGCGCATCAAAGACCGTGCTCATAATGCGTTTAGTCATGAGTATCACCTCATCGACCTTCTCAGGATGTCTAAGTTCACTCCACTGGAGTCTCAGGCTCAGAAGTGGGAGAACTACAAGTACTCCTTCAACACCCGTTCATTCTTGCTTCAGAACGGCCTGTACATTGTTATTCTCCTGGTATTCATTGCCCTTTGTATCATTACTCCAGCAGTTAAGGGCACTCAGCTCCTGACATACTCCAACGTCATCAACATTCTTCAGCAGGCATCGCCTCGAATGTTCCTGGCACTTGGTGTCGCTGGATTGATTCTGCTTACCGGTACTGACCTTTCCATTGGTCGTATGGTTGGTATGGGCATGACCGCTTCAACCATCATCATGCACCAGGGCATCAATACTGGTCAGGTCTTTGGTATCACGTTTGATCTTACTGGTATTCCAATTCCTGTCAGAATCATCATGGCTTTGGTTACCTGTATTGTTCTCTGCACCTGCTTTACCAGTATCGCTGGCTTCTTTACTGCTAAGTTTAAGATGCACCCATTCATCTCGACCATGGCTAACATGCTGATTATCTTTGGTATTGTTACCTATGCAACAAAGGGTGTTTCTTTTGGTGCTATCGAACCATCTATTCCAGATATGGTCATTCCACGAATTGGCAAATTCCCATCAATTATTTTGTGGGCAATCGCAGCTATCGCTATTGTTTGGTTCATCTGGAACAAGACCACCTTTGGTAAGAACCTCTATGCAGTAGGTGGAAACCCTGAGGCAGCAGCTGTTTCTGGTATCTCTGTCTTTAGAGTTATGGTTGGCGCTTTTGTTATGGCTGGTATCCTCTACGGATTTGGTTCATGGCTCGAGTGCATGCGTATGGTCGGCTCTGGTTCCGCAGCTTACGGCCAGGGTTGGGACATGGACGCAATCGCAGCCTGCGTTGTTGGTGGCGTCTCGTTTACCGGTGGTATTGGTAAGATCTCCGGTGTTACCGTGGGTGTTCTTATTTTCACTGCACTGACTTACGCACTGACCATTCTTGGTATTGATACCAACCTGCAGTTTGTCTTCTCGGGCGTCATTATTCTGACCGCTGTCACCCTTGACTGCTTGAAGTACGTCCAGAAGAAGTAGCTGGTGCTCCCGCGCCGCGTGCCGTACAGCGCGGACATGCGCCGCAAGTGTGGAAACGCAGCGGCGCCGAATGCTGCAAGTGCGGAAAGCGTGCAATTACGTGCAAGTTTCGAGGCGTCTACTCACGTAGACGCCTCTTTTTTTGGCGAAAGACAGCGCTTGCACGTTAAGGAAAAATGGCTTTACGGGAAATTTATAAACTAGCTGGTAAAATGCGGTATCAATTTAGACAAATGTCCTTTTAGAATTTTCGCACCACACCTATGTCGGATAATCTGCAATTTTTGTCTCTAGAGCACATCTATGGCTGATATTCTGCAGTTTCAGAGAGAAATAACACACCTGTGTCAGAAAATATGTTAACTATCGACAGATTATCCGACTTTACTGTGGTTGGGCTTCTCGATACATGCAGAATATCCGACATTGGTGTGGTTGGGCTTCTTGATACATGCAGATTATCTGACGTAGGTGTGGTCAGGGCATTGAGTAGAGCTATCTGCGGCAGATTATCCGACATAGGTGTGTTAGAAAGATCAAATCAGACCCCACATCCAACAGAATATCTGACTTTGCTGTGCTTGCGCATTGTTTAACTGTCGTGGGCTGACGGTTTGGCGGTAAAAAACAAGAGAGTCGATTTTCTCGGCCCTCTTGCTGGGTGAATTTTGCGATTGCGAGATACGGTATTGCTCGTGGAACATCGTGAGCTGCGCGCGAACCTGCGTGCGGTAGCAGCTACAGAGAATCAAGGAAGCGATGCTGTGCTGCTCGTCCTTCTTCGTTCCACTTGAATACGCCGGCGTCTTCAAGGACGTGCGAGAAGACAATGCCAACTTCGTCGTAGATGTACTTCTTGAGCTGCTCAGATGAGAGGGAAGCGATATCCTTACTAGAACTGTCGCCCTGCTCAAGCAGCTTGGCGTAGATCTGGCGAGCCCAATCGGCGTGAGAAATGGTGGTGGAGTCCGTAGTCAGCTGTCCGTAGACTGCGTTAGCTTTCTTGCCATTTGCCAGGCACTGCTCCATAACAGACTGAACTTTGTTGAGCTCTGGCACAAGACGAGGCGGAAGCACGGCAAGGCCCATGACCTCGATGAGGCCGATATTCTCTTTCTTGATGTGGTGATACTCGGCATGTGGATGGAAGATGCCAAGCGGATGCTTTTCGCTGGTAACATTGCAGCGCAGCGCAAGAAAGACCTCGTAAGTCTCATCTTCAAGCTTGCGAACAACAGGGGTAACCGTGTTGTGGGGCTCGCCGTCAGTTTCCGCATAAACAGAGACGGATTCGTCGGTATAGCTGCGCCATGCGGTGATAATAAACTCTGCAGCTTTGAGTGCTTCTTCTCGACTGGTAGAGGAGAGGCGAAGAACGGAGAGTGGCCACTTGAGAATTGCACCTGCTACCTCGGGGAACTGCTTGAGCTCAAATTCTTCCGCAACTTCTGCGCGCATCATAGGGAACTCGTAACGTCCGCCCTGGTAGTGATCGTGCGAGAGGATCGATCCACCCACAATGGGCAGGTCAGCGTTTGAACCAATGAAGTAGTGGGGGAACCTGTCCACAAAGTCAAAGAGGTTGACCAGCGCCTCGTGATTGATGTGCATAGGAACGTGATCCGAGTTCATGGCGATGCAGTGCTCGTTGAAATACGCATACGGACTGTACTGGAATCCCCAACGATGCTGGTTGAGCTCAATGGGGATGATGCGGAGGTTCTGCCTGGCTGGATGTGCGCCAGCACCAGACGAAGCGCCGCGTCCAGAATAGCCCTCGTTGTCCAGACAGAGCTGGCATGCGGGGTACTTCTCGCCAGAAGTGTTCTGAGCCGTTTTAGCTGCGGCAATCTCGCGAGGATCTTTTTCTGGCTTGGAGAGGTTGATAGTAATCTCCAGGTCTCCCCAGGTAGTAGGGGTAGTCCACGTGATATTCCTGGCAATGGCGCTTCTTCTAACATAGCCTGCGTCGCAGCAGAGCGTGTAGAACCAGTTAGTTGCGGCACGAGGCCCCTTGGCAACGTACAGCTCATTGAAATGGCGCGCTACCTCGGAAGGTTTTGGCAGCAGAAGACCCATAACGCGCATGGCAAAAGAGTCTTCGCCGCTCTGGGTGTTCTCGGCAAGACCGTGAGCAACAGCTAAGCGAGCAAGCTCGGCAAGGGTCTGGTCAAGATCAAACGACTCCAGGTCAATCTTCTCCCAAGGCTTAACGGGAGCGGGCCCCTCGTACGAAAGCATGTCCAACAGCGCGTTATAGCACCAGGTCAAATCCTCAGTTTGAATAAGTCTGTGCTCGCATGCATACGCAACAAGCTGCTGAATGCAAAGCGCGCTTTCATTGTCTGCTACAGCCATTGTGCACAAGCTCCCTGGTCAGAGATGGCGTAGTGGCGGCAGGCGCCTTCGCCAAACCACTGGTTCATCTGTGCAATGAAGGTTTCAACAAGGGCGAGAGGAACAAAGCACTGGATAGAGCCACCAAAACCGCCACCGTGAATGCGAACGGCACCAGAACCTTTCAAGATACTCTCGGCCAAACCGAGGGCAAGCATAGCTGGCTGATACGAGCCAGAAGTAGAAACGTTCTGCAGGTACATGCCGGAGCTTGCGCCAGAAGCGTTGGTGAGCGCAATAAAGGACTCAATATCGGAGTTCTGGAGGTCTGCCCATCTCTTATCTACCAGGTCATTTTCGTACCAATAGTGAATAGCGCGGAGAAGGGCGCGGTCTCCAAGCTCTTCTCGCAGCTCATTAACGCGAGCCTGGAAGGCTTCAACCGGAACCTCAGAGAGGCGAGTCTTGCCAAAGGCTGCTGCAACTTTTTGCATCTCAACAGGGACCGCTGCGTATTCATCTGTGAAGGCAACATGGTCGCAGCCAACATCAACAAGGCAGAGGGCGTAGCCGTAATCCTCAAAGTTAAGGTCCAGCTTTTCTGCTTTGGGCTCTGCAGAATCCTCAAAGTTCATGAAGGCAAGGCCGCCAAGGCAAACAGCAAGCTGATCCATAAGGCCGCAAGGCTTGCCAAAGTAAACGTTTTCTGTGTTCTGGCTCATCTGAGCAAGCTTAACCGCAGAAATCTCGCTGCCGCCTTCCCAGAGTGCTTCCATTGCGCGACCTGCTGCAGCCTCAAAAGCAGCAGAGGAAGAAAGTCCACCACCACCAGGTACGTCGCTTACTACTGCCATGTCAAAACCAGTTGGCTCAAAGCCAAGTTTGACCAGGTTTGCAGCCATGCCGCGAACAATGGCCTTTGTGGTAAGGAACTCATTCTCTGAAGGCTCCAAGTTGGTGTAATCCACCTCAAAGGGGTCATAACCTACGCTGGCAACACGAATAACGCCCAGGTTATTAGGTGCGCAAATAGCGTCAATAGCAACATCTAGGGCGCCGGCGATAACATGACCACCCTCGTGATCAGTGTGATTACCAGCAATCTCGGAGCGACCAGGCGCATGTACTGCAAGATAGCGGTCAGTTTTTCCGAACATTTGCTCAAAGTGCTCTTTTGCGCGATTGAGCTGAGCTGTGGTTTTCTCGTCAAACGTGTGAGCCATGGTGTTCCTTTCCCTTTAGCGCTGTAAAGCCAGGTATCTTAAAAGAATCGATAAACAATCTGTGAGCTGTATGGCTGCTCAGGCGTGCACGTGGGCTGAGGCCACTCTGCATGGTGAGCGCAATCTGGATAAAACTCGCTCTCAAATGCAAAACCAGCCTGAGGCTTATAGATGGCGCCGTCTTTTGCACGTGCCTCATCAAGCCAGTTGCCGGTATAAAGATGGGCGCCAGGAGCGGTAATTTGAATTTCTAGTGAGCGTCCGCTTTCTGATGTGGCGAGAAGAGCGGGGCGTAGCTGTCCGTTTTCAAAGTTGTTAATGGCAAAGCAGTGATCATAGCCTCGAGCAATTTTGAGCTGCTCGTTTTCTACACCAAGATCTTTACCAATGGTCTTAGGTGTGCGGAAATCAAAGGGAGTTCCTGCAACAGGATTGATGGTTCCTGCGGAAACAGAGTCTTCTCGTAGAGGGAGATACGAATCTGCGTGAATGGTCAGACTATGACCGCAGACATCTCCAGAATCATGACCATTAAGGTTGAAGTACACGTGGTTAGTCATGTTTACAAATGTTGCAGCATCGGTTGTGCAAGTATACGTAAGATTTACCGTTGACTGCGTGCCTTCTTCAACAAGCTTGTAGGTTGCGGTAATGTGGCGGTTTCCTGGCAGTCCATATTCTCCATCTACCAGGTCAATGCTGAAGGTTACCGTATTTTGAGCTTCGTCAATTTCTGCTTGCCAAATGCGCTTATGGATGCCAGTAACCAAATCAGTGTGTAGGTTATTTTGATTATCTGGACCGTTGTTTTTTGGAAGATGATAGACAACGCCATTAAGCGGAATCTCTGCTTTATCTGCGCGGTTAGCGGAAGGTCCAATGGAGGTACCAAAGCAGGCGGGGTTATCTAAATACAGGTCAAATAGGCTATATCCAAGAACTACATCTGCCTGCGTCCCATAAACATCTGGAACTGAAACGCCCAGAATGGTGGCGCCAAAATTGCTTAATTTAATTGATGAATGGGCGCCGCGAATTGTATACGTAAGCGCAGCAGGGGAGTTAACAAAGCTATCAAAGGGTCGAACATCAATCATCGGATACCTCCGAGATACTACTCATAGTGCATTACACATACTATGTTAACGTACTCATAACGAATTAACAGGAAATTATTAAGTTTTCAGTCAGTGGTATCTTTGCGGGGGCAAACGGTTAGAGCGCAGGTCAAAAGTCCTTCTCGCCGAACGGTAATTTTTTTACCGTGAACGTTTAATTTGCTGCTATATATGCAATTTTATCGCGTTATGCCAATCTGCCTGTTAGTATGAGTACGTAAACAAGCAGATAATCGGAGGAATTCGTGACTCGCTCGCATAGTTCTAGCTCAAATAAACGCTCTGTTTCAATGGCTGATGTTGCGCAAGCCGCCGGTGTTTCTCAGCAGACCGTTTCTCGTGTCGCTAATGGTGCTCAAAACGTGAGCAAGGCAACGCGAGAAAAAGTTCAGGTCGCAATGGAGTCCATGGGCTTTAGGCCAAGCTTTGCAGGCAGGTCGTTAAGGTCTGGCTCGTATCAATCGGTGGGACTCTGTCTGTACGACATTCGCGAGTTTGGTAACTTGGCAACCCTCGATGGCATTGTCTCTGCTGCTCGTGAGCATGAATATGCAATTACGATGATTGAGAAAGGTTCTGACGACGGTCTCTGCCTGCAGGACATTTCTTATCGTATGTCTAATCTTCCTGTTGACGGCATGATTATCAGCATGAGCCTTATGGCATCAGACTTTGAATCATTTGTGCCGCAGGCAGGCCTCGGAACAGTCCTTCTTACCATGCATGAGCATCCCTATTGCACAACGGTTGACTCAGACCAGTACGGTTGCTCTAAGCTAGTTATAGACCACCTCTATGAGCAGGGTCATCGCAATATTCGCTTCGTAGCAGGCCCTTCATACTCTATTGACTCGCAATTTCGCGAGAAGGGCTGGCGAGATGCCATGTCTGAATATGGGTTAGAAATTGTTGAGCCTTTAGCTGGCGATTGGACCGCCAATAGTGGCTATGAAATTGGTAAAAAACTGCGAGAAACTCGTGATTTTACTGCGGTCTATGCAGCAAACGACCAGATGGCACTAGGTATCATTGCGGCATTTGAAGAAGTGGGACTGAGCGTACCGGAAGACGTGAGCGTTGTTGGCGTTGACGACTCCCTTGAAGACTATTTGCCTAACTTCTCCCTGACTACCGTACGCTTTAACTTGCTTGAGCGTGGTCGCGTTGCTCTTGAGCATGCCATTCGTGCATCTCAACCAGGATATGAACCTGAAGCAATTAGGATTGCTCCAAAGCTGATTGTTCGTACTACCACAGCCGCCCCAAAGAAGCAGTAACTCATTCAAGAAGTCGGGTTTCTCGCCATAATCAGCTATACTGTTCAGGCGATAGCTGATTAGAGGAGTTATATGTCTGAGTCACCAAATAAAGGATTAGGCTGGTCAGTTCAGGTTTCTCTGGATACGCATGAGATTCGTGCGGGAGAGACTGTAACTGCTACTCCTAAAATTATTGGTGCAGATCCTGAGGGCTTCCGATTCAACTATGTGTGGAGTCTGTACGATCGCTGGGACGAGGGCTTCTGGGATACCACAGAGCATCAGTTTGGCGGCTCAATCACAGACACCTCGTGGACGTTTACGTTTACTGAGCCTGGCCGCTATCATCTTTATATTGATGCATTTGATAGCCTCAACAACCCTCAGACAGTTACCGCTTGGGTAGTAGTTGCAGGTGATGATGACTTTATGCGCCCTCCGCTTCCAGCTGAGGATGCAGAAACCGTCGTTGCTGTTAATGGTGTTTCAGAGATCTTTAACATTGCCTCTGAGCAGTTTAACTCGCTGAAAGAGTATTTTATTGCGCTTACACGCGGTGAAGTTACTTTCAAGGAGTTCAAAGCCCTTGATGACATCTCGTTTGAAGTGAAGCGCGGCGAGGCTTTTGGCTTGGTGGGCACCAACGGTTCCGGTAAGTCTACCATGCTCAAAATCATTGCGGGCGTCCTTGAGCCTTCTAAGGGAACTTGCGAGGTCAAGGGTACTATTGCACCGCTTATTGAGCTTGGTGCTGGCTTTGACATGGAGCTTACCGCTAAAGAGAATATCTACCTTAACGGCGCTCTTCTTGGTTACAAGAAGGAGTTTATTGACTCGCATTTTAATCAGATTGTTGAGTTTGCTGAGCTTGAGGGCTTTATGGATATGCCACTCAAGAATTACTCGTCCGGTATGGTGGCTCGCATTGCCTTCGCAATTGCTACCGTTACGGAGCCTGACCTGCTCATTGTTGACGAGACGCTTTCGGTAGGAGACTTCCTTTTCCAGCAAAAGTGCGAGAACCGCATCAAAGAGCTGGTCGCTTCTAATAACGTTACGGTTCTTCTGGTTTCTCACTCCATTGACCTGGTCCAGCGCATTTGTGACCGTGCCATTTGGATTGAGAAGGGAAAGCAGCGCATGCTTGGCCCGGTGGACGAAGTTTGTGAAGCTTACGAGCACCTTAAGAGATAATTAAAATTCCTAACCAAAAGTTAGGCTCTGTACGAGTACAATATGTGTGTCTTTAAATGTGGTACGAGATACCCGTAAGGCTCATAGTTATAGTTTTGCCTTTTGGATACCTTGTGCCTGGTCAGGTGAGGTATCTTTTTTATTGGAGGCGCTATGACTCAAGAAGGTTCGCACTCTCTCATTGTGGACGAGCAGTCTCTTGACCGCATTCTTACGCGTATTGCTCACGAAATTGTCGAGAATAACGATTCAATTGAAAACGTTGCTCTGGTAGGTATTATTCGTCGCGGAGAAGTTTTGGCTTCTCGCCTTGCAGAAAAGATTCTGAGCTTTACCGGATTTAAGCCAAAAGTTGGCTCACTAGATATTAGCTTTTATCGCGATGATTTTAGAAGAAATACTGCGCCGGTGCTTCATGCAACTAATATCGATTTTGATATTACAGGCACAAGCGTTGTGCTGGTAGATGATGTACTTCAGACCGGAAGAACCATCAGAGCAGCACTCGATGCCCTCATTGACTATGGCCGTCCTGAGCGCGTTCAGCTAGCAGTTGTTGTTGACCGCGGTCATCGCGAGCTTCCTATTAGACCTGACTATGTGGGAAAGAATGTTCCTTCATCAAAGAGCCAGGTAGTCAGCTTAAATATTAAAGAAATTGATGGTCAGGACTGCGTCTTGCTGTACGAAGCTGACTATTCTGACCCCTTTATTGAGGGAGGAAACTAATGCTTTCAGTTAAACATTTGATTGATACAAACAGCCTGACGCGTGACGATATTCAGCAAATTCTTGATACTGCTCAGTCGTTTGAGGCTGTAAACAACAGAGACATCAAAAAGGTACCAGCTCTTCGTGGGCGCACCATTGTTAACCTGTTCTTAGAGCCTTCTACCAGGACTCGCTCCTCATTTGAGCTTGCCGAGAAACGCCTCTCTGCCGACGCTTTAAACATGGGAGGATCTACCTCATCTGTGGTTAAGGGTGAGTCTTTGGCAGATACCATCCAGACTATCGACGCTATGAATGTTGATATGTTTATCTGCCGTGCAAAACTTGCAGGTACACCGCAGAAGATTACTGAGCACACTGATGCAGTAGTCATCAACGCTGGTGACGGCAAACATCAGCACCCAACGCAGGCAATGCTTGATCTTTATACCATCCGTAAGAACTTTGGGCATCTTGATGGCCTTAAAGTTGCCATTGTTGGTGACCTTTCTCACAGCCGCGTTGTTGGCTCTTTGGTGCCAGCACTCAAGACTATGGGTGCAGAGGTTGTTCTGGTAGGCCCTCCAACATTCCACGTAGACGATCCAAGCTGGTTTGGCTGCTATCAGACCTCACACTTTGATGAAGTCATTGGCAATGTAGACGTCGTGTACATGCTTCGCGTGCAGCTGGAGCGTATGGAAGGAGCGCCTATTCCTTCTCGCCGTGAGTACAACAGGCTTTGGGGCCTTGACGAGCGCCGCAGTAAGCTGATGAAGCCCGAGGCAATCATCTGCCACCCAGGTCCTATGAACCGTGGTATGGAAATTAACAGCGAGGTGGCCGATTGTGCCCGCTCTCGCATTCTTGATCAGGTCAATGCGGGTGTTTTGACGCGTATGGCCGCAATGTATTTGCTTCTGGGAGGAGACTCTGATGGCATTTCTGCTTAAGGGCGCACGTGTTGTAGATCCGCAGCTTAATCTTGACGCGGTACTGGACGTCCGTATTGACGGAGAAACCATTGCTGAAGTAGCAGCAACCGTTGCACCTCAAGAGAGCGATACTGTTATTGATGCAAAAGGCAAGGTATTGACTCCTGGCCTCGTTGATATGCATGTCCACTTTAGAGATCCTGGTTTTGAGTACAAGGAGACCATCGAGACGGGCTCTAGGGCTGCGGTTCATGGTGGCTTTACTGACGTTGCTACTATGCCAAATACCAATCCTGTTACCGATAACGGTCCTGCTGTTCGTTTTCAGATTGACCGCGGCAATGAGGTTGGTTTGATTCATGTTCGTCCTATGGGTGCTTTGACCAAGGGTTCTAAGGGACAAGAGCTTGCTGAGATTGGCAACATGGTTGATGAGGGAGCATCCGCGTTCTCTGACGACGGCCACGGTGTTCAAAGCGCAGGTATGATGCGCACCGTTATGGAGTATGTCTCCCAGTTTGACCGCGTTGTTGCTGCTCACTGTGAGATTGAGTCCATCAGTGCTGGTGGCGTTGTTAACGAGGGTCGTGCAAGTACGCGCCTTGGCATGTTTGGCTGGCCAGCACTTGGCGAGGAGTTAGAGATTTCCAGAGACATTGATCTGTGCCGCCTTACCGGTTGCCCTCTACACATCTGCCACATTTCAACAGGCAGGGGAGCAGAGCTGGTACGTGCAGCTAAGAAGGAGGGTTTGCCTGTTACTGCAGAGGTTTGCCCTCACCACCTCTTCTTGTCTGAAGATGACATTACCGATACGTATAACACCAACCTTAAGATGAATCCACCGCTCAGAACTGCTGAGGATGCGTTTGCTCTTCAGGCTGCAGTCGCAGACGGGACAGTTGACTGTATTGTTACCGATCATGCTCCTCATGCAGCTCACGAGAAGGACTGTGAGTGGGAAATCTCTTACTTTGGCTGCATTGGCCTTGAGACCTCGCTGCCTTTGATGGTCACCAATATGGTGCGCACCAATAAGCTTTCTTACACTGGTCTTGTTCGCGCAATGGCCGTTAATCCTCGCCGTATTCTGCGTCTTGCGCCTGTTAAGATTGCTGCAGGTTACAAGGCTGACCTGACCCTTTTTGACCCAGAAAAGAAGGTTCAGATTACGACAGAGTATTTTGAGAGCAAGTCCAAGAACTCTGCCTTCATTGGCGCTGAGCTCTATGGTGTTGCAACAGATGTGTTTGTTGATGGCAAGCGAGTTCTTGCTGATGAAATAGTTGTTCCTGGAGGGGAAAAGTAATGCCACTACGTGGAAATGTACAGGTATTTGATTTTACGGTTCTGAGTAATACCCAGGTTGTCCAGAATCTGTATAGAGCCCAGCTCAAGGTACCAGGTCTTTGTAAGTCTCTAGCGCCTGGTCAGTTTGTAAACGTTAATGTTCCAGGCGATAAGCGCCACATTCTTCGTATCCCACTGTCCTTCTCGCTAGCTGATAAAGCAACCGATACGCTCGAGCTTATCTACGCAACGGTAGGTGAGGGCACGCGCAGGCTTTCTCAGATGAAGCCTGGTGACGCCAGTGACATGACTGCTCCTTGCGGCCGCCCCTGGCGCCTCAACGCCTCTAGCAAGAGAAGCGTCCTGGTAGCAGGAGGTGTGGGTATCACACCAATTATCGCAGCGGCGCGCAAACTGGCTGAGCTTGGTGTTGAGTTTGACGCGGTCATTGGCGCACAAACTGCCGAGAAACTCTTTGGAGAAGAGGATCTTCTCGCCTTGGGCGCACAGAACGTGTACGTCACAACGGATGACGGTTCTAAGGGTACTAAGGGCTTTGTAACAGCAGCTTTGGAGGAACCTTTGAGCCAAGGTGTTTGGGACGCTGTGTATACCTGCGGTCCAGAGCCTATGATGAGAAGCGTGGCCAAGCTTGCAATTGCCAACAACGTTGCCTGCCAGGTTTCTATGGAGCGTATGATGAGCTGCGCCTTTGGCGCATGCAACACCTGCAATGTCCCACTTGCTAAGGGCGGCTATGCGTCTGCTTGCATGGTTGGACCTGTCTTTGAGGCAAAGGAGATCGCATGGTAGATCAGGTAAAAATGGCCGTCAATCTTGGCGGTATCCAGATGAAAAATCCTATCAATACTGCTGCGGGTACCTTTGGCTATGGCTGGCAGTTTGAGGGTTTCTACGACGTTTCTTTGCTTGGCGCCATCACTATGAAGGGTGTTGCTCGCGTTCCTTGGGAAGGGAACCCAGCTCCTCGTATGTGCGAGCTCAACGGCGGCATGATGAACAGCGTTGGCCTTGCTAACCCTGGAGTGGACGATTTTATCGCCCACACTGATGACTACATGAAAGATCTTGAAGGCCGTGGTACGCGCGTCATCATGCAGATGGCAGCACACTCCGTTCAGGAGATGATTGACGTTGTCGAGCGCCTTGAAGAGCTTAATCCGCACATCTCAGCTATTGAGCTTAACGTGAGTTGTCCAAATCTCGAGAAGGGCGGTAAGCCCCTCGGCGGTACTCCAGAGCAGGCCACAGAGATTATGAAGGCAGTACGTCCTCTGACAAACCTTCCCATCTTGGTCAAGATGGCTCCTGTCAACGTTGCCGAGATTGGTAAGGCTTTTGAGGCCGCAGGCGCTGATGGTCTTACGCTCATCAACTCTATTCCAGGCATGTCAATTAACGTCCACACCAGAAAGAGCAGGCTCTCTAAGCCAACTGGCGGTCTTAGCGGTCCTCTCTGCCATAACGCTGCAGTTCGCATGGTTTGGGAGTGTGCAAGTGCGGTCTCCATTCCTATCTGCGGCGTTGGCGGCGTAGAAACGGGCGAGGATGCTGCGGAGTTTATCTTAGCGGGCGCTACGGCTGTCTCGGTTGGTTCTGCAAACCTTTACGACCCAATGTGTGCTCCACGTATTCTGAACGAGCTTATTGACTGGGCAAAGTCTCAGGGCGTATCTGACATCCACGAGCTGATTGGAGCTGTTGAATGCTAACAGACGAGCAGGCACGCGACGCCGTTATTGTTGCGCTTGATTGCACAAGAGAAAGGGCTCTGGAGCTCACCGATCTTCTCGCCGGCCATGCACGTTGGGTTAAGGTTGGTATGACGCTCTTTTATCGCTACGGACCCTCGATGGTAGATGAGATGCACGCACGTGGCTTCAAGGTATTTCTTGACCTTAAGGTGCATGACATTCCATTCCAGGTCAAAGGCGCTGTCCACTCTGCATCGCTTTCTGGTGCAGACATCTTATCTATCCACGGCCTGGGAACTGCTCAGATGATCTCTGCTGGTCGTGAGGGTGCAGAAGAGGCTGCAGCAGAGCGTGGTGTTGATGAGTCTGGTCGCACCAAACTGGTGGCTATCTCTGTGCTTACCAGCATGGATGAGGACGCACTCCATTCCATTGGCGTAGACGGATCTATTAAGGATGAAGTTGCTCGTTTGGCTTCTCTTTCTTACAACGCTGGCGCCGACGGAATTGTCTGCTCACCTCAGGAAGCACAGGAGATGAGAGAGCTTTTGGGACCAAATGCGCTCATTGTGACTCCTGGAGTTCGTCCAGAAGGTGCGGAGAAGGGCGATCAGGTCAGAATTTCCACACCTTCAGCTGCAATTAAGGCTGGAGCAAGCAAATTGGTAGTTGGTAGGCCAATTACCTGTGCAAACGATCCAGTCGAAGCATTTGAATCCATCATTTCTGAGCTTAAAAATTAACAAAAGTTTTTGGAATTATGGTGAACAGGTGGTTTTTGATGCGGAAATATTAAAAAACCCCTTGTAAATAACGTGTTATGTGGCAAACTATTTTGCTGAAGTGCAAAAGGCACATTAAATTGAGTTTCGTATATGACGTACGAAAACGATGTTTGGAGGAACAATGGCTCTACCTACACTTACCGATGAGCAGCGCAAGGCAGCACTTGAGAAGGCAGCTCAGGCTCGTCACGCTCGTGCAGAGCTTCGCGAGAAGGTTAAGACTGGTAAGGTCTCCCTTAAAGAGGTTCTTGATTCTACCGATCCTATTGCTGAGCGTATGAAGGTTTCCGCTCTTATCGAGTCCCTTCCTGGCTATGGCAAGGCAAAGGCAGCAAAGATTATGGACGAGCTCGGAATTTCCGCAACTCGCCGCGTTAAGGGCCTTGGCGCTCGTCAGCGTGAGCAGCTCCTCGAGGCACTGACCAAGTAGTGGCTCGTTCAGCCAAACTTTTTGTAGTATCTGGACCGTCAGGTGTAGGAAAAGGAACGCTTGTCTCTCTGTTGAGGGACAAGCGCCCAAACCTAGGCCTGACGGTTTCGGCTACTACGCGCTCTCCACGACCAGGAGAAGTCGATGGAGTTGCGTATTATTTTCTCTCCGATGAAGAATTTAAAAAGCGCGTTGATGCTGGTGAATTCCTTGAGTGGGCTCATGTTCATGGCCATTGCTATGGCACGCTCAAATCCGAGGTTGATCGCCTGATTTCTGCAGGTCAGTCTGTTGTTCTAGAGATTGACGTTCAGGGTGGACTTATGGTCCACAAACAATATCCCAACGCCATTCTCGTCTTCATTAAGCCACCTTCATTTGAAGAGCTTGAACAGCGCCTTAGAGGTCGCGGTACAGAAGATGAGAAGACCATTTCTACGAGACTTTCTAATGCGTCGCGTGAAATGGAGTATGCAAACGACTATACTGTTTGCATTGTGAACGACAACCTTGAGTCTGCACTGAGCAAGCTCGAGGAAGTTTTTGATGACTATGAATCAGACGGAGGTCAGCTTTAATGTCTGTTATTAAGCCTGAGATTGACAGTCTGCTTGAGAAGACTGAGCAGAATCCATTCTTGCTTTGCTCTCTTGCTTCTAAGCGTGCTTGCGATATTAACAATATGCTTCACGGTCAGCACCTGCGCGTAACCGCTGTTCAGGATTTTGATGACATTACTACTGTTGCAAGTGGTAAAGATTCTGTCTCTATTGCTATGAAAGAGATTAACGACGGTACCCTTGGCTTTGTTAAAGATTCTTTTGACGAGGCTATTAAGGGCGAGAACACCATCGTTTACTAAGAGTTATGACTGAAAGAGTATGTCTGGTTCACTACCACGAAATTGGTTTAAAGGGTAAGAACCGATCCACTTTTGAAAATCAGTTGGTAACAAATTTGCGACGAGCCCTCCGACACTTTCCAGTGGCGGGGGTTTCTCGCATTTCTGGCTACCTTCTTGTAGAAACCACTGATAAACAAGCAACTGAAGAGCTGCAACATGCTGTGGCCCAGGTTCCTGGCGTTGCACGTGCTTCTTTGGCGTATCGTTGTGGCTTAGATGAGCAGGAGTTTTGTAACGCCGCCGTGAAGGCACTGGGGGAGTCCGGTGACTTTACCACGTTTAAAGTGCATGCTCGTCGTTCCTCAACGGTCTATCCAAAGCATTCCATTGAGATTAACCAGCTTGTAGGCGCAGTCCTTTGCGAGAATTTCCCTGATAAAAAAGTTCAGATGCATAATCCGGATATGACGGTCTATGTACACGTTGTTCAGGGTAACGCATACGTTTACGCTGCATCTATTCATGGCGTTGGTGGTCTTCCTGTTGGTACTGCGGGTAAGGTTGTGTCTCTTCTTTCTAGCGGTATAGATTCGCCCGTTGCCACATGGATGGTTGGTCGTAGGGGAGCTACGGTTATTCCCGTTCACTTCTCTGGACGTCCTATGACTTCCGATACCAGCGAATATCTGTGCCAGGATATCATTGAGGCTCTTGAGCCTGCTGGTCTTATTGGCAGAATGTATGTTGTGCCCTTTGGCGAGCACCAGCGTGAGATTTCCCTTGCTGTTCCACAGGCTCTTCGTGTCATTATGTATCGTCGCGTGATGTACATCATTGCGCAGAAGATTGCAGAGCTTGAGGGCGCTAAAGCCCTGGTAACTGGCGAGTCACTTGGTCAAGTTGCTTCTCAGACGCTTGATAATATTGCTGCTGTCAACGAGGCAGTAACCATACCTGTTTTGAGGCCTCTGATTGGCTCTGACAAGCAAGAAATCATTCGTCGCGCTCAAGATATCAACACGTTTGATATCTCAACGCAGACGGCTCCTGATTGCTGCACATTGTTTATGCCTCGCCGTCCTGAGACTCACGCAAGAATGCGAGAAGTTCTTGAAGCATGGAATTCCTTTGACCATGAAGCCATGATTGATGACCTTATGCAGCATATTGAGTATATTGACTTTAGTCAGTGTCCTTCATATAAGCCACCTAAAAAGCTTGCTGCTCGTCATAAAGAACTTGCTCCTGCAGAGTTTATTGCTGACTAGAATATCTTCACTGCTCAAAATTTTTGATCGCTTTGCTCAGATGCATTTTTATAGTCCGCCCCGTAAAAGGGCGGATTTTTTATGCGAGCGTGTTGATAATCTTATTTAGAGCAATTCTGTTCTTGTTAGTTTGTGCAACATATCTGGCAATTGTTGATAACTGTGTCAGATTACCAGCAGTTTTAGGACAAAGCTATTAGATGAATTTTTAAAAGTAGTGCTTTTCATTACACTAATAGTTGAATATAAATCTGAGGTGATTGTATGGCTCAGATTTCAAATAACCGCACTCAAATAATTAATAAAATGATGAGAAGGTTTAATCTATCTCAGCAACAACTTATAGCGGTTGCCGCTGTGGTTGTCCTAGCTATTGTGTCAGCAGTTGTACTAATTGGATTAATTTCTGCTGGAACATCAGAGTCTTTTGATAGGTCACGTAATCAAGCAGACTCTACGCAAGGAGTGACTGTTGCAGAAAATCCACAACACACGGTAGAAGATAAAGCTACAGATCAGCCAGGAGCTGATCATAAGATTAAAGAAGCCTCTCCTCAAATGATGGTTCATATTGACGGGGCAGTAAAGTCACCAGGACTTTACGTTTTACAAATGGCAAACCCACGGGTAAATGATGCAATTCAAATTGCAGGAGGTTTAACCGAAGATGCAAACGGCCAAGGTATTAATTTAGCGTCTCCTGTTGAAGACGGTCAAAAAATATATATTCCTAAAAAGGGAGAAGAAGCTCCACCAGAGATTCCACAGCCAGAGCAAAATAAAGCCACAAACCATAAGCAAACAAATACGAAGAGAGATAAAAAGACGGTTGTAGATATTAATCGAGCAACCGTAGAAGAATTAACTAAGCTTCAAGGTGTTGGAGAAGGACTGGCTCAGCGAATTGTTGCAGACAGACAAAAGAACGGACCTTTTAAAACAACTGAAGATCTGATGCGTGTTTCTGGAATTGGCCAGAAAAAGTTTGATCAGCTCAAGGACAATATTCGTGTCTAAGGTGATAGAACAACCCACTAGGCCTTTTATTCCGTATAGCCTTTGTATCTTGCTATTTGTTTGCGTATGGCTGTATGTTTTTATCGCAAGAAACGAAACGCTTGATACTGTTTTGCTTCAGATTTTAGGAAGCTGCATGGCGGCGGCCTTAGGACTTTGGTATGTAAAGTACGCGCATACCAGCCTTATGACTGTTGGAACGGTTTTACTTTTACTTGTAATTACCTTTATCAAATCTTCTTTTATATATGCCAGTCAAATGGCATCGGTAGATCTTTTAGAGTCAACCGCTATGCATAATTTTGAATTAGTTGTATCAAGAGATTTAGTCTATAAAAATCATACATGGACTGGTCAGGCAAATGTCATGTACCAGGGCAGATGCATTGGATCTGTGGGGCTACATGCCAAGGAACCATTCTTGCGAGAAACTCATCTTTGTTGTGAAGGTAGGTTTACACAATATAAAGATAAGGAATTTTCAGAAGAACAATTTAAGAGAGGAGTACTTGGTTCAATTCAAATAACCAAGGTGAATTCAAAAACCTATGGAGAGGGAATTATTGGAGAAGTTGCTCAATTTAGAGAAAACTGTATTTCTCAACTCCAACCAGAACAGAGCTTTGGTCGAGCGTTAGTTGCATGTGGTCTTTGTGCCTATAGGCCTAGCTTGTATAGCTTTAACATTCCTAGAATATTTATGCGCTGTGGTCTAATGCATCTCATCGCAATTTCTAGTTGTCACATGGTAATTCTCTCTGCTTTTATTGACGCTTTTCTTAAAAAACTAACGATAAAACCTCTTTTAAGAGGGGTAGTGAATTTATTTTTACTCAGTAGCTACGCGCTTTTTTGTGGATTACCTGCATCCGCAATGAGGGCAATACTTCTTGTTGAACAAAAATACGTAATGCAATGTGTGGGAAGAAAAAATCATACGCTCTCAGCAGTTTCTATCGTTGCATTATTTATGCTTTGTATAGATCCACAGCTAAGTGTGAATATTGCTTTCACTCTGTCTTTAACATGTATTTTTGGCATGAATATTTACGGCGGTCTTGCTCAGTACTATGCAAAAATTGCTTTTCACATATCTGGATATGGAAAAATACAGAAGATTCTTAGAAAACCGTTTTCTGACGTACGAAACACTATGTGTGCCACAACCGTTGCTCAGCTTTCGTGCCTTCCATTTTCTTGCATGTACTTTGGTCATTTTTCTTTACTTGCTCCTCTTTCAAGTGCGCTGATTACAAGTTTATTTTCTCTTCTGAGCTTATTTGGAATTGGGGCAATAGCTTTATGTTGGTTTAAACCGGCTCAAGATGTTGCTTTCTGCCTTGTGGATTTTCTTGGTCAGTTTATAGAGACTCTTACTTCTTTTTTATCCGAAAGATCTTTTGCAAGCGTGTCGTTAACTGACATGAGTTGGATAGTTTCATTGCTTGTATTTGCAGCAATGGTGGCTCTTTACGTGTTTTGGCCAAAAGGGAAAAGAGTAGTTTTATCTGGTATTTGTTTGATGGTGTTTATGCTTATTTTGGGTTTAAGTATCTACTGGAAGTTTTTCTCGCCAACAAGAATTTGTGTGATGGATATTGGCCAAGGTGATGCCATTTTGCTCAGTGATGGTGCGCATTCTCTGCTCGTAGACACGAGTGTGGGAGATGTGGTTAATGACGCTCTAGAGCGACAACACATCTCATATCTTGACGCTATTTTGCTCACACACCTTGATGAGGATCATGCTGGTGGCGTGAGGTATATGGTTGGTTCGGTGAAGGCAGGTCGGGTATTAGTTGGAGAAGGAATAACAAAACAAGAAAAACCTGAGCTTCAGAGAGCTATTCAGAGGATTTCCGGCAGCAGTTCCTATGAAGTTTTATATGGTGATGAATTTGATGTTGGTCGCTTTCATATTCGCGTTGTGTGGCCACATAGGGGATACAAAGCTAAAGAAGCTAATAATGCGTCGGTTGAGCTCTATGTGACGTATAACGACGGGCAAAATACCTTAACTACGCTTTTAACGGGAGACGCCGAAAGAGATCAGACAAAAGAGACGGTGGATTCAGGCGATGTAGGGGATATAGATTTCTTAAAAGTTGGACATCATGGTGCAGCAAAGTCGCTTTATCCAGAAACTGCTCGTGTGCTAAAACCCGAGGTAGCAATTGCAAGTGCTGGAAAGAATAATCGTTATGGTCATCCTAAACAGGAAGCGGTGAATATCTTAGAGGGTGTTGGCGCAAGGTTTTATTGCACAAAAGATTATGGAGACGTCACAGTATTTCCCGGAGAACATGGACCTAGGGTAAGTGTGCAACATGCTAAAGTAGATACAGATTTAGAGGAGGAAAAAGATGGCGGAGCAGGCTAAGCTACTAGCTGCATATTTGGCTGTTGGCCCTGATGAGATGAAGCGCGCGAGGGCTATAGACAAACTTAAAAGCCGTCTTAACCAGAGTTTTATTACGTTTAACCTTGATGAGATTTCTGTAAGCGCTGAGCTGACTCCAGAATCTGTTTTGTCTTCTGCTCAGACACTTCCTATGGGTGATTCTAGACGAATTGTTGTTATTGATGATGCAGGTAAATTGCCTAAGTCTGTGTCAGAGGCACTTGTTGAGTATCTAAAGAACCCCAATCCAACTACTACGTTGATGCTTTCTGCAAAGACGCTTGCAAAAACAACAAGGCTTTACAAGGCAGTTGACGCTTTAGGAAAGCTCGCAGTTATTAATTGCGGTGCAATGACTAGAAGTGAATTGCCTAAATATATAGGAGATCTTGGAAGAAAGTATGGGCTACAAATTCCAGCAAATGTGGCCAACGAGCTTGTAAGTCGTGTTGGCGATAATACCACCATGCTCGATTCTCAGATTAAATCTCTAGCAGCTCTATTGGGTCGTCCTGGTGCAATTGACGTTCAGTTTGTAGAAATTCATGTTGCACGAGTGGTTGAGGTCAAGCCGTGGGATTTTCTCGACAGTTTATCAGCGAGAAATGCTCAAAAGGCTTTGGAGCTTTATAGTCAGATGGATGAATCGGGAGCTATTGGAAATCTGTCACTTATGACTGGACGCGTAAGAGAGCTTATTTGCGCCAGGTCTATGGTTAAGCGTGGTACAGAACGGGAAATTGCCTCAGTTTTGGGCAAGCAGGACTGGCAAGTAAGAAATTATGCACGATGGGCGCGTCAATTTGCAGATGGCGAGCTTGAACATATTCTGGGTCTCTGTGCAGATGCAGAACGTGGTCTTAAGAGTGGAGAAGATAAAACAACCACAATGACCAAGCTTATCTTTGCTCTGTGCGGCGTCGCAAATGTGTAGATTCAAAGAATTCAGGTAAGAAAAAACGGACTCCAAGGAGTCCGTTTTAAAAAGTTAAAAGTAGATAAGAACTACTTAAGGGTGTTAACAAGCTTCTGAACGCCGCTCTTACGCTGAGCAGCCTGATTCTTGTGTACGATGCCCTTAGAAGCAGCCTTGTCAAGAAGGCGAGATGCCTTGTTAGCTGCAACCTGTGCGTCCTCAAGCTGGCCTGCCTCAACAGCAGTGCGAACTGCCTTAATAGCAGTCTTAAGCTCGGAACGGACAGCCTTGTTGCGCTGGCGTGCCTTCTCAGCGGTGAGAATACGCTTCTTCTGAGACTTGATGTTAGCCACGTGCGGTTCCTTTCGGTGTTTACTATGTGAGGCCTCTTCGCTGAGACACGTTTGAGGCAGCTGTTGAAGTATAGCACGAAGGGGGTAGTTTACGCTATTATTTTCCTTATGAATACACAGGATACTTCACATATTCGCAACTTCTCTATTGTTGCGCACATTGATCACGGTAAATCTACCATCAGTGACCGCATTTTAGAGCTTACTCATACCGTTGAAGAACGCGATATGGAGTCACAGCTCTTGGACACTATGGACATTGAACGTGAGCGTGGAATTACCATTAAATCAAACGCAGTCCGCGTCATGTATGACGCAGATGACGGAGAGCGCTATCAGTTCAACCTGATTGACACTCCAGGCCACGTTGACTTTACCTATGAGGTCTCAAGGTCTTTGGCTGCTTGTGAGGGTGCAGTGCTGGTTGTTGATGCAACGCAAGGCGTTGAGGCACAGACTGTCTCAAACGCTATGCTGGCCATGAATGCTAACCTGGATATTGTTCCTGCAATCAATAAGATTGACCTTCCATCTGCTCGACCTGAAGAGGTACGCGCAGAAATTGAAGATGTTCTTGCTATCCCGGCTGATGATGCGGTATGTGTCTCCGGTAAAACAGGTGAGGGTATTCACGAGCTCCTTGAAGCTTTGGTGTATTTGGTTTCTCCTCCAAAGGGAGACCCTACAGCTCCACTTAAGGCGCTTATTCTTGACTCGTATTTTGATCAGTTCAGAGGCGTCGTTGCAACGGTGCGTGTTTTTGACGGTTCAATTAAGGCTGGCGACCAGCTTCTTATGATGCAGGGATCTACGCCTTTTCTTGTTGAAGAAGTTGGCGCTAAGAGACCTCTTGAGATGGCTGTTGGACAGCTTTCTGTTGGTGAAGTTGGCTATGTGGTAACTGGCCTCAAAGACCCTGAAGCTGTCCGCGTTGGAGATACGCTTACCTATAAACAAAATCCTTGTTCAGAACCACTGCCAGGTTATCGTGAGGCAAAACCAATGGTATTTACCGGTCTTTTCCCGGTTGATAACAAACAGTATGAGAATCTCCGTGACGCACTTGATAAGTTGCACGTTAATGATCCATCTCTTACGTGGTCGCCAGAGACGTCTGTTGCTTTGGGATTTGGCTTCAGAGTAGGCTTTTTGGGTCTTCTCCACATGGAGGTTGTCAAAGAACGTCTTGAACGTGAGTTTGACCTGGACTTAATTGCTACCAGTCCCTCTGTTGACTATCACGTCTATAAGACCGATGGAACTATGATTGAGATTACCAGTCCTCAAGATCTTCCAGAGGTTACCAAGATTGATCGCATTGATGAGCCATACCTAAAGGCAAAGATTATTGTGCCTCCTGAGTTTGTTGGTACGGTTATGCAGCTTGTTGTTGATCATCGTGGCGTATCTGAAGACATGGTGTATCTGTCAGATAGGTCCGTCGAGATGATTTTTAGCATTCCTTTGGCCGAGCTTATCCTGGACTTCTTTGACCAGCTTAAGAGTAGAACCAAAGGTTATGCCTCACTTGACTATGAGTTTGATTCGTATCGCACTTCTGACCTAGTTAAGCTTGATATCTTGCTTGCTGGAGACGTCGTTGATGCGCTTTCGTTTATTGTTCACAAAGACAAAGCATATGATCTTGCTCGTGGTCTTTGCGACAGACTAAAAGGCATCATTCCTCAGCAGCTCTTTGAAGTTCCTATTCAAGGTGCTATTGGCAATAAAATCATTTCTCGCTCTACCGTTCGCGCACGTAGAAAGGACGTCTTGGCTAAATGCTACGGCGGTGATATTTCCAGAAAGCGCAAACTGCTTGAAAAACAAAAAGAGGGTAAGAAGCGCATGAAGCAGATTGGCTCAGTCGAAGTACCTCAAGAGGCATTCTTGGCTGTTCTCAAGGTTGACGACGAGTAGAAGGTATTTGTGGAGTCGCTTCAAACAATCATTTCAACCTGCTCACCCCAAGCAGGCCTTTCTTCACATATTGTTCCTTTTGCGTCAGGATCTTCACTCAAGGAGTGCCTGTCCGCAAATCCTGTGCTTATGGCACCCATGGCTGGCGTCAGTGATGGTGTGTATCGCACTATGGCTCGAGCGGGCGGAGCAGGTCTTGCATACTCAGAAATGGTTTCTGTCGCAGGAATTCATTATGGTGGCGAGAAAACCTGGGAGCTTGTAGAGCCCCTTTCAACTGAGCCAGATATTGCTGTCCAGTTATTTGGTTCAAAGCCAGAGCAGTTTAAAGAAGCTGCAGCTCAGATTAGTGAGCGCCTAGGAAATAAGCTTGCTCTTATCGATATCAATATGGCTTGTCCTGTTCCTAAGGTTGTAAAAAAGGGGGAGGGCTCAGCCCTTCTCGATACCCCAGAGCTTGCTGCAGATCTGGTCAAAGCTTGTCTTTCTGAGGTCGCGGTGCCTGTTACCGTGAAGATTAGACGAGGTAGACGTCAGAATGAGGAAGTAGCTCCTGAGTTTGCTCGTGCTATGGAACAGGCTGGGGCTTCTGCTGTTGCTATTCATGGTCGCTTTGCAACCCAGATGTATCGAGGCCAGGCGGAGTGGGAGACCGTTAATAGAGTTTGCGATGCTGTTTCAATTCCGGTAATAGGCTCTGGTGACATGCTCTCTGCTGAAGCGGCAGCTCATGCCCTTACAGAGACAGGTGTGACAGCTGTAATGATTGCTCGTGGAACCTATGGTAATCCATGGATTTTCAAAAACACTCAAGCTTTAGTTGAAGGTCAAGCTCCACTTGTTCCAACACTTGATCAGATGCTTGCATCTTTTATGATGCACGTACGTTTACTTGACGCTGCCCACATTCATATTGCTCGCGCAAGAAGCCTCTCTACCTGGTATTTTAGGGGTATTCCAAACGCTGCCTATTGGCGCGGTAAGTCAGTAAGGTGTGTTACAGCTCAAGATTTTATTGATCTGGCACTAGAGATTAAAGAAACCGTCACGCAACTTGAGGGTGAGCAGGAATTTTCTGAGCACAATTCATCTATGAGCTAGTGGTCTGTTGTGGATTCTTGTCAGTCTAAATACAATCAAACGGCTACCTCTGCACTTTATCTGCATATTCCGTTTTGCTCTCAAAAATGCTTCTATTGCGATTTTTCGTCTTGGTCTACAAGGCAAGATGATGGTCGCATGAAAAATTATGTTAAAGCTCTAAAACACCAGCTAGATGAAGCCGCTCAGCTTGGTTTGTTATCAGCCACAAAAACAGTTTATATGGGCGGTGGAACGCCAAGCTTGCTTGGTCAAGATGCAGTGGATTTGGCGCAGCACACTTCTGCGATTGCAAATCCTACTGAGTTCAGTATGGAGGCAAATCCAGACTCACTGTCTGATGATCTTCTCGCCAGTCTTGCCACGGGCGGGATAACACGAATTTCTTTGGGAGTTCAAAGCTTTAACGATAACGAGCTCAAGAAGTTGGGCAGAATTCACTCGGCCGACCTGGCTTACGACAGAGTACTTGCTGCAAAAGAGCATGACTACGACGTGTCGGTTGATCTTATGTGCGCTATTCCTGAGCAAACAGAGAGTTCTTGGGAGTTTTCGCTCTCAAGATTTATCTCGCTTGGCGTAAATCATGTGAGCGTCTATCCGCTAACCATTGAGGGCGGCACGGTGCTGGCTAAGCAAACCCAGGATAAAGATACTCCATGGAACGCCTACGACGTGCAAGCAGATCGAATGCAAGCAGCTTCAAAGACGCTCCAAGCAGCGGGGTTTGAACGCTACGAGGTAGCAAGTTATGCCCGCAATCATAAGAGCTGCAAGCACAATAAGATGTACTGGACAGGCGAGTCGTACCTTGGTCTTGGGACTAGCGCTGCAAGCATGTTGACTGCAGCTGAGTACGATGTGTTTGCAGAGAAGAGCATCTCTTTGCCAAAGCGTCCGCAAAATGCCGTACGTGCGCGACTGGTGGTTCTTGATGCTCCAAGAAAAATTGCTGAAGGTGCGTCGCTTTTCTCGACAGAGTTTGATGTTGAATTTCTGACTCAAAGAGAAGTTGTGGCAGAAGATTTGATGCTGCACGCTCGTCTTATGGAACCAATTTCTTCTTCGCTTTTAGATGAGTCTGAGCAGGTATTTGGCGCATCGCGTCTACATGATGTGTTTGATGCATGCGTACGAGATGGGCTGTTAGTTCACGTTGATGCGGCAAATTCTAGGGCTGGAACTTCATATAAGCCTACCGAGAAAGGCTGGCTGCTTGGCAACGAGCTCTATGGACGTCTTTGGGATTTACGTTTGTAATGCGTTTGTGCTGCATTAAGTTCAAAACAAGTGGGTACACTTTCAAACGTTCTCGTGATGCAGGTTTTTTATGGGTTGAATCGGAGAGATTTCATGGCTGCTATGAACGAAAAGGACTACTACGCCATCCTTGGTGTTTCTGAGTCCGCGACAGCTGAAGAAATTAGAAAAGCTTTTCAAACTAAAGCTCGTAAGCTTCATCCTGACATCAATAAAGAGCCCGATGCTGAAGAGCGTTTTAAAGAGGTTTCTGAGGCGTATGCTGTTTTATCAGATACCGAGAAACGCCGTCGTTATGACGCAATGAGAAGCGGTTCTTTCTATGGCGGCGGCTATGGTCCTTCTGGTTATCCTGGCGGATCTGCCTATGGAGGTTCTCCTTTTGAGGGAGGCTTCCCGTTTGGTGATATCAACTTTACTAATTGGACCACTGGATCTCAAAAGCGCTCTCGTGCATACAAGCCTCAGACTGGCGCAGATATTGTCTACGACTTAACGCTGAATGATACAGACGCTAAAAGTGGCGTTAAGAAAGGCATCACGTATCAGCGCTTTGTTACTTGTGATGCTTGTGCTGGTAAGGGATCTCAGCATAAAGCTGAGGCAACTACCTGTCCTACCTGCCACGGAACGGGCCATATTGACATTGATCTTTCTTCCATTTTTGGAGTAGGCAAGTTTAGAGTTGACTGTCCAGAGTGTGAAGGCGCTGGACACGTTGTACAGGACCCATGCGACGTTTGTGGTGGTTCTGGACGTGTTTTGTCTGCAAGTGAAATTATGGTTGATGTACCAGCTAATTCACATGATGGTGACCAGATCAGAGTACCTGGAATGGGAAATGCAGGAACAAATGGTTCTGCAACTGGTGATTTTATCGTAAATATTAAGGTTCCTTCAGAGCAGTTAACGTTCCGCCAACGCGCGGGAGCTCGTATCACCGGTATAACTGCAATGCTTCTTGTGTTTGTGGCGCTTAATTTACGCTCACCACTATTTGCCATTGTGTTGATTCCGCTTTTGATATTTGGCATAAGAAACGTTTTTGCAGATGGCGTAAAGATGAACACTGGCTGGTGGAGAAGTTTTGCAAATGCCTTTGTTTCGGGAATTATCAACGGTGCCTTCTACTCAATTATTATTATGACTTTGTATGCTTGTACGGCCGGATTAGGCCATGTTGGCTATATGGGAATTTAAGTTTTAGGTTTTACAAGGGGAGAGTTAGTAAGCGTGGCAGAGAAGAAAGACTTCTACGAGCTCTTAGGTGTTGCTCGTGATGCAGACCAAAAAACAATCAAGCGAGCTTTTCTAAAGCTGGCAAGAAAGCTGCACCCTGATGTTTCTGATGATCCTCATGCAGAAGAGAAGTTTAAAGAGGTAAACGAAGCTTATTCTGTGCTTTCAGATGAGCAAAAGCGTGCCAACTATGACCGTTATGGTGATCCTAATGGTCCATCCGGTTTTGGTGGCGGCTATGTGGATATGTCAGATATCTTTGGCGGTGGTTTTGGCGGCTTTGGAGATATCTTTGACTCCTTCTTTGGCGGCGGCCATGGTGGTCGTGGCGCTGCTCAGCGTACTCGTGGCAGTGATATGGGAATTAGACTCTCTATCACTTTGGAAGAGGCTGCTGCGGGTGTTACAAAAACTATCTCGTATAACAGACTTTCTACCTGCGATGACTGTAATGGCACCGGCCTTGGTGAGGGTGGAAAAATTGAAGACTGCCCACGTTGTCATGGCACGGGCACGGTAGTTCAGGTTCAAAATACCGTCTTTGGTCAGATGCAATCTCAGACCGTATGTCCAGAGTGTCAAGGAACAGGCAAAAAAGTAGAACATGCCTGTGAGACCTGTGGTGGCCAAGGAAGAACTCCTGACCATGAGCGTGTTTCTGTTGAAATTCCTGCAGGCGTTCACTCTGGTCAGTCAATTTCTATTACCGGCAAGGGCGAGGCTGGTGTCAGGGGTGATACCTCTGGTGACCTTATCGTAACTATTGAAGTTTCCCAGCATAAAGACTTTGAGCGCAGGGGAGACGATCTCTTTACTTCAGTTAGTGTAGATTCTCTTGAGGCAATTGTTGGTACTACCGTTACCATTGACGGCATTATCAAAGATGAAACTATTGAGATTTCTATACCTGCAGGTTGTAAGTATGGCCAGCAGCTAAGCGTGGCTGGTAAAGGCATGCCTCGTTTGCATACTAAGGCTCGTGGGAACCTTTACGTTCTGGTTCACATTGAGACTTCAACAGGACTGACCAAAGATCAGTTAGATACGCTCACCTCACTTATTGATGAGCGTAAACAAAGTAGTGTTCAAGACGCTCAAGATGAGCCACACGCTACTCAATCTGAAGGCAGAGATTCTTCAGATCACAAAAATAAGAACGTCAAAAAGACTTCCAAGAAGAGGCGCTAATGGCTCATGGTATTGCGCTCATAAATCTTGGATGTAGGGTAAATCGCGTTGAGCTTGATTTAATGGCGGATTCTCTGCTTCGCATGGGATGTCGCATTGTTGAAGAAGATGAAGCTCAGGCAATTGTTATCAACACCTGTGCTGTTACTGCTGAGGCTGAAGCTAAGACGAGAAAAGCTGTGCGTAAAGCAGCGCTTATGTCAGGAGCCCCTCTTGTAGTAGCAACGGGTTGTGTTGCAAGTCTTTTTGCTGATGAACTTGCTTCGCTTGCTCCTAACGTTGTTGTAGAAGCTGAGAAGGACAAAGTTGCAGATAGGGTTCTTGAAGAGCTAGGTTTTGCACCAGAATCCGTAAGCGACGACGGACTTGTCATCTCCAAGCCTACTCCAACAGGCCGCACGCGTCCTGGCATCAAAATTCAAGATGGTTGCGATAATCGTTGCACCTTCTGCATTGTGTGGAAAGCACGTGGCGCAGGTAAGTCTCTTGATCCTCGTGAAGTTGTTTTACAGGTAAAAGATGCTATGAGCAGGGGAGCTCAAGAGGTTGTTCTTACAGGAATCAACCTTGGCAGCTATAAGGCTCAACTTGAGGATGAAGGTGGAAGAATTCTACGTCTTCCTGATCTTCTCGAGTATGTGCTTGAAAAAACCGAGGTTGGCCGCTTGAGGCTTTCTTCTCTTGAGCCACCAGATGTAAATGCTCGTTTGGTAGAGGTAATTGCTGCATCCAATGGAAGAATTGCATCTTTCTTGCATATCTGTCTTCAGTCCGGATGTGACGCTACGCTTGCTCGTATGGGCAGGGTGTATAGGACAGAGCTTTATCGCAAGGCTGTTGAGAAAGCACGTTCGGTACTGCCAACCATTGCTTTGGGAACGGACCTTATCGTTGGTTTTCCTGGAGAAACTGATAAAGAATTTGATGAGTCGTATGAGTTTTGTCGTCAGATGGGCTTTTCAAAGATGCATGTATTTAGGTATTCCAAGCGACCTGGAACACCTGCGGCTACTGCTCCAAATCAGGTAGATCCAAAAGTGATGGCTGAGCGCGCAAAGAAAATGCGTGATCTGGGTAATGCTATGCGCTTTGAAGCTGCTAAGAAGCTTGTTGGTAGCTGCGATAATGTGGTGGTACAGTATCCTGGTAGGGGAATTTCTGGCGGCCTTTTTGATGTCCAGGTTGATCCTACTATTGAACTTGATGAACTTATCGCTATGCGCTTTGATGAAGTTTTACCTAATGGAACGCTAAAAGCTACTCGTTTATAAATTGGGGGAACATGGAGCCAACACAGATTCGCTTAACTATTCCTGATTCAGTGGACCCTCTGTATCTGACAGGTCCTGCTGATAGTTTGCTCAGAGAAATTGAAGCGTCATGTGCGGCTCTTATTTCAGTCAGAGGTAAAGCCATCTTTTTGTCGGGAACTTCTCAAGAAATTGAGCAATTAACGCTCATTTTTTCTCACCTGATTCAAATGGTCGAATCAGGCACAAAGCCCACGCTTGAAGACGTAAAGCTCCTGCTTGATAGTACAAAAAGAAATGCCAGCTTAGAGCAGACGGGAACACGTACCCTGTTTGTGACACATAAGGGCAAAGCAATTCAACCTAAAACACAAGGTCAAATTGCTTATACCAAGGCAATAGCAAACAATTCCATTACGTTTGGTATTGGTCCTGCAGGAACAGGTAAAACGTATTTGGCAGTTGCTATGGCACTTGCCGCCTTAACTTCTCAACAAATTAGCAGAATTGTGCTGGTAAGACCTGTTGTAGAAGCAGGAGAGTCTCTCGGCTTTCTTCCAGGCACACTTCAAGAAAAGCTTGATCCCTACATTAGGCCGCTCTACGATGCGCTTTTTGATATGACTTCCATGGAGTACGCAAATAACCTCATTGAACAGGGAATTGTTGAGATTGCGCCACTTGCATTTATGCGCGGTCGTACCATGAATGACGCGTTTGTCATTTTGGATGAGGCTCAAAATACCACTCCTGAGCAGATGAAGATGTTTCTTACTCGATTGGGTTTCTCGTCAAAGTTTGTAATTACGGGCGATGCAACACAGCGAGACCTTGTGGGCAGAAGTGGTTTGGACGTTGCTCGACAGGTGCTTGGCAACCTTGAAGACGTTGCTTTTGTTGATTTAGATAGAAATGATATTGTTCGCCACACGTTGGTTGGTAAGATAGTTGATGCATACACTGCGTATGAGAAAAAACAGCTAGGGGAGTAACGTGGTTAACGAGTACGACATTGTAATCGAAGAGGGCGTCGAGTCGCCAATTTCTGTGGAAGAGATTGAAGCTGATTGCAATCTGGTACTTTCTGAAGAGGGCATTGAGCGCCCCTGTACCGTCTCCATTTCTGTAGTTAGTGATGCAGAGATTCAGCAGGTAAACCTTGAGTGGCGAGAAAAAAATGCGCCCACTGACGTTATCTCACTTGAGATAGAGCGCCCTGATGATCCAGATTTGGCTCCTGGTGAGATGTGTGAGTTGGGTGATATTATTCTGGCTCCTCATTTTATTGCTCGACAGGCAAAAGAATATGGCACTACAGAGGCAGATGAGTTTAGGCTTATGCTTGTTCATGCCATGCTTCACCTGCTTGGATATGACCATATTGAAGATGATGAGGCAGAGATTATGGAAGCTCGTGAAGACGCTCTTGTTGCTCTGCTTTCAACGGATAGGACTATTGAGCCAGTCGTGTTGACTCGCCACCGCGAGGGGATTGACGAGTAATGATTCCGGGATCTAAGGGCAGACATCCAAGCTTCAAGCGCGGCCTTCTCTTTGCACTACAGGGCGCTCGTCAAGCATTTGCTCAGGAAGCAAACTTGCGTCGTATGGCAGTTGCTGCTGTAGTGACCGTGCTTGTGGGATTGTTTGTTGGCTTAGATGCGCTGAGCTGGGCACTTGTTCTTGCTTGTATTGGTTTGGTTTTAACCACAGAACTACTCAATACAGCAATAGAAACCGTGGTAGATCTGGTTTCTCCAGAGTTTCACCCCATGGCTGGTAAAGCTAAAGATATTGCGGCAGCTGCCTCATGCTGCATCAGTATCACCGCAGCTCTTATAGGACTTTTGATTTTCTCGCGTGCAATTTTTCATTGGTAAGTCGGAGGACATATGACCGCCACTTCAGTTTCTGAAAACTCTTCATCTGATACCACTCCATTTAGGAGCGGTTTTGTTGCCTTAGTTGGTCGTCCTAGTGTTGGTAAGTCCACGCTGTTAAACGCTTGCATGGGCCAGAAGGTGGCCATTGCAAGCCCTATTGCCCAGACAACGCGTCGTCGTTTTAGGGCAGTGGTAAACGGTGAGAACTCTCAGCTGGTCATTGTAGATACTCCAGGCCTCCACAAGCCCAAAGACGCTCTTGGAAAAGAGCTCAACAAGGCGGCGCTCGGAGAGCTTAATGACGCTGATGTTATTGCTTTTTTGATTGATGCTACCAAGCCTGTTGGTCGTGGAGATGAATGGGTTGCCAATCATGTTGAGCAGGCGCATGCCGCCTTTAAGCTGCTGGTTATTACCAAGGCTGACATTGCAACTCCAGAGCAAGTAGCAGAACAGCTTGAGGCTGCACAAGCTCTTGCGCACTTTGATGACGTGCTTGTTGTTTCTGCTCCAGAAGACTTCAATATCCAGGCATTTATTGCGCTTGTTTCAGAACATCTTCCTGAGGGCCCCATGTGGTTCCCAGAGGACATGGAGACTGACGCATTGCCAGAAGACCTGGTAGCAGAGTTTGTTCGCGAGAAGCTCTTGTTGAATCTTCGTCAAGAAGTTCCCCATTCCGTTGCCGTTGTCTGCGATTCCTATGAGGTAGCAACGGACGGCCACCTCTCTATTTCTGCCACTATTTTGGTTGAGCGAGAAGGACAAAAGGGCATCGTAGTTGGCCAGGGTGGATCCATGATTAAACGCGTTGGCGTTGAGGCTAGAAAAGACCTGGAGAAACTGTTTGGTCGCAAGGTTTATCTTGACCTGCAGGTGCGCGTTCAGCCTCTCTGGAGACGTGATGCCAACGAGATTAAACGCCTAGGTTACTCAACTGAGGACTAGTTGTGCCTGGTAGAAAGAGCGCGCGTCTTAAAGCAATTGTGCTTGATAGAACAAAACTCGCCGAGCAAGACCTCATTTTAACCATGCTCTCCGATTCTGGAGAAGAACGTCGAGCTGTTGCCAAGGGCGCTCGAAAGCCAGGCGGCCGATTTGCTGCTCGTGTTGAGCTTTTCTGTGAGCTAGACGTACTGCTGGCAGAAGGACGCTCGCTTGACATCTTGTCCGAGGCAACCTTACTTGAACCACATGCAACGCTTCGAGGCGATCTCTCTAAGGTGGCGGCTGCGTCAGCTATCTGTGAAGTCGCACGTCTTTCGTGTATTGATGGCATTGAGGACGCATTTCTCTATCCACTGCTCTCTCGTGCTCTCAGAGCCTGCGAAGAAGTAGTTGACGAGAAACACTTAGATCTTGTAGTTGCTGCCTATGTATTTAAGGTTTTGGCACATGAAGGCTGGCGCCCTGAGCTGGAATCGTGCATTGCCTGTGGAGATGAAGCTCTAACGTACTTCTCGCCAGCTGCTGGCGGTGCATTGTGTGGAAGTTGTGCGCATGAGATTGAGGGAGCCATTGAGGTAACTCCGCTTGAGCTCTCTTGGCTCTCGTCGCTTCTAAAACTTACCTTTGACCAGCTTGTTGTTGCCGAGATTGCTCCAGAAACTGCGCTCTTTTTGCTCACAAGCGCGCATATTTGGGCAGCCACACACCTTGAGGCGCGTCTCAAGGCATTTGAATTTCTGCTGAGTATCTAGTTGAAGTGGATTTTTACTAGCAAAGTTCACCAGTAACTGGTATCCTTTTGTAGGTTATTTCCTTGTTCTTAGGGGCTAGTCACTGCCGGCTACCTTCTCAGTACAAGGAGTATTTAACGCGAAAGGCGGTTTATTATGGCAGTAACTAAGGATCGTAAGGCTGAGCTCATCAAGCAGTACGGCAAGGACGAGAAGGACTCCGGTTCCGCACAGGTTCAGGTTGCTCTTCTTACTGAGCGTATTCGTCAGCTCACCGACCACATGAAGTCCCACCAGAAGGACTTCCACACTCGTCGTGGTCTTCTGATGCTCGTTGGTAAGCGTCGTCGTCTTCTTTCTTACATTAAGACGAACGACATTGAAGAGTACCGTACTCTTATTGCTTCCCTGGGTATCCGCGACAACATCCAGTAAGTTGGCTTTTTAGGGCGCCGTCTGGCGCCCTTTATGTTTGAGGCCCGTTTGCAATGGGGCAAACGGAGATAGAAGAGGAAAGAAATGACTAAAGTAACTCACGAATTTGACCTCTATGGTAAGCACTACACCCTTGAGGCTGGTGAGCTCGCAAAGCAGGCAACAGGTGCCTGTATCGTTAAGTGCGGCGATTCCACCGTACTTCTCACTGCAGTGGTTTCCAAGGAGCGTAAAGATTACGACTTCTTCCCACTGACTGTTGATTTTATTGAGAAAATGTACGCAGTTGGTCGTGTTCCTGGTGGATACCTTAAGCGTGAGGCTCGTCCATCCGAGAAGGCAACCCTTACTGCTCGTATGATTGACCGTCCTCTGCGCCCATCCTTCCCAGATGGCTTCCGCAATGAGGTTCAGATTGTTGCAACTTCTCTTGTTGCTGATCAGGTAAACGCTGTTGATACCATCTCTGTCATGGGCGCATCTGCTGCTCTGGCCGTTGGTGGTGTTCCTTTTGAGGGACCACTTGCGTGCGTTCGTATTGGCCGCAACGCCGATACCGGCGAGTTCCTGGTTAACCCAACCTACGAAGAGCGTGATCACTCTGATCTTGATCTTGAGCTTGGTGGTTCTTCAACCTTTATTTCTATGCTTGAAGCTGGCGCAGAAGAGATTTCCGAAGAGGACATGCTTTCTGCTATGGCATTTGGTCAGGAGGCAATTGCAGCTTTCTGCGAGGAGCAGAAGAAGTTCATTGCTAAGTGGGAAGAGGTTAACGGTCCTATCGTCAAGCGTGAGTACATCCTTGACGAGCCAATTGCTGAGGTTCATGACCGCATCTTTGCTTACTACGATCAGATGAGCGCTGCTCTTAAGGATGCTGATAAGCAGTCTCGTATGCAGAAGGTTGCTGAGCTGATGGATGAGATCAAGGCTCAGTTTACCGAGGAAGAGCAGGAGCTTTGGAGCCGCGCTATTGCCGTTGAACTCAAGGGCCTTGAGAAGCACGCTATGCGCGTCATGGTTGTTGAGACCGGCGAGCGCGTTGACGGTCGTGTTGCTAACGAGATTCGTCCAATCATGGTCAAGCCTGATTACCTGCCACTTGTTCATGGTTCTGGTCTTTTCCAGCGCGGTCAGACTCAGGTTCTCTCCATTTGTACGCTTGGCATGCTCAACGAGTGGCAGCGTCTTGACACCATTGAGCCAATGGATGGCAAGCGCTACATTCACCACTACAACTTCCCACCATTCTGCACCGGTGAGACTGGCCGTATGGGCAGCCCAAAGCGCCGTGAGATTGGTCACGGAGCTCTTGCAGAGCGCGCACTCCTTCCTGTTATTCCTTCTGAGGAAGAGTTCCCTTACACCATCCGTGTTGTCTCTGAGGTAATGGAGTCCAATGGTTCTTCTTCCATGGCTTCTACCTGCGGTTCAACCCTTTCTCTTATGGATGCAGGCGTTCCTCTAAAGCGTCCTGTTTCTGGTGTTGCAATGGGTCTTATCCAGGAGAACGGCAAGACTGTTGTTCTTACCGATATCCAGGGTCTTGAGGACTTCCTCGGCGACATGGACTTCAAGGTCTGCGGTACCACTAAGGGTATTACCGCAATGCAGATGGACAACAAGGCAACGGGTCTTACTCCAGAGATTCTGCGCAGCGCACTTCTCCAGGCTCAAGAGGGCCGTATGTTCATTCTGAACAAGATGCTCGAGCAGATTCCTGCACCTCGTACTGAGACCAAAGAGACCGCTCCACAGATCATCTCGCTTTCTATCCCAACCGATAAGATTCGCGACGTCATTGGCTCTGGTGGCAAGGTTATCCGCGGTATCCAGGAGGATACGGGCGCAACCGTTGACATCCAGGAGGATGGCACCGTCTTTATCGCTGGTACTAACGGTGCTGCCGAGGCTGCTGCAGAGCGCATCAAGGCTATTGTTAAGGTTCCAGAGGTAGGCGAGGAGTACACTGGTCGCGTTGTTGGTCTTCAGCCATTTGGCGCCTTTGTTGAGCTCCTTCCTGGCAAGGACGGCCTGCTTCACATTTCCCGCGTTGCACAGGGACGTGTCGAGAAGATCGAGGATGTTCTGGCTGTTGGCGACGAGGTTAAGGTTCAGGTCCTTGAGGTAGACGAGAAGGGCAAGATTTCTCTTGACCGTCTCGATAAGCCAGAGGCACCACAGGGTGCTCCAAAGAAGGACCGTGAGGAGCGTCGCCCACGTCGTCAGAACGACAACGGCAACTCTGAGCGCAGGCAGCCACGTCGTCACCACGACGCATAAGGCACACCTAAACTCAAAGGGTTTCTCGCCACGCGAGACCTTATATTTACGAGATAGCAAAGAGAGCTTCGATGCATGTCGGAGCTCTCTTGTTATTCTGTTGAGATTTTGATTCTTTGGGAATATATAGCGTAATACGTGCTGATTTTTTATATAATTAAACAACATGTAGATTTTGCAAAAAGTCTTGTAGACGGCCCTTTGGGGTGGCGTCTGTTATAGAAAGTTATTTGAAAGGAAAACGTTTTAATGCCTAAGAAAGACCCAGCTCTTAAAGTCATTCCTATGGGCGGACTTGATGGCATTGGCAAGAACATGACCGTTTTTGAATACGGTAATGATATGGTGCTTGTTGATGCTGGTTTGATGTTCCCAGATGACGAACAGCCTGGTATTGACCTAGTTTTGCCAGACTACACCTATGTACTAGAAAATGAAGATAAGCTCCGTGGTATTTTGATTACCCACGGTCATGAAGACCACATTGGTGCTCTTCCGTACCTGCTTATGGACCTTACTCGTAAGGTGCCAATCTATTCCAGTAAGCTCTCGCTTGGCTTTATTGAAGGCAAGCTCGCTGAGCACAAGATTGTGGGTACTAAGCTTCGTGAGGTTACTGATGGTTCAAAGGTCCAGCTTGGTGCCTTTGACATCACGTTCTTCTCGATGACTCACTCTATTCCTGCAGCTTTTGGTATTCATATGAAGACTCCTGCAGGAACACTTATTCACTCTGGTGACTTTAAGCTTGATCAGACTCCAATTGACGGTGTTCGTCCAAACTACGCTGCAATCACCAAGTTTGGCTCCGAAGGCCTTGACCTGCTGTTGTCTGACTCAACCAACGCTAATCGCCCTGGTATGACTCCATCCGAGGCTTCTGTTGGTGCGGCGCTTCGTCACATCATCAAGAATGCAACTGGTCGCGTCTTTGTTGCGTCGTTCTCAAGCCACATTCACCGCCTGCAGCAGGTATGCGATGCATCCGTTGCGGTAAAGCGTAAGGTTGTTGTTACTGGTCGCTCTATGATTACCAACACCAAGGTTGCGCGTGAGCTTGGTTACCTCAACATTGCCGATAAAGACATCATTGATGCGTACGATGTTGATAAACTCGCAGATGATCGCATTGTTGTTCTGTGCACTGGCTCCCAGGGAGAGCCTCTAAGTGCTTTGGCACGCATGGCAAACGGAGAGCACAAGTCGCTTTCCATTCGTCCTCAGGACACCGTAATCATCTCTGCAACTCCTGTTCCAGGTAACGAGAAGAGCGTTCAGTCCATCATCAACGCACTCTCTAAGATTGGTTGCGAGATTTACGATAAGTCAAAGGCACTTGTTCACGTTTCTGGCCATGGTAGCCAGGAAGAGCTCAAGCTTATGCTTGGTATGGCTCGTCCAAAGAGCTTCATGCCTGTTCATGGTGAGGCTGTTCACCTGCGTGCTCACGCAGAACTTGCTCAGCAGATGGGCGTTTCTGCTAACCGTATTTTCATTCTTGATAACGGCGACACGCTTGAGATGAGAAACGGCAAGGTTACTCGTGGTAAGACGGTTGAGTCTGGCGTAGTGTACGTTGACGGCCTCTCTGTCACCGACGCTAACCCTGTTGTTCTTCGTGACCGTCAGCGCCTTTCTCAGGACGGCATTGTTACCGCTGTGGTAACCCTTGTTGGTCGCAACCTTAAGCCAGGTGTTGTTGAGATTTCCGGCCGTGGTGTTTCATTTGCCGACGATGACGAGCTTATGAATGACGCACAGAATCTTGTGAGAAATTCAATCGAGAAGGCCTCTAAATCCGAAGGCGCAAACATTGAAGCAATGAGAAAGAGCGTTCGTAACGCCCTTTCTAACTTCCTTTGGAGCAAAACTCGTACTCGACCAATGGTTATTCCGGTCATTATGGAGGTATAAGCCCAATGCCCTCTAAACGCACCTCAAACGCAGCAAAAAGAAATTCTAGAAACGCCGCTTCTGCCCAGGCAGTAGGCTTGAGTCCACTGCAGAACGATATCATTGGTGTTGTTCTTGCAGTGGTTGCAATTGCTCTGCTTTTGTCCATTATTGTCCCTTCTAATGCTGTTATTACCAGCGCAATGGGTCATGGGCTTAAGCTTTGTTTTGGTACGGGAGCGCTACTTTTTCCCATTGCAGTATTTGTCTTTGCTATGACCTTCTTTATGCGTGATGATCAGGGAATCTCTACGCGTATTGCTATTGGTCTAACGCTGGACGTTCTTGCTGCCCTTGCTCTTATTTCACTTAACTTCCCAGGTGCCGAGGCTGCTCCAGATATGCTTTTGGGCACAAAAGTCCTAGAGGCTGCTGGTGGTTATGTGGGCGGCGGAATTGCTTGGGTTTTGCTGCGCTTTGTTGGCCGCGTGGTGGGCAATGTCCTTTTGGTTGGCTTTATTATTGCCGGTGTTGTTATCTGCGGCTTCTCCATCTCTGACATGGTTGAGCGCGTAAGCTTCCGCCTGGATGAAGCGCGCGAGAATCATCGCTACCGTAAAGAAGAACGTGCTCTTGCAAAAGAAGAGGCGCTCTACGCTGCAAATGCTCCACAACCTGCAAAGAAGCAGGGTAGACGTGGCGCAAACAACCAGTCTTCTCTCTTTGACGAGACCGGTGAAGGGGAGACCACCTATCTGGGCAATCGAAAGACATCTGTCATTAAGCGTGACGCCCGTCTTTACGAGGAAGAAGAGGCGCAAGAGGATGCAGGAGATGCTCCAACTACGCTCATTGATAAGGCTAAGAATAAGCTGCGTTCTAAGAAAAAGGACCAGCCAGAAGATGCAGTTGTCGAGAAAAACGATGTTGCTGTAGCTGATGTTGCTCCTACAACAAAACAGGCTAAACCTAAGAGCAAGGCTAAAACGACGCCCGATTTTCTCGCCACACCTGACCAGCTCAAGAGGCCAGGCGACAACGATGAGTCGTATGAGCTGCCACCATTTAGCATTCTGAAGACAAACAAGAACTCCGCCACTTCTGCCGTAAGCGATGACGAGCTTGAAGCTACTGCTCAGAGACTCCAGGCTACGCTTGAAGAGTTTGGTCTTTCGAGCCAGGTAGTTGGTTGGACTGCAGGACCTTCTGTCACTACGTTTAAGATTTCGATGGGCGAGGGAGAACGCGTCAACAAGATCACCAATCTTGAGGACGATATTGCGCTTTCACTTGCTGCAAAGTCTGTTCGTATTTTTGCTCCAATTCCTGGAACTTCTCTGGTTGGTATTGAGATCCCTAACGAGAAAGCCCAGGCAGTCAACTTGGCTGACGTTCTTCCGTTTGCAAAGGGAGGTCCTCTTGAGTGCGCCTTTGGTCGCGATTCTGAGGGCAAGCCAATTGTTGTTGACCTTGCAAGTCTTCCTCACTTGCTGGTAGCAGGTACTACCGGTTCTGGTAAGTCTGTTCTGCTCAACGCCATTGTCATGTCTATGCTCATGCGCGCAACTCCTGAGCAAGTCCGACTTATTATGGTTGACCCAAAACGCGTTGAGTTTACGGGTTACGCTGGCCTTCCTCACCTGTATGTTCCAGTTGTTACCGAGCCAAGGCAGGCGGCAAGTGCGCTTCAGTGGGGCGTTACCGAGATGGATCGCCGTCTAAAGGTGTTTGAGCACTACAAAGTGCGTGACATTAAGACATACAACAGAAATGTTGATGGCGATAAGTACGCCGATATGGAGAATCCTCCAAAGCACATGCCGTACTTTGTCATTGTCATCGACGAGCTTGCTGACCTCATGATGGTTGCTGGCAAAGACGTTGAGTCTTCCATTGTCCGTATTGCTCAGCTTGGTCGTGCTGCAGGTATTCACTTGATTGTTGCAACGCAGCGTCCTTCTGCAGACGTCGTAACTGGTCTGATCCGTGCAAACATTGATAACCGTGTTGCGCTCTCAGTCGATAACTCTTTGAACTCCCGCATTATTCTGGACCAAAAGGGCGCTGAGCAGCTGCTGGGTAAGGGTGACATGCTGGTTAAACTTCGTGGTAAAAAACCAAATCGTGCGCAGGGTTGCTGGGTCTCTGACGAGGAAATCGAGGAGACTGTTAAGTACATCCGCACCCAGCGCGTGGCAGAATATCACGACAATATCTTGACTGTTGCAACTCCAACACAGGCCGAAGGCGTTGTCGGAGTTGGTGGCATGGCGCAGGCAGACGACCCACTTATTTGGGAAGCTGCGCGCATTATTGTGGATTCTCAGCTAGGTTCTACATCTAGTTTGCAAAGAGCACTCTCTGTTGGGTATGCTCGTGCTGGTAGAATTATGGATATGCTTGAGGCAAAAGGTGTTGTTGGCCCAGCTAACGGATCAAAGCCTCGAGAAGTTCTTATCGATAAAGAAGCTCTTGAAGAGCTCAAAGTTCAAGACGCTGCCTATAGGGAGGTAGAGTAAGCATGCCACGCCCTCGTTTTAGTGAGATGCTCGTAGAACGTAGACGTCAGCTCGGACTTTCTATCACTCAAGCATCAAAGATCCTTCGCCTTAAGGAGCAGGCACTTATTGCTTTTGAGGAAGGCGATTTTAAGAATATGCCTCAAAGCGGCTATGCTCAGGGGATGCTCTCTTCGTATGCTCGCTACCTAGGACTTAATCCGCGCGAAATCGTTGATCTCTTCCAGGAGGAGAGCTACGAGTTTGAAAATGGCACCTATTCTCATGAGCTGCGTCGCCGTACCCGCGATACTCAGTCTGGTCGTGGCATTGCAGGCTATGACGTTGTAAACGAGTCTGGTAGCAGGCCAAAGGCGTACGTACAGTACCACGGTCTTCTCCCCACATCGGGAGGACCAGCTGGAGATATGGGTGCGTTTGCAACTACGTCTGGTGTTCGCTCCAGGCAAACCGGTGTGCCTCTGGGTGCTCAGGCATCTGAGGAGGATGCTGGCGGCTACTCGTATTCTCGCTATGCCACAGGTCATGCGTACAATACCGGTATTGAAGAGGCTTCTCGTCAGAAGACTATGGCAAGCCGTACGCGCGGTGGCGTTCAGCGCAAGCGTGTAGGCATTGCAGGTGTTAGCATTCCAGCTTACAAAGACGATGTAACCAGAAGAACTGTTGCTCCAAGCGATTACACTGATGACCTTCGTTATGACAATGTAACTGCTCCTTACGAGCGTGCATCAACCATTTCTGGTCGTCGTGGATCAAGAAATATTGCGCAGGTAGATAGGCCTAATGTTCGCCGTCGTCAGCCATCTGGCGCCGCTGCTCAGCAACGCCGTGCTCCTCAAAGACCAGGCGTTATGGGAGCACTTCAGAATTACTTCTCTGACACAGGACGCACTATTGCTACCGTGTTTGCTCTTGTTGTTGTGATTATTACTGCTGTTTTGTTGTTCAGCGTTCGTTCCTGCATGACAGCTCGTACTACGCCTACTACAACAAAGACAGTAAGCGTTAATAATTCAACAACTGATTCTTCAAAGAATTCCACTACTACAAATAGCAACACGGACACTTCTAAGAAGGATTCAACTGATGCTTCTAAGAGCACCACTACAACTGAGCCAAAGAAGGAAGAGACTCCTAAGCAGACTACCGTAGTGGTTACTGTTGCAGATCGTCAGACCAGTTGGGTTGAGATTACTGTTGATGGTAAGAGTGTTGAGGCTGATGCAATCACTGGTCCATGGTCTCAGACATACACCGTCACTGATTCCATGAACGTTCTTGCAGGTACTCCTGGTGCCGTTGCTGTAACTGTTAACGGTACTGCTAAGCCATTTGACGCAAATGCTTCTGGTATTGGCACTTTGACCATTCAGGGCACTAAGCCTGCTGACGGTACTGCAGCAAATGCTTCCGGAACTCAAACAAACAGCACGTCAACTACTACCGGTGGAACTTCTGGCACCACTAACAACCAGAATTCCAACAGTAATTCAAACAATAACTAAACGCCATGGGGCGAGAAGTTCTTCTCGCCCTGAATATACGGAGGGGAAATGGCTAAAGAATCAAGCTTTGACGTTGTGTCTGAAGTAGACATGATGGAAGTTGATAATGCATTTCAGCAGGCAGCTCGTGAGCTAACTCAGCGCTACGATCTTAAAGATTCTGGTGCAACACTTGAGCTCTCTAAAAAAGAGTGTAAGTTCACTATTGAGGCTCCTGCAGATTTTGTTGCATCTCAGGTGAGGGATGTTCTTGGCTCCAAGCTGGTAAAGCGCGGAATTGATCTTACTGCTATTCGTTGGGGAGACCTCATTCCAGCAGCAGGTTCTACCGTGCGTCAGATTGGCTCAATTGTTTCTGGTATTGACCAGGAAACTGCCAAGAAGATCGCTAAAGATATTCGTGATATGAAAGTTAAGGCTAAGGCAACCGTTGAGGGCGATAAGTTGCGTGTTTCTAGCGCTTCTCGCGATGTTCTTCAGTCTGTGATTGCAAGCCTTAAGGAGAAAGACTATGGCCAGCCCCTCCAGTTCAACAACTATCGATAGGGGCTACAACGTCCTATACATCACGTTAGGATGCGCTAAAAACGAGGTTGATACAGATCGCATGCGTGCGCGTCTTTTAGCCTCTGGTTTTGGTGAAGTTGCAGATCCAGACTCAGCAGATGTTGCAATTATCAACACCTGTTCGTTCTTGGCCTCAGCAACAGAGGAGTCCATTGAGACTACGCTTGAGATTGCTGAAAGCGCTTCCGAGGGAGTGCGCAAGCTGCCCATTATTATGTGTGGCTGCGTTCCTTCCAGGTACGGCGCAGAGCTTAACGAGCAGCTCCCTGAAGTTGCTGCGTTTGTTCCGGCAGATCAAGAAGATGGCATTGTCAGCGTTGTTGCAGACGTTCTGAATATCCCTGAGCCTACGCAGTCTATTGTGGCTGCCCATGGAATGCTGCGTACTATTGATGGCGCTAGTGCATTTGTAAAGATTTCTGAGGGCTGTGATAGATTCTGCGCTTTCTGTGCCATTCCGTACATTCGTGGTCACTATCATTCAAGGCCTGCTGAAGAGATTCTTCAAGAGGTACATGAGCTGATGGAAGGTGGTGTTCGTGAGGTCATTCTGATTGGCCAGGACACCGGTATCTGGGGCTCGGATATGCCTGATACAGCAGATGGTCAGACGCCAACGCTTGCCAAGCTTATGCAGCAGGTTGCTGAGGTAGTCCGTCCTTATAAGGGATGGATTCGCGTTTTGTATCTGCAGCCAGAAGGTATGACTGATGAGCTCATCAGCACTATTCGCGATACACCTGAGGTTCTGCCTTACATTGATATTCCAATTCAGCATTGCAACGAGCGCATTCTTAAGCGCATGGGTCGTTCTGGCTCTACGCAGGAACTTCGTGAGCTTTTTGATTGCCTCAGAACTGAGATTCCTGGTATGGTTCTCCGTACTACGGGAATGTGCGGCTTCCCAGGTGAGACTGATGATGAATCAGATGAGCTCTACGACTTCATTCAGGAGCAGGAGTTTGATTACACATCCGTCTTTACCTATTCACCCGAAGAGGGAACTCTTGGTGCAAAGATGTCTGATCAGGTTCCAGATGAGGTAAAGATTGAGCGCACTCAGCGCCTGCTTGACCTTGTTGAACAGCTTGGTTTTGCAGCCACTGCTCGTCACGTTGGCGAGCGCTGTGAGGTCATTATTGACGGAATAGAAGAATCTGACGAGGGCACTGAGCTTATCGGCCACACGTGGTTCCAGGCTCCAGATTGTGATGGCGCTGTTCACATTGCAGAGGGAGAGGCCGCAGTCGGAGATATTGTCCTTTGTGACCTGGTAGATTCTTTCTGCTATGAAATGATTGGCGAAATTGTAGACACTACAGACACACAGTCTGGCGAGAAAACCGTTTAGTTGGGGATATTCATGTCATCAAAGACAATTTGGACACCTGCAAATATTGTTACCTGTGCTCGTGTGGTCTTAGTGCCCTTTTGGCTTCTCCTTGCACAGCTGCTTGGCATTTCTTTGACAGAATCTCTTACTACACCTGGTTTTAAACTTGGAGCTTTTCTTGTTTTTATTGGCTATGTTGTCATTTCTTTGACCGATAAGCTTGATGGTTACCTTGCCCGTAGTAGAAATGAAGTTACTACCTTTGGCAAGTTCTTAGATCCAATTGCCGATAAACTCGCTGTTGTTGTAGCTCTTTTTGTACTTCTAGAGTGGCATATGGTTTCTCCATGGGTGCTTTTAGTGATTGTTGCACGTGAGTTTTTGGTATCAGGCCTTAGGATGGTTGTTGCTTCAAAGGGAGTTGTTATTGCAGCCTCTGACTTGGGTAAGTGGAAGACTGCAACAACTATGGTTGCTATCTGCGGTTTACTCTTCTTGCCAAGTATTCCTGGTGGAATGATTCAGGATGTTTTGCTCTTTATCTTCAACGCATCTATGTGGGTTGCAGTAGTTCTAACGGCCTGGTCAGGAATTGACTACTTTGTAAAGTCTTGGCAATACATTGCTGAAGTTTAACAAGATGGCGTCTCTCTGAGGCGCCGCTTTTGTATAAGATAAGCTCATGTGCAGATCAAACGGTTTTCTGCTTAATGAAAAGTTGTGATTCAAATGTTTTCATCTGAAGTTCTTTCAGAAGCTCAACAGGTTATTTCAGAGGCTCTTGCGACTGACCTTACCGTTGCTTCCGCTGAGTCTTGTACGGGAGGACTTGTTGCAGGCGCTCTTACAGCCATCTCTGGATCATCAAGCGTACTTAAGGGCTCTGTTGTAAGCTATACCATTGAGATTAAGCAAAAGGTATTAGGCGTTTCAAAAGACATTTTTGATGAACCATCTCTTGGCGCTGTATCTGAGCCCTGCGCAGCTCAAATGGCTTCAGGCGTTAGAGACGTTATTGGATCAGATATTGCAGTTTCCGTTACAGGAATAGCTGGCCCAACAGGAGAAGAGCCTGGTAAACCAGTTGGAACAGTTTGGTTTGGAATTAACAGTAAAAACTTTACCCATACGGTCTGCAAACATTTTTCTGGTAATAGAGAACAGGTGCGAGAAGCTGCTGTTTTGCAGGCTTTGCAATTAATTCATGAAGCAATTGTGAAGGCTTAAAACTCGATTTTAATAGGGAGGCTTAAAGCTAGTTTGATTTGAGCCTCTTAATTTCTTCGACTATGCAGGACTTATACAGTCAAATTTGTAATTAAGAAGAAATTAACTGCTCAAGAGCGGAAAAATAGAGGTAAGAATTCAGACAAATTCCCTCTATAGAGTATATGTTTGACGTTGACATAGAACGTCTGTTCTTATATTATCGTGGTATCAGAAAGAGCAAGGAGTATTCATGGCAAAAAAGGCAGTTTCAAAAGAGATCAAAGCTCGTACTACTGGTGATGAGAGGGATGAGGTTATCTCTTCAACTACAGCAGAGATTGAGAAGAAATTTGGTGCAGGCGCCATTATGCGTTTAGGTGAGGGTGGTCCTGCCTTTGATATTCAGGCCATTCCAACTGGCTCACTTGCTCTTGATGCAGCATTGGGTATTGGCGGCGTTCCTCGCGGCCGTATCGTAGAGATTTATGGCCCAGAGTCCTCTGGTAAGACAACGCTTTCACTAGAAATTCTTGCAGAAGCTCAGGCGCTAGGTGGTGTTGTTGCCTTTATTGACGCAGAGCACGCACTAGACCCAGGTTATGCGGCTCGTATTGGCGTTGATATTGATGATGTTTTAATTTCTCAGCCAGATACTGGTGAGCAGGCTCTTGAGATTTGTGACATGCTTGTTCGCTCAGGCGCCATTGATGTTGTGGTTGTAGACTCCGTTGCTGCTCTTGTTCCTCGTGCAGAAATTGAGGGAGAGATCGGCGATTCTAGCGTTGGTCTTCAGGCTCGTCTCATGAGTCAAGCTCTCCGTAAGTTAGCCGGCTCTCTTTCAAAGTCTAATACACTCTGTATTTTCATTAACCAACTTAGAGAGAAGATTGGCGTTATGTTTGGAAGTCCAGAGACCACTTCTGGTGGTAGGGCTCTTAAGTTCTTCTCTACTGTCCGTATGGATATTCGCCGTGTTGACAGCATTAAGGTTAACGGAGAAAACGTTGGTAACCGTGTTCGCGTTAAGGTTGTAAAGAACAAGGTTGCTCCGCCTTTTAAGGTTGCTGAGTTTGACATTATGTACGGTCAAGGCATCTCCAAAGAGGGCTCCATTCTTGATATGGCTGTTGATTTTGAGATTGTCAACAAGTCTGGAGCTTGGTTCACCTATGAGGGTGAGCGTCTTGGCCAGGGTAGAGAAGCAGCTAAATCTTTCCTTACCGCCAATCCAGATCTCATGGAAGAGATTGATCACAAAGTACGAGTTGCTTGTGGCCTTGTATTTGATGAAGATTCTGAAGTTGGCACTCCAGTTGCATCGGAAGATTCTGCTGAATAATGTCAGAAATTTCTTGGACGATTGAGCTTCCAAAAAAGAAACAGGCAGTTCTAGGTCAGGCAAAGCCTAAAGCAAAGATACTTTTAGAAACTGAAGTTGGAGGGACGGAGGAATTCTTTGTCCCTCCAACAGTAGCTCGTGCTCTTCAGAACAAAGAGAAAGATGGTGTTTTTACACCTTCCTCTCGTAATGAGTTTTTGCATGAGTTAAAAGAGATTTCAATGCAGTGTATTAAAGCTCGTATTGAGGTTTTGATTGTAAAAAGGGACTACTCTACAGCTGAGCTTCAAAAAAAGCTCATGCTTGATGGCTATCAGAAGAATGTAAGAGACCCTGCAGTGCAGAGGGCTGTTGAAGTTGGTTTGATTAATGACAGTCGTTTTGCAGACGTCTACATACGTTCTAAAATTTCGCAAGGCTGGGGTCCTCTTAAAATTAAAACTGAAATTTCAAAAAAAGGGTTTGAAGTTGAGACACTCCCTGGATGGCCTGAAGCTTATTTTTCTGACGTGGATGAATTTGAAGTTGCGTATTCTTTGGCCCAGAGAAAACACCTATCGGGAAAAAATGATTACGAGAAGCTTGTTAGGTTTCTCGCCACAAAGGGATATTCATTTTCTATAGCATCATCTGTTGCTAAAAAGATTTTGGATGAAAACGCCATATCTGAATGATTATAGTTGCTTGGCTTATAAGTCTGTTGTATTGGTGTACTTTACTTTTCCTACCTGCTATTTATTGACAAAAGTTACAATGCTCTATACGATAAATATGCCGTGAATAGGCTCATTTCCGCTGGGCAACCAGCGTCACGTATACAGTAGGTATCTCATATATTTGATCTATCTCTGCATGTGGCATGACCAGCCAATGAACCCTGCTCATGGCGGGTTCTTTAGATACTGTTGTGTCTAAAGTCTCCTGAACTCTCTTGTAATTGCCATTTGAGGAGTAGGTATGGAATTAGCATTAGCAGTAGGCATTGTTTGCCTCATTGTGGGAGTAGGTCTGGCCTATGGCGTACTCTCTAACATTAGTAATTCAAAGATTAAGACAGCTGAGCAGCAGCTTAAAGATGCACAGATCAATGCAGAGCGCATTGCTTCCGAGGCAGCCCGTCAGGCAGAAACAGTAAAGAAAGAAGCTGTTCTTGAGGCTAAAGAAGAAGTTCTTCAGCTTAAGCAGCTTGCTGAAGCAGAAGAGAAGAAGCGCAAAAGTGAGCTTCGTAGCATGGAGAACCGCATTCTTCAGCGTGAAGAGTCCCTTGATCACCGTACTGATGCACTAGAGAAGCGTGAGCACCAGCTTTCCAGTCTTCAGGGCCAGCTTGATCGTCGTAAGAACGATTTGGATTCTCTTGTTTCTCAGCAGTCTCAAGAGCTTGAGCGCATTGCAGCTCTTACAAAAGATGAGGCTCATGATGAGCTTCTTTCTCGTGTACGCTCAGAAAGCGTTCGCGATGAAGCAATGATTCTTCGTGAGTCTGAGCAGCGCGTTCGTGCACAGGCAGATAAAACTGCACGTGAGATTATTTCTACCGCTATTCAGCGTGTTGCTGCAGATCAGGCTTCTGAGATTACAGTAACTTCCGTCCATATTCCATCTGATGATTTAAAGGGTAGGATTATTGGACGTGAGGGTAGAAACATTCGTACCTTCGAGCAGGTATCTGGTGTTTCTCTTGTTATTGATGACACTCCAGAGACTGTAGTTCTATCAAGTTTTGATCCAGTCCGCCGTGAGACCGCTCGCGTTGCACTTGAGAACCTCATTGCAGACGGTCGTATTCATCCAGCACGTATTGAGGAGCTCTACAAGAAGGCTGAAGCCCTTGTTAACGAGCGTGTTCTTGAGGCTGGTGAACAGGCTGCATTTGATTGTGGTATTCATGATCTTCATCCAGAGATCGTAAAGACTCTTGGTAAGCTTCGCTACCGTACTTCTTACGGTCAGAACGTTCTTGCTCACTCTGTTCAGGTTGCAGTACTTTGCGGCATCATGGCTGAAGAGCTTGGTCTTGAGCCTGCTCCAGCTAAGCGTGCTGGTCTGCTTCATGACCTTGGTAAGGCAATTGACCACGAGGTTGAGGGTCCACACGCTGTAATTGGTGCAGATCTTGCTCGTCGTCATGGCGAGCGTCCTGAGATTGTTCACGCTATTGAAGCTCACCACGCAGATATTGAGCCAAACACCGTGCTTGACATGCTTGTTATGGCTGCAGATGCTATTTCTGCTGCACGCCCTGGTGCTCGTCGTGAGTCCGCTGAGAACTACATCAAGCGTCTTGAGAAGCTTGAGGCTATCTCTAATGCACACGAGGGTGTTGAGCGTACGTACGCAATGCAGGCTGGCCGTGAGCTTCACGTGATGGTCGAGCCTCAGATGATTAGCGATTCCGAGGCAACTGTTCTTGCTCACGATATTGCTAAGCAAATTGAGGATGAGATGGAATACCCAGGACAGGTTCGCGTTGTTGTTATTCGCGAGTCTCGTGCTGTGGACGTTGCTAAGTAATTTATGGTAGCCACTTCTACTGACTTAACAGGTTTTGTCGCCTCCATGGGAGGTGAACGCGCACTCCGTGTCGAGGAATCCCTCGGCGCGGGGTACGTTCGTTTACGCGTAGCAGAAGCAGAGCGTAGACAGGCAAAGCATGATATTCGTTCGGTAGAAGATATTGTTATCGAGCTCTTACGTAATTCTCGCGATGCTGGTGCTCGTCACATTTATGTTGCAACCTCAAAAGAGGGTGCACTCAGAACTATCACCATACTTGATGATGGTCAGGGTATTCCAAAAGACATGCAGGAGAAAATCTTTGAAGCTCGTGTAACTTCAAAGCTTGAGAGCATGCATATGGACCGTTGGGGAATCCATGGCCGAGGCATGGCTCTCTACTCCATCAAAGAAAACTGTGAATCAGCTCAGGTTGTAGCATCAGCTCCGGGACTTGGTTCTGTTATTCAGATTGTGGTAGACACTACTAAAATTTCTGAGCGAGTAGACCAATCTACTTGGCCAACCTGTGGTTTGAATGAGGACGGACTCAAAACAACCGTTAAAGGTCCTCATAATATTATTCGTACTTGCTGTGACTTTGCGCTTGAGGTCAAAGGCTCGTGCGAGGTAATGCTGGGTTCTGCTGCAGAGATTGCAGCTACTGCTCGTCGTAGAATTGCTCAGACGCTTGATATTGCTGACCTGCTGTTTGTAGAAGGCTTTGAAAACGTTCCTGTCCTTGAGCGCTTCAGGGCTGCAGCGGATGTAACAGAGCTTTCTGAGGTTTGTAAGTCTCTTGGTCTTTCAATGTCAGATAGAACTGCTCATAGAATTATTGCTGAGCAGATTAAGCCTTTGCGTAGTGTGTATGCACAGGTCAGCCACACTGTTGAACCTGAAGGGGTTTCTCGCGAAGTTGATCTGATGAAAGACCACCGAGGTCTCAAGATGAGTAAGGCTGATATCAGCAGCTTTTCTCGAAAAATGGAGCAGAGTTTTGCTGAGTTGTCCGAGAAATATTACGTTTCTTTGACGTCTGAGCCTCGTGTTCGTGTAAGTAAAAACAAAATTGTTGTGACTTTTGATATTGAGTCGCAAGAGTAGAACAAACGCACAATAATTGGAGCACTCATGGGTTTGCTTAAAGTTTCAAGTAAGTCTTCACCAGCTTCTGTAGCAGGAGCTATTGCGGGACTGGTTAAAGATAATGAGCCTGTTATGCTCCAGTGCATTGGTGCGGGTGCAGTCAACCAGGGCATCAAAGCTATTGCTATTGCGCGTGGCTTCTTGATTCCTTGCGGTCTGGATATCACCTGTGCTCCAACGTTTTCTGATATCGAAATTGCAGGGGAGAGTAGAACTGCAATTAAAATTGCCATTTATGTCCATACACTGTCTGCCCCTGATACGCAGACTCCAGCTGTTAGTTCCACTGAGTATAACGAGGTACTTTAAGCATGATTGAAAATTCCGAGCTCGTAGGAAAAACATATCACATCAAAACTTTTGGCTGCCAGATGAATCTGCACGATACAGAGCGTGTCTCTGGTCTGCTTGAGGCTTGTGGCTGCAATGAGGTTTCTGATACTGACGACGCAGACATTGTCATCTTTATGACCTGTAGTGTTCGTGAGAATGCAGACCAGCGTCTCTACGGTCAGGCTTCTGCCATGGTCAGTGCTCCAACACCTCCATCAGGCAAGCGCGTTGTTGCTATTGGCGGCTGCATTGCGCAGCGTGATGGCGAGAAGCTCCGTGAAAAGGTTCCAGCCGTTGACGTTGTGTTTGGCACCAGCGCTCTTGCAAGCCTGCCAGCACTTCTCACCAGCGCATTTAGGGGCGAGAATGACCGTGTGGCTGTAGATACCTCTGAGGAGGGCAAGGGCTTCTCCACAGATCTGCCAAGTAACCGTGCTCAGCAGTATCACGCTTGGGTACCTATCATGACCGGCTGCAATAATTTCTGCACGTATTGCATTGTTCCTTACGTTCGCGGTCGTGAACGCAGTCGCACCTTTGAGGCTGTTATTGGTGAGTGCGAGCGTCTTGTCGCAGATGGCGTTCGTGAGATTACCCTTCTTGGCCAAAACGTTAACTCATATGGTCGAGACCTCTACGGTAAGCCTCGTTTTGCAGAGCTTTTGCGTGCCGTGGGTCAAACGGGCGTTGAGCGAATTCGATTTACCTCATCGAATCCAAAAGACCTTACTGATGAGACTATTGCTGCTATGAAGGAAACACCAGCCGTCATGCCTCATCTTCATCTTGCGGTTCAAAGTGGCTCTACGCGTGTTCTCAAGAAGATGAACCGCAGCTATACGCGAGAAGAGTACTTAGACGTGGTTTCTCGCCTTCGAGCGGCTATTCCGGGACTGGCGCTTTCAACTGACATTATTGTTGGCTTCCCAGGCGAGACTGAGGAAGACTTTGAGGAGACGCTTTCTTTGGTCAAAGAAGCAGGATACTCTTCCGCATATACCTTCATTTACTCTAAGCGTCCAGGCACTCCTGCGGCAAAATACGAAGACAATACGCCTCACGAGGTCATCCAGGAGCGCTTTGATAGGCTTGCAGAGCTTGTGGCGCAGCAGGCACACGACGCTAACCAGGTAGATCTCAATACTACGCAGGCAGTTCTTGTTGAGGGAACTTCCAAGCGTGACAATACGGTCATGGTGGGACATAGCGAGAAGAACCAAACAGTTCACTTCAATCTGCCAGAAGGTTACACGCCAGAAGATCTTATCGGCAAAATTGTTGATGTCCATATTGATGAGGCTCGTACCTGGTATCTGCGCGGAACCATGGAGTCTGATCCTCGATGAGCTCTCATAGCTCGGTTATCTGCATTGTAGGTCCCACGGCTTCGGGCAAAAGCTCTTTATCTGAGCTGGTAGCCAAGAAGCTTGAGACCTCTGTCATTTCTGTTGATGCAATGCAGGTTTATCGCGGCATGGATATTGGAACTGCTAAAACTCCTGTTGAGGAGCGAGAAGTTCCTCTTCTGATGGTAGATTGTGCCAACATTTCAGAAGAATATTCGGTACAGATGTTTCAAGTGGCTGCTCGTGAAGAAGCTCATAAGCTTATTAATGCTGGTAAAACACCTGTTTTCTGTGGCGGAACCGGCCTTTATCTTGATTCGATTATTGATCAGATGGAGTTTCCCTCAGGTTCAATCGAGTCTCCTGTAAGAACTCGTTATGAAAAGCTTGCTCAAGAGCTTGGTGCTGAGGGCCTGCACGAACTTCTCGCCACGAAAGATGCAGCAAGTGCAGAGCTTATCCATCCAAATAATGTACGACGCGTTGTAAGGGCTTTAGAGCTCTTGGAAGAGGGCAAGTCGTATGCAACTCACCATGAGGGTCTAAAGGCTCACACACCGTACTTTGACGCCCAGATATGGGGTCTTACGATGGACCGTCAGCGCCTTTATGAGCGAATAAACCTTCGAGTTGATCTTATGTTTGAGCAAGGGCTTGTTAAAGAGGTTCAAGCGCTTATTGAGTCCGGTCTCTCTGAAAATTGCACGGCTGGCCAGGCAATTGGCTACAAAGAGTTCTTTGCATATTTTGCTGGTGAACAGTCGCTTGAACAAACGCGTGAGCTTATTAAACAGCACACCAGACAGTATGCAAAACGTCAGATTTCTTGGCTTAAACGAGACGGTCGAGTTAGGTGGCTGGATATGGACCAACTTTCGTCCAATGATGCACTTAACCTGATTCTTGTGCAGCATGCTGACGTACAATGCCAGTAGGACGCATCAAAAACTAACGTATTTACCTTCTTTTAGATAGGGAGTTTATGGCTCGTTTTTGTTCCTTTTTCTACAGCTCCTAAAGTTGAACGAGCAATTCTTGTAGGCGTTGATTGCGGTAAAAGCGACTGGTCGCTTGAAGAATCAATGGACGAGCTTGAGCGTCTGACGCAAACTGACGGCGCTGAAGTCTTTATGCGTCTTACACAAAAACTTGATGCTCCCGTTCCTAAGACGTTTATTGGTAAAGGCAAAACAGAAGAGCTTGTTTCTCTTGTTAGAAATACCAATACTGACGTGGTTATCTTTGATGATGAGCTCACGCCTTCTCAGCAATCTAATCTAGAAAAATTACTCGGCGAGCCGGTTAAAGTCATTGACCGTACAGCGCTTATTCTTGACATCTTTGGTATTCACGCGCGTACCAAAGAAGGGCGACTTCAGGTACAGCTTGCACAGCTTCAGTATGTACTTCCAAGGCTTCGTGGTATGTGGAGTCATCTGGTAGGCGAGCAAACTCGTGGTGGCATTGGTAGCCGATTTGGCCAGGGCGAGAGCCAGCTTGAGGTTGACCGTCGTCTTATTAGAAAGCGCATTTCAACTCTTAAAAATGAGCTTAAGCAGCTTAGCCAAAGGCGAGAAGTTCAGTCTAAGTCCAGGTGGAATTCTGGAACGTTTAGTGTCTCACTTGTTGGATATACCAATGCTGGTAAATCAACACTTTTGAATCAACTCACAGGTGCGGATGTATATGCAAAAGACGAACTCTTTGCAACTCTTGATCCAACTACCAGAGCGCTTTCTCTTGATGAAGGCAGAAAGATTGTTCTTACAGATACTGTTGGATTTATTCAAAAGCTCCCAACTAATCTGATTGAGTCTTTTAAATCTACCTTGGTAGAGGCTCAGGAAGCTGATCTTCTTCTGCTCGTTGCTGATACAACTGATAAGAATCTTTCTAAAGAAATTGCAGTTGTTCGAAGTATTTTGAAAGATATCGAGGCCGATAAAAGCGATCAGATTCTTGTATTAAACAAGGTAGACCTACTTGATGAGCAAGAGCTTCAAATGCTCAGAGCGCTCTATCCAGAAGCTGTATTTATTTCTGCTCAGGAAAGTATGGGCATTAACGGCCTTCTCCACAAGATTCAAGAAATAGCTAGTGCCGGCGACAAGGTGGTTAGTGCACTTATTCCGTTCAACAAAGGCGCTCTTGTTAAGTCTGTTCATGAGAGATGTCAACTTTTGCATGAGCAATATGTTGCTGAAGGTCTTTTACTGTCAGTTAAAGCCGATACGTATATGCAGGCACTTTTAGAGCCGTACGTGGTGTCAGAAGACGATATTCTGACTGACGAATAATGCAATAAGCAGCAAAATTGGTTGATGCAAAATGTAAATGAGAAGTGAATGTCTTCCCATCTCTGTTATGAGGGGAAGAGAGAACCTTCTCATCCAGTTGGGATATCCAGCTTCTTTAAACTGTCTGTTAAAAGCAGCACCACTTAAATACAAGAACAAATAGGGGAGTAATGGGTAGTAATCTCCTGATGAAAAAGATGGAGAAGGAAATCCAACCCAGGCTAAATATGGTGTTTGATATAACTCTTTAGGTAACGAGAAAACCATGTTCCCGATACCAATGTGTCCTGTAGAAATTGGAATACAAACGACAAAAATTAAAAATAAAAGAATTGCTGCGGAATATCCTTTTGGTGGAACAGCGAAACGTGAAATAAGAGCTTCTACCAGGGTGCACGACGCCATACAAAAGAAGATTCCAAACGTGATGGGAGTATCAACTTTTGCAAAGGTAGTTGCTGCAAATATTGCTAAGGCTACAAGACCATAAACTCCTGCACGTTTAAAAGGATCTTTAGAGAAGGCGCACATACAACCAGCAATAAAAATAAAAGGATATGAGATTGATGGTATCCAGATTTGCATAAGCAGAGGTGTAAACCACGTAAGCTTAACGTGCGAAATAAAGAACAAATCATAGGTAAAGTGAAACAGAATCATTGAAACTACCGAGATACCTCGTATAGTGTCAAAAAACGTTATTCTCCCTTTGGTTTGTCTTAACTCAGCACCCATAATATGACTAAGAGATTGATCTAATAAGTGCAGTAACCCTACCTAAAATGACAGGATTTTGTACGTAGATTGGCTCCATAAAGTCATTTTCTGGTTGAAGACGAATGCGATCGTTTTCTCTGTAGAACGTTTTAACTGTTGCAGAATCATCAATAAGAGCAACAACGATTTCTCCATCATGCGCATCTTGCTGCTCTTTTACGACAATATAATCGCCGTCAAAAATACCAGCATTGATCATTGATTCTCCTCGAACACGAAGAATGAAAGAACTTGAATCCCCAACAATACTAGTTGGAAGAGATAGAGATTCTTCTACGTTTTGCTCAGCAAGAATAGGAGTACCAGCAGCAACACGTCCTACAAGAGGAAGGTTAATCACATTATTAGCTATGTCTTGAGTAACGGGGGCAAGCTTTGCTGTATCAGAAGTGTTAGAAGCCTGAGGAACAATTTTCATAGTACGAGGCTTTTTTGGGTCTCTATCAATTAGTCCAAACTGCTCAAGAACTTTTAAATGCATGTGGACAGTTGAAGGAGACGCAAGATTAACAGCAGAGCCAATCTCTCTTACTGAAGGGGGATAGCCATGTTGATCTGTGTAAGAACAGATGTATTCATAAATTGCTGTCTGACGCTTGCTGAGTTTGCCCTTTGGCATATGAGCCTCCTTTTTCTTTTTAATAATAATACACGTGTTCTAAAAAATAATCAAACGAATGTTCTATTTTTTCTTGACACGAACAAACGTACTAAATATTATTAGTACAAACGTTCGTACATGACTTTTTGTCCGGTGTATTAGATATAACTAGTTCCGTAAAAACTATTACGGAAGGAAATGATATGAGGCATATGTATCAGTCAAAGATGTACCAGGTTAGCGGAACTTCAGCTCTTGCTTCTTATAAGCCTGCATTTAAGGTAATTGAAGGCGGAGCAAAGAAAGAATCTGTTACACCTCAGCGTGAGGAAGTTTCTTACGTAAAGGCACTGACCAATAAAGAAGCTTTTATTGCTGGTCTTATTATTACTGCATCATTTGTTTTGATGTTTGCTGTTTCTTTTCTTCGCACAACCGCTCTCAATTCATTTGCTACATCTGTAATGGATAGCGCTTCACAAACAATTACCGTTCATAGCAATGACACACTATGGTCAATTGCAGAGAGCAATCCTATTGAGGGCGTCTCTACAGAGCAACAAGTAAGCTGGATTAGAGAAAAAAATAATCTTGATTCTTCTCTTTTAAGAACTGGACAAACTCTAGAGATTCCTTCTGTATCTAAATAGTAAATATTTATGTAAATTTCTCTCGGAATTCTGTGTTGATAACAGTTAATACCTGCGTAAAATGGTATCTTCCTTTTATACGAAAAAAAGGGGATTCCATGCGTTGTCCAAAATGCGGTCACGAAGAGTCAAAGGTTATTGATTCTCGCTCATCCGAGAATAACGATGCCATTAGAAGGCGTCGCGAGTGCATGTCCTGTAAGTTTCGTTTTACAACCTATGAGCGCTTAGAAGAGATTCCTATCACCGTTGTGAAGAAAGACGGTCACAAGGAGCCTTTTGATAGACAGAAGCTCATGAGAGGCCTTGTTGCTGCAACAGTAAAGAGAGATATCTCTGTTGCTTCTCTTGATCATTTTATTGATGGAATTGAGTCTCAGATTAGAGACAAAGGTCAATACGAGATTAAATCTGAAGACCTTGGAAGCATTGTACTTAAAAACCTGGTTATGCTTGATAAAGTTGCATACATTAGGTTTGCTTCTGTTTATAGAGACTTTAAAGATGTTGATGAATTTAGCGCAGAATTAAGGAGCCTGAATTAATGAGCAATTTTGACATCCAGCTACCTATTAAACGCCTTGATCCTACGGTCGAACTTCCTTCGTACGCTTATACAGGAGATGCTGGATTAGATCTTAGAAGTGCTGAAGATGTTGATCTTGCTCCTTTTGAGCGCAAACTTATTTCTACTGGTTTAGCTATTGCAATTCCTGATGGCTATGCAGGATTTGTACAGCCAAGAAGTGGCCTGGCCCTTAAGAAGGGCCTTTCTATGGCAAATACTCCAGGCCTTATTGACGCTCATTATCGTGGAGAGCTTAAAGTTTGCGCTATTAACCTCGATAGTAAAGAAACTATTCATATTGAGCGCGGCGAGCGCATTGCACAGCTTGTAATTCAGCAAGTTCCAGTTGTACAGCTTGTTGAGGTTGATGAGCTTGATCAGACTGATCGCGGCGCCGGTGGATTTGGTTCCAGTGGAGTTCAGTAATTTTTTTGGTGATAAGCGCTGCGGCGTTTGCATAAAGGAAAAGCCTCTTTAGGAAGGAAGAGCTTAATGGAGAAGTTCTTTAAAGTAGCAGAGCGTGGTAGCACTCCCGCTCAAGAATTTAGGGCTGGAATTACAACATTCCTCGCAATGGCATATATCATTGCAGTAAACCCAGCTCTTCTCGCGGCTGCGGGTGTGCCAATTTCAGCAGCTATTACTGCAACTTGCCTTGGTGGCGGTGTAATGACCATTCTGATGGGTCTTTTTGCTAATCGTCCACTTGCGTGTGCATCTGGCATGGGTGTTAATGCTGTTGTTGCATTCTCCTTGACTCCAATTGCTGGAGGAGACTGGCACGCAGCAATGGCAGTAATCTTCATCGAGGGCATTGCAATTTTACTTTTAGTTCTTTGCGGCCTTCGTGAAGCTATCATGGATGCAATTCCAGTAAACCTACGCCATGCAATCTCAGTTGGCCTAGGTCTTTTTATTGCCCTGATTGGCCTTAAGAACAGCGGAATTATTATTGCCAACGAGTCAACTCTTGTTGCTCTGGGTGATATTTTCTCTCCAACTTTTATCGTCGGAGTAATTTCCATTGTTGCTACAGTTGTTCTTTACTCTGCTCGTGTTAAGGGTTCCCTTCTTATTGGTATTATCCTCGCAGTACTTGTTGGTATTCCACTTGGCGTAACATCAACTCCAACTGGTGTTGTTTCTGGTCTTGATTTTGGTACTTTTGGCGCTCCATTCCTTACCGATGGTTCCGGCGTTATGGGTATCGTCAAAGCTCTGACTACTCCAGTTCTACTTGTATTTGCTTTCTCTTTGATGATGTCCGACTTCTTCGATACCATGGGATCTGCAATGGCTATCGCAAAACAGGGTGACTTCCTCACTGAGGATGGTAATGTCAAAGACATCAAGCAGATTCTTATTGTTGACTCTGCTGCTGCAGCTGCAGGCGGTCTTTTTGGTGCTTCTTCTATTACCACCTTTATTGAGTCTGCATCTGGTGCTGCTGATGGCGGCCGTACTGGTCTTTCTTCTGTCGTTACAGGCCTTCTTTTCATTGCAGCGGCCTTCATTGCACCTCTTATTTCTATCGTCAGCTCTGCAGCTACCTGCGGCGCACTGGTCCTTGTTGGCTTCCTGATGATGTCTGAGGTCACAGAGATCGATTGGAACGATCTTCTCGAGGGCTTCCCAGCATTTATGGTTATTGCTGGCATTCCAATGACTTACTCAATTTCTGACGGCATTGGCTTTGGTTTCATTTTCTACGTTGTCGTCGCTCTTGTTACTGGTAACGTTAAGAAGGTTAAGCCTTTGATGTGGGTAGCAACTCTTGCATTTGTTGCTTACTTCATCATCGCTAACTAGTTTTAAACTACTAGGGGAGGCACGTTCAAGATGGGGGTCTTGTCGTGTCTCCTTCTTTATGTATGAATAGATTGTGTACAATTTATTTTTAATTGATAACTGATAATGATTGTCACCAATAGGGTATAACAAAGCCAGTTTCGATTTATACGATTGGAGCCAATCATGGCAGACGTTATTACTAAAGACCTTGTTATTGTTGGTGGCGGTCCTGCAGGACTTTCTGCTGCAATTTATGCAAAGCGAGCTCTTCTCGATACCGTTGTTTTAGAGAAGCAGGCTGTAGGTGGCCAGGTTATTACCACAACTGAGGTTGAGAATTACCCTGGTATGCCAAACACTGATGGTTTCACTATTACAGACACTCTTCAGAAGCAGGCTACAGACCTCGGCGCAGAGATTGTTATGGCTAATGTCCTCTCAATCGTTAAGGATCAAGAGACTAATCTTTTTGTGCTTGAGACCTCTGAGGGAACCTATCACGCAAAGGCTGTTATTGTTTCTGGTGGCGCTAATCCTCGTCACGCTGGTTTTACCAACGAAGAAAAGTTCACTGGTAAGGGCGTTTCTTACTGTGCTACCTGCGACGGAATGTTCTATCGTGGCAAACAGGTATTTGTCATCGGTGGTGGCAACACTGCTGTAGAGGAGTCTCAGTTCCTGGCCCGCTTTGCTGATAAAGTAACTCTTATTGTCCGCAAAGATCACCTAAGGGCTAACGCTACTGCAATTAAGCAGTTTGAGGAGAATCCTAAGACAGAGATTCGCTATCTGACCAGTATTACTGCAGTTGATGGTAATGATTTGCTTACTTCCATCACCTTCCGCAATAACCAGACGGGAGAAGAGTACACAGAGACCTTTGATGAGGGTAGCTTTGGTGTCTTTGTCTTAGTAGGCCGTGTGCCTTCAACTGAGCTTTTGACAGATCTTGTAGACCTTGACGAGCAGGGATATGTCCTTGCTGACGAGCGCATGGCCACTAAAACACCTGGCCTCTTTACCGCAGGAGATCTCAATAAGAAGCCACTGCGTCAGATTATTACCGCTGCTGCAGACGGCGCTATTGCTGCAACTTCTGTAGCATCCTATCTTGGACAGCCTGTCGAGGGCTAAGAGTTTCTCGATAAGAAACTTTATTTTTTGATACTAAAAGGGGACCGCAAACATTTACGGTCCCCTTATTATTTCTTTGGCGAGAAAAACTATTAAAGAGTAATCCAATATCTTTGTGTAAGAGCATTGTCCTCGTCAAATACTTCATTTTCTAAGATTCCACCATTGTTGATAATAGATTTTGCCGAGCCGATATTATCTTTGAGACAGCACATAAGAACGCGTTCAATACCAAGTTTCTTACATTCTTCAAGCGCAAGAGCAATCATTGCTGTTGCATATCCTTTTCTTCTCTCGCTTGGTCGGATACCATCACCAATGTGTCCACCACTATATAGAAGTCCCTCATTAAGATAGTGTCGAATGCTTGCTGCTCCAACGAAGATGTTTTTATCATAGTCATAGCAAAAGAGGGTTGTGGTAGGTACCCTACCAGCTGTAAGTGGTTCCTTGTTGTCTAGTTGCTTTAGGTAGTTTGTAAAGTCATGGTGATCAAACCTAAAAATAATTCTTGGAGAAGGATTTGTATGATTTGTCTCGATATCATGTTTCCACTCATCAAGCATCTCAATGAGCTTGTCTTTGTTATCTTCACTTGGTTTTATGAGAGCAATATTCATGTAATTCCTTAAGATAATTAAGCTATCTATTCCTTTTAATACAGCAATTCTATCTTAACAACCTGCATGTGCATTATGTTGTCACCCATGTGTGCCAGAAGGCGATGAATGCCTTTGATGCCTCGCGATTTCATATCGTAGTAGCCAAGCATATATCCTTTGGACGAAACAACAATCTTATCTGACCAGGTAGAGAGATCTTTCACGGCATTGTTGGTGTAAAACAGGTTGCCAAAATCGTTCATTCCATGCTTTTTTAGGATAACTCTCATCATAAGCTTATAGCCTAAAGTTCCAACCGTATCAAAGACGAGCTTGCACCCAGGGAAAAGTTCGGTCATTTTTAAGACAATGGCTTTGACAGCCTCTTTTTTCAAATAGTGAAAGACACCTGCTGCGTAAAAAACAGCGCCATTGTGCGCATCGACTTGATCCATCCAAGAGAGATTCGTCAAGTCGGAGACAATGTTGGTTTCCCTTGGATCGGTGCCTGCCAGCTCTTCTCGCATGGCGATAACATCCGGAAAGTCCACGTTGAATATTTTGTTTTGCTGGTTTCCGCATCTCCTGGGGTCAAGGTCAAGCCCGCATCCAAGACAGACAATCGAGGCGTTTGGATGACTATTCAGGTAATCGTTTATTTCATACATCATGTCGAGCTGTCGCATGGCGCCTTCTAGTGCACCAAATTTATAGAGGGCTGTGTCATATTTCTTGTCGAGCTCTGAGAAATCGTAGTCCAGTCTGTCACAAATTTTTGCTGCAGCGGGATCTTTATAGAGTTCAGGGAACTTGTCGCCACATTTCTTTCGAGCATAAAGCGGAATGATGAGTGTTTCTTGCGCTGTTCCGGGTTGTATTTGTAGCTTGTCGTCCATTGCAGGTTCCTTTTGAGAGAACTAGTTTGTCTTTTTTATCATGTAAGTTTGCCAGAACATACTTACGGATATCTCTAGAGATAAGGGATGGGAAAGGGTTTAACGAAACAATTCATCATGTGAGCCTGTACGTTGAAAAGCCGCCAAACCGTTTCCAGTTTTCCAAATTACAAGCCAGTCTCCTGCATTGGCAATATGACATTCATTGCTGCCTGTCCATTTTCCTGTAAGGGTGTGCATATTGTGATGTTGTTTGAGAATCCTTGTTGATTGCTCGGTATCTTCTAGTATCAAGTTGACGACTTCGCTGAGAAGAGCAATGTCATAGTGCTTTTTAACGAGTGACTTTACATCACGTTCGAACCTAGAAGTGTATAGAGCATCAAGCATTTATAACCCCATTGCTGAAAACATGTCCTCTGCTGATTTATAACCAGGATTACCAGAAGCGATTAGATTATCTGCCTCATGTATTGATTCAAGTGACTCTGCGGTAGGCTCGGGGTCAGAAAGGTTTAAAGGAATTCTATTTTCCCTAATCATCTGTTTATAAAAAGCACGTGTAACGGATGATAAATCAAAACCAAAATGTTCAGCAATGTGAGAAGCTTTCTTTTTGGTATTACTGTCAACTCGGATTGTTACCGACGAAGCTGCCATGTTACCCTCGATTCCTAAATGTAATAACAACGTTATTATAATGTACAACACAGATTAATTCAATTAAACAATCGGCCAAAGTAATATATTGTTACTTGAGAATTCTCTTTTTTACAGCGTCTTTGACACTGCAATTTCGAGAACAGCTTTGTTTTTTACAACGTGTGAGATACGCGCTTAAATCGTAATTTCAATTTGATTGTCTTTAAGGGTAATAATGCAACTTTCATAATAGCCATCTCCGGTTGTCCTTGGTCCCCTGATGACTTCATAGCCGTCTGTTTTCAACTCTGCGGTAAGAGCACCTAATCTACCTGCCTGTTTATTATATTTATGCAGGTAGATTGCTTATTTTATATATAAAAGGGGAGTAAAAGACTAAAAGCATACAATGAAGCATTAAGTTGTGTAATTTTGTACTATCAATACATTGAATATAATGCTCTGTTATTTAATCATTTTAAGATGATTTATCAACATGTGAAATTATAAAAAACGTTCAACTCTAAAAATAAATTTAAGAACAATGCACACAGAAAGCCATTTAATAAATAAAAGATTCAGTATTGTTGCCAACTTATCAAATTGAAAAATCATTAAATTTATCACGTCATCAAGTATGGTTTATGAATCTATAGGTGTAATTACTCATAAGCAGTTAATATCGTGGCTTAGAAAGGCTCACAGAGGCTCATTTTCTTGATAATAATAATGTGATTGAAGCTTTGTATACTACTGTAGCCAATATTGTTTATATAACAGTATATAAAAGTCTGATAATCGATATTATGTAAACTAATGAGTTGAAGAAAAAGGAGAAGGATTTTGAGTCCCTCTCCTTTACTGTAACGTGAGCGATAGCGATAAGAGCTATACCGATGAGTCGGTCATGACATTCAATTTAATCATGACATCGCTTTCATACATCTCATCATAAATAACAAGAATCTTATCGAGTGCCATTAGTTCTGTTTGACCCGTTGGAATAATTTCTAAGCCAGCGCGATCAATAGTTACAACCCTCACTTTGTCGGGCCATGGGATATCTTGGAGCAATTTGCCCTCAACGGGACTTCCTTGGCCAATAGTGAACTCATGAAGGATTTTCTCGCCAGAATTAAGTTTCGGTTTAGACTCCCCTTGCTGAGAAGTCAAGAATTCTGAAAGTAAATGCTCGTAGAATGGGTCAACACGCAGGATATTTGCGGTTACGTAGGACACAATTGCAACTGCAGACATAGCCATAAGAGCCTCAAGAGAACCTGTAAGCTCAAATATAAGCACTACTCCGGTGACGGGCGCTCTAACTGCTCCAGCAAAAATGCCTGCAACGCCCATAGCAATAAAATTTGGTGCATATGCCATAGGTATGCCAAAAACATGGGTTGCTACCAGGGCAAACAGTGTTCCAACAAGTGTTCCCATGACAACCATTGGAAAGAGCGTTCCGCCAGGCGTTCCAGCAGCAAAACATGTTGTGGTAAAGAAGTATTTGCCCAGTAAAAGCGCTATAACCATGAGTTCAGTGAGCGTTGCTGGCTCTTTGATTTTCTCGATAATGGCGTCACCACCACAAAGAAGATCTGGCCAGGTAAAAGCCATAATTCCAGCTAGCATGAATGGAATAATAAGCCTTGAGAAAGGTGCAAACTTAGAGATCTTTTTGTATAGCCCCTGGGCAAAGAACATTCCCTTATTGTGGAGAGCTCCTAATAAACCACAGGTCACGCCTACAAAAAGAACAAAGGCATAGTCAACGTGTGGTAGCGGTGCCACGTATGGAAGCTGAAGGACAGGCTTCATGCCAAGGACGTTAGAAACCAGGAAGTCAGCGCCTACTGATGCGGTCATTGCCGAGATGATCAGTGGAGCATGAAACTCTTTCTGGATCTCTTCGATAGCAAAAAGTGTGCCGGTGAGAGGAGCGTGAAAAGCGGCTGACATACCCGCAGCTGCGCCACAGGTTACCAGAAGACGTTCTTCTCCCCTTTTGCGCTTAAGGAATTTTGAGACCGCTTTACCAGAAACAGCGCCTAACTGGACTGCTGGGCCTTCTCGACCCATAGAAAGGCCACCAAAGGCAACCAGAACGCCCTGGATAAACTTGACAGGAAGGACTCGATGCCAAGGCATATCTGCAGACCCCATGACCTCAGCATTGGTCTGAGGAATTCCAGAACCGGACGTATAGGGCTCAAATTTCATGAGTATGCAGACGGCCACCATAAGAATGAGAAGAATGCCAAACCAAAGAGCCATATACGGCCAATTACCTGCGATTGATTGAGTAATAGAGCGCATTTGAGCTTCTGCAAAAGAAAGACAAAGGCGATACAGCGTAACAACGCCACCACCCATAAGGCCAACAAGCAGGCCTTCTCCAATGAGAGCTACTTGAAACCTACGAGAAAAATGACGCTCAATAACGTTTGTCTTATGTTTGAGATGAAACGCCACAATCTCCCCTAGCAGTTTATGGTTAATAAAAAGCACGTAAAGCGTACTTGGATATTGTACGACTTTACGCGCGTGTAGTTAAAAGTTTGTACAGAAAATTGTACGTAGCGGAGTGCACCTGGTGTCCCTGGCTATTGATTAGCCGGAGAATGGTCCTCCACCATAGAATGCGTAAACGGATCCTTCGCATACACCAAGAGACTCGTTAGCTGCGTGAATCATGCGGCCGCCGCCAATGTAGATGCCAACGTGCTCGTAACCAGGGCGTGTGAAGACAATATCGCCATAGTTGAGCTCGTCAAGAGAATCATGCCAGTTACCTGCTGCGCGAATAGCACGACCAATGGTTCCTGCGGTACCTGCACGGTAGCCAAGGAAGCAGTAGTAGACCAGACCACCACAGTCAAAGCCAGAAGCAGGAGAAGCTCCGCCCCAAACGTATGGATAGCCAATGCAAGCATAAGCTGTAGCAACGCCACCACCAGCTGCTGGGTAGCCACCGCCACCGCCGCTGTTGCCGCCACCGGAACTAGATCCACCGCCGGAGCCGCCGCCAGAATTGGAGGAGTTGCCGCTAGAATTGGAGGAGCCGCCGCCAGAGTTATCAGAATTAGAAGAGCTTGAACTTGAGGAGCTGGAGCTGGAATCGCTAGAGGAGTTATCGTTAGACTCTGAGCTGTTAGAAGGAGTCTCGCGAGTAACTGTCTCAATTGCGTAAGCAACGTTGTTATTAGCTGCTGCAGCCTCCTGAGCAGCAAGCTGAGCTTTTACCTCAGCGTCAAGAGAGTCATAGTAACTCTTTGCCTCAGCGACCTGATTTTGGAGGTCATCAGCAGTAGTCTTCATTTCAGAAATCTGAGATTGGAGATTTTCTTGCTCTGCTTCAAGTTCTTGCTGTTGAGCCTGAAGCTGGTCACCAAGAGCCTTGACGGTATTGATGGAGTCAGCCTCCTGCTTGCTGGTGCGGTCCATATAGTAGACGCGGCTGACAAAGTCCTCTGGGCTAGATGCTCCAAGGAGGAAGTCCAAAGTCTCCTGTGGGCCTGCCTTATAAGCACTCTTCATTGCTGCAGAAAGGACAAGACGCTGCTTATTGAGCTGGTCTGTAGTCTCTGCAATCTGCTCTTGAACCTCACCAATTTTATTGTTGGTGGCGTCAAGCGCATAGGTTTTCTCGTTAAGGTTATCCATGGCCTCTGCAAGAGCTGCACCAAGAGAGTCTAGCTGGGCAGATGCGGCCTCAAGATCGCTTTGTGGGTCTGCGAATAGCTTGGCTGGGGTAAGCAGCGTAGCAGCTACACCAAGACCTGCAAATAAGAGAGCGTCTCGTCTTGTGAAAGATCGGCGCTGTGACATATAAGCTCCTTCCGCAAAGCACGAAATCAATTGGGCAACGTGTTGCTTTGCTTTGCCATCTAGGATAGCTCATTTGATAAAAAATCAAAATCAACTCGCCGATTTCTTAGCGAGAAACCCGTGTAAACAGGAAGCTACCCTATCGAGTATTTGAATAGTTTACCCCGAAAATGGCATCTCATACAAATTCCAAAGACTATTTGTGCAGTTATATAGCATGGAGCGGTCAAATATCATTGCATAAATTTATCTTTGACCTGCAATTATGGAGAAATTCTATGTATTGTAAACAAGTTTACTGTGATTAACAAAATGCTTATGTGAATAAGACAAATGGCCGACAAGCACGTTGTCTTGTCAGCCAAAATTGTCAGGTTAAAGTAAGTCTAATGTAAGTGATTTAGCTTATTGAACCTTGATAAGGGTGTAGACCTCTTGGTCAAAGCACTTACCAATAATCTCCCTTGGATGCAGGTAGCAAAGCTCAAGCGCAAACGCAAAGCCCGCTACTTTTGCACCGGCCTTCTCGGCAAGTTGCGCACAAGCAACGCAAGTGCCACCAGTAGCAACTAGGTCATCAGCAATAAGAACAACGTCGTCTGGGGTAAGAGCATCGGTGTGAATCTGAAGCTCGCTGGTACCGTACTCCAGGTCATAAGCCTGTGCGTAGACCTCACGAGGCAGCTTGCCCGGCTTACGAGCAGGAACAAAGCCTGCGCCCAGTTTGTAGGCTACAGGGGTTCCAACAAGAAAACCACGAGCCTCAGCACCAATAACCTTGGTGATTCCTGCATCAGCAAAGTGCTCTGCAATGTCATCAACAACTGCGTGGAAGCACTCAGGATCTTTAAAAAGTGGAGTTACATCTTTAAAGATAACGCCTGGTTCTGGATAATCAGGAATGCTAATGATATGACTCTCATAATCATACGTAGACACAATGTCCTCACATTCAAAATCAAAATCAATGAATAGTTATATATACCTAGATTACTCGTCTAGATGCATATCCTTAAAAGATTCACGAACTAATTTAGTGATAAGTTCATTTCTAACCGCATTGGTGAGGCCTAACATGCGGGTTAGAGCAGCCATAAACTTCTGACGAGTCTCGTCAGTATGGTCAACTTCAACTCCCCCGCCTTTTTTAGCGTATACGACAAGTGACTTGGCAAACATACTAGATTCTCGGTTTGCAGCCATAACGTATTGACGCAGGTTCTTGGGCTCAAAACCAAAGTGACGAAGCTCACTACAAAGGCGAATCAGCGTAAGGTCTTTGCCATCTACAAGGTCTCTGCCATGAGGAGAGCGCTTTAAAGTAATAACGCCTGCTTCGGAAAGCTGACGAACAAAGCCTACAGAGCATCCCACAATTTCTGGGATGCGATCAATAGCGTGATATTTCTGAACTACCTCAGGGTCATCTACAGGTACCACAATGGCATCAGCATGCGTGGCACCAAGAATTGCCTGAGATACTTGCTTTCCATCAAGCTGAGGTTGAGTCTGGCGAGAAGAACCTTGATCTTCAGGTGTAGCCTGAGCCTCAGCTCCAGTTGCCTCATCAGTCTGAGCTTTGATCTGTTGTTCAGCTTCAGGGTTTTTATCTTGCCTATCAAGCTCTTCTCTAATAACTGAAAGCGGCATAAAACGGCTTTTCTGCAGATACAGAATAGTCTCAAGTCGCTTAACGTCTTTTTGGGAATACAGACGATAGCCACCAGCAGTTCTGGTAGGAGTAAGCAAACCTTCATCCTGCAGATATCTGACTTTAGAGACACTTAAGTCAGGATAGAGAGTCTGTAATTTCTTGACTACTTTACCAATGGTAAGAAAGCCTGAATCAGCCATAAAGCTATCCTTTAACCTTAAGCTGAAACTCTGCTGGTATGGAAGACCATGCGGAAGGTACCAATCTGAATCGTTGAGCCATCGCGCAGGGTAGCCTTGTTAATAATGGCACCATCAACCCAGGTACCATTGAGAGAATCAAGGTCTTCAATAGTTGCATAACCAAGAGCAAGATTAGAGAGATCAATGGTGGCATGATTTCTGGAAACTGTCATGTCGTTCAAGAAAACACTGCTCTTTGGATCTCTGCCAAGAGAGATCTGAGGTAAATTGAGCTCAAAGGTTTGACCAGTCTGTGGTCCCTTAACAATAGTAAGGACAGGGTGAGCTGGCTTTTGTTGAGCCATAAGGTCTGGAACCGTAGCGTCAGCTGATGGCATGCGGAAAATCTCTGTTGAGTCTGGTGACTGCTGTTTGATGTCGTCAGTTGACATGATTTCTCCTTAATTTGGTTACATGATAATAATAACGCTTAACGACACGCAATGCAGTCCATTTCGATGAGCGCACCAAGTGGCAACGCAGAAACCTCAACAACTGCCCTGCCAGGTGCAGGAAGAACAAAGTACTGCCTATAAATCTCGTTTACCTTAGGCAAATCATTGATATCAGCAAGGTAGATAGTTGTCTGAGCAACATCAGAAAGGGTGCATCCTGCCTCTGCCAGAATTGACTGAGCAAGATGAATGACACGAGTAGTCTGCTCTTCAATTCCTCCGTCAATTAGCTCCTTTGGGTCTTCTGCAGAGACCGCAATTTGACCAGTTACAAATACCAATCTACCTGCAGTAGTACCCTGAGAGTATGGTCCGATAGGAGCAGGAACACCTACTGCATTAATTGCATATTTCATAGAAGATCACCCCTTGCGCCAATAAAATCATCAGAGGCTCTGAGTAAACCCCAACCCTCAAGTTTATCTTTAGCTACTACTACTTTAGTGTTACTTGCAAGTTCTGAAAACCATGGAAGATATGTTTTAAGGCCTTCAATGAGTTGCTTATGTCCAAGAGGATGGACTGTTTCAAAAGAAAGCAAGCTTCTAAAAAGAATTACCGTATGTACCGGTGGGACCATAACCAGATATGCAGGTACTTTCTTAGTTGAAACATTGGCTACAAGTGCTGGGATTGTTTGGTCAAGCATAAGATTACAAAGTTTTGAGTCTTCTGGAAGCCTCTGTTCTCCCAGGTAGTCCATAAGGATCTTTTTGGCCTTTTTACCAGCAAGAAGAAGCGGAGTAAGCAGCGGAGTTGCATCTTCCAAAGACACTTCTGCATAAGGAGCTACACCGTTTTGCTCGACTGACGCAATGATAGAAAGCCACTCGTCTAGAACAAGTGAGCGTTCAGATGCATCAAGTACCACGTACTCGTTTTGACCAGAGCGCGCGAGAAGACCGATGGAAGACAGAGATCCGTCTCCCGTAAGTGCACACTCAAATGAAGTCTCTCCTACCCCAAGCTGTTTACCTGCAAAGACAGCTTCCACAAAATTTTGAGCTGATGTACCACTCACCAGCGTGTAGCCGATACCACTCAGGTCAATAAGAGCGCAATCTTTCAGAGCTTCCTCAAGGGGTTTCTCGCCATAGAAAGATTGGGCTAAGTTGAAGCCTTCAGTTGAGGTTGAGAATTGTGCGCCAAGATACTCAAGCTCGGTATGAAGGATAGAGCGTTTCTGCTCAGACATTAGTTTCTCCCAAAGAGATACGGAGCAACCGAATACAGGTCAAAGAGGTTGTAGGACGGAATAGTCCACAGCGTAAGATGTGCCTGGGTAATGGTGGTGCCTACCTGCGCGGAATCTTGAGACCAGTCAGTTGAAGAAATCAGCTGGTTGTTAGCTACTGGATAGTTGGGAGAAAGCATGGAGGTCTGGTAGGTGAAGTCTTTAGAGCCAGGCCATGCCATATACGTGGTAGAAGTTGATGGTTTAACCACTGCAGAGAGCAAGAAGTTGTCTTCGCTCGTACGAATCTGCACAATCTGGTCAGAACGCTGAATGCTTACGCGATTGTAATTGCGATAAGCCCAGTTCATCAGAATGGCGGTATCGTCAAAACGACCTTGCGTAGTCTCGCAACCAAGCACGCAGGTGTAGAGCGTAATGTTTCCGCGTTTTGAAGCGCCCAAGAAGGCAGTACCAGAGTCTTCTGCGCCTGTTTTAATGCCGAGAAGACCTCGGTAGGTGTCCATAAGGTCATCGGTTGAGTGGAACGTGCGCTGCTCCCCTCCTACCGTTGTAGTGTATGACCTGGTATGTACAGCGCTTGCGATAAGTGGATAGTGCTCGCGCGCATAACGACCCATCAGGGCAAGATCGCGCGCGGTTGAATAGTGACCATCAGCATCGAGGCCATGAGGATTCTGGAACTGCGTGTGAGTCATGCCAATTTCTGCAGCCTTCTTGTTCATTTGATCAACAAAGGCCTGTTGAGAGCCAGATACATTGATGGCGATGTTATAAGCTGCGTCATTTGCGGAATATACCAGCATCATCATGATCAGCTGTCTGAGTGTAGGCGTATCGTCCGAGGTCAAACCAGCTACTTGCGAACCTTCTTCAAGATCTGGAACTGTGATTTCACAAGGCTCATCAAGATTAACGCCAGAATCAAGCGCCACAATTGCAGTCATAACCTTAGTAATGGATGCCATAGGAAGCTCTTGATCTGGGTTTTTGCTCCAGAGGACGTTTCCTTGCGCATCGGTGACAATGGCAGTGGTTGCCTCAGTAAGTTTTGGCTCATCGGTTACGGAAGACTTGTTAGAAGAGGTGTTTTCTGCCAGAGCCGTAGTTGCAGGAGCAAAAGGAGCAGCTAGAACAAATACAAGCAGCACGCTTACAAGAAAAGCCAGCATCTTATGAGAGAGCTGGCGCAAAGATACATGGTTGTGCTGAAGGAAAGTCATAAACAACCTAACTTATGCTTGAGTGTTTTTACTATCTTTAACTATTTTAGCCGCTTCACCAGTATAAACAATGGCGGTAATTGCCGAGAAAACAATTCCTATATACACAAAGAAGATACCGACAGCAGAACTCTGTGAATTAAGTCCCGGAAGCCAATTGACGTTTACCAGACCAAGACCAGATACAACTGGGATGCCCAAAAGTAAGAGACTAAATCCAGTCATTAAAAATGCAGTTGCTGCTTTACCAACAAAGACAACATCAATGGGACGCCTGCGGAATTTACGAACTGCAAGAGCGCCAAGAGTAAGGTAAACATCTCGTCCAATAACAAAGAGTGGAATCCAAAGAGGAAGCTCATCAATAATCAAGAGGCCAAGAACACCTGTGATAAGAAGCACTCGGTCCATGATAGGATCCATGATTTTGCCTAGCCAGCTGACAGTTTGCGTTCTACGAGCAACCTGACCGTCAAGAAAGTCGGTAACAGCTGCGGTTACATAACAGCCAAGCGCAACCCAACGATTTCCACCTGTTGAGAAGAGCACAAGAAAGATAATCGTAAGGATTAACCTGCAAAACGTAATGACGTTTGCAACAGTAAAAATAGCGTTAGAAGGATTGTTAGAACTACCAACTGGATCAGTAATAGTTCCCTCTGCCTGCGCTTTTGCTGCATCGGCGTCTGCTGCTTCTTTAATTTGGGATGCTACTTGATTAGCTAGCTGCTGCCTAGTTTGCAACGTTTCACTCCCTTTTTGTAGTACATAACATGCGTCTATTTTAACGTAAGTTGCGCGATAGCAAATTATTGGCACATTTGTTTAACAAAGGAAATAAGAACACGAACACCCTGAGTATAAACGCGTTTCTCGATATGCTCATCAATGCCATGGACGCCATTAGCCTCATCTTCTGGTGTTGGCCTAAACGGACAAATGCGCAGAATGGAGTCGCAAATTCCCTCATATCGGACAGAATCAGTTCCACCACACACAAAGGACGGAACAAAGGTAACACCTGGATGATAGTGTTCCATAATAGCCTTGAGCTCTTGGTAGCCAGCACCAGTTGGAGAATCAATTCTTCCCGCAGGAGTGGAATGCAAAGCCTCAACCTCAATGCAAGGGTCAACCTGAGCTACCACCTGTTTAATGTGTTCAACAGTTTTGTTGACGCTTACCCCAGGAAGCAGCCTAATATTGATAGTTGCGCTGACATTACCAGGCATTACGTTAGCTGCGCTACTTGAACCTTCAAGCATGTTAAACGCATACGTAGTGGTAACAAAGGGATAGAGCTCTTTGATTTGAGCTGCTGCACATGCGATCTTATCTGCATTTTCATCAACGTCATGTACCAGAGAAGCAAAAGGTTCTTCGGTAATTTCTGGTGCAAGAACCTTAAAGGTTTCTTTAACAATATCGTTAAGCTCAGGCTGAGGTTTAGCCTCAGAGAGAGCGGCTAGTGCGCAGCTCAAATGCTCAAGCGATGTTCCACCAAAAGGATTTGAGGAATGTCCACCATGGCCAGGAGCGGTGAGCTTAACGTTTAAGAAGCCCTTCTGCGAGATGCAGATGTCGGCCACGGTAGCCTCGGGCGCGCCGTATGCGCTGCCGTCAAAAAACGTAGTGGTGCCTTCGTCCAACAGACATGCCGCACGCATTTCTCGCGAGAACATTACCTCAGCAAGCCTTGTGGCGCCGTGGCTCAAGACCTCCTCATCTTCACCAAATGCCAGGTAGATAGAGCGCCTTGGCGAGAAACCCTGTGAGAGCAGATACTCGAGCGCCTCAAGCTCTCCCATGAGCATGTCTTTGATATCAAGCGCACCACGTCCCCAAATGTAGGTGTCGTCGACGTCTCCACCAAAGGGATCATGCGTCCATGCGTCTTCTGTACCAGGCACAACAGGAACAACGTCCTGATGAGCAATAAGCATGAGAGCAGGAAGCTCAGGGTTAGATCCTGGAATCTCAATGAGGAGCGAGTGACCAACTACCTCAACATTGGAAGCTGCGGTCATAATATACGGAAAGCTGTCATAAATGTGTTGTTGAAGGCCTTCAAACTGCGACCAATCAGTTGTTTTATCGTCTGTATACACCGTCTTAAACGACAATGCCTTTGCAAGGCGCTCAGACATTGCCTCTATGTTGAGCTCAGGATATTCATCCTCGTGAGCAAAGTGGTCGTAAATGTTCATAGACCCTCAAGTATCCTCGTAGTCCAAAGTTAATAACGTAATAATAACGGCACTTTTTATGCATTTCCCTACTCTTGCTGGTAGAATTAACAAAACACTCATTTAGCACATGCACTTTGGGGGCCTTGATGATTAAGCTTGTTCTTTCCGATATGGACCAGACACTAAAACCGGCAGAAGCTCCGGCTATTTCAGAAAGAACTCATCAGGCAATTAATAATCTTAAAGCCGCGGGTATCGCGTTTGGGCTTTCTACCGGAAGGCCAGTTTACGATGCATTTTCTTATCTCAAATCAGATGTATCTCTAACTGATACTGGCATATTTTCTAGCGGAAAGATTCTCTACTTTAACGGAAAGCTCATTTTCACTAAGCAATTTACCTATGAGATTATGGAGAAGATCTTTGAGGTTATTTCTCCAATGCAGGACTGTTTGCTTGCGTATTATGAAGAAGGCCCTCTTGAGCAACCTTTAGACACGTCATTTACCTCATGTTGGAAAATAGTGGACACTACTCAAGAGGTGGTAGATTATCTAGCAGCCTCGATTAACACTTTTGTGCCGGGACTCGGACCACAGTCTGTTCCAAAAGATGTTTCAATGTATGCGGGAGGTTTGCTCTACCCTCAGGATGAAAAGCGTCAGCAAGAGATTTACGAGGCAGTTACCAGCGCGGTTCCAGAGGTCGACCTGGTTTCTCCCAGTATAGGCTGGTTTGACATCAATTATCGTGGCTGGAATAAGGCACAGGGGTTTGAAACACTCATTGAGGCTATTGGCCTTAAACCAGAAGAAGTTATTGTTTGTGGCGATTCCGAAAACGATCTTGATCTTCTAAAGATTGCTCACCACTCATGCTGCATGGAAAACGGCACTGAGGAGGCCAAGGCTGTTTCAAAACACCTCTTGCCTAGCGTGTATGAGGAAGGCGTGGCTCAACTCTTAGAAGCGCTTACAGAGGCTCAGGGCGATTTTGATTCTGAGGTTGTCCAAGCTGTGCTTAAGCGCGCTTTATAGGATTAGAGTTTGATGCAGAGCGTGGCAATATAGTCATTTCCATATTGTGATAGCCTGTGCCTTTTATCACATGATTCATAAAAATCAATCATAGCGAGGCCGTTTTTAAGCTGTCCTCTAATCTGAGTCTCTAAGGTGTGGCTAAATTCATATCCATATTCTGGATCTATGGTAATTTTGCCTTCTTCTTCAAGCTCTCTTGAATTAAAAGGAATTGTAAACTTTAAGAGTAATTCCTCATCAGGTTTGTCCCATACAACGTCAGCATCGTACATGTATATCCAGGGATTCATAAACCCGACCATTAGCAGCCCGCCCTTTTTCAATACTCGGTAGGATTCTTTATACATGTTTTCTAGATCTTCTATATATAAGTTTGAAACCGGATTAAAAATAATGTCAAACGTTTCATCTTCGAAGGGAAACGTTTTTGTCATATCGGCTTGAACGATGTTGATTGGTAAACCTTCTCTTTTGGCAACCATCTCATCTTTTTGTAATTGTGAGGTAGAAAAATCCATTATGGTTACGTCATAACCTTTTGCAGCAAAAACGGGTCCCTGCTGTCCGCCACCACAAGCCAAGCCTAATATCTTTTTTCCGTTGGTCTTTTCAAACCATTCTGTTGGAACTTTTTTGCCAACCGTTAATGCTACAGAAATTGGATTATTTCTAGCTTCTTCTAATTCTTCATGCGTCAATGACTGAGTATAGTCATTGTTCACATTATTCCATCTATCTTTATTTAATTTTATATAGTCATTCATCTTGTAATCTCCTCAAAATACCATTGTATTTCGATGTAAGTTACCAAAGTATACCGCGATACTCTCGGAACAATATTTATAACTTCATGCCTTTGAAATTGTTCCAAAAATAGCAATTAATTTGGCTTTTTTCGCAGGTAATGATGTGGTTAACTTGTATCAGTTAGATATAGCTAACTTTATTCTTTCATAGCATGAAGGGGGTCTTAGTATGGAAGCTGGTCACGAGTTTTTACTACGTATGGGTAAGACAAGACTGCGCCCTGGAGGTATTGAGGCAACCAATTGGCTGCTTAACTCAGTAGAGATCACGCCAGAAACTCAAATTCTTGAGGCGGCTTGTAATATTGGCACCACTACGGTTGAGCTGGTAAAACGTTTCCACTGTCACGTAACCGCAATTGACCTCAATGCAGATGTGCTTCCTAAGACAAAGGAAAATATCGCGAGAAACAACATCGAGCAGTATGTAACGGTGGAACAAGGAGACGCTACAGACCTCTCCTACCCTGATAACAGCTTTGATGTCGTTATTAACGAGGCTATGCTCACTATGCTCTCTGATCAGCAGAAGACGGCTGCGGTTAAAGAGTATGCACGCGTACTCAAGCCAGGCGGTGTACTCCTTACCCATGATGCGCTTTTGCTCAAAGAAGACGATGAACTGGTCCACGAGCTCTCAAGAACAATCAACGTCAACGTAAAGCCTTTAACCCTTGCAGGTTGGAAGAATCTCTTTGAGTCAGCAGGTTTCTGTCCAGAAACAAAGAATGGCAAGATGACGCTTATGAATCCAGCAGGACTTATTGCCGATGAGGGTGCTGACGGAGCTCTGAGGGTTATTAGAAACGGTCTCAAACCAGAGAACACCAAGATGTTTACGAGCATGTTTACGTTCTTTAACGATCACGCTAACGATCTCAATTACATTGCCGTAGTGAGCAGAAAGCCAAGATAGGCACCGTATCAAGGCGACGCAGACTCAATATGTGAGCAAACACAAAATAGTCATTCATCGAGCTAGACTCGGGCTCGATAGCAAAAAGGAAGCTGGCATCTCAACCAGCTTCCTTCTCTTTTATTGCGTGTTATGTGCGGAGCTTACTTGGCCTTTGCGCAGGCAGCCATAGCAACAGAGCCAATGTAGTTGACTGGGTTGGTAAAGTTTGGCTGGAACAGAAGGTCAACAGCTGCAAGGTTGTCGATGGTCATGCCAGCGGCAATTGCAACAGAAACAACGTTTGCTGCCTGAGCAACATCGTCATGTGTCGAGAAGAACTGTGCGCCCTTGATAAGGCGAGTCTCTGGATCCCAGACAAGCGTTGCGGTAACTGGCTCGGTGGTCAGCATAAACTCAGGACGGTAGTTCTCAGTGATAGAAACAGAATCATACTCGTAGCCACGAACCTTGCCGCCCTCAACGGTGAGACCTGCTGCAGCCATGGAGTAGTTGTAGAGCTGAACTGCACTGGAAGCCTGAGTACCTGCGTATGCAGCAGTTGGCTCAAGCATGTTAGGACCAACGTGTAGTCCCTGGCGTACAGCGTTTGTTGCCAGTGGAATGTAGTCCTCTTTACCAGTGACGTTGAAGATAATGGAAGCGGAGTCACCAGCTGCAAAAACGCCAGGCTCACTGGTGCGCATGTACTCGTCAACCTTGATGGCACCGTTAGGAAGCATCTCAAGCTGACCGTCAAAGAGGTCAGTACGAGGCAGGAAACCAATGCCCAGAATTGCGTAATCTGCGGTGTAGGAGCCCTTATCGGTAACAACGGTGACAGAATCGCCGTTGTCCTCAAAGCTCATGACCTTCTCGCCAAGGGCAAGCGTAACGCCGTGCTCTTTGTAAGCAGCCTCAACCTGATCGGTAATTGCCTTGTCAAAGTTCTTTGCAAGAACGCGTGGAAGCATGTCAATGAGGGTAACAGCCTTCTGACGCTCAGAGAGCTGCTCTGCAAGCTCGGCACCAATGTAGCCAGCACCGATGACAATTGCGGACTTGGAAGTTGCCATGGTGTCGTGAATGCGGCGTCCGTCAGCCCAGTTCTTGCACTGAAGAACGCGAGGTCCGTCAATACCAGGCAGTGGAGGAACAATTGGCTTAGAACCGGTGGTGACTACGAGGTAATCAAAGTCATCCTCAAAAGTCTCGCCAGTCTTGAGATCTTCCCAAGCAACGTGCTTGGTCTTAACGTCTGCAGAAGTGACGTTGGTGGTCATATGGACGTGAGCACCAGCCTCGGCAAGGGCTTCTGGAGAGCTGTAGAACATCTTGTTAGGATCGCTTACGTGGTCACCTACCCAAAGAGCAATGCCGCAAGACAGGAAGGAAACCGTGTCATTGCGCTCAAAGACGTGGACCTCCCAATCTGGGTGTGCGCCCAGGATTGAAGAAGTGGCAAAAACGCCTGCATGGGTACAACCGATAACTGCAACTTTAGCCATAGAAACCTCTCTGTTAAATGCTACTAATGACTAACATTAATTGTTACTTTGACAGTGGCATTATGCCATATTCTCTTAACGAGAAGAGCGTCATTCTTGAACGTTTTTTAATAAATCGAATATTTGGAGTTCGTGAAGCAATTTGGTTATAAGAAAGGCGTCTATCAGGATTTGATAGACGCCTTGACCTTACAATTCCTTGTATATTTCTTTACCGATGCGATTTACCACACCTACAACAAGAGCATTTCCCATACAGAACGCACGATTATTGTCGCTCATTCCCGTATTAGTCCAGCCTTTAGGAAAACCCTGTAGCTGATCAAGCTCATCTGGAACAAGTCTGCGATACCTCTCGCCTACTTTAATGATGTGTTTAAAGCGAGAAGGGCTTGCTCCTCCCTCTCCTGTAAGAATTGTTCTTGATGGGTTAGTGAGAAGATCTGGGAATGCCATAGAGCCTTCAGAGTAAAAATAGGTTTGACCTGTGTACCTATTGACACGCTCTTCTCGTTTTGACCCTTTAAGGTATTCCCAGCGAGAAAGCTGTGAATTGTCAATAAAGTAGTTCTCTGGAATTTCATTCTCTGGAGAAAGAACATCCCCCAGTGTTTTAAATTGACCCTTATAAACCTCTTCAACCTTACAGGTAATAACACGGTTATCTACCATCACACCAGCATCTAAAAACGGAGATGTTTTAGAACCTTCAGAATTAAAGTCCTTTGTAGCAACAAACGGATCTTTTGGAATATCAACATACGAGATATTGCCCACAGGATTAAAAGGAAATGCTCGGGACATAATTCCTGAAGTTAAGCGTTCTGAAAGCTCCCAGTTAGCATTTCTACGTGCGAGAATATATACACGTTTTCTTCTTTGTGAAAAGCCGTATGCCGCACTGTTTACCACACGCCATTCAACGCAATATCCAAGGCTAGCAAGACAACTTAGAATAATTGCAAAATCTCTACCACGCTGAGATGCGGGACTTTTAAGTAGACGATCAACGTTCTCTAAAAGGCACCATTCTGCATTTTCAGGAGACTTATCTAATTGAATTTTTAAGAATTTATAAATGTCCCACCACAGAACACCTTTTTTTCCTTCAATACCTCCCGATTGAGATAAAGGCTTAGCTACTGAGTAATCCTGGCAAGGAAATCCACCTACGACCATATCGACCGAAGGAATGTCGCGTAGACCCTGGTCATACTCATTAAGAACTTTATTAATGTCCTCATTTACAACTGAATCATTACCAAAATGAGTTTTATAACAATTTGCGGCAAACTGCCTTGTTGGAGATCCAGGCGGTTCCCACTGATTTGCCCATATAGTTTTAAACGTTCCCGCTTTTAGCAGGTTATTAGCTTTATTAGAAGGATCTTTATAACCCTCTAAGCCAAGTCTAAATCCACCGACTCCCGCAAAGAGTTCGGCAACAGTAATTTCTTTGGCCACGTTTCTCCTATCGCTGCTGTGGACCAATTTTGTGTTTACTATACTAACCAATCAACCGGACAAAAAGTCAATCTAATTCAGATAACCAATAAGATCAACTTAATCTTTAAGGGACAGCCCTTCAGATATTTCTTTTGCAAGATAAGAGCTATTCAACCAAAAACACTTTTTAACCTCAGGCTTTCCATATGGTTGAGGTTTTGTATCTAGCTTGTTTCTGGCATGAGGCCTTACATGACAACATTTATTTTCAGACGCCTTGACACTTATGTCAGCTCGTCCAGCTTTAATATTCTTTTGCATCTGAAGGTAGCATTGTTCTGCAAACATTAAATCAGAGTCAGGCATTTGCCAGAGCAAAATATTTGAGAGAACAAAATCACCTGCTGAGTTTTCCCTATAAATTACAAATAAATATTTACATAAAAGGTCGTGATATAAATCAGATTCTTCAAATGATTCCTCAGCAACTTTAAAGTAATCAAAGACTTTAAAGCTTACAGATTCTTTTGGTACTCCATTTGATTTAAGCCTCATCGTTTTAGGTTTAATACCAGCCTTTTCAAACTCTTCAATTTTCTGGTCTTCAGCAATACCTAGAATATGTTTAGTGATACGTGCACATTTATCTTTTGATTTACTTATATTAAACTCAGATGCAAGCTGCTCTTCAGTTTTTCCAAAAAATGGTTTAAACCTTTTATACAGAAGTTCAATAAGCGATAGTTTTTGCTCAGATTCGTTCCTTTTAATCTGAGATACACCGTTACCTAACATCTGTTTTTCTATGGTAGTCATATAAGACGCTTTAAATGCCCAGGCACGAGGCTTAGCTGGAACATTTGAATAAGGTTGCGTTGTTCTAACTGAGCTATTGGCAGCTTTTGTACACGCTTCTAGATATAGAGTATCAGAGCCAGAAATATCTTCCGCATGACCAGACTGAACCTTGGTAACAACTGTTTCCCAGTCTTGTTTGATTTGAGCATAATCCTCAACAGGAATATTCCATTTGTTTGCCAAAATTACCTTGTAATCAATAGGATTGACACCTTTTTCATATTTGTAAGCCATCAATAAAATATCTGAAGCCTTCCCTAGAAAATGGCTATCTTCAAATGTCTCATTAACTACTTTGTTGTAATCAATCATGGTGATGACAAGGCGTTCTTTAGCTACTAAATCACCTTTTTTATTCTCTTTCATGGGGGTTGTTTTTAATTCAAGTCCCACTTCAGCAAAATCAGGATTTGAATCACTGTTGATTGGATACTTAAAGTACAGTTCTTCGACTGCGTTGCCAAAAGCACCACGACGTTTTTTATGATCTGCAAGAGAGTTAACGTCGGTAACTTCACGAAGAGAGTGTCCAACAAGCTTAGAGGCATATTCAATAATAGATTGCTCATCAGAGATATCGTAATCAATATTTGAGTTATTCATACTCCCCCAATCAACATAAAAATATTGTGCTATTACCCTTCAGAAATAGCCATACAAATTTGTCTTTCAAGTATTTTTCACATCAAAAAACGCCTCCCAGCGCGTAGCTAGGAGGCGTTTTAAGGAAAGGACTAGAGGGGTTTCTCGCCAATTAGGCAAGCATCTGAGCAAGATCCTCGGAAGCATCGCCGATTGGGCCAATACCGTAGTTCTCAACAAGAATGTTAAGGACGTTAGGACTGACAAATGCAGGAAGAGTTGGTCCAAGCTTGATGTTCTTGATGCCAAGGTGCAGCAGAGTCAGAAGGACGCAAACTGCCTTCTGCTCGTACCAAGACAGAACAAAGCTCAGTGGCAGGTCGTTAACGCCGCAGTCGAATGCATTTGCAAGGGCGGTTGCAATCTGAACAGCGCCGTAAGCGTCGTTGCACTGACCAACGTCAAGAATGCGAGGAATGCCACCAATGGTACCCAGGTCAAGGTCGTTGAAGCGGAACTTACCGCAAGCAACGGTAAGGACAACGGAGTCTGCAGGAGTCTGCTCAACAAACTCGGTGTAGTAGTTACGACCAGGGCGAGCGCCGTCGCAGCCGCCAACAACAAAGAAGTGCTTGATAGCGCCCTGCTTAACAGCATCAATGATCTTATCGGCAATGCCAAGAACTGCACCGTGGCTAAAGCCGGTAGTTACCTTGTGGCCACCGTTAATACCGGTGAGCTCCTGAGCCTCAGCGTAACCGCCAAGCTCCTGAGCCTGCTTGATAACAGCACTGAAGTCCTTCTTGCCGTTTGCGTCCTCGTCAATGTGAACGAGCTCTGGGAATGCAACAAGCTCAGTAGTGTAGACGCGGTCCTTATAGCTAGGACGAGGAGGCATGAGGCAGTTAGTAGTGAAGACAACAGGAGCTGGAATGTCCTTGAACTCTTTCTGCTGGTTCTGCCATGCGGTACCAAAGTTGCCCTTGAGCTGTGGATACTTCTTGAGCTCTGGATATCCGTGAGCTGGGAGCATCTCGCCGTGGGTGTAAACGTTAACGCCGGTGCCCTCGGTCTGCTCAAGAATCATCTTGAGGTCAAGAAGATCATGACCGGAAACAACAATGAATGGACCAGGTTCAATGGTCAGTGGAACCTCAGTTGGAACTGGAGTGCCATAAGCGCCGGTATTTGCGCTGTCCAGAAGAGCCATGCACTTGAGGTTAACCTCTCCTACCTCAAGAGTAAGAGGCAACAAAACGTCAACGGAGGACTCGGTAGCAAGAGCAGCAAGTGCCTTTACAAAGAAAGCGTCAACTGCGTCATCGGTCTTGCCGAGAACGCGAGCGTGATAAGCATACGCAGCCATACCGCGAATACCAAAGAGAATGAGAGACTTGAGGGACCTAATGTCCTCGTTGTCGGACCAAACGCCGCCAAGTGGAAGATCCTCAACAGGCTCTACGCCAGCCTCTGCAGCTAGACGGTTCTTCTCGTCACGAACCTGAGCAGTAATTGCGTCAACAGCGCCCTTGTCAAAGTTAACGTTGGTGATACAAGTAAACAGGCCGTCAACAATCAGCTGGTCAGCGCGGTTAGAGCGCTTGCCAGCAGCAAGCTCGGTGCGAGAAAGGCCAACCAGGGCGCCGGTGAGCTCATCCTGAGCAAATGCAACATCAAAAGGCTTGCCACAAACGCCAGCAGCGCCGGTACAGGCAGTACAAGCAGCAGTCTGCTCGCACTGGAAACAGAACATCTTGTTATCCACTATTTTTCCTCTCCATAAAACCATATAGCGAGAAGAGATTTGCTCTTCTGGGTTTCATGATTACAGGAATGTGGAATAAGGTATGTTGTAATTACAACAAAACGATTTCTGTCCAGGAATTTTTTGGAGCGTATATGAACGTACAAGACATCAAGCCCTCGTTTTTGCTTAACACAATTGTGTTTAAAGGAGTAAAACCAGAGCTACTAGAGGCTCTTTTAAAGCATTTACGTGCTGTTGTTCGCACCTATGAGCCTGGAGAGATCATTTTGTGCGCTGGCGACAAGGCTCATCAATTTGGCATTGTTATCTCTGGCGCTATCCACGTTGAGGGATCTGACGCTCAGGGCAATATCTCTGTGATGGGAGCTTTCCATACCGGAGACACCTTTGGAGAGGCGTATGCGGCCCTTGGAAACGTGCCGCTTTTGACCTCGGTCGTTGCTACCGAGAAATCGGAAATTCTGCTACTGGACGTGCGTCAAATTACTACCAGAACATGCGATATCTGCGGTGGCGTGGACATTATCATCAGAAATCTTATGGCTTCAATTGCTCAAAAGAACATTATGCTGAGTCGACGCATTCAAGATGCCGCACCAAAAAGCATTCGTGGCAAACTGATAGCGTACTTGCATACGCGCTCTCAAGCTGCAGGTTCTACAGAGTTTGATATCCCCTACAATCGCCAACAGCTTGCGGATTATCTTGGTGTAGATAGAAGCGCTCTAAGCGCGGTAATATCTTCTTTAAGCAAAGAGGGTGTTTTTGAAGTAAAGAGAAGTCACTTCAAACTTTTATAAAAAATTCAGCCTAAGGAGGCTTTTATGGCAGAGATTTATTTAGCAGGTGGATGCTTCTGGGGACTTGAAGAGTACTTCTCCAGAATTAATGGCGTCACCGCAACTACCGTTGGCTACGCAAACGGAAAGACCTTGGACACCAACTATCAAGAGGTGAAGGCAACAGATCATGCAGAAACAGTGCATGTGACCTATGACTCAAGCGTTGTAAGCCTCTATGACATTTTGCGCTACTACTTTAGGGTTATTGATCCCCTCTCAGTAAACAAGCAGGGTAACGACGTTGGTAGACAGTATCGCACAGGTATCTATTACACAAACGATGCTGACCTGCTTGTCATTGACCGCATTATGACTGAACAAGAGTCTCTTTTTGGTCAGAAGCTTGCCGTTGAGGTTGAGCCGCTAGATAACTACGTACTTGCTGAAGAGTATCATCAGGACTACTTGAAGAAGAACCCAGGCGGCTATTGCCACATCAATGTTGATGACGCATATAAGCCGCTTGCGTAAGTAGTTTGTCAAACGCTCTCCTGAGTAGCTCAGTTCACGTTTACAAGAAAGGCGCTCGCTTGTGAACTGCCTCCCATTTCTTAGACACGAGAAATAGGAGGCAGTTCAAAACACATCTAAGTCGGATAATCTGTCAAAAAGACGTATACATGACGCAGAAAATACCTCAATCATGCAGATTATCTTCATTAGATGTGTAATATGCCCCCATCTGAGCAGAATATCTGACTTAGGTGTGTTCCTTAGGTACGGAATTTACCGATAGTTAAATTTCTTATATATCTCTATTCATTTTCCAGCATATTAATGGAAGTTTATGCATAGAGATGTATATCGGGTAGTGCGACCGCCTAGCTGCCTGGCTATCTTGATTAGGAACATGTCAATTCTTCAGCAAAACCTACCAAAGCTGCGCTATTTTGTGCGTCAGACCTAAAAGCCGACGCTAATACGCTGCAGAATCATAATCACCTGCATATAAACTGCCTCCCATTTCTTATGTCCAAGAAATGGGAGGCAGTTCATTGTGCGGGCGCCTTTTTGGTTCAATGTTTGTTACAGCTAAGCTAATAAGCAGTACGGTTCAAGCTACTTCTTAACCTCGTAGTGGCTCTTTACGGTAAACGTAATAACGTAGGTCTTACGATACGACTCTGGTGCAGAAGTGAGAATTGCACAGTCGGTCAGGTTGTAGTTAGTTGGGTGCGCAAGAGCCTGGTCAACGGTGTTGCCAATCTCTTCTGCAGACTCAAGTACCTGAGCCCTCTGAGCCGCATCGATAGTTGCTTTTCTCATCAAATCAAACTGATCTGCTGTACCCTCAATGCGAATGATGATTGGCCAGAGACTATCTTTATCAATCTGTGTAGTAATTTGCAGATCTGGATACAGGCTGTTATCAAAGCTGAATCCATCAGGAATCTGATAGGTGTCATAGCCGGTTGCGTTTGAATTGTTTGATGAGGAGCTAGAGGAGCTAGAAGAATCCTCTTTTTTCTGATCTTTCTTTTCTTCTTTTTGTTCTGACGTGGTGGATGTTGTCTGATCTTGTTTGTTTTCTGTTTGTGAGCAGCCAGACAAAATGCTCACACTTAAGGCTGACGTTACCAGTAGTACAAAAAATGCAGTAAAGAACTTGCTCATGCTAGAGCTACGCTTCATGTGACCTCCATTAAACGAAACGCGCTAACTACCAGAAACTCACAGTGATTGTACCCAGCAAATATCACCATTTAACTGGGAAGATATTCCACAACGTAAAATATTGTTTCATCTTTTTATGCTTCCCAGAGGAAGTGTTTCATATCTACCTTACCGTTTTGTAGAAATTGCACACCTTCTGCCTCAAGAAGCTCTCTCTGTGCATCTGGTCCACCAAAAGCAAAGCCTGGAGCTAGCGAGCCGTCTTTAAAGACTACTCGGTGACACGGCACACCACCAGCAACTCCCGGACTCTGGTGCATAGCAAATCCTACATAGCGAGCCTTTCTCGGCTCCCCTATCATGCGAGCTATCTGCCCATACGTGCTGACTCTGCCCTCGGGAATCTGCTTAACCACTGAAAATGCACGCTGAAAGAAGTTATCCATATCTAGCCCACTCTATCTTCACGCCTGCCGGGAATTACTTGCTCATTTTATGTTGGAATGCTATCGTATCAAAAGCAAACGGGTGGTGGCGCAGCTTGGTAGCGCACTTGACTGGGGGTCAAGGGGTCGCTGGTTCAAATCCAGTCCACCCGACCAGAATTTCTCGCCAGGAGTATTCCTGGCTTTTCTTTATATATAGAAGTAGTTTTCAAAAACCGGTGTGATCTAATTTGTAGCATAGACAAAGTGACAAATTGGAATTTTCCTTTATTCAGATATATAGACTGTCGACAATAAAACTCCTATATAGTATGATTTTACAAACTACTATATAGGAGCTTTTGTATGAAAACAAATGGAGGATTTCTTGTCACCAAAATAAAACAGCTTGGTGACCGGATTTTTGAGAAGATTCTCAGCGAAAAGAATATTGATGCGTTCAATGGAGCCCAGGGGCGCATTCTTTATGTGCTGTGGCAGGAGGATGGAATCTCGATCAGGTCGCTCTCGGTCAAATGCGGATTAGCGATAACATCTCTTACGACGATGCTGGAAAGAATGGAACATCAAGGGCTGATAAGCCGTGTTCAGTCTGAAACGGACAAAAGGAAAACACTCCTGTTTCTGACTGAGAAAGCACATGCCTTAAAGGGCGAGTACGATTCTGTATCTGATGAGATGGGCAGCATTTACTACAAGGGTTTTTCAGAGGAAGAAATTATCCGGTTTGAGGAATGCCTCGACCGCATCAGAAAGAATCTTGAGAAGTGGCAGAAGTCATGAGTATTTGTATCAAAGATCAGATTCAGAACATGAATCTCGTCATTGGCTGCACAGTGGGGTGCACATATTGCTATGCCCGCAACAATGTAAAGCGCTGGCATATGATCGATGACTTTGCTGATCCTGAGTTCTTTCCGGGCAAGCTCAAGATGATGGAAAAGAAACGTCCGCAGAACTTTCTTCTTACCGGCATGAGCGATCTCTCCGGATGGAAGCCGGAATGGAGAGACGAGGTATTTGCAAAGATCCGTGAAAATCCACAGCATCAGTTCCTGTTCCTGACTAAGCGCCCCGATCTGCTGGATTTTGATACCGATCTGGAAAACGCATGGTTTGGCGTTACGGTGACGAGGAAAACAGAACTGTGGCGTATTGACGCCCTTCGGAAAAACGTCAGAGCAAAACATTACCATGTTACCTTTGAGCCGTTATTCGACGATCCCGGCACAGTTGACCTTTCCGGAATCAACTGGATCGTTGTCGGCACTATGACCGGGGTTCAGAGCAGGAAGGTTCATACGGAGCCGGAGTGGGCATGGTCTCTGACGAACCAGGCACATGCGCTCGACATTCCGGTGTTTATGAAGGAAGACCTTGTCCCTATCATAGGGGATGAAAATATGATTCAAGAAATGCCAGAAGAATTTAATAAAGTGTTAGAGGTACAGAGATCATGGCAGAAGTAATCAATGGAATCCTCATTTCTGAGGTGGAAACAAAAAACATCATGACCAAGTCCAGTCTGCCGGTAGGCGGTTACTCGGTCAATCCTTATGTAGGCTGTACACATGCCTGCAAGTATTGCTACGCTTCTTTTATGAAGCGCTTTACCGGACATACGGAGGAATGGGGAACTTTCCTTGATGTGAAGCATTGGCCGGAAATTAAAAATCCGAAGAAATATTCCGGACAGCGGGTGGTCATCGGTTCTGTGACGGATGGCTACAGTCCACAGGAGGAGCAATTTGGGAATACCAGAAAACTTCTGGAGCAGTTGATTGACAGTGACGCAGATATTCTGATCTGCACAAAGTCTGATCTTGTGGTAAGGGATATTGATCTGCTGAAGAAGCTTGGACAAGTGACCGTTTCATGGTCAATCAATACACTGGATGAAAATTTCAAGAACGATATGGACTCTGCTCCGAGCATTGAACGGCGTATCGCTGCTATGAAGCAGGTATATGACGCAGGAATCCGTACAATCTGTTTCGTATCCCCGGTATTCCCCGGGATCACGGACTTTGAAGCCATCTTTGAGCGGGTAAAGGATCAGTGCGATCTGTTCTGGCTTGAAAACCTCAATCTTCGGGGCGGCTTCAAAAAGACGATCATGGATTATATCGCCGAAAAATATCCTGATCTTGTACCGCTTTACGATGAGATCTACAACAAGCATGATCGCAGCTACTTTGAAGCGCTTGAAGTAAAAGCTGCGGAAATGGCTAAGAAATATGATTGTCCCTTTGTGGATAATGAAATGCCTTATGGCAGGGTCACGCAGGGGCATCCGGTGATTGTGGATTATTTCTATCATGAGGAAATCCGAGGGACAGAAAATACCGGAAAAAGAAATCGTTAAACAGAAATATATTGCTGCGGTGCATTCGTATTTTGCTTCGCTTCAAACGCACAATTTCAGTTTGTCAATTACAGGAGACATTGAAAGAGCCAGCCCATTCAAGGTGCTGGCTCTTTCAAAAATTTCATTCTAATTTATGCGTCTGTACCCTCAAACTGACTCTCGTACAGATTGGCGTAGAAGCCACCCTTGGCTAAGAGCTCATCGTGAGTCCCGCGTTCAAAAATTGAGCCGTCCTTGAGGACAAGAATGCAATCCGCTCCTTGAATGGTCGAGAGCCTGTGAGCAACAACCAGCGAAGTTCTGCCGCTCATAATGGTATCAAACGCCTTCTGTACCAGCTGCTCTGTTCGCGTATCAATGCTTGATGTTGCCTCGTCTAATAGCAGAATAGGCGGATTAGCAAGCATGACACGAGCTATACATAGAAGTTGCTGCTGACCCTGAGATAAAGATCCGCCAGACTCTCCTACCATGGTGTCGTAACCCTGAGGAAGCTGCTGGATAAACTCATGAGCCTGAGCCTTTTGAGCTGCAGCAATAATCTCTTCATCGGTTGCGTCTGGCTTTGCATAGCGGATATTCTCTTTGATGGTTCCCTTAAAGAGCCACGTATCCTGTAGCACCATGCCAAACTGCTCTCTCAGCGATGCACGGGTGAGCTTTTGCGTGTTATGACCATCTACATAAATTGCGCCAGAATCAATGCTATAGAACCTGAGTAGCAGGTTAATAAGGGTTGTCTTGCCGCAGCCAGTTGGGCCAACAAGAGCAATCTTCTGGCCAGGCTCTGCCTTGAATGAGATGTGGCTGAGCAGCGGGTGCTTGGGATCATAGGAGAACGCCACGTCATCAAACTCAATGGAGCCCTGTGGATTCTGGATGACTTCAGCGTCTGCTGGGTCTGGCTTGATTTCTTTTGCATCGAGAAGATCAAAGACTCGACGAGCGCTTGCATAGGCTGTCTGAACCTGTGTAACAACTGCGGAAATGGCGTTAAAAGGCTTCATGTACTGGTTGGCATACGAGAGGAAGCTTTGTACCTGACCAATAGTAAGAGGAGAAGGAACACCAGTCAGTACGCAAATACAGCCAAGTCCAGCTACCAGTGCATAAATGAAGTTGTTTACCAAGCGTGTAGAAGGATTAGAAAGAGACGATGCAAACTGCGCACGCTCTCCTACTACACGGAGTTTCTCGTTAATAGCTTCAAACTGCTCAATAATAGTGTCCTTGTGAGCAAAAGCAGTAATAAGTTCCTGGTTGGAGACCATTTCTTCTGCGTATCCGCCTAGCTGACCCTGATAGCCTTGTTGCTTGCTAAAAGATGAGCTTGCGTACTTGGTTACCACGGCTGCTGCAAGAATTGAAAGCGGTGTAGCCAGAGCAACTACAAGGCCCATAGGGACTGACATAAAGAACATGAAGCATAAGGTTCCAATAATGGTCACCACGCCCGTAAGGAACTGCGTCAGGCCTTGCTGGAGGCCATCGCCCAGCTGATCCACATCGTTTACAACCCTAGAGAGCAAGTCTCCCTGAGAATGCGTATCAATGTATGAGAGTGGTAAGTTTGCAACCTTAGCATGAGCTGCGTCTCTGAGGTCTCGTGTAACAAAATAGGTCAGCTTATTTGTAGACCAAGAAGCTAACCACTGTGTTGCACTTGCAAGCAAAACTACTACTGAAAGCTGAGTAAGGATTGGAAGCAGAGCCGCTTCCCCTCCTTGCACTAGTCTAATGAGCTGGTCAATAGCGCTACCTACAATGATAGGCACCCAGAGCTGCAGAAGTACCGTTGCAATAGAAGACGTTGCTGCTAAGACAAGAAATCCCCCGTGTGGAGAAATCCATGCAGCTAGTCGGCGTGTGACTTCTGCTGCGGACATGGAGATAGCGTCAGCGGAGCCGCCTTTGCCGTGCTCAGGAGCGCTTGATGCAATAGCGGAGGTGCTTCCGCCAGAATACATATCGGCCATTACTCCACCTCCTCAGGACGAAGCTGTGAGAGACAAATCTCTTTATAGAGCGGGCACGTGGCGAGAAGTTCTTTGTGCGTCCCTAGCCCCACTTGTTTGCCATGGTCAAGAACAAGGATCTTGTCTGCCTGCATAACTGCAGCTACACGCTGCGAAATAATGATGCTTGTAGTTGTTGCGCTGAGCTTGCGAAGGGCTGCGCGGAGGTGTGCATCCGTGGCAAAATCAAGTGCGGAAGCAGCGTCGTCTAAGATGACAATGCGCGGGTTTCCCACCAAGGCACGAGCAATGGTTAAGCGCTGGCGCTGACCACCCGAGAAGTTCTTGCCGCCACGCTCAACAATGCTGTCAAGCTGATCGGGTTTCTCGCGCACAAAGTCTGCTGCCTGAGCAACCTCAAGAGCTGCCCAAAGCTCTTCATCGGTAGCGTTTGGATTTTTCCAGCAGAGATTGGAGCGAATGGTGCCACTGACCAGTGAGGTGTGCTGAGGAACATAGCCAATAAGAGCGCGCAACTGCTCAAACGTGTAAGTTTTTATATCGTGGCCAAAGACACTTACTGAGCCACTTTCTGTATCAAAAAGACGCGGGATGAGGGCAGCAAAACTGGACTTACCAGAGCCCGTACCGCCGATGATACCCAGAGTCTGACCAGCCTGAAGCAAGAGGTTAATGTCTGAAAGGGCTGGGTCTCCTCCGCCGTTGTAGACAAGCGAAGCATCCTTAAAAGCTACAGCAGTGCCGGTAAAATCAGACTCCGTGAGGTTGATTTGCCTGTTTCCCTCATCGGTAAGCGTTGGCTTGGTGTTCAGAACTTCCATCACGCGAGTAGCAGACGCAGTTCCGCGTGTAATGATAATAACCAGGTTAGCAACGTAGCCAATAGCCAAAAGCGCACTGGTCATATAGCTGACAAGTGCCACCACGGTTCCTTGGGATAGAGTACCTGCAGTAATCTGAGGAGCCGCAAGCCAAAGCGTTACGGCAATTCCTAGGTACATAACAAGGAAGGTCGCTGGGTTCAGAAGGGCTGAATAATTTGCTGCATCAGTTGCTGTTTCTGTCTGAGCAAGAACTGCCTCGGAGAATTGTTCCTTCTCGTCTGACTCATGCCTAAAAGCCCTAATAACACGAATACCAGAAAGCATTTGTCGCATATATAAAGAAACGGTATCAAGGCGCTTCTGCAGCTCAGTAAAGAGTGCGGTAGATTTACGTGCAACAAAGAAGAAAATAGCTGCTACCAACACTGTTGCAATCAAGAAGACCATTCCAAGCTGAGCATCAAGCATAATTGTTGCAATGATGGATCCTGCGGCAAGAATAGGCCATCTAACGAGCTGACGAATACCCAAAGCAATCGTAACCTGTACCTGGTTAACGTCATTGATAAGCCTTGTTACCAGAGTGTCTGTTCCAAGCAAAGAAATATCGGCGCTCGAGAGTTCTTGAATCTTCTTAAACAGTTCATTACGCAGGTCAGTTCCCGTACGCTGAGAAACAATTGAAGCAATTTTTTGGCAGACAAGCGTAAAACTAAAACCAACTATTGCAATGACTACCAGCAAAATGCCGTAACGAATAATGTCATATATGTTTGCCCCATGTATACCCAGGTCAATCATGCGAGCAATAATCAAAGGCGTTAGAAGGTCTCCAATGACCTCAACACCTTTGCAAAGCACAGCAACAAAACTCTTACGCCCATACTTTGGCCATACAAACCTAGAAAGTAAATCTCCCATTTACGCCTCACCAAGCTTCTCTGCAAGCGTTAACCACTCGTCTTCCAGCCCCATCAGCGCCGCTTCTGCGTCATCAAGCTGCTGCTGCAACTCCATCAAACGCTGCGCATCTGTTGCGTCAGCAGTGCTCATTTGTTCCCTAATCTGCTCAGGCAGTTCCTGAGCCTTGCCCATGCGGCGCTCAATTGAGTCAAAGCGCTTCTTGAGCTCACGACGCTCAGCGTTGCTCAGTACCGAGCTTTCCTGGCGAGAAGATCCGTCTACCTGCGGCTCATTTGTGTCTGAACTGCTGCGTGCACCCGACAACTCCCCCGCTCTTCTCGCCGTTTGCTTTGCAACATTAACGAGCTTGAGGTACTCGTCAACGCCGCCAGGAACATGGCGAATATGGCCGTCTATGAGGGCATACTGGTCATCGGTAACGCGTTCAATCAAGAAGCGATCATGGCTGACTACCAGAAGGGTTCCTGGCCACGAGTCCAGAAGGTCTTCCAGGACAGCAAGCATATCCGTGTCCAGATCGTTGCCTGGCTCGTCTAGTACCAGCACGTTTGGTTCTTCCAGAAGAACGCACAGAAGTGCCAAACGCCTACGCTGGCCTCCGGAAAGGTCTTGCAGTCGATTGGTAAACTCTCGTCGATCAAAGCCCAAACTTTCAAGCAGCTGCGTAGGGCTTTGCATCTTGCCGTTTACCAGGTAGCTAGTCTTATACTGGCTTAACAGTTCAAGAACGGTCCACGTTTCTTTTGTAGCAAACGTATCAATCTGCTGAGAAAGCCAACCAAATTTGACGGACTTTCCTACTTTCACCAGACCAGATGTTGGTTGTAACTGCTGCGTCATCAGCTCAAGAAGCGTGGACTTACCAGCACCATTCTCACCCAGAATGCCATAGCGATCACCAGGGCCAATAAGCCACTCAATATGCTTGATGACGTCTGTTTGACTGTTTGAAGTATCTAGCTGCGTTTTTTGATCTTCATCAGTACTCTGTGCGGCATTTTTGTAGGCAAACGAGACGTCATGCATCTCAATAACCTGCTTGCCTAGCCTAGAGACTGCCATGCGTTTGAGCTCAAGCGTGTTTCTCAGTGGTGGATCTTCGGCCAGAAGTTCCATGGCAGCGTCAATCCTAAACTTAGGCTTTGACGTGCGAGCCTTTGCGCCATGGGCAAGCCAGTTAAGCTCTTTTCTGAGCGTATTCTGTCGGCGCTCTTCCATCACCGCTGCCTGTCTATCACGTTCAACTCGAGCTTGAATGTAGGCAGAATAGCCGCCGTCAAATGGGTCAATAACGCCATCGTGGACTTCCCACATATGGTCGCAGACCTCATCCAAGAACCAACGGTCATGTGTGACTAGAATGAGGGCGCCATTTCCCTCTGACCAGCGATTCTTAAGGTGATTTGCAAGCCACTGAATAGCGTGAAGATCAAGGTGGTTGGTTGGCTCGTCAATAAGCATTAAGTCCCAGGTACCCACAAGTAAACGTGCTAAGTCGCAACGCCTACGCTGACCTCCTGAGAGCTCTCCTACCAGACCATTCCAGTCCAGATCTCCAATGAGTTCATCAATAATTTTACGAATACGAGCATCAGATGCCCATTCATACTCCGGTGTATCACCCACGACAGCGCTACAAACTGTCTGTGTATCAGAGAGCGAATCACTTTGGCCCATGTAGCCAACTTGGATACCGCTTCTCCAAATTACGTTACCAGAATCGGGTTCAATTCTTTTGGCGATAAGATCTAAGAGGGTTGATTTTCCATCGCCGTTTTTGCCCACAACACCAATACGGTCACCCTCATTAACTCCAATAGTCTGGTTGGTAAGAACCTTCTTACCAGGCCATTCCATAGAAATTTGTTCGCAGCCTACCAGAATTCCCACTAGTTATCACCTAAAAAAGAACGAAGTAACGCAATTTCTTCTCCCCAGCCAGAGAGTTCAGAATGAGGAGTTTCCAAAATCATAGGAAGCGTGTTGACGCGCGGATTAGTCACCACGGCACGGAACGTTGCTAAGCCAATAAAGCCTTTGCCAATCTGTTCATGTCTATCTTTATGAGCCCCAAGAGGATTCTTAGAGTCATTAAGATGTAAAGCCTTAAGCTTTTTCAAGCCAACTATCTGGTCAAACGTATCTAGAACCGCATCAAGATTTTCTACAATCTCATAGCCGCCATCATGAACATGGCAGGTATCAAGGCACACGCCCATAAGCTCGGGGTGGTTTACCTTATCTAGAATTGCGGCAATCTCTTCAAACGTTTTACCAACTTCTGTACCCTTGCCCGCCATAGTTTCAAGAAGAACCGTAGTGTACTGGCCCTCAAACAGGCAATCGTTAAGTGCGCTTGAAATCTGCTCAATTGCCATGTCAGACCCTTGACCCACATGGCTACCTGGATGGAAGTTGTAATAATTACCAGGCAGATACTCCATACGCTCAAGATCTTCTGTAAGCGCACGACGAGCAAAATCCCTGGTTTCCTCTTTAGCCGAGCACAGATTCATGGTGTAAGGAGCATGTGCAACCAAAGGTCCAAAGTGATGAGCCTCCAGCAGCGCCCTGAGCTTTGTAACATCAGCCTCATCTAAAGCCTTAGCGTTGCCACCACGAGGATTTCTGGTAAAGAAAGCAAAGGTAGTTGCCCCAATAGAAAGAGCATCCTTACCCATTGCCTCCCAGCCCTTAGCTGCCGAGAGATGGCATCCTATAAAAAGATCTTCTGGTTGCACGCTATGCACGCTCCTCAAGCATCTTTGACACACGGTCCAAAAGCTCTGAGGCAACATCAGCCAAAGGTAAAGTCTCAAGCTGTTCTACACCTTGAGGAGTTACAAAAGCCACACGATCTGTATCTGCACCAAAGGTTGAATCAGGCCTAGAAACATCATTTGCCACAATCATGGAACAACCTTTACGCTCAAGTTTAGCTTGAGCATGCTCCAAGACGTTATTTGTCTCGGCTGCAAAACCTACAACAACCTGGTCTTTCCTAGTCTTAGATAGGCTAGCGAGAATATCGGTTGTTTCTTTAAGGTCAATAGACTCAAGATACTCTGATGACTTCTTAAGCTTATGGTCAGCTGGGTGAGCTGGGGTGTAGTCGGCAACAGCTGCCGTCAAAATGGCGGCATCAACACCGTCAAAGACACTTACACATGCCTTATACATGTCTTCAGCAGACACTACTCTCTGAATATTGACACCCTGAGGAGACTCAAGCTGCGTAGGACCAGAAATAAGTGTGACCTCTGCACCACGACGTGCCGCAGCATCAGCTATGGTGTAACCGAGTTTTCCTGTTGAACAGTTGGCAATAAAGCGAACTGGATCGATCTTCTCGTGCGTTGGTCCTGCCGTAATAAGTAGCTTTTTACCTATAAGATCTTGCTTGGATGGCCCCGCGTCATTACCAAAAAGAACCTTCAGTGCAGCGTCTACAATCTGCTGTACTGGAGCAAGCTTTCCGTCTCCGGTATAGCCACAGGCAAGACGACCTGACTCAGGCATAACCATCTGGATTCCTCGCTGACGGAGCAGTGCGACATTTGCCTGAGTGGCTGGATTTGTCCACATATGCGTATTCATGGCCGGGGCCACAAGAACTGGTGTATGAGCAGCAAGAAGTGTTGCACTTGTAGCGTCATCAGCAATGCCATGAGCCATCTTTGCCATGATATTGGCAGTGGCTGGTACAACTACCATGCAATCTGCCCAATCAGCAAGGTCAACGTGAGCAACAGGAGTCTCGGCATTGTTGTAGAGCGACTGCACTACCTCATGATGTGTTAATGCTTCAAAGGTAGTCTTTCCTACAAACTGAGCTGCATCTTCTGTCATAACAACACGAACGTCACAGTCAGCTTTCTGAAGGCCTCTGAGTACTTCGCAGGCTTTATATGCAGCAATTCCTCCGCACACCACAAGGCATACAGAGGACTGAGCGGTTTTATCCAACATAGCGATAAATTCCTTTATTCTTCAAACGCTGTAGAAGTAATAAGCATCCTGTGGCAATAAGGGCACTCAGCAATCTCGGAGCTGTGCTGAAGATCGTGGAATGAACTTGGTTGCAGTTTAACGCGACAGACACTTGGAACGTTTCCTACAAGGTGCTCAACTGCCAGGCCCTTAAAACGTTTACGTGCAGCTTCATAGCGCTCAAGTGTGTCAGAAGAAATCTGAGCTGCAAGCTCTTCTCGAGATTTAGAGAGCTCAACAATCTCTGCGCGAAGAGCCGCAGAATCAATCTCAAGGGACTGAGAAAGGCTCTCACGCTCTTTCATAAGCTTTACCTGCAAGTCTTGAGCTGTCTGATAAGCCTTCTTGCACTTTTCAAGTTCTTCAGTTTTTGCTGCAAGTTTGAAATCACACTTCTCGATATTCTTTGCCAAAGAAGAAAGCTGCTGGTCAAAGTCTCTAATAGCACGATGATTAGTTGCAGTTTCTACAGCAGCAGAAACCTCTTCTGTCTTAAGAACATAATGGGCGCGCTGCTCATTGAGGTCAGAAATATCAATTTCTACGTCTTTTTTAACGCCAAGAACCTGCTTAAGCTGAGAAGCAATCTTTTTCTCTGCAAGTTGGGCATTTTTAATCTTTTGAACCTGGGGCATTGAGGCCAAGTTGGATGCGAGTTTTAGCAGCTGCAAATCAATATCCTGGAGCTGCATCAGATTAACAGACTCACTCATGGGGCCTCCTCATATACGGTTACTCATCTAGTCTACCGTAAATAAGGACGTATCAGACGCAGAACATAACTAATGAAGAGATTAGTATGTGAAAAATTTATCCAACAATTTGTAGCAAGGTTGCACAGAATGTATCAAGGTCTGCCTCAGAAACGCGCTCGTCAAAGGTTATACGTAAGCTACCTAGAGCCTCGTTTCTAGAGATGCCCATAGCCGAGAGAACGTGGCTTGCGTCAAGAGAGCCTGAAGAACAAGCAGAACCAGCTGAAACTTCATAGCCTGCCTGGTCAAGCTTTAAAATAAGCGTCTCGGAATCCATTGAGGGAACCATAATGCTTACCGTACCAGGCATGTGATCTTTGCCGGCGTAAGCCTCTGTAGTTGGCTTAATCTTGGGAGAAGCGCAAAGAGTCTCATATACCTTATTGGCACGCACAGAAACGCTCTCCTGTGTTTGAGAAAGATTCTCAAGGCACCACTGAGCGGCAGCAGCAAAAGCTAGAGCGCTCCTCACGTCCTGAGTTCCATGACGCCTACCAGCCTCTTGTCCCCCGCCGTAACTCTGTGCTTTAAATGGAGTCTTTGAGCGCATAAGAACCGCAGCAATACCCAGAGGGCCACCGATCTTATGGGCGGCAATAGTCAGGGCGTCTACATCTGCTACCTCAAGAGGAATACGACCAAACGCCTGAACAGCGTCAGTATGAAAAAGTGCACCCACCTTATGAGCAGCACAAGCAAGGTCTACAACTGGCTGAATAACGCCCGTTTCATTGTTGGCATACATTATCGAAACAAGAGCTACCGACTGATCCAAAAGACCCTCAAGGGTTGAAGCCTCAATCTTTCCCTGACGGTTAGGCTGAGCAATTCGTACCTCAAAGCCCTTCTCGCGAAGAACCGGTGCTAGGTCCAAAACAGAATCATGTTCAATTGCCGAGAAAACCACCGTGTTGCGCTTGTGATCCTTGTTACGGGCACCCTCTGCCATGCCAAGGACAGAGAGGTTATTGCCCTCGGTACCGCCGGAGCAAAAGACCACGTCAGGAGCTCTAAATTTGCCGCCTACCGCACGTGCAATAACACTACGAGCACCATCAAGCTCTCGTGCTGCTTGACGACCAAGCGAGTGCAAAGAGTTTGGATTAACTCCAGCAATAGGTGAAGCTTCATAGGTTTTCTCGGCATCAAGCGCTTCTTGGCGCATTGGTGCTGAAGCTGCATAGTCTAGGTAAACGTAGTTCATAACGTGGTTTCTGTTGATTCAATCTTGCGGTTACTGCATGCACTAATAATGCTGAAGAGTTGCAGCCTAGCCTTGAACGATAAGAGCGAACTCGCCAGCGTCGTGGATTGCCTGGATAGTTGCAGCTCGATCTTCCTGGCCAAACACAGCACTACCCGCAACAAGCATATCAGCGCCAGCAGCTACAACATCAGCTGCGTTAGCTGCACTGATACCACCATCAACCTCAATCAGAGGATGAACGTTATGTTTGCGGCAGAGCTCTTTAAGAGCTTTGAGCTTCTCAATTGAGTGAGGAATAAACTTCTGACCACCAAAGCCAGGATTAACTGTCATGATAAGCACCAAATCAAGATCTTCGATAAGATCCTCAAGAACGCTTACGGGAGTACCAGGGCAAAGCGAAATACCAGCCTGAGCACCGGAATCCTTGATAAGGTGAACAAGACGATGAGTGTGAACCTCTGCCTCGTAGTGGAAAGTAACAACGTCAGCGCCACGGTCCAGGAATAGCGGCACAATCTCAGCTGGATTAGTAACCATCAGATGGACATCAATGGGCAGCTCAGAGGACTTTTTGCAGTACGAGAAAATATCTGGACCAAATGAGATATTAGGAACAAAGTGACCATCCATGACGTCGTAATGGATGTAGTCAGCGTTTGCAATTGAATCAAGCTCGCTCTTAAGCTTGGAGAAATCTGCAGATAGAACAGATGGTGCTACCAGGACGTTATTCATCAAACTCTCCTATCGAGTCATTCCATAAAATTCTTCATTTGGAAGGCGGTTTGTAAGACGAGAAGTAATTTCTTCTGGCGTAGCACCTTCGTAAAGTACAGCGTGAACTGCTGCAGTAATAGGCATCTCAACGCCCATCTGCTGACCAAGCTCATAAAGACCAATGACAGCCTGAGCACCCTCAACAACCATACCGGTCTCTTCCTGATAAGACTGAAGCGTCTTACCCTTGACCAAGGCTTCTCCAAATGTTCTATTTCTAGAATGCTCGGAGGTACAGGTTGCTACCAGGTCTCCCATTCCTGCAAGACCCATGCAGGTGAGTGGGTCTCCGCCAATAGCACATACTACGCGGCCAAGCTCTGCAAGACCTCGGGTCATGAGGGCTGCAAGAGCGTTGTCACCGTTGCCCAGACCAACAGCAATACCACAGGCAATAGCAACAACGTTTTTAGCTGCAGCACAAGCCTCAACACCGCGTACATCAGAGCTAACGTAGGTTCTGAAGTATGTACGAGAAAGCAACGTCTGGAAACGCTTAGCAACCTCGGCATCTTCAGATGCTACAACTGCTGCAGAAATTCCCTGTTTAATGACCTCTTCTGCGTGGTTTGGACCGGAAAGTACGGCGATTCTTGCAGGGTTTCCAAGCTCGTCAGCAGCAACTTCGTGCATAAGCTTGTGAGAGCCTGCTTCCATACCCTTGGAGAGAATCAAAACATCAACCTCTGAATCAAGATATGGTGCGCAAGCAGCACAAACAGAGCGCAAAAATGCTGAAGGAGCAGCCATAACAACAGCATCTACACCGGCGAGAGCCTCAGCCTCACTAGTGGTAGACACAATATTGTGTGGAAGCTCAGAATCAGAAAGATGTCTGCAGTTAACGTGCTCTTTATTGATGGACTCGGTAACATCGGCCTCCCTGGACCAGATGATTACCTCATCAGAAGTTGAAGCAAGAAGTGTTGAAAGTGCGGTACCCCATGATCCCGAACCAATAACAGCAACTTTTTTCATGATTAGTTGTCCTTTTTCTTTTCGCCGAAAGAGAATTTAGACTCACTACCAGCATTAAGACGATTGATATTCTCGCGATGAGCCCAAATAACTGCTGCTGCTACGACAAACACTGGAATAGTAGCTACGGGATCCATACCAAATAGCAGGCAGAATAGTGGAATGGCAACGGCTGCACCGATGGAGCCAAGCGATACGTACTTAGTTGGTACGGCAAGCGTAATAAACACCGCAAGAGCTACAAGAGCAGCAAGCGGATTTACTGCAAGGCCACCGCCAAATCCAACAGCAATTCCTTTTCCGCCATGGAAATGAAGCCAAGGCGAGAAAATATGACCAAGAACGCAGCAGGCATACACAAAAGAAATGATGAGCTCAGCCTCTGCGTGATCATTTCCCGAGACCAGAGGAGTAAATCCTTGGGCTCCCAAGAACCAACGAACCAGCATTACACTGACAATGCCCTTACTTGCATCGCAAAGAAGTGTAAGAATACCTGCGGCTTTACCAGCATTTCTTGCAACATTGGTGGTGCCAATATTTCCTGATCCAAGTTTGCGAATGTCTTCATGAGCCATAACACTTGCAATAATCAGGCCAAATGGAATGCCGCCAAGGCCAAATGCAATTAGTCCAAAAATCAGAGCAACAACAATTCCAGGCATTAGTTAGATTCGACCTTCTTACGGAACTTCAAACGAATAGGTGTACCAATCAGAGAGAACTTCTCGCGAAGTCTGTTCTCAATAAAGCGCTCGTAGTTGTCATCAACAAGGTCTGGAGCATTGCACCAGAACGAGATAACAGGAGGCTTAGAGCCCGTCTGAGTAGCATACTGAATCTTAAGGCGACGGCCTCGGTCAGAAACCGTGTGTCCGCCTTCTCTAATCTGGGCGAGAAGTTCGTTGAGCTCGGAAGTCTTAAGCTGAAGTGCGCGGGATTCTGCAGCCGAAAGAGCAGCGGCAAGTACCTTATCAATGGCGCGGCCAGTAAGTGCAGAAACGTTGATAGAAGCAATCCAAGGTGCAAAGGCCAGGCGCTTTGCTACAGAGACTGCTACCTCATCGCGCTTTGACTCAGAATCAATAAGATCCCACTTGTTAAGCAGGAGCACCAGCGCGCATCCACGCTCTACGGCCATGTTTGCAAGTTTCTGGTCCTGCTCGGTTACGCCAACAGAGGCGTCAACAACAAGAAGACAAACGTCTGCGCGGTCCATTGCCTGCAAGCCTCTGACCAGACTGTAGTACTCAACATCCTCGTGTACCTGGCTCTTTTTGCGAATACCAGCGGTATCAACAAGACGAATGGGAGTTCCCTTCCATTCAATCATGGTGTCAATAGCGTCACGTGTAGTACCAGCAACATCAGAAACAATAGAGCGTTTCTTGTTAGCCAGGCGGTTTGCCAGCGAAGATTTGCCTACATTTGGTCGGCCGATGATGGCAAGGTTAAGAATGCCATCATCCTCTGGCTCTTCATCAGCCTCAGGGAAAGCATTGACAATGTCATCCAGCAAGTCACCAGTACCGTGACCGTGTGAAGCAGACAGAGGCAGAGGCTCTCCACAACCAAGTGCATAGAAGTCCCAAAGACCATCCTGCTCTGTAGCAGGGTTATCTTTCTTGTTGACAACCAAGAACACGGGCTTGGCGCTCTTCCGGACAATGCGCGCAACCTCTTCATCTTCATCGGTAACGCCAGTAGAGCCATCTACCACAAAGACAATAACATCTGCTTCTTCGCATGCAAGAAGTGCCTGCTCACGAATGTGTGGAGCAAAACGATCCTGCGACTTGATAGACTCAATGCCGCCGGTGTCAATGAGCTTAAACTCACGACCATTCCAGTCAGCGTCGTGATACGAACGGTCTCGGGTTACTCCCCTAGATTCGTGCACGATTGCATCGCGTTTCTCGGCAATTCTATTTACCAGCGTAGACTTACCAACATTTGGGCGTCCAACAATAGCAACAATGGGCTTAGCCATGTCTCACCTTTCATTCAGTTGGTTTAATAATACCAGCAATACGTGGCTAATCCCACTCTTTGAGCGCTTTAATACATGACTCAGCAATGTTTGTGGGACCAGGAATTGACATGATTACTTTTGCTCCACGAGCCTCTAGCTGCGCGGTTAAATCTGCCAGTGACATACCGTCAAGCGTTACTTTATCAAAGTTAAACATGACCTCAGGAAGCACTACCAGAACATCTGTGAGTTCTTCAGGCACCTGGGCGAGAAGATCAACGGCGCAGATAAGTCCTGTGACATTAACGTCTCCACCAAAGAAATCGTTGCGCACGGCAAAAGTAGAAACGTTGCCGTCAGCTGACCAGTCGTCGCAGAAGGTCTGGATAGTTTGTTGAGCAGCTTCTCCTACAATCAGCAAAATCTTGCGAGAGCGAGAAGAAAGATAGGTATCTGCCTCGTCAAGAGCGGTACGCATAGCATTACAGACTTCTTCAGCCTCATCGAGGAAGCTTCTGAGCATACCAATGCCGTCATAAAATTGCGGATAACCGTCATAGGTATACGCTGGTGGAATAGGTAGCTGGGCGTCTACGTAGAACTCGTCAGAGAGCTGGAATCGCGTAATGCCCAAAGAGGCACGTGCACGCTCCTGGTAGGGCTCAACAATTTTAACTACAGAGCGGGATAGCTCCACATCATCAGAATACGAATGCGTAAAGCGTTTGGAGTCTTTGGTATAGCCAAGGGGAACAATGGCCAACGAGGTAATCTGCTGGTGAGCCTCTACCCAATCAAGCGTTTTATCTAGTTCTTCGCCGTCATTGATGTTTGGACACAAAACAATCTGACCGTGGATCTCAATACCTGCGTCCATGAGTTTCTCAAGCACTTCAATACCCCTGGCTGCGCGAGCACCAATAAGATTACGACGAACATCTGGAGAAATTGCATGCAGCGAGACGTTCATAGGCTCAAGCTTGTGAGAAATAATGCGTTCAACATCCTCATCAGTAAGGTTAGTGAGCGTAACAAAATTACCCTGCAAGAAGCTCAGACGATAATCGTCATCTCTGATGGAAAGCGAGGGGCGCATGTCTTCTGGCAGCATAGCCATAAAGCAGAACTGGCACGCGTTTACGCAGGTCTTGATGCCGTCAAAGAGAACGTCAACAAAGTCAACGCCCCAGTCTTCTCCAGACTCGCGCTCAAGCACACACTCGTAGAGCTCATCATCACCAGGAACAGAAACTTCAAGCTCACAGAGGGAGCCGTCGGCCTCCCAACGCCAATCAATCAGATCTTTTGGCACCATGCCATTGACCTTCTCGATAATCATGCCAGGCTCAAGGCCAGCCTTCCACGCAGGACTACCCTCTTCAACGGACTCAATAAGCGCACCAAGTCCACCAGATTTTGTATTTCCGTAGTCTGCGCGCTGTTCCATATTAGGCGCCTACGATTTGTTCAATAGCTGATTTAACTGCGTTGATATGAGCTTCCGGCGTAGAAGCGCCGGCGGTAATACCAATATGCTCTGCTCCCTCAAACCAAGAAGCTTGCAGCTCATCAGCGCCTTCAATGTGATAGGTTGCGGGGCAATAGAGCTTGGAAATCTCTGCCAAGCGAGTGGTATTTGCAGAGATCCTGCCGCCAATAATAATCATGACATCAGACTCTTTTGCAAGCCTCATGCACGAGTCCTGATGGCCCGCAGTAGCCTCGCAGATGGTATTCATGACGCGAAGCTCGTCAACAAGCGGAAGTACCGCGTTAACTACTTCAGAGAGCTTAGCGGCGCTCATGGTGGTCTGTACCACTAGACCAACCTTCTTTGCAGCTCTCATGGCGTCCGCCTGAGCGGCAACTTCTTCCACGGTGTCAATAGCCAAAGAACCTGGTACATGAGCGAGCGTTGCTTCTACCTCAGGATGTCCGGACTCTCCTACCACGTACACGGCATAGCCCTGCTTGGCGAGAAGTTCTGCGGCTCCGTGAGCTTTCTTTACAAACGGACAGGTTGCGTCAAGCACGTCAACACAGCCATCCTTGGCAATCTGCTCCTCTTGAGGAGTTACACCATGTGTGCGCAACAATAGCGCACTTCCTGCAGCTTCAGAAGCGGAATCAACTACTTCTACGCCCTGGTCTTTAAGAGACGTAACAACGCGAGGATTATGAATAAGCGGACCAAGCGTGCGTACGGGCGCATGAGCATCTTTGACGGCCTGCTGGACCATCTGAAGAGCTCTTTCTACTCCGTAACAAGCACCAGCTTCATCGGCAATTTTAATAGTAGGCACGAACTAATTCCTTCCGGGATGCTCTTTGAGCATTGCATCTCTTAGCTCGTATACCCGCTCCATGGCCACTTCTTCCATCTCTTTTGCCTGATCTTTACGCTTAGTTGAAGTCAGATCATTAAAAGAAACCTTCTGACCTGCGCGAAGATACACCTTTACAGGCTTAACCAGAGGAGAACCTTTTTTCTTACTATCAAGCGCGCCAATAATGGCCAGTGGCTGAACATCTACCTTGGCGAGCTGGGCGATAAGAGCAAAACCTCCGTGAGTTTCTCCACGCTCTGTATTGCTTCTGATCCTTGTGCCCTCAGGGTAGATAAGAAGCATCTCTCCCCTAGAAAGTGCCGTGGTTGCACGACGAATTGCCTTCATATCAGCAGTTCCGCGGTCTACTGGAATACCGCCCAGTCTAGAGAGTGCCCACTGAAGCGGTTTGAATTTGTTGAACTCACTCTTGTAGATGGTTCTCACGGGGATACCGTGAACAAGGAGGTGAACAACAGTAACAATAGGGTCCAAAAACGTTGGATGGTTCATGATAAGAACGCGAGGGGTTTTATCGCCAACAAAGAGCTGGTCATTATCCCAACGCCACCTAAACCAGATTTTTGTAATCAGTCCCAGTACACTTACTGCCAGCCACTTAAAGAACTTGGCTGGAGCTGGAAAATCAGCAAGCGCGGTATCGTAATAATCGTCAAATGAGTTTCCACCAAAAGGGTGCAAACGCTTAGATGCCGCTGCTATAGAAGACTTTTTCTCGGAGCGCTTAGGCTCTTCCGTGTGAGACTTCCCGTCATCAGAAGAGCTACCTTCTGATTCATTTCCCTGGTGAGAAGACCTGTGGTTGCGTGCATCTCTCTGACGTAAACCTGGGTGCAGGGCAATAATAGCCGCAATAACCTCTTCAACAGAAAGCGTGGAAGAGTCAATATGATGGGCGTCTTCTGCGGCACGGAGTGGCGCTGCCTTGCGCTCAGAGTCTGCTTTATCGCGCGCCTTGATGTCTTCGAGGATCTTCTCCTCACTCTTGGCGTCTACCTGGGCATCGTTTCCGGTAGCTGCGTCTCCACCCTGGCGCTGAACAGCGCGGCGATGAGCGCGAGCAGCAGGATCTGCGGTCAAGAAAACCTTTACATCAGCTTCGGGGAATACCACGGTGCCAATGTCACGACCTTCAGCAACTACATCGCCATTCTCGCCAGCGCGACGCTGAAGCGTGACCATAGCCTCACGGACCTCAGGGATGGCTGCAACAGCGCTAACGTTTCTATCTACCTCGGGAGTACGAATCTCTGTCGTAACGTTTGAGCCGTTTGCGTAGACGGTCTGACCATTTGCGGAGTTACCAAACGAGATGCTAATGCTGCGTGCTACCTGAATGATTTTCTCGGTATCAGTCATATCGATGCCTTGACGCAGGCATTCTACGGTTACGGAGCGATACATTGCACCCGTATCAAGGAAAATCAGATCCAGGCGATCAGAAAGTGCGCGAGCTACCGTGGACTTTCCGGAACCTGCTGGGCCGTCAATAGCAACAATCATTACTTATCCCCCTTGGTGACACCCCAAATGTCACGAAAATCGTAAAAACTTGGCTCAGTGGAACGACGAATAACTTCTTCTGGATCAAGGTTAAATCCACCAAGCTTAAAATCTGAACCGCCTGTACTAGTAAAGAAGATTGAAGAAACATTTGCAAGATGTACGTTCCAGCTTGAACTTCCTGGAATGCCAAAAATCTCTGCCATCATAGAGCGCAGATAACCACCATGAGAAATACAAACAGTGCGTCCAGAAAGACTGGAAAGCTCGTTAAGAATAGTGCGACATCTGCTTCTTACCTGCTCATATGACTCTGCCTCTGGAGCAGGTATGGAATGGCCGTTTTTGTCTGAGGCCCAAGGAAACGTAAGGCCATAAGGCTTTAAAATCTCTTCTGCATCAGCAAAACGCTTGCTCTCCAAAATGCCAAAATCCATCTCTGCAAGGTCATCTTTTACCTCGCAAGAAATGCCAAGCTCTGTGGCAGCCATCTGGGCCATATCCTTGCATCGAGACAAAGGAGAGGTCCAAATTCTATCTGGATGAAATGCAACAAGTGCACGAACAGCGTGCTCTCGCTGTTCAATGCCATGCTCAGTGAGTTCAACGTCTCTTCTGCCGCTAAAAAAACGTTGAGTATTAGCCACACTCTCTGGGTGGCGCATAAACAAAATGCGATGAGCCTGAGCCGGAACTTCAAAGGGCTGCATTATGTCTCCTCTCTGGGCGTGTTTAAGCTGTTTGACGTGCGCTTAGTAATTGTGCGACTAGTAATTATTTGCTGGCATGTAAAGGCATTATGGGAGAAGCGCCAGGCTCTCTACCAATAGTGCGCTCCAGAGCGGCAACTTCCTCTTCTGTAAGAAGTCTCCACTCACCTTCTTTAACGCCTGTAAGGTGGAGCGGCCCAAACGTGTCTCTGTGGAGTGCAAGAACTCTATGGTGAATAGCCAGAAGCATCTTTTTGACCTGGTGCTTTCTGCCTTCTCTAATAGTTACGCTGACCAGGGAGTTTGGCTCTCCTCCACCGGTTTTTCCTAAACCCTGTGGGGCGAGAAGTGCCTTCATCTTGGCATCGTTGGAAACAATCTCAACCTCAGCAGGAGCTGCAGGGCCATCTTCAAGCTCAATACCTTCGCGCAGGCGATTGAGCTGCTCTTCTGTAGGCGTACCTACTACATGAGCAACATAGTGCTTCCATACATGCTTTGAGGGATGCAAAAGTTCTTGTGCCATCTGACCATCGGTAGTAAAGAACAAAAGACCCGTGGTATCCATATCAAGACGTCCAACAGGGAAAAGTCCCGGGTATCTGTCAGTGGGAACCATGTCCACAATGGTTGGTCTACCCTGAGGGTCTTTCATAGTAGTCAGATACCCTGCAGGTTTGTTGAGCATCAAGTAGACGGGTTTCTCGGCAATTGAGCAGACAATGCCGTCAACTGCTACAACATCTACCAGCGGATCAACCTTACTGCCAAGCTCGGTGACTACCTGGCCGTTTACCGTGACGCGACCAGAGGTCATCAGGCGCTCGGAGCCACGGCGACTAGCTACTCCTGCGCGCGCCAAAAAGCGCTGCAGGCGTATGGGAACAATACGCTCTTCTGCCACGGCCTATGCATCCTCTTGCGTATCGTAACTGTCTCCCAAAAGGGAGCGTTCATCGTCAATGTCTTCTGCGGCCTCTTCAAGCGTTGAAGTGAAGCTTCTACCGGAGAGTCTCTCGCGAATAAACTGCTTGGACTCCTCGTCAGGGGCAAAATCTTCCAGCGGCGGCAACTCTCGCAAAGACTTGAGGCCAAAGCGCTCTAAGAAAAGGGCTGTTGTGCCATAGAGAATGGCTTGTCCCCTATCTGCCTCTTTGCCCACTTCACGCACAAGATTTTTCTCGCGAAGTGAAGAGATAACACCATCAGAGTTAACTCCACGAATAGCTCGGACGCCCTCACGAGTAACGGGCTGGTGATACGCAATGACCGCCAGCGTCTCAAGTGCTGCCTGAGAAAGGCGACGCGTATCCCAGGAAAGCACAAAATCGCTGACCAGCTGATGGTGAGCTGGGTGCGTAAAGAGACGCCAACCGCCGGCCACCTCCCTGAGCTGGAAACCCCTGTTACAGCGCGTATACTCCTCTGCAAGCTCTTTGAGCGCTTGGGCAACCTCGGCAGGAGCTGCATTGGTGACCTTGGAAAAGTCGGCCGTGGTGATTGCATCTGTTGCAACCAAAAGCAGTGATTCTAGTGCGCCTTTGAGCGACTCAGAATCTAAATAGGTAAGCTCTTCTGCCATAAGTTATTCCGCCTCTTTCTGTGTTTCATCGGGCGTATGGGTTAGCGATAATAGCGTCTGCTGGACGTCTTGGAGCGCATTTTGAGACAAGTTAAATTCTTCAAGGTCTAGCTCATCATCAGAAAGTTCTTCTAGTTCCAAAAGAACCGACTCATCAAGCTGATACGAATCAGCACCTTCTATATGCTCAATTTCAATCTCGCCAAAGATGACGTCTTGTTGAACGCGTACAAGACCACGCTTAAAGAGCTCAAGCACTGCAAGAAAATTTGCAACCACAATTTCTGGCGTGTCTTGTCCGTCTAAAAGTTCTGAGAACGTCACCTTGCCCTTAGAGCGCGTGAGTCGGTCCACAGAAGCTACCGTCAGGGCCACTGGGAGCCTTTTTGGTGCCACATGTTCTGCTTCAAGCAAGAATGTCTCACGTTTTGAGTCGATGTCCGCACAGATGACGGCAAGGCTTCTGAGGGTAATGCCCTCAAGATAGTCTGGCATGAGGTTCAAGAAATCAGGATCTGGACCCACTGAGCGTGGGAACATGTACGACTCTGCCTCCATGCGGCTACCCAGCGCAGCACCCGCATTTCTGAACTGCTTATAGGCAATAAGGCGAGCAATCAGTACTTCTCGCGCCTCATCAGGAGAAAGCCCGTCCAACTCGTCATCATACTCATCTTCATCGTATGAGCTTTTGAGTGAAACGTCTTGAGGCACCAAGGCATGAGCTTTCATGTCCAGAAGTGTTGACGCAACAAGGACAAAGTCACTGGCAACGTCTAGGTCAAGCTCTTCCATGGCGTCAACTTCTGCCAGGTACTGATCTGCAACCTCAGAGATAGAAATAGAGCCGATGGCAACTTTTTGCCTACTTACTAGCTGAAGTAGCAGATCAAATGGGCCAGAATATGTTGCAGTGTTTACTTTGTACGACATTAGATGATTCTCGCAAGCAGGCTCAAAATGACGTTAGAAATGCCCCCAATAATGGACGAGAAAAAGCCAGGCGCAAAGAACATGAGTCCCACTACGGCAATCATACAGTAAGGCTCAATGGCGTAGAACTTTTGACGGTTTTTCTCGCCAAGAAAATATAACAGCAGCTTAGAGCCGTCCAAAGGTGGAATTGGCAGCATGTTAAAGACTGCCAGGCTTACGTTAATCTGAATGTAGAAGATTACCAGCGAAGAAACGTAGTACATTACCAGCGGATTGAGTACCGCACCAAATGCAACAGCTAGCGCGTTGAGCAAACGCAATAAGAGCGCGCCGAGAAAGGCCTGCAAAATGTTAGACGATGGACCTGCGAGTGCTACAAGAATCTCGTCACGACGACGATCTTTGAGGTAGTTGGGGTTATAGGGAACAGGCTTTGCGTAACCAAAGCTAGGACCACCCATCAATACCAACATAAATGGCAAAAGAACCGTACCAAATAGGTCAATGTGTGCGAGCGGATTGAGCGTCAAACGGCCAGACATTTTGGCGGTAGGGTCTCCGCATTTGTAAGCCACAAAGCCATGCGCAACCTCGTGAACCACAATGGCAAAGATTACCAGTGCAAATTCAGCAAGCGTTGTCAAAAGCGATGGAACTGATGTTAAAGCAGTTGGCACAACAATCCTTATCTCAACATCTGCAAAAACCGTGCAGACAGATACTTACGTAAGCTTCAATTACCTAATAATTTTACCCAAGATTGGCAAAACTACCTACTCGTCAATGTCTGCTTCCATTTTTTCTGAAAGCTCCAACCATTCAGCCTCAAGAGCAGGAATCTTTTTAGAAAGTGCCTGGTATTCAGCCATACACTCATCAAATTTTTGAGGATCGTTATAGAGCGCCTCGTCGGCCATAAGCGTCATGAGCTCATCGTATCGTTTATGCGCAGGAGTCAGCGCTGCCTCAACCTCGTCCAGACGCTTCTTGGTCTCTCTGAGCGCACGACTTCTACGATTGCGCTCCTCAGCCTCAGCTCTTCTCTGCTCCTTAGTCTTCACATTGCGAGAAGATCCTGCAGCTTGACCTGCCTCTGGACCAGCGTTCTTAACCGCTCTTGCACCCGAAGTTCCATACGAGGATACCGTTTTGCTCGACGTCTCCCCCTGAGCTGCTGCTTGGAGCTCTGCAAGCTTAAAGAGGAAGTAATCGTAGTCACCGTCATAGACCGTAACCTTGTGGTCGCGAACATCCACAACCTTGTTAGCTACAGCTCTGACCAGGTGCTCATCGTGACTGATTAAGATGATGGTTCCGGGGAAGTCAACAAGCGCCTTCTCTAGAACGTCAACAGAATCAATGTCTAAATGGTTAGTTGGCTCATCCAGAAGTAAAAGTGGATCTGGAGAGACCAGCATCTTAGCAAGTGCCAGACGAGCGCGCTCGCCACCAGAAAGCACATTTACGCGTTTCTCAACGTCATCGCCATGGAAAAGGAAGGCTCCAAGCAATCTACGCTCTTCAGAAGTAGTCCAGCCAGCAGCAACGGTATCAAGCTCTGCAAGTACCGTATTTGCAGGATTGAGCTCTTCAAGCTGGTGCTGTGCATAATAGGCTTCAGTGACGTTTTGACCCAGGCTAATCTGTCCCGCATCTGGCTTAAGTTTGCCAGCAATAAGCTTCATAAGGGTAGATTTACCGGCACCGTTAGGGCCAACAAGCGCAACGTGATCTCCGCGATACAGCTTTAAATCAACGTTGTCATAGACAAAGTTATCCTCGTACGATTTGGCCACGCCCTCAAGAGAGATGACGGTATCTCCGGTACGAGGAGGTTCTGGGAACCTAAAATGCATGTGATGAGATTGCTCTGGAAGAACTACCAGTTCTTCACGGATCTTCTCGACCTTTGCCACGCGCTCTTGAACCTGTTTTGCCTTGGTAGGCTTATACCTAAATCGCTCAATGAAGGTCTCCATGTGAGCAATGTCGCGCTCTTGAGCTGCACGTTTAGCACGGAGCTGCTCAAGATTTTCTTCTCGCTGATGAAGATAGCCGGAATAATTGCCGGTATAGGTTACGAGCATACGATTCTCAAGCGCCGCCACATGCGTTACGCATGCATCCATAAACGAGCGGTCGTGACTTACCAGCAAGACCGTACCGTCATATGACGATAAGAACCTCTCAAGCCACTGGACAGATTCCAAGTCCAAGTAGTTAGTAGGCTCGTCCAGAAGAAGAACATCAGGACGACGCAGAAGCAGTTTTGACAAAGAGATACGCATCTGCCAGCCGCCCGAGAACTCTTTAGCTGGCTTATCAAAGTCTTCAACGGGAAAACCCAGGCCTGCAAGAATCTGGCGAGCTCTACTTTCAAGCTCATAGCCACCAAGACGCTCGAAGCGCTCCATAGCATGAGCGTAGTCTTCAAGATACTTATTGAGCGTTGTACCTTCGGGAGTTTCGGCAATTTTGATTGAAAGGTCGTTAACCTTTCTCTCCCACTGTTTAATCTCATGGGCAGACTCGATAACCTCGTTGAGGGCAGTTCTATCCCCCATAAGCTCTGTCTCTTGCTCAAGATATCCAAGGGTAGCGTCTTTTGCAAAGGTAACAGTTCCCTCATCGGCAGACTCTAAGCCCATGATGATCTTTAGAAGCGTAGTCTTACCAGCACCATTAGGACCAACTAAAGCCCAACGCTCTCCCGCATTGAGCTGAAGTGTTGCATTTGAATAAAGAACTCTGCCGCCAAATGACTTTGAAATCTTATCCGCAAGAGCAATCAAGTGAACTCCTCATACATATCTGAACTGGATAAGTATAAGTCATTCACTTGATTTACGTGCAAAATTATGTAAATGAAACCAGGCTTGTGAAGATTTATTGACGCTTCATATGAAGGAAAAAAGCAGCGCCAGCAACAACAACAGTTGCACCAGCAACGCCAATAATCAAAGGAAGCGTAAGCGCATTGTCACCGGTATTTGGAAGAACGGACTTCTTAACCTTCTTAGCCTTTGGAGCCTCTGGCTGAGGCTGTGGCTGAGGTTCTGATGCTGGCGTTTCTGGTTTACGGTTTACAAACGTAACAGTAGCTGTTTCATTAGAACCAGTAATTTTACCAACCTGAGGGTTTGGATCATCAATAGTGTAACCATCCAGAGTGGTTAGCTGTGTAATAGTAGATTCTCTTTCAACAAGATAATCAGGAATAATTACGGTGCCATCAGGACCAGTTGTGAGAAGGTAATTCTCATCTTCATCTCTCTCCAACTCACCCGTCTGAGTGTATGGTACGCCAGGTCTTGGCGGAGTCTGAGTCATAGCACGAGGGGCATCTGTTCCAGGTAAATACGCTGGATCAAAAGTACTAGAACCGCCATCAGAAGGAGGACATGCTGGAGAAGGAAGTCCACCAGCCAATTCATTAGCAGGAGTAGCAATTAGAGTTGCTCCAGGAATGGGATTTCCAAACTGGTCTACTACCCTTACAACAATGTTACCGCGTCTTGAATGAAGCATGATAGACGCACGTGTCTCTTCTTCAAATAATCGAGTACCCGCATTATAAGGGAATGTTACTCCATGAAGAGCAACCATGCCATTAATGCTACTTGGGGTGCATGCAGAAACAGAATCAATCATTACAGCATCGGAATTATAAGCGAGTTTAGTAGGATAATTTTTTGGAATAACTGTATAACTTCCTGTTACAGGAACCAACACACTTTGACCACCCTGAACTCCTGAAGCAATTCTATTTCCAAACTCATCCTCAATATCAAATGTTATATCAGAAATAAATTTTGACGGCGAGTTAAAAGGGGCTCCATAAATCTCACCGTTCACATAAAGTCTTCCCATAATGTGAACATTTTCAAGATTGATAGTTTGGTGGTCATTGTTTCCAGCAGCAATACCTGAGAAAGTTACAGTTTTAGCCGTGTGATCAATAACATATCCAGCTTTGAACTTTGTCTGTTCAACCTTATAAGTTCCGTCAGGAAGGCTAATCTGAACTCTACCGTTTGCGTCAGTAACTTGCTCCGCTACAACAGAGCCAGTCGCCGTATCAGTTACTGTAATTGTTACACCATCAACAGGTTTACCATAATAGTCATTAGTAACATTTACCGTATCAGTAACTTTTACCTTATCAGTAACATTTACCGTAAGCTGATTGTCCCCTGCTGCAAGCGCAAGCTTTGGAGCTCCAATGACAATTACGCAGCGTAATGCAACTAAAATTGACGCTGCTACACACTTAAACTTTTTTACTTCAAACCTTCCAAATCCATTAAGGATTACAATTGTCTAATTCAAATGATA